>Ga0180431_10003209_pt1 | contig 21205 bp, 25 predicted proteins | sample SS_ome_11_FD_132459 | JGI IMG/M metagenome (GOLD analysis project Ga0180431, IMG submission 132459) | Hypersaline lake sediment archaeal communities from the Salton Sea, California, USA - SS_1_MS_1 metaG | ecosystem: Environmental > Aquatic > Non-marine Saline and Alkaline > Hypersaline >...
AAAAACAACTCTGATCTCGTTGAATTTAAAACGGATATTGACACAAATAGTAAGAATCTCATGTTTAAAGTGAGATTTCCGTTGAATTTACACGCAGATTATTTAACAGCTGAAATCCCGTATGGTAATTTGAAAAGAAAAATAGTACTAGAGACTCATTATGAAATAGGAAAATGGGAATTCCCCGCTCAGAAATATGTAGATGTGTCAGAATCACAAGTTGGTGCTACGATCCTGAACAACTCGAAGTATGGATTTAGTTCGAATAAACAGGGCATATCTCTCACTTTATTGCGAACTCCTGCAAGAGCCAGTTCGTCATTTTATTCACATTTAGATTTAATTCCCATGAAGGAAAGGACGAAGTACATTGATTTCGGCCATAACTCAATTGATTACGCATTATGGGTTCACGAAGGAGATTTTATGGAATCAACTGCATGGAAAAAAGGCTATGAATATAATTATCCCCTATTATACGAGAAATTCAATGATGATCAAGCTAAACATGATCCTTTTACAAACAGTCCAGTAAAAAATATGTTTAAAGATATCATAAAAAATGAATCATCCTTTATTTTGATAACAAATCCAAATATCATACTCCAAACTATAAAAGCTCCTGAAAAATTAATATTAGAACAAGAAGCTTGCAGCATTCAAAAAGAAGAAAACAACACCTTGTTGGTTTTAAGAATGTTTGAGACCTCGGGAACTCCTCAAGAAGGCGTTAAAATTGAATTCAATGAAGCATTTAAACTAATTAATGCTGTAGAAACGGATTTATTAGAGAGAGAAGTCTCTGAGCAAGATAGAAGTTCCATTATAATCAATAATACAAAGGAAATCGTGCTCGATTTTAATAAATTTGAAATAAAAACGATAAAACTTAGCCTCTCAAATAAGTAAGATATTTATTTTTCGTCGGGAATCTGAAATGCGTTTAATAAATCTTCCATATTTCCAAGATTGCTGAATTTTTCTTCGTAAATGATCGGAATGTTTAATTCTAAAGTTGGCAATTTGTCTTCCTTTCGAGTGTATAATTCAATTCCTTGCACTTTTTTTTCTTTCACGATCAAGCGAGTAGAATAATTGTAATCTTTAAAAAAAGTGAATCCATTGTTTAAACGACCCATTTTTATCGGTTTTATCTCGGTCTTATCCTCTTGAACGAACGCTTCCGTTTTTTCCTCTTCTCTATAGATATTTCCACCGATTAATATAAACTTTTTCAAAAATTCTTCTTGAGGTGGCAGGGGTATCTCTTTAATGAGTTCAATTGCTCGATTAATGTTGAGAAATTCGTGAACGGAAGGAACTGCCGCTTCTGGATCGTCTTTAACCTGCTCGGGAAAGTTTTCTTTTTCAAGAGCTCTCGCTCGACCTCCTCCAAGAGGTTTTTCCATTATCTCTTGAAACAAATCAGCATCCTTAGGAAGCTCGTTTAGGAAAAATATTCTATAAAACAGCCTTAACTGGATTCGCATCAATCCTGCCGATATTCCCCCGAATATTTGCATCTTAAAGGGGCATTTCGGACCATAGTACGTCCAAATCCTCTTACTATCATGGTCTACTAAAAGATACGCGATTTGATCGTGATCTTCTGTAAACACGTTCTTTACTGTCGCACCTTCTGTAATTTCAACAGTTTTAAAGTAGGGATATTCCTCTAACTCGACAACTTCAAAAATCTGCATGCAAGCTTATTCTCGTTTCAATTATATATTTTTTATAGGGCATTATCTATTATATTCTTTTCAATGAAAAATGAAAAAATATTTATGAAATTCTGTATTATCACTCTTATTAATGTAATTTTCCTTTTTAAGTTTGAAAAAGAGATATCATGTCTTCTGATAAAATAGTGTACAAGCTGAACATAAGCGGTGGCAAGGAAGGTCCCGGGAAAGGCCAATCGAAGCTCATCGAAATAGACGAGAAAAAGTTCCGGTTTGAAGGAATGAAAATCGGAGATTCGATAAAAGGAGGGCTTATAGGGTTCCCAAATTACGAATTTCTCATTACCGGAGGGAGCGATAGAAGCGGATTTCCCATGAGAAAAGACGTTCACGGTCCGGTGAAGAAAAAGATTCTCGTGTCTAAGAGAGGTATAGGGTATAAACCGCTAAGAAAGGGCCAAAAAAGGCGTAAAACCGTAAGAGGAAACGAAATCACATACGACATGACGCTCATTAATCTATTAGTGACTAAATACGGAGAAGCCGAGCTTTTCCAAAAGATAGAAGAGGAATAAGCAATTCGGAGTTGAACACGCATGGTCAAGGTAAAAAAATGCTCATTTTGTCAATATGACGTGCCTATTGGAAGGGGTATCATGTTCGTTAAAAAGGACGGGACTATCTTGAATTTTTGCACGAACAAATGCAAGAAGGCAATGTTAGATTACAAGAAAAACCCGAGAAAAACACGCTGGACCAAACTTTACGGTCAACAGTAAAAAATAATATTTTAAACTTATTTCCCGCTTATTTACTTATTGTAACCTTGGAAATTTTAATAGATCGTCTATTAAATCGACATGCGAAACGATCATTCTTCGACAACAAAACCGCTTGATGTCCAATTGTTCGAAAGCTTTTTCGGCGCTTTCTCCCTTCTCTAACATCTCTAAGTAAGGCTCATATTTATCGGCGATCAACTTACCACAACTAAAACAGCGTATAGGAATTATAACGGTTATATCTCCTCCAGATTCTTTGTAACAGTTAATTTTTTTAATTTAATAAGATATATAAGAGATTTGAAAAAAAACTCATAATAAATTAAGTATCTAAAAGAAACATCCTAAAAAAATTTTTAGATTGTCGTGGTTCCTAATCACAAATTTTATTTACAATCCTACACTATTTTCCTCATTAAATATCAATGATTTGTGATAATATATCGAAAAAATATATTTGAATGAGAAAAAAATGAGTTACGTAAAATATAAAGTACCAGAAAACCTGCAAAAAGCAATTAAAACGGCGGTTACTTCAATAGCCGAAGCTCGAGAGAGCAAGATAAGAAAAGGGATGAACGAGGTAACCAAATCTATTGAACGAGGAACTGCTAAATTTATCATAATGGCAGAAGACGTGAGCCCTCCTGAGATATTGTTTCATGTACCAATGTTATGTGACGAGAAAAAAATTCCTTACGCTTATCTTAAAACTAAAAAAGATATTGGAACCGTTGCGAAAATTAATGTTGGCTCGAGTGCTATATCAATTGAAAGTTTTGGCCAAGGAAACGACAAGGTTCTTGACGATATCATAAAAAAAGTCAAAGAATTAAACAAGTGAGAAGGTGAAAGCTCTTGGTAAAGCTTGAAAAGGGAAAAGGCGCTGATTTTAAGGATTTCTCCATACCAGCCCAAGTAATCCAAATTGTTGGACGAACGGGTTTAACAGGTGAAATCAATCAAATTAAAGTCAGGATTCTTGAAGGCCCTGATAAGAACAGAATTCTCACCAGAAACGTGAAAGGTCCAGTAAAAGTAGACGATATCGTTGTTCTCAGGGAAGTTGAAAGAGAAGCACGAAAAATAAGAAAGCGTCGTTAAATATTGTTATTATTTTTATTCTAAATCTAATTTTTTTTCAAGTAAAGCATCGTCAAGAAAATTTTCCATCATGTCTAAGTTTTGAAATTCATCTTGTAGAAATTCTCTTAACGCAGTCCTAATAGCTTCAGACCTGCTTGGTATGAGTTTTAAACGGATTAACTTTTGAATGACCTCGTCGTATTGATCTGGCAGGTTAATCGTGATATTACGAAGTTCTGGTTTTTCTTCACTGTTTCTATCTTTACCTGCCAAATTCCTTGCTCCAAAATTATAGGATTTTTGTAAAATTTAATGTTGTCATGTAGAGTATCAGTTTGCACTACAAAGGAGTTAAAAACCCTTACCTATCCACTTTATTGTTATATAAAACTATAAGCATTGTTGTTATATAAAACTATCTGCATATTTAAAGTGCTCAAAATCAGATGGAATATTTTCAATTATATTTAAATAAATTCAATTTTAGTTAAACAATCAATATTCAAGTTAAAATCTCGAATGAACATGTTGAAATATGATTATTAGAATGAGATTACAATCGATCTTCTTTTTTCACATACCTACCTCGCGTTTCGATTACAGCTATATTTTTGATGATTGATGTACTTTCATCTACTTGTGCTTTACTATATTCTTCTTTATAGCCTTTGAGAAACGCAGCGTAGCACATTTCGTAATGTGTTCCATGAGAAGATATGAGAACTCTCTTGAACAAGTGGAGATCAACGCTTTTATCTTCTATCGAGTCAGAATAATCGTGAAGACCAAAATCAATAAGAAAAAGTTCGTCGTTATCAGTAATTATCATGTTAGAGGTCGTGATATCACCGTGCACGTGTCCATTTTCGTGTAATTTCGCAATGAAAATCCCGATTTTCTTGAATAGCTTTATTTTCTTTGACTCATCCATTTGATCTAGAATATCTTTCAGTTTTTCGCCTTTTATATATTTCATTACAATGGACGAGCTTTCCACGTCAATCTCGTATACTTGAGGGCAGTTCAATCCATAATTTTTGACCTTAATTAACGCTCTCGCTTCGTTTAGCGTCCTCTTTGTTCTTATTCGTTTATCCAACTCTTCCAGGCGATATTTTTTGGGAACACGATGCTTAAAAATGGCTTCGTTACCGAACCAATTCCCGTAATAGAGGTTAGCTTCCGCGCCCTTGCGAATTAACTTCTCCTTGACGATAGGCGAGTTCATTGTTTCTTTATTTCCTCCAAGGGATTTTTATATTATCCATTCTTTCTTTAGAATTGATTTTAGTTTCAGATAATTCGTGTCCTCCTTCCGCTTGATACCTGAGCACGCCCGCCCATGCGATCATCGCTCCGTTGTCTCCCGCATAACTTAGCGGTACGACCTCAAACCTCGCTCCATGCTCTTCACTAATATATTTAATCATCTCTTGAAGCTTTTTGTTCGCCGCAACGCCTCCCGTTAAAAGAACTTCTTGTTTTTCAGTGTGAGCAAGCGCTCTTTCTGTTACTTCTGTTAACATTGCAAAAGCCGTTTCTTGTAGCGAATTTGCCACATCGTTTAAATCGTATTGTTTCCCATATTTTTTTGATTCTACTAACCTTCTAGCTGCGGTAAAAAGTCCAGAAAATGATAAGTCCATTCCTTTCACAACATATGGTAGTGGAATGTATTTATCAGAAGCTAAGGCCAATTTTTCAATTTTTGGACCGCCTGGATGAGATAATCCTACTATGCGAGCAAAAGAATCTATCATGTTTCCAATTGGCAAGTCTAGCGTTTCTCCAAAGATTTGATAACGATTCGATTCAAACGCGCTGACGATTGTATTGCCACCTGACACGTATAAAGTCAAAGGATCTTCAATATTGCATTTCAATCGCCCAATTTCAATATGACCAATACAATGATTAACCCCCACGATGGGTATATTTAAGAGTTGACTGAGCATTCGCGCAACTAAGGCGCCTACTTTTAAAACGGGACCTAATCCCGGGCTTTGGCTAAAAGCGATTAAATCTATGTCTTTTATAGAGCATTTAGCTTCTTTTAGCGCTTTTTCAATTATACTCGAGAAATTACTCAAGTGCTGTTCTTTAACCTGAACGGGATGAAGGCCTCCGCTTTCTGGAACGAATATATCGTTAACTAGAGAGTGTACTTCTCCTTCAAAATCAATAATTCCCACACCGAATGTGTGAGCAGTTGATTCTATACCCAGGGCTAAACGCGCCATCTTCATGAATAGATGATCAGTAAAAATATAAAATCTTTAGTACTATATGATAATTTGTCAAGGAAATGTTAATAACTTTATTCATATATAATATTAGGTTCTTTCTTCGCAAGTTTTACCAACGATAGTAGAAATGATAAACTCGAAGGCTTCTTTTACATTTTTTCCTGTCTTTGAAGAGGTTTTTAGATAACCACAAAAAAAGTTGAGCTCTTTCATGATTTCGTAGATAGCTTGGTCAAAATAGCTCGTGTCTTGATCGTCAAGGAGGTCATCTTTAGTACCTACAATTAACACGGGAATATCTTCTATTGAAAGGACATTTATCCAATCTTTAATTTTTTCGATTGAATCGTATCTTGTCAAGTCAAATAATAGTATACCTCCGTGAGCTCCTGAGACTAGACTCGGTAAAAGATCTCGATAATAATCTTGACCCCCAAAATCCCAAATTAAAAATTCGAAATTTTTTTCATTTATTTCAATTTTTTTTGAGAAGAAGTCGACACCTTTAGTTAATTCCACGTTGACATTGAAGATATTATTGATATATCTATTTAACAATGAGGTTTTACCTGCTCCTCCATCACCAAACACGATTATCTTCAAGTACTCCGTAGTCATAATAATTATATCTCTTTTTTATAAAAAAAGGTCTATGTAATATGATCTCTTACGAGATAACATAACGAAATAACTTTTACTAAATTGATGAAATTATATCTATCGTTTTTAGTAACTTAATGAAAAAATCTCAATATATATCTTTTTATTTGGTTTCACGAAGATTTTACTCTTTTTCTTGGAGTTCTCCGAGCAGTCTTGCCACCAGGTCCCGTGGTTTTTCCGGGCTTTCCTTTACGTTTGAACGTGGTGTATCCACAATGTCCACAGCTCCATCTATCGTAATGATCGCCCATGAAAGTGCTAGGTCCGCATTTCGGACAAGCTCTATGGGTTCTAACCAATTTATCTCCTTCAATTTTATAGTATTTAGAAGCGTTCGTCATTTTTTTCACCAATCACGATTCTTTCATTATTATTATTGTTCAAAAAGGTGTTTGAATGGTTCTTTTTTTTTCTTGAGCTGATAAATTTCATTTCGTTTTTCGGGGGGTAAATTTCGCACTCGAATGTGAAAAGGCTCGTAAAATTCTAATTCTTTTGCATTCTCGTATACAAAAATCTTACCAATTGCATACGCACTTCCAAAATGAGTCTTGATTTCTTTAATAATTGTTAATTTCTCGTCCGAATTCTTGAGTGCTGATACTTTCTTTTTAACCTCAAGGCGATTTGGCGTGCTAGCTCCGAAATGGTCGAGTTTAATTTCAATTTCCGTCCTATCAATTAGAGGATTTTTCTCCTCCTTTATTATTTCAACTTCAAACGACATTTTGAACCTTCAAATATTTTCAATGTAAGTTATAAAGATATCATACAGATTTATGAATAATAATAATATTACTGGATAAGAAATAAAATTTTCGAAATTTGTTTCGGCAATTGATTCATTGAAATATAAACTACGTATTTAAGGATTATCTATTGTGTTAAAAAAAGCGCGATTAATTTCTTCTCAAAATTCCTTATCGCACGCGCAACGCATACTTCCCAGGAATGAAAATTTTAAGGTACTCAGAGATTTTTGATTCTCTTGGATCGATAATTATCACTTCTCCGTTAAAATCCTCGCTAAGAGTGTGAGTCTTGCATTTTGGGCATAAAGTTTCGTTTTTTGTTATTAAATGACAAGTTTTACAGGCTTTTTCTTTTGGCAATATCTACACCTTTTTTGTATTTTTAACTTTCGCTCTCAACTTCGGGCTTTTCTTTTTCTGTAAAGTAATCATCGAGATCGGTCTCTATCCATTCGTCCTTTCCCAAAAATCTCTGTCTCATTGTCAACCCGAGCTTTCCACTCCTCCCAGTTCCTAAAGATACAGCAATTATTTTGGCTCTTACTTGATCGTGAACTTCGAGAATCTTTCCCGTTTCCTTTCCTATAAATCGATTGCTCACTTGCTCGTAAGAGATGTAATCGTCGCAAATTTGAGACACGTGAACTAATCCATCAAGAGGACCTAACCTGATAAAACTACCAAAATCTACAATTTCAACGACATCTCCTTCAACTACTTCTGAGATTGCAGGTTTAAATGCTAAGATGGAAAACTCAACTTCGTGGAACGTGTTTGCATTTCCTGGAATGATAATTCCTGGACCTACGCTTAGCACATCAACAACTGCGATTATAAATCCGTAATCGCGAGTGATAGTTCCTTCAAAATCCTCACTGAGAATTATTCTTGCGGAGATCTTCTTTTCTTGATCAAATAAGAATGGAGGTATCTCGATCTTAGAAGTTATTGTGTATAAATAGAACATGATAAAACAATCAAATAGTTGAAATTTAGATGATTTATTATATACTCCATAAAATTAATAGTTTACTATTTATTCTAAGTGTTTAAGTTCTACTATATTTTGATACTATTGTAGTTTTAAAATCTAGAAATCAGGGAAAAAATTTTCCTAAATCAGTTTGGCGATTCTATCACATGTCCGTTTCGCATCCAAGAGTATCAAGCCTAGCCGAATATCGCTTGTAGTTGATACTGTTAACACTGCGTTTCGACCGGCTTGTAGAACCAGTAGATATCCTTCAGTGCCCTTTACTAGAATGTTTTCAAAATCTCCTTTATTCATTTCATGAATAGCCCTCTCAGCTAACGATAATATAGCCGCTGTCATCGCAGCGATTCGAGTTTCGTCTACATCTTGAGAAACAGCTGAAGAAATTGGTAATCCTTCAACGGAAACAATTGCGGCGGCAGTTACTTCGGGGATTGCTGCCAATAATTTTTTTAAAAGAACATCAAGAGTTTCTGGAGTGTCAGACATGAAATTATTACCGATTTTTTTGTGATGGACTAGAATATTATAAGTATAAAATATAACTAATGCTTATTATATATATTTTTTTTTATTTGAATCCTATATAAAGTTTTTCTGATACTATATTTTCATTTTTTTAATTGGTTGTTAATTTTTTTGTTCCAATAAAATCCACCTATACGACAATGTAAACGGAAATTAAAGCTTTATTAGGTGTTAAATACTAATTATATTCATATTTCATGAAAATATGGTAAAAGTTAATGAATTAGATTTGTGGATGGAACATGGATTGGTGGCAGATTACAGGCGGAATATATAATTGGAGTTTTTCAATATTTTTCTTCATTCTTACTGCTTTAATGGTCGTTATTGCGAGGAAAGGATATAAATCGGGAAACATGTACGGATGTATTTCTACGAGCGTGTGTGGCATTCTTTTTCTGATTTACGGAATTTATAACGCAATTTTTGGCTTCTTACCTTATCCATATAACGGATTCATGGTGTGGTGGATTGGGATAATCATGTCCATATATTTTGCGTTTGCGTTTTTAGTAAAAAAGATTATCAAGAAGTTAGAGAATAATAAAATCAATACTAGCGATGGAAATGAGAAAAAATACTCATTAGCTACCTATGTGGGATACATGAGAAAAGAAAGCCCTTACCACGAACAAATCTCAATTAAAATGGAAGGACTGAGGAAATCATTCCATCTGGTAGGGTTTTTAGTTCCATTAGCGTATTTTGGTTTCTTCTTTATTCCTCCCATCACGCTATTGGTCAGTGATAATGTATGGTTATTTGTTCATCAATCAGAAGCTATATATTATCCGCTATGGGGCTCTTTATCAGCATTTCCTTATGGGCAAAATGACTTTCAAGCAATCATCGACCTTACCATGTTTGCGTTAATAGCCACGTTAGTATTTGCAATAATCTCTGACCTTATAAGGGTGCTTTGGGGCGCAGAATATTCAATCTACAGCTTGTTAACCCGCGCAGTACTGAGAAATAAAGAATTGAACGCGATGGGGCCACAAATTCAATTAGTATGCGGAGCGATATTTGCCTATTGGCTTTATACTATAGGTTTGATTCAAATATCCGCAGCTATGGGAGCTATATTAATCGCTTGCTTGTCAGATGCCGCAGCCGCCTTAATTGGAAGGAAATACGGAAAACACGAGGTTAAATGCATTGGCGGAGATATTAAATCTCTTGAAGGTTTTATCGCAGGAGTGGGAAGTGCTTACCTCATAGGTTTATTTTGCGTCGGTCCGTTCTACGCCTTAACAGCAGCGCTTATATTTTTCATTCTAGATTATTTTCCAATTGTAATTGCAGATAATATACTAAATCCCATCGCGATTTCCATAGGATTAGGTTTAGTGATGGCATTATTAGGTATACCTATATTATGATTTTTTTAAAACAAAGCAATAAAAAAGATACCCAATTATCTTAATTAATCATGCGAGAACTGGTTGACGATTTAAGCGGAATTAGAATTGCGATTTTTGATTTAGATGGAGTAGTATATCGTGGACAAACTCTAATTAAAAACATTGATAATATAATTCAAGAGTTAAAGGATTTATCGATTAAAGTAGTTTACAATTCTAACAACTCGACAATCACGAGACAGATGTACGTGGAACGATTATATGGCTTGAATATTCCCTGTGAATACTCAGATTTCTACACGAGCGCATCCATAACGGCGATGGAAATTACTAAAATTAAAATAAATTCGAACATCTACGTGATAGGCGAGATTGGTTTAAGAGAAGAATTGAGAGCAATGGGTCATAATGTGATAAAAAAACCGTCAAAATCGGGCTATAACGATGTTGATTTTGTCGTCGTGGGACTTGATGTCCATTTTACTTACAACAATCTAGCAATTGCCCAAAGATGCATTCTTGAAGGTGGTGCTCAATTCTACGCTACAAACGCAGATGTTACTCTCCCTGTCTCAGATGGATTAATGCCTGGTGCAGGAGTAATGGTTAATGCCGTGGAAACGTGTACCGGTCAAAAGCCAATCACGATCTTTGGAAAGCCAGAACCTCACGGTATCAACATGATACTAGATGATCTTAAAGTACCAGCAAATAAAGCAGTAATTTTCGGAGATCGCGCAGAAACCGACATTTTAGCAGGGAATCGCGCGGGAATCATCACGGCCATGGTGTTAACGGGCGTGTATTCAAAAGAAATGGTTGATGAATTAGAGAAGAAATCCAATTCTATTGATATAAATTTACTCCCCGATTTCACTTTTAACACTTTAGATGAGATATTTAAGTGAAGGAAAGAAATTATGTATTATAAATAAAAAAATAAATTGATGATTGGAAATGGAAAATCCCGAACTATTTGCGCCGTGTGGAACCTACTGCGGTGTGTGTCCGTATTTAATAGCGTATAAAACTAACGACGATAAATTGAAGGAGAAACTTGCTAAAATGTTACCCATCAAACCCGAAGAGATTGTCTGCGACGGATGTAATTCAGATAATCCTTTATACTTTTGTAAGATGTGTGCAATGAAGAAATGCGTCAATGAGAAAGGTTTTGAGAGTTGCGCAGACTGTAGCGAGGCCCCGTGTGAGACCATAGAAAAGTTTCCCTTTAAAGAATTCATTAAACGAGTCAAATGGGATCTTGCTTACCGCAAAAACCATAGTAAGGAAGAATGGTTAGCAAAAACAATCGAAATAAATTCGTGTCCATCATGTAATTCGATTGCCCATTGGCGTGCTAACGTGTGTAAATCGTGCGGTGCTCAACTTGAAAAGCGTTATATCTAAAATCTTAATCGCACAATTAGCTTATTGAAATACTTGTGATATTTTTTCGCAAATTTTCTCACAAGCAATATAAACATAGCCAAGATTCGCTCGCTTTTCTGTTAGAACTGTTAATACATTTTTTTCACCCGCTGTTAATACAGTTAAATTGGAAATAGAACCTTGAATATTTAACTGCTCTAAATCTCCAATATTCATTGCATTAATAGCTCTCTCTGCTAAAGATAAAAGCATGGAAGTCGTTTCAGCCACTACATCCTCCGTGATATTTTCTGGTAGGGCTGAAACTACGGGCAATCCTTCAATTGAAACGATAGCTGCTGCCTTTACGCCTGGAACGCCTCTAATTAATTCTTTTAATAATACTTCAAGAGATACTTGAACAAATTCGGTATCCAACTTTTCCTTATCAATATCTTTATCGAGTTTTTTATTATATTCCATTACTAATTCTAGTTCTCATTTTTTTATTGGATAGAATCCTTGACCTGTCTTCATTCCGAGTTCGCCCCTATCAACCATGTCTTTAAGAGCTTGAGGGGGTTTATCCTTAGGGTCACCACTTTCGTTGTAATACGACATTTCAATGTCATATACGACATCAAGACCAACACCGTCCATCGCTTTAAAAGGTCCAAAACCCATTCCAGTCCATAATTGCCACGCTTTATCCACGGTTTCAATGTCGGCGTTTCCTTCAGCCCATATCTTGAGGCATTCTTTTTTTACGGCACGCCATACCCTGTTGAACACGAAACCAAGGCATTCCTTTTTAACGACGAGGGGAAAGAATTCAATGCTCTCTATCCATTTCTTCCCTTTTTCAAAAGTCTCATCACTCGTTATTGACCCACGCATGATGTCTGCCATGGGATGGAGCATGACACTATAAAAATGGATGTTTAACACCTTATCTTTTCGTTCAACAGCTCCTTCGATTTTTGAGACTGGGATGGAAGAGCTATTTGTTGCAATTATCGCGTGAGGGGGAGCTGCCTTATCAATTTGAGAAAAAATCTCTTTTTTTAACTCGAGTCTCTCTGGCACTGCTTCGATGACAAGATCAGCATCCGCCACGGCTTCTGAAATACTCTCGTGAATTGTTATTTCCCCAGGAATCTCCTTCTTTTGCTTTTGCTTGTTTAATCTTTTTGCGAGCTTGTCTAAACCTTCGAGCTTTATATCGTAAAGACGCACGGTGTAACCATAATCTGATGCTTTCGCGGTGATTGCTTTTCCCATGTAACCACCACCAATCATTGCTATAATCTTAATATCATTTCCCATTCTAATTCCTCTTGGATTCGATTTTACTAAATAATATGTATATAATAAAAAAACAATTCAAAATATAAATAGTTCCAAAGATAAATTAACATTACACATTTATTATAAAAATTTCATTCTGTGAGAAAAATTTCGGTGTTTTAGAAAAAGATACTATTAAATATTGTGACAGCAAAGTGAAATTGATTTTTAATAATTTGGTGATATCAAAAAATGGTTGAACAAAAGAATTGGTACGAGCTTGACTTGGTCAAGGGCATGATGGGCACAATGGGTGGAAAAGCACTAAGAGGAGTATCAGGTACATTTATTGGAAGCCGTATTCATAGCGGTAAAATGGGTTTAATAGCGACGAAGAATTATTTGGATAAGACCATGAAACCAGAAGAGAGAAGAGCGTTAATAGTTACGGATGATTTTACCAAGAAATTCGCCAAAAAAGTGACAGACATACTTAACCTCATAGGTTTTGAATGCAGAATATGGGATGGAGCAATCCCAGAAGTCCCAATGTACACTGTGGATGAGGGTTATAAAGTATGCGAAGAATTTAAACCAAAGGTTCTAATCGCCATCGGAGGAGGGAGCGTAATGGATACCGTCAAGGCAGTATTCATTAAATACGAACATCCGGAGATGAATATGCACTTGATCATTCCAATCCTTCAAGAGATTGGAATGCGTCAAAAAATAAAATACACCATCGCAATTCCAACAACATCAGGAACTGGCTCGGAAGTCACTACTGCGTTAGTAGCAACAGACACGAAAAGGGATCCTCCAAAAAAGATCGAAATATTAGGAAATGAATTAGTCTACGATATTACAATCCTCGATCCTTACTTTGTTAAGGACATGCCTCCCTTTTTGACAATGGCTACTGGACTTGACGCATTTGCTCATTCCATGGGTTCATACGTGTCAAATTATGGGAGCGCAATAATAGACATGTGTAACATACAAGCAATAAAAGAAACCTTAAAATACCTCCCCCGCGCGTATAAATATGGAGCCAAGGACATAGAAGCAAGGCAAGCAATGCAGATGGCGTCCACATTAGCGGGAATGGGTTTTGGTAATAGTACTGCAGGAATTGACCACTCTATAGGACACGCTTTTGGATCGATATTCCACTCGCATCACGGATTAACAGTTGGGTTATTTACAGCTTATTCAATTGCGTATCAATCAAAAGTAACTGATAGGTGGATGGATTTATGTCACCTTTTTAACATTGACACGAAAGATAGAGATAGAAATGAATTATTAAAGGAATTTCTCCAAGCAATACTTAATTTCGTAAAATCTCTAGATGGTCCGACGTGCATCAAGGAAATGCAAGAACCTAAAATCACTGAGGAGCAATATCGAGAAAAAATAGATATATTGGCAGAGATGGCTTACAGAGATGCAGTCACTCTCACGTCTTATCGTCCTGCGGATGTAAATGGATTTAAAGTCATTGCAGATGCCGCATGGGATGGATCTATTGATAAAATACTGGAGTTTGGAGGGAAACCAAAATGATTGAAAAATTATTTGGATATCATGGAAAAATTGCGTATGTGAATTTAAGCAATAAAGCGGTAGAAGTCAAAGATTTAGCCCCAAAAATTGCGAAGGATTACATTGGAGGCGTAAATTTAAGTGCCAAGCTAATCTACGATCTTTTAACTGACGAGGATTACAATGTGTTAAAAGGGGATCCATTTTCAGGCGTAAATCCTCTCGTGTTTGCAACTGGTCCACTTACGGGCACGTTAAGACCCTCTTCAGGGAGGTATTCGGTATCCGGAATTTCCCCCTTAACAAAAATATGGGGTGAAGGAACTTCTGGAGGAACGTTCTGCATCGCACTGAAAAATAGTGGTTTTGACGCCATTGTCCTCACGGGAAAAGCAGACACTCCCATGTATTTGTATATAAACGATGCACAAATTGAAATTAAAGACGCAAGTAGTATTTGGGGTAAAGATTGCTATGAATCTCAGGAATTGATCAAGAAGGATTTGAATAACGACAAAGTAAAAGTCGCAACGATCGGAATTGCAGGAGAGAATCTCGTAAAATATGCAGGAATTATTAACGACGAAGGAAGAGCAGTTGGTAGGTGTGGTTTAGGTGCTCTTATGGGGTCTAAAAAATTGAAGGCTCTTGCAATCCTGGGAGGGAAAAGGGTTGAGTTTGCTGATACGGCTGCAATAAAAGAGATTAGGACAAACGCAGAGAAATTAACGTTCGGAGAGTACATCTCAACGGCGGCGTCTCAGGTATTTAATTTGTACGGAACAAATTCGTATCTCGATATTGGAATGCTGCAAGCGGACACGCCGGGATATTATTACACTGAATCTGAATTTTTAGCAGAAAAATTAACGGGAAAAACTCTCGCAGAAGAATATCCAGTGTTTAATTACGGATGTGCGGGGTGTACCATGAGATGTGGGAGAACAACAGTCGTGAACGACAATGATAAGGACATAGAAGTGGACGGTCCAGAATATGAGTCCGTTTGTGCGTTTGGACCTTTATGTGGAGTTTTCGATTCCAAACCGGTCATATTAGCACATCATTATTGCAATGTTCACGGATTTGATACGATTTCTGGAGGTGTTTCAATTGCCTTTTTAATCTATTTAGTGGAGAATAAATTAGGAATGGAAAAAATTCAATCCTATCTGAAAGACATAAAAATCGAAGATATCAAATGGGGCAACGGAGAGTTAGTTTTAAAACTGGTAGATAAAATTGCAAAAAGAGAGGGAATTGGAGATGTGTTAGCAGAAGGAACGAGGATCATGGCAGAAAAATTAGGCGTTGATCCCGAATTAGCCGCTCACGTTAAGGGATTAGAAATCCCTATGCATGAACCTCGAGCTTTTGATGGCCAAGCGTTAAGTTACATGACATGTTGCGTTGGAGCAAACCACGAAAAAGGCGATTGGTTTGGCGTTGAAATTGGTACAACTGCGTTCCCAGATTTTAGGGCTAAAAAAGGCAAGGGACCGCATGTTATAAAAGGTAGAGAAAAGGGTGTTCTCAATCTACAAGATATTCGATCGCTTGACGATTCAGGCGTCAATTGTAATTTCATTGGAGTTGAATTCAGTGACACGATACAATACTTCAACGCCGCAACGGGATTTGATTACAAGAAGAGAACTTTACTCCAAGTTGGTGAACGAGGAACTAATGTAAAAAGACTCATTAGCTGTAATCTTGGAATAACGCGAGAGGATGATAAATTACCGGCACACTTCAAAAAAGTTTTTACGGGAGGAAAAGCCGCGGGCGTGAAACAAGATTTAGAGGTTCACTTAAAACGATATTATAGAGATCGAGGTTGGGATTGGGAAACTGGCAGACCTACAGAAGAAAAATTGAAAGAATTAGAAATACTTTAATTGTAATATCTTTTTTTTAAATTTTTTTTGTTTAATTACTGTTTTTCTGTAACTCAAATATAAATTTAAGATCAAATTCAATTTAGAATAATTCAAGATCGTGACGTGAAAAAATAAAAAGCATTACCTAATTATCTATTTATAAGAATTTTATACTTCACCATAAATTTACATGTTAGTGCTCGGAATCATCTTCATTGTGTTGCAGGTATTCGACTGGATTAGCACGAACGCAGCAATAAAATCTGGATGCGTGGAAGCAAACCCCATTCTAAAAGAATCGCTCGAGTCAGGTTTTCCACTTTATTTAGTAGTGGTGAAATTGGGTTTAGCCATATTTCTTATCATGATGCTCACTCTTGGCAATGTCATATTGAACTGGGTTGTTCTCTTTCTCGATATTTTCATGGCAATCGTTGTCATAAACAACATGGTGAGGATTCCCATTCAAAAGAAGTACAACCGGATATTTTTTCTTGAAAGCGCCAATTTAGTAAAGTTCATGCAAGTATGGGACGTGAGAGAATGGAGACACGCTGTTCAGCACGTTAGGTCTCAAAAAGAACCGGTTAGAAGCGAATGGGTTAAAAATGTCAGTCAAGTACGAGAATGGATGTCAAACATTCAAAATTCTAAAGAGAAAGAGAAAAAATAAAGAGATAGTTAATTATTCCAGTCCTGCACCGCAGACGGCACAGTATTTGGCTTCACCTTTTTTAATGGTCGTGCCACAGTGAGGACAAAATGACGCTTTAGCTTTTTCTGGCGCGGCACTTTCAACGGGAACTGCTTTTAATTCGCCCGTTTTGGAGGAAAATGTTCCTCTTAGCTCGCCTCTCATTTTCAGGTCTAAAATGATCGCCTGTATGTCCTTTTTTGTTATGCCCGTGGTCTGGCTAATGCTATCAACAGATGCATTAGGATTTGATTCAAACTCGTACTTGACGGTTCTTCTTAACCGGCCCTTATTTGCAACTGCTGCGATTTGACTGGCTATGATGGATAAGCCAATTGCTATCATTATGAATCCCCACCAATTCCAATAATACCACGGATAAACGATGTATATTCCCCACCATATGAAACCCGCTCCAATTATAACGCCACAAATCCTGCCTTCTTCCGAATATTGATTCTTTTTATATTGCATTTAAAACTCACATTTATTTTTTTAAGATACTATATAATCAAGCTTGTATGAATAAAATGTTATTTCTAACCCTTTTTAAGAATTTGCTTTTTAAATTGATTTCAATGAAAAGTTTAAAATCCTTAGAGCGTTTAACTTAAACAAATGAAGAAGTCGCTTAATTTTTGACTTCATTGTTATTTGCATAGAAGGATTATGTATATCTTTGAGTGAATATTATGAGTGAAGATAAATCGCATTTGGTTGAAAAAATTGGCAGGAGAAATGTTTTATCCATTTTGATGTTGAGTACCGCGGGGCAAATTGCTTGGGCTGTAGAAAATGGTTGGTTTAACACTTTTGTATACGATCGGATTACCACCGATCCGAACCCTGTCGCGTGGATGGTTGCGGTAAGCGCAATCACGGCGACTCTCACATCGATTCTCATGGGCATTCTTAGCGATCGAACATCCGGAGGATGGGGAAAAAGAAAGCCATATATAGTTTTTGGTTACTTCATGTGGGGGCTCATTACGGCGTTATACCCTTTAACTGAATTGATTCAAGTAATCGGTATCGCTATCGTTATGGTAATTGTTACCGACGCAATCATGACATTTTTTGGTTCCACGGCAAACGACGCCGCTTATAATGCATGGTGTACTGATATAGGACACTCCAGTAATCGAAACCGGATTCAAATGCTTAATAGCATTTCAAGTTTTCTCGCACAACTTGTTACTGCTGTTGGAGCAGGAACTATTATCGAAGCTTTTGGAGATATTGGTTACTTTGTATTTTTTTACCTGTTAGGGGGGATAGTGATGGCTACTGGCGTGATCTCTTCGTTTTTAATCAAATCAACTCCTGTAAAGAAGGAAGAAATTAAAAAAGACAAGAGTTTACTCAAGGAATTTACCGCTTTGGTCAATCCCCAGTTGTTAAAAGAAAACCGGACACTGTTCTTGCTTTTTGTAAACATGGCTTTAACTGGGATTGCATCTCAAATTTATTTACCTTACCTGTTGATTTTCTTGGAACATTACATCGGATTGTCAAAAACAGATATAAGCATCTTCATGGGCATTTTCATGGTTTTTATAGTGATTTCCCTTGTAATAATAGGAATCGTGAGTCATCGATTCAACCGTAAATCGATGGTCCTTGCTGGCACAATCATAGGGGGATTTGTTTTTATCATAGTCGGATTCGTGAGTTTCTCGCTTGCGGGAGTAGGTCCCGCATCTTTAGGACTCTTCTTCCTGTATTTCCTTGCAATGATGCCATCCCTCGCCTCTGGAATTGCTCATGGTGGATGGCTCTTAGATAGCTACCCGGAAGGCAACGAAGGAAAATTTCAAGGCGTCCGAATGATATTTATGGTGTTATTACCGATGGTCATTGGACCACCGATCGGAGCCGCCATTATTCAAGCGTTTGGCATCCCAACTGTGGATGGTTTCGTCCCCACACCCGAAATATTCATTTTTGGGGGAATCTTGTCGATGTTCGCAATACTCCCAATCTTGTTCATAAAAAAATCCGAAGGTGCAATTAAATTCGATTGAACTTGAACTATGAATAAAAAATAGTAAGAATATTTAAAAGGCAACATTGGCTAATTTTCACTTGAATTTTTTGACCATACTTGATCAAGTAGAAAAAAACTCTTGTCATGTATCGATGTGATGAAAAATGTCGCAAGAAAGCGAAATGTTGGAAGAATTGAAAAAAATTAGAGAAATACTCTCACCCCCACCTCCACCTCCCCCTCCTAAAAATTTAGTAGAGGACTTTAAAAGATTTTTAAAGGAATACAAGGTCATGGGACTCGCCGTTGCCTTTATCATGGGAATTTACCTCGGAGCCTTAGTAGGAGCGCTTGTTACCGATTTGGTCATGCCAATTATAGAGCTTTTCACGCCCGCAGGCTTGAGCTGGGAAGATTTAGTTCTTGGACCGTTCAGGATTGGACATCTTATCGGAGAACTCATTACCTTTCTGATTGTTGCGTTAGTAATATTTCTGCTGGTAAAACTCACCAAAAGAATTGGAATTAACTGAAATTAAATAAAAAACAATTATAGAAAACTTGAAAATACCTTTTTTTTCTTTTTTTTTATTCTTATGACAATTAAGGAATAAAAGAATTTTTCATGGAAAAATGTTGAATTGCACGCTAATGATTTACGAGAATATTATAATCCGTTTCTTTCACGATTTCTTTCTTCTTCGACCGAATCAAGAACCGAATCATGTCCGTGTCGGCGTTAATCCCGAAATATTGCTTGATCTCCTCCAAATCGCGCGTCAATTCTTCGTTTAACGATACCCGAATCGTGTTAGTTTTTTTTTCTGCATTCTTTTTTTCCATATACTATCTTATTTATAGGTCTTTATCAATTTTTTTCTTTCTCCTTTATTTAAAGCAAAAATCGATGACAGATTTGTAATATAAAATGATTCAATTTGTCACAGGGGTTATTTTTGTGCCAAAAAGAAAGTATAAGAGATACAAGAAATTACAATAAATTACTCAAGTGCAAAATTGTCAAAAATTAAATTGATTTTAACATTCCATTTTGGGTTAAAATGACCGAAGACGCGCAAAAGGAACAAAAAGAATCTTACGAAAGAAATTTGATTAGAAAAGCGATTCTATTTATTGAAGAAGTCACTAAAAATAGCGAGCGCTCGCTTTTTGAAGGATTCAACCAAGCAGAAACCGAGAAAATATGTATTTCACTCAAGAAATTTTGCGCTAAGTTTGACCTAGAGAAAACAATCGAAGTCCTTGAATTGGAAGGAAGGGTATAAAACTTGTTTTAATACATCAGGTTCGCCCAACATTCTATCATGCATTCTTATTTTTAATGTCGGCTATTAATGGCTTAATACTCGCTTTTTTTTTACCAAAATTTTGAATCATGATTCGCATGAAAACGGGATTATTAACCCATTATTAAACCATTAATATTTTTCGTGAAATATTTTGTACAAATTATGTTGAATTTGTGCCTTTTTATTATGGGCGCTTTAGTAAACTTTAAATAGGGTGTTTTTTATCTCCTCGCTAATTGACGATAGACGGTGAACGGGTAAAATACGAAGACGCCAATTTCGTCGGGGACTTTGAGCTTAGATATTTTTGTCGAAGCTCTCTAAACGAATATTTCAGGTGATTTGCGCTGAAAAATAAAAGGATAACATAATAGAAAGTAAAAATTCTATTCAAGACATTCACTAGAATTCTAAACTTTCACGCGCGTGGAAAATTTAGTCGTATTTAATGACATCGAAATGAAATTGTGTGAACTATGAAAAAATATCTTATTAATTGTTTAATAATGAAGCCTTTGAAACGGACTATTTATTAACGCCGTAATAAATTCTTCTACCCAAAAAGAGAGCTCTTATGTTGATAGTCAGTAAGCGTAAGGCTTTACCTCAAATTAAATAATTAAGAGGAATATTAGGAGACAGAAACTGATAGACAGGGCAACATTCAGCGCGAGCGTTCCGATCGACGCTTTAATGTGCAAGCGAGGAAATGGGAAGAGCTTGATTTCGTCGGGCAGTTGGGTTGAAAATTAATATGTCCATTTGGCAACAGCTAGTACTGTTTTAATTTGAATTTTAAAGAAGCGTGCAGTAAGAAAGAACTTGAGGGGTAAAAAACGAATTAACATGATTACTTAAAAATGATAGAAATATTCTCTTCCAATATAAGGAAAGAGTTTATAATTCAGAAATAAAAATAATTTAGGGCGTTTTTCGCGCAATTAGTTTTTATAAAAATCTAACATTTTTATAAACACCTAAATATAATATCATATTCTGTTATCCTTTTACATTTTATCTCGCGGGACGTG
>Ga0180431_10003211_pt1 | contig 21194 bp, 14 predicted proteins | sample SS_ome_11_FD_132459 | JGI IMG/M metagenome (GOLD analysis project Ga0180431, IMG submission 132459) | Hypersaline lake sediment archaeal communities from the Salton Sea, California, USA - SS_1_MS_1 metaG | ecosystem: Environmental > Aquatic > Non-marine Saline and Alkaline > Hypersaline >...
CGCCACTCGTACGAATGGCAATCGCTGTGGACGGTCGAGCCCTCGGAGCGTCCCACGATGGACTACGTGGTCTCCTATATCTTCGACGAGGACGAGCGGCAGGCGCGACGCGACGAGTGGCAGCACTTGACGCTGCGGCTCATGAGCCGCGCCGAGGCGGAACGGATCCTTGCCGCGGCAAGCCGACGCGCCGGTGTCGAGATCAAAGCGCTCAGCTTTTTCGACCGGTCCATTTTTGCGGGGCGACACATGGACACCGGCGATTACAACCGCCATGCGCAACCGATACGACGCGGGATCAATTCATTGTTGGAGTCCGGCGAACGCACGTCGCTCAGGTCCCTCGAGCTGGACTACGTCCCGCGCGCCGGTTTCGATTCGCTCAACGAGTACTTCGAGCGGGTCGCGGCGTGCTGGAACGTCTTGGTACATTACGTCGAGGAGCTGCTGGCGGCCTACGACCCTCAAGGGAAGTCGTTCCGGGCAAGTCTACCGCCCGTTTCCGGAGGCTACCCGGCGGCGTTGCGCCGGAAGATGGCGCACATGCGGTTGGTCGTGCAGCGGGTCGGCTGGCTGAACACCTGCCTGCCGCGCGAGAACATCATTGAGCCCCAGCTCGCCTACGTACTGCGCTCGATGGTCACCGAGCTCCAGGAAGGCCAGGGATGCGCGCACGGCCTCGTCGGGGTCTTTGAGGTCAACAAGTCATAGCACGAGCAACGTGCTTCTGCCGGATTCTTGCTCAGAACACGGGCTCCGGGCCGGCAAGCCGAGGGCGCTGGGAACATCATGATACGGCTCTCCCACGTTTCAAAAAGTTTTGACGGCGGCGCCTCGTACGCCGTGAAGGATCTTTCGTTCGACGTGGCCCAGGGTGAGACGCTCGTCCTGCTCGGCTCCTCCGGATGCGGCAAGACCACGACGCTCAAGATGATCAACCGTCTGATCGAGCCGAGTGAAGGCGCCATCGAGCTCGACGGGGCCGACGTGAGCACGCTGGAGCCGGTCTCGTTGCGGCGGCGGATCGGTTACGTTTTCCAGGGCATCGGCCTGTTCCCGCACATGACGATCGAGCAAAACGTGGCGATTGTGCCGCGGCTCGTGGGTTGGCCGAGGAACCGCCGGCAAGATCGGGCCTATGAGCTGCTTGAACTCATGGGGCTTGAACCCCAGACGTACGCGCCGCGCTATCCGCGCGAGCTCTCCGGCGGCGAGCAGCAGCGCATCGGCGTCGCCCGGGCGCTCGCCACCGACCCTGAGTACCTGCTGATGGACGAGCCGTTCGGGGCACTGGACGCGCTCACGCGCGACACGCTCCAGCAGGAGCTGCTCGCGCTCAAGGCGCGCCTCAAGAAAACCATCGTTTTCGTGACGCACGACATTTTCGAGGCGTTGACGCTTGCGGACCGGATCGCCATTCTCCACGAAGGGCGTCTTGAACAGGTCGGCACGCCCAATGAGATACTTAACCGGCCGGCCACCGACTTTGTGCGCGAGTTTTTCGGCAAACCCGCCCAGCAGCTCGCCGCCTTCAAGGAGATGCTCTAATGTTGGCGGTCACGTGGGGCGAGTTCCTGACCAGTCGGTTGCATGAGCTGTGGCTGCGGCTCGGCGAGCACATTGTACTGGTGAGCCTCTCGGTCTTTGCCGCGATCTGCATCGGCGTGCCGTTGGCCATGCTCGCCTTGCGCCGCCGATGGACCCAGACACCCGTGCTGGGCCTCGTCGGTGCGTTTCAGACGATGCCCAGCATCGCCATGCTTGCCATCTTGCTCGTGTTGACCGGGAAGACCAAGGACATCCCGGCGCTGATCGCCCTGACGCTCTATGCGCTGTTGCCCATCGTGCGCAACACCCTGGCCGGTCTGGAGGGCGTACGGGCCGACGTGATCGAGGCGGCACACGGCGTGGGGATGACGCGGCGGCAAACCCTTTGGATGGTGCGCGTGCCGCTGGCCATGCCCGTGATCGTCGCCGGCATCAAGACCGCGGCCGTCATCGCCGTCGGCGTCGCCACGCTGTCGGCCTTTATCGGCGCCGGCGGCCTGGGCAAATTCATCAACGCCGGCCTCTCGATGAAGAACACCAAACTCATGGTGCTCGGCGCCGTGCCGGCGATCATTCTGGCCTTTGTCGTCGGTGGCGTGATCAGCGCGTCCGAGTGGGCGCTCGCGCCGGGCAGGCGCCGCCGCAAACGAGGCATGGCCGGTATAGTCATGAAGTATCTGGCCACCTCGCTGCCGTTGCTCCTCGTAGCGTTCGGCGTCGTGGCCACCATGTGGAATCCGTTTCCCAAGCGGCGCTACGAGGTCGAGGTCACCTACAGGATCGGCACGCCCGGCACGATCCGCATCGCTACAAAAAACTTCACCGAGCAGTTCATCGTCGGCGAGATGATGGCCCAACTGCTTGAGGCGAGGACGCGGCTGACGGTCAAGCGCGACTTCAACCTCGCCGGCACGATGATCTGCCATGAGGCGCTGGTCCAAGGTGAGATGGACCTGTACCCTGAGTATACGGGCACGGCGCTCACGGCGATCCTCAAGCGCGAGGTCATCGCCGATCCCGAGAAGGCGTACGAGGTCGTGGCCGAGGCCTACCTCGAGCAGTACGGCCTCGTGTGGCTCGAACCGTTCGGCTTCAACAACACGTATGCGATCACGGTGCGGGCGGCCGACGCCGACGAGCGTGGTTGGACGAGAATCTCTGATCTCAAGGACGACGCGGCGGAACTGCGTGCGGGCTTCACCGCCGAGTTTTCCGAGCGGCCCGACGGCTATCCCGGCCTGCAGGTCGTCTACGGCATCGAGTTCGGGAGCGTGGACGATTTCGACCCGCAGCTCATGTACGACGCGATCGCGCACAACGAGGTGGACGTTATCTGTGCCTTCGCCACCGACGGCCGCATCGCCGCCTACAAGCTCCAACCGCTCAAGGATGACTACGGCTTCTTCCCGCCGTACTACGCGGCGCCGGTTGTGCGGGCCGAGTTTCTCGACGAGCATCCGGAGGTCCGGCACGTGCTCGCCGCGCTGGCCGGCCGGCTCGACGACGCCACCATGCAGCGGCTCAATTATGAAGTGGACGAGAAGAAACGCGACCCCGCCGACGTGGCCTACGAGTTCCTCGTCGCGGAAGGTCTGCTGAAAGGAGAATAAGGAATCATGGCAGGGATCGCAGGCATTGCGGGTCAAAGCGCCTCACAAGAACGGCTGCGGAAGATGCTCAACAAACTGAGGCACCGCGGCCCCGATGATCAATGGATGGAAACCAACGGGACGCTTGCGCTCGGCGTGTGCATGTCGAACCTCGGGCAGGAAAAGGGGCCGGGCCATGCCCGAGCCAACGACGTCGAGATCCTGTTCGACGGCGAGATCTACAACGACCGGCCCGCCGGCGCTTCCGATGCCCAGGTCGCCCTCGAGTTGTACCGGGAACACGGCCGAACCTTCGCGGCGCACCTGCAAGGCGCCTTCGCATGCGCCGTGTGCGACGGCGAGGACGTTATCCTGGCCCGCGATGCCGTCGGCATCCGCCCCCTCTATTGGGGACGCGACGGTGCAGGCGCCTTCCTCTTCGCCTCCGAGATGAAAGCGCTTGTCGGGATTGTTGACGACATCAACGAAATGCAGCCCGCCACGGTCCTCGGCTCGACGACGGGCCTCCAGCCTTACTTGCCGTTGTACCCGCGTGTTCACGTTCCCGATACCGTCGAAGAGGCGCAGCAGGCGCTACGCGATCTGCTGTTCCGCGCCACTGAACGCCGGCTGGCCGACGGGCGGGTCGGCGCCGTCCTGCTCAGTGGCGGGCTGGACAGCTCGATCATTGCCGCCATCGCCCACACGCTCGACCCCGGGCTTCCAGCCCTGACCGTCGGCGTCGAAGGCGCGCCGGATATCGAGAACGCGGTTCAAATGGCTGAGCACATCGGGGTCGAGCATCGGCTCAAGCTCTTCGATGAGGCCGAGATCAAGGCCCTCGTACCGAAGGCCGTCTATGCCCTCGAGTCCTTCGACGAGGATTGTGTCAGCGGGACCATTGCGAATCTCGTCGCCTCGAAGTGGGCGTTCGAGCACACAAATTGTATTCTGAGCGGCGAGGGCGGCGACGAGCTCAACGGCGGCTATCTCATGCTTAAAGAACTCGATGACGAAGAATCACGTCGCCGCTGCATGGAAGAGCTCATCGCGGTCGCGTACAATACGGCGCTGCAGCGGCTTGACCGCGCGATGATGCAAAACTACATTAACTACCGCACGCCCTTCCTCGACTCCGAGGTCATTGCCTTCTGTCTGCAACTGCCCATTGATTGGAAGGTTCACGACAACGGCGGCGGCCAGCTCGTCGAGAAATGGCTCCTGCGCGAGGCGTTCAAGGACATGCTGCCCGAGGAGATCTATCGGCGCGAAAAGAGTCGCTTCTCCATCGGCACCGGCACCGACGTGGCGATTGAGGGGCTGGCCGAACAGATGGGCTCGGCCGAGGAATTCGCCGCCAACGGCGGGCGCACCCAAACCGGCTACCAGCTCCAGTCGGCCAAAGAGCACTACTACTATAAGCTCTTCAAGAGCTACTTTCCGGATCCGGCCTTCGAAGCTCTCGTCGGTCGTTGGGATCCGGCCAAGGGCCCGGCAACGCTCCCTTCCGCGGCCGGTACGTAGGACGGAGGCAGGCCGGAGGGAACGCGAATCCGGACGGAGAGAGCCGTGCTTCGAGAAACAGAAGAACTTATGTCCGACGCCACAATGGTCTCGTCTGCGCAGAGCAGCGAACCGCTTCCCTCTCACATTTCGTTCCAAGGAGAGCTTCATGCCACGCGCCCTGTTCTTGCCGAAAACTAAGGCTGCCGTCGTCCATGAGGCCACGCTCCAGGTCCTTGAGCGGTCCGGCGTGTACCTTGATCACGAAGAAGCCGAGACCCTTCTGCTCGAGGGCGGGGCCGTCAAGGACGAGTTCGGCCGCATCCTGCTGCCGCGCCGAATGGTGGAAGAAGCGCTCGAGAAGGCCTCCGACCGCGTGCAGCTTTTCGACCGCGAGGGCAACCGTTCCATCCTGGCCCGAAACGGCAAGACCTATTTCGGTCCGGGCTCGGACGCCCTGTACAACATAGACAGTGAGACGGGCTTGCTTCGGCCTTCTGTGCTCGCGGACGTGAAACGCAACGTCACTGTCGCCGACGCGCTGGGTGGTTTCGACTTCGTCATGTCCATGGCGCTGCCCAGGGACGTGCCGCCCCACAAGGTCTACGCGAGCGTCTTCGCCGAGATGGTCAAAAACACAACGAAGCCGGTGGCTGTCACGGCCACCTCACTCGATGACATCAGGCAGACTCACAGGATCGCTTCACTGGTGGTCGGGGGCGACGAGGCCCTCAGGCAGAAGCCCTTCTTCCTCGCCTATCTTGAGCTGATCTCGCCGCTCAAGATGGACCGCTCGAGCACCGAGCGCCTCCTCTACTGCGCCGAGCACGGCATCCCTTTCGTGTATGCCTCGGGCGCCAACTGCGGCAGCGGTGCGCCCGTGACGCCCGTGGGCGGCCTCGTGCAAGGCTCGGCGGAGTCGCTCTCGGGCCTCGTGCTGGCGCTGCTGAAGAACGAGCAGGCGCGCTTCGTCTACGGTTCAAACACCTCCGTGATCGACATGACCACGAGCATCGTCTCCTACGGTGCCCCGGAATGGTTCAAGACCGTGGCGATGTATGCCGACATGGGCAAGTTCTTCGACCTGCCGAGCTGGGGAACCGCCGGCTGCAGCGACTCCTTTTCCATAGACGCCCAGGCCGCGTTGGAGGCCTACGAAGGCATCCTCTTGGCCACCCAGTCCGGCACGACGCTCGCCCACGACGTCGGCTATCTTTCCCACGGCGCCCTCTATGACCCGCGCATGCTCGTGCTCTCCGATGAGATGATCAACAGGGCGCGGTTCCTCATGAAGGAGGCCGATCTGTCGGAAAAGTCGCTTGCCGTGGACGTCATTGACGAGGTGGCGCGCATGAATGACCTCTACCTTGCCCACCCGCACACCTCCGAGGTTTTTCGGACCTCCCTCTGGCTGCCACCAACCTACATCAACCGGCGCAATATTGCAGACTACGCGCTCGGGCATGACCTCGCCGGCATGCTCGGCGAGCGCGTCCAGGGAATTCTCGCTACCCACACCCCGAAGCCGCTGCCGGCGGACACCCTCGAGGCCATCGACGCCTATCTGGATTCGCTCTGACCGGCTCGGAGCGCACAAGGGTGTTCAAGACAAACGGGCCGGCAGCCAAGCCTCCGGACTGCGCGCTCGACCAAGACCGCTTCCTGCACCGACACGCCCTCGATCGCGTGCTGGATGAGCGTATTCCATGACAAGATGGGAAAGCGCGCCCGGGAGGACTCGAACCTCCAACCTCCGGATTCGTAGTCCCCTCCGAGTAACCGCTCTTGAGAAAACACTCGCCGTTCTCATTCCCCCCTTCAGTGTTCTTTGCCGTTTTGTGCCGAGTTGACCGGATGAAAACTGGCAACAGACTGGCAAGAGACTTGGAGGAAGCACGATCATGATCGCGCAAGAAAAAAGCGCCGCGGGAAAGGCGGCGCACAAAGCAACTCGTGAAGCTCGAACTTCATCACAATCCCTATCACAGGGCGCCGGGGCTGTCAAGAAAAGATTTTCGCATTGGGGATTCACCCGGGCGCTCGTCGCGTTCCCGTGGCCGAAGCGGAAGCGATTGAGCTGCATCGCCGTGGGGACTGCACTTGCGGCGCATGCCGGCGTCGGCAAGGGCGACTCGTGTTTCCCGAACACCAGGACCCTCGCAGATGAAGCCGGAGTCTGCGAGCGGACCGTGATCGCCGCCCGGCTGATGCTGCGCGAGGCGGGATTCCTTTCTTGGAGAGCCCAAGGGCGCGAGCACCGCTATCAATATCTACTGACAATCCCCGAGCTTGGGGATTCTCGCGGTGCAATGGAGACAGCGCGTCGCGGTGCAACGAAGCATGCGCGAGAAGCCCGTCGCGGTGCAACGGGAGCGGTTTCGCGGTGCAACGGAGACAGCGCGTCGCGGTGCAATGAAAACAGCGTAAAGGGAACAGGGGAAATGGAACAAGGAGAGGGGGAGCGCGCCGGCGCGCGCGAGGACACCCCCCCGCTCTTTTCAGATTCGACTGAGGACCAGGAGCAGGAGCAGAAACCGGACTTGTCTGGTAAGGCTCAAGACCCGGAAGACTGGATCGAGGAAGTGGCGCAACGTCTGATCCACGATAGGACTGTTCGGGCCGTGCCGAGCGCAGAAGGCGAGCTCAGCGGCCATCTACGGGCCTTGCTTGAGAAGGGCCTTACACGGGCCGAGATCGAGGGGGCGGTTTCCAGGGTTTCCGGTGGCGCGTACTGGCCGAGTCAGTGGCGCGAGAAGATTGAGGCGTCCTTGTCTGAGGCCCAGGCCCGGGCCCCACAAAACGTTGGACGCTGTCAAGTGCATGGGACACGGAAGATGCCACCTGAGGAGAGTCGTGCGGCGCTGCGCGAATTCCGAAGCCGGGCCGGGGTGAATCGGTTGTCTGAGCTTGTCGGCCGGACCGCCGCCGAGAAACAGAGGCTCGAAGAGACGCCCAAACCCGAGGCCGCGTGTGTTGTAGCTTGAAACCCAGCGCCACCCTGGGGCGCGCATGTGAGGAGGAAAGGGACCATGAAAGCGACGGAAGTGATCGAGGCTCAGGGGTTTGTACTCAAGGACGCCGAAGGGAGAACGAAGGCCGAGCTTGTCCTCAATGAGAAGGGTCTGCCGATGCTTCGGCTGTATGGCAAGCTCGCCGACGAGGCGAAGCCCTTGGTGGAAATCCAGGTCATCGAGGGCGATTTCGAGGAGGGCCTGCTGGCGCTGCACGACGAAGACGGGGATCTACGCCTATGGCTCTCGCAGAGTTGCTTGATGATGCTCGGTGCTGGCGGGTTCGAGCTTGACGGCAAAGTGCCCCAAGTCATGTTAGAGGGTCCCCGCGAAGGCGGCAACGCTGGACTCTCGATCATGGACGGGCCAGGGCTTGAAACCCTTAGGGCGGCGTGGCCGCAGCCGGCGCCCTATGAGCGGATCGTCAAGGTGCTTCGCCGGATGCGAGACCCGCAAGCTCAAGCACATGTGGCGGCCCTTGTCGAGATGATGGCCGATACGAACGTGGGCCAACACAAAACAGAGCGGGCGGAGGCGGCTGTGGTGGGATCACAGCCGGAAGCCGAGGGCGCTGATGAAGGCAAGGCCAGCGAGAGCGATACGCCCATTGAGACAGCTTCTGCCGTCAGTGAACCGTGGACGCCGAGCAAACCTCCGCAAGCCTACCCGAAGGTTTCATCACAGAACGGAATTGCTGTAAGCGCCACAGAGCCGCGAAGATAGAACACCTATAGAGGCAGAGACGGTAAAGGCAAAAGGTACTACCGATGCGCACCGCTTCCGACCCCCGCGCCGAGCCACCGCAGGCAGAAAGAGAGGTTTGTTGTGACAAAGAAGCTGAGCGATCGAGTGCTTGTTGAGATCCTCGCCGCAACCGACGCCGTGTGGCAACCGGATCGGAAGCCGATGTTTGGGCCGCGACACACGCTCCTGTACGAAATGCGCCGTGACTTCCAGACGGCGGGCGTCGTGGTACATAACCTCGGCGGGGAAGGCGCGGACGCGGCCGAGCGCCAGCGCGCATCGCGGGCGTTGCGGGCCTTGGCCGATGAGCGACTTGTGGTGATCTCGAAACCGAAGTGGGCGCGGTCAACGGCCGTCAAGCTGACGGACGGCGGTGACGATCGTGCTCGGGCGTTAGCCAAGCTGCCGCTTCTGGATCACGCGCTGCTCGCCGATCTGCATGCCCGTCGGGAGTCACCGTTGGGACAGGATGAGCTCGGTCTTGTGTACGGCCTGGACCAGAACATCGAGCTTGTCTGGCATAGTGAATTTGTGGTCGCCGACGTGCGAAATCCGGCACCCATCGAGGAGCGTGTGAAACTCATCGTGCTTGCGCGGCGCTTCCTACCGGCGATCACACGCGGCCTCGTTGTGGCGAATGCCACGCTTGAACGTCATGTTTGGTATGCGCTCACACCGGCCGGCGTCGAGTTCGCAGAAGGGGCGCCGCCAGCAGTGCCGAAACTTCCCCGAGCCGACCGTGAGCTCATGGGATGCTACGACGATGCGCTGGCCCGCGCTCGAGCTCGGCAGGAGACTTCACCGCCGAGGCTCCCGAGCGAGCTGGGCGAATTTGCGTTGAATGCATCGCCGGCACGGCCACGACCGGGCTTCGCTGAGGCGTGGGGCGATTTTCTTGCTAGTGGAAGTGGTTCAGTTCCAGGGAGTTGACGGAGGAATTGACAGAAGGCCGAAAGATGAGGGTTGACGCTTGGGCCTCCGATTACGTTATTATAAGTGAAAATATGAGGCGAAAACCGTTCGAGGGTAGCGTCATGGCGATCACACTAGAGGACTTCCTGGGAATGTTGGAGAGCACAGATCGAGGCTTCAACAACCTTTCCATTCGCACCACCACACCAGCCAAGGAGTTTTTCCAGGCCGTCGTGAAACAGTCTGGGCTGACCCAGGGTGATTTCTTTGTCGAGATGATGAAGGCGATTGTCACACAGATGGTCGGGACCGTTGACGGTCCGCCTGAAGTGATGCTCAGGGGACTCCTAGGCTCCATGCAGCAGGATCGCGGTAACGCGGAATCTCGCATACGCGATGTTATTCGCGAGTCGCGGATGCCGGTTATTGGAGCGAAAAAGGTCGAGGCCGGGGCCGAAGCCGAGGAGACCGATCAATGAGCACGGCTGCTGGCACGTTGCTCATCCTCGCCGCGAAGGCGGAGAGCACCGACAAGAAGCATATTGCGATCAAGGCTTACAGCGGCTCGACGATGAGGGTTTCCGATTGGGGTCTGGTCGCCATCGAGTTGACAGGGCTCGAGCTTCCCGAAACCGTACCACTCCTCGCGGCCCACCGCGAAGGCACACGCGACGTCGTTGGTCAGGGCCGGCCTGTCGTGCGCGACGGCACGCTTTTCGTCGAGGGGGATCTGCTTCTTGTGACGCCGGTCGCAAAGGAACTGCACGCGCTCGCCGCCGCGGGCTTTTTGTGGAGCGCTTCCGTGGGGATTGAAACCATCGCCTCGTCGTATGTGGCCGCCGGCGATGAACGCCGTGTCAACGGTAAGATGCTCAAGTCGAGCTCCGGATATACATTGATCACTCGGGGCGCGCTGAGGGAAGTCTCGCTACTCCCGACGGGCGCCGATTCAAAGACACAGGTCAAGATCGCGGCCTCGGGCCGCGCAAGAGAAAGGAAGGATCCAATGTCTGAGACGAAACTTGAAACCGAAAAGGTAGGCGATCCCGTCGAGCAGCGGCGCCTTGAAGCCGCGGCCGAGGAGGAACGGATCGCCGGTATTCAGAAGGTGTGCGGATCGAGGCACGCCGACATTTGCGCTCGTGCGATCGGGGACGGTTGGCCCGTCATGCAGGCGGAGCTCGAGGTGTTGCGCGCGGACCGGCCGAAACCGCCGAGCATCGCGGCCTCGCAGCCGTCTGGCGCGTCGAGTGAGGATGTCCTCGCCGCGGCGTTCCTCCAGTTTTACGGGCACCAGGACGTTGCTGAAAAAGCTTACGGCGAGCGCGTGCTCGACGAGGCCCACGGGTTGCGTGCGCGCAGCCTGGTGGACCTGTGCGCCGAATGCCTCCGAGTCGAGGGGCGCAATATTCCGCGCACCGCATCGGGCGTGATTCGCGCGGCGTTTTCAACCAATGCGTTATCCGTCGCGCTCGGCTCGACGGCCGAGAAGCTCATCCTCGAGGGGTACGCGGATGCGCCGCCGTCATGGAAAGGTTTCGTGAACGTCGTCGCCGTCAAAGATTTCAAGACGGCGAAAGTCATTCGGCCAACATTCGCCGGCGAACTCCAGCAAATCCCTGACACCGGGGAGTTCAAACACGGGCTTCTGACGGAAGAAACCGTGGACGTGCAGGCGCAGGTGTATGGCCAGGTTCTAAGCGTCGGGTACAAAAGCATGGTCAACGATGACGGCGGCGTGTTTGAGTCCACCGCGATCGCGCTTGGGAAAAACGCTATGCGAAAAGTCGCCGACATCGTGTACGAGTCGATACTTGGGAATGCCGGCAGCTTTTTCTCGGCGGGTCACTCAAACCTGCTCGAGGGCGTGGATAGCGCACTTTCGGCGTCGGCCCTTGGTACTGCGATTGCGGCGATGATCAGCCAGCGGGACGAAAGCGGCCGCGATCTCGACATCCGGCCCGTCGTGCTGGTTGTGCCACCCGAGTTGCGCGAGACCGGCTTAATGCTCGTCGAGTCTGAGCTCGTGGCAAGGTATGTGAGCGAGACGCTTGATAAGTTGCCGACGGGAAATCCGTTCCAGGGTCTTGCACTCGCCGTCGAGCCCCGCTTGTCGAACAGCGTACGGTTCACGGGGACCTCCGCCACGGCGTGGTATTTGTTTGCGAGCCCGCGCGATGCCGCCGTGAACCTCGCGTTTGTCAATGGCGAGGAGAATCCGCAGATCGAGACTTTCGGGCCGAGCGATCAAGTCGAGCGGCTCGCGTTTACTTGGCGCGTTTATCACAGCTTCGGCGTTGGCCTGGGCGATTACCGGGCGGCATTGAAAGCCACCGGCGAGGCGTAAAGGCGCTAATACAGAATGAGCGGGACCTTACGCTTCAATTGTAAAGGCTAGTTGTGAATTGGCATTCAGTGATAGCGGTTATCCTGGCCAGGATTGTTGCCAGCCTCCTATGCGCCTGGTCGGGTGGAAGGTGCTCATGCCGGCTTTGCGCCCTCCCTGCGCCGGCACGGGCCGAGTTGCTGCGATCAGGGCGGTCGCCGGCCTTTTCGCTTTTCCCCGGCGGCCGCCCGACGCTTCCCCGAATTCAATGTGAGTGAGGCGTAGCGTGGCAAGCGCGAAAGGTATCAGAGCCGGTAAGGCGTTCGTCGAGCTTGGCGCCGACGACTCCAAGATGCTCGCCGGGCTCAAGAAGGCCACCAACCGCCTCCGCGCCTTCGGTCAATCCGTCGGTCAAATCGGTCAGGGAATGGCGAGGATCAGCGCGCTTGCGATGGCGCCGCTCATCGCGGCCACGAAGGTCTTTTCATCGTTCGGCGACAGCGTGGCGAAGATGGCGAAACGTACCGGGTTGAGCGTCGAGGCGCTGAGTGAGCTGCGTTTCGCGGCGAGTCAGAGCGGTACCGATCTGGAAACCCTCGAAGGTTCGCTCAAGCGGATGCAGCGGACCGTGTATGACGCCGGCCGCGGACTCTCGACGGCGACTGACGCGCTCGCCGATCTCGGCGTGAACTATACCGATCTTGCCAATTTGAAGCCGGAGGAGCAATTCAAGCTCCTTGCGGATCGCGTGGCGCAAGTGGAGGATCCGACAACGAAGGCCGCTCTCGCCATGGCCACGTTCGGCCGCACCGGCACTGATATGCTCCCGATGCTGAACCTTGGCGCAAAGGGTATCGGCGACCTCCAAGCCGAGGCGCGTCGCCTCGGCCTCACGATGAGCGGCAAGGATGCGAAGGCCGCCGAGCAGTTCTCCGACAAGCTCGACCGGATGGGGAAGGTCGCCAAACAAGCCGTGTTCGAGGTTGGGGCGGCGTTGGCACCCGCACTGGAAGCCGTCTTTGCTGCGGCTACCAAGGCGCTCCAGGGTGTCCGTGCGTGGGTACGAGAACAGGGGGCCGTGATCCGAGCCATCTTCAAAATCACCGCGGTCGTCGCCGGACTCGGCGTTGCGCTCATGGCACTTGGCAAGGTCGCCACGGTGACAGCCGGTATCATGAAGGGAATGTTCTTGTTTGCCGCCAACCCGGCCGTTCTGGCGATTGTAGGAATTGGTGCTGCTGCGCTTACGACAGCCGCAGCCTTCGGCGCGTTCGGATCTAAGATCGAGGATACTTCTCACAGTCTGCAGGAGCTACGCGATCAGATTGCGCGCATGAATCTCGAGGCCGCGACGTTGGAACTCGCCAAATGGAGTCGGGAGGTTGATAAGATCTCGGGCAAATTGGAGCGCAACGCACGAGGTTTGCCAGGGTGGCTCAACCCCCTTAGCTATACCAAGACGGAAGTTGAAGAGCTCAACGCAGCTCTTGATCGGGCGATCCGCTTGAGGGTTGCGGCGTCGAAACGAGTCGGTGAACTGAAGCCAGGTGTCACGTCGCCTGGAGTCTCATCGCCTGAAGTCTCGTCCCGCGCCGACGAGGACTGGGCGCGCAAGGTCCACCAGCTCAAGCTCGGTTTCATCGAAGATGAATACAGGCGCGAATCCGCTTTGATCATCGAGCGGTACAACCACGAGCGGCAACTTGCAGTGGCCGAAGGTGCTACCAAGGCCACACTCCATGAGATTGATGAGGCGCGGACTCTTGAGCTTGAGACGCTTGAGATTAACATGGCGAAGAAGGTGGCGGCTGAGCGCCAGCGGATATTCGAATCTGAGCAAGCGCGCAGATGGAGGATTGAAGAACTGGGCCTCCGAGTACGCTTCAAGGGCCTCCGCCTGGAAGAGGAACTGCTCAAGTTGACCATAAAGCGGGAACTCATCGAGGCGAAGGCTCTCGGCGAGAGAAGCGACCTCATCATGCAGCAGTACGCACTGGAGAAGGAGCTCCTTAAGCAGAGCCGGGACTTGGCGCCGCGGATGGAAATGCGGGTCATCGGCACGTTCAACCCGAACGCGATCCGGGGCCTCCAGTCCTCGAACCTCGCAACGCGCACCGCGAAGGGCATCGAGAAATTGGTCAATATTCAAGGGGACATGTTCAGATTCCTCAGACAACAGGGTGGTTTGGTGTTCTCGTAGGGATAGTTAGGAAAGGGAAGGCAGACGTGATTCTCGACGCCATCGAATTCTCGCAGTGCCCGCGCTTTTTCCCTTTCTCGCGGGCTGTTGCCAACCCAGGACGGTGCCGGGCGCGTTCGTCGGGTGTGCTCGGCGCCGCCTGGGCTTTACTGGTCCCAGGACGCGCGATCTCGGCAAGGGCCGCCACTATGACCCTCGGCCCGGGCCGTTCGCGCGAGGACGGCGGCACAGCGGCGCAGAGTAGGTAAGGCATGGAGCAAGAGAGCCTAGAGCCGAATGGCACGAATGGCAGGCTTTCGGCCACATATGACCGTTTCGCCCGGACGTTCGGGGCGCCTCGATGGGATCGGCTTCCAGGCGGGATTCAACAGGCGATCACAGCGGCAACCGCCCAGCTTGACCATGAGGATGACAGCGAGCCCCTTCTCTCCGTGGAGCAGGTTGCGGCACGAATGGGAGTCAGCACCGATGTTGTTTATGGGGCGTTGAAGACCGGCGCTCTCCGAGGCGCCAGGCTTGGGGCAAAGCTCTGGCGCATCCGTGAATCTGACCTATGGTCTTGGTTTGATCGGAACCGAAAGAGAACGCGAGGACCAGCACGTGGCCGCTAGATCAAAGGGTCGTCGAGAGCCGAAGGTCCAGAAGCTACCGAGGTGGCATCCGGACTATACGGCCAAGGCTACCGGCCGGATGATCTACTACTACGATCGCGACGGCCGGCGCCTCCGGCGTTCGGCCGGCAAGCATTCAACCCAGGCCGATGCGTGGGCTCTCATTGACGCCCTTCGGCGGAAGGGCGTCCTCTGGCGCGACGAAGCTGATGGTACGATGACCCTCGACGAGTTCATGCCGACTTACTGGCAGGTCAAGACGGGCCACGCCAAGCCGTCAACACTTGCGCGTGACAAGGCGCGATGGACAATGCGAGTACAGGCCACGTTCGGACATCTGCGGCTCTGCGAGATCACCCTTGCGCGCGTTCAGGATTTCCTTGATGAACTCAAGGATGAAGGGCTTGCAGTCGCTTCTCTCAACCGTCATCAGGCGTTGATCTCGGGCGTCCTCGGACTCGCCCACAAGCGCGGCCTGATTCCAGAGCACCCGATGAGGGGACGGCTTCCGCAGCGGAAGGAACATCGGAAGCGCCGGCCACGCGCACTGACAGAACCACAACTTATGCGTTTCCTCGATGCGGTGCGTGTGGTCAATGCCATGCTGTTTGACCCCTACCTCGAGCTCGCAGTATGCTTGCCGTTGTGCGGCATCCGTCCAGGGCGGGAGCCCGGGGCCGTGCTGTCCTTGACGTGGGCGCAGATTGATTTCGACGAGCGGGTGATCGAGGTGCCCGACACGAAGGGCGGACAGCCGGAACGGTATGAGTTTGGAGGAGATCTCTGTGAATTGCTTCGACAGCGTTATGCTTCACGGCGGTCTGATACGTGGGTTTTTCCGTCGAGAACAGGCCGGGGGCATCTCACGACAATCCGCGGACCGCTCAGACGCGCCGTGAAGATCGCGGGCTTGCCGCGCGACGTGAACTGGTACACACTACGCCATACCTGCGGCACCTTGCTCGCGGATCGAGGGCGCCCACTGCACATCATTCAGAAGATGATGGGGCATCGGGACCCGATGACGACGACGAGATACCTGCACGTTCACGAGCATTTCGAGCGTGAAGCCGCTGAGGACATAGACGAGCTTGTGGCCGGCCTAAGCGGCCGGTCACGGCGGGAACCTGGCAAGAAACTGGCAACAGAACGTTGAACGGGGCGCCGATGAGCGAGTGTAAGTCTTTGAGAGAGAGAAGCGCGCCCGGGTGGACTCGAACCACCAACCTCCGGATTCGTAGTCCGTGACTCTATCCAATTGAGCTACGGGCGCGATCTTGATTGCTCACGTGACGTGAGGACGTTGTGCCTGCCGCCGTGCTCGTCGGCCGCCGTGACGGCCCGTACAAAGCACGGTCATTACTACACCGATTCGTGCGGCGACGGCAAGCGGATTCGGAACGAGACGCAAAGGGCGCCGCGGCAGAGCCACGACGTTGCTCACGGATTCTGTTCGTCGGTATGGTCCAGCAGCGGCACGCCGAGAAACCCGGCCAACCGCTCGGCGTCCCGTTGGAGTGTCTTCTTGTTGTTCCGGGTCACGAGCCAGACTCGCTCCCCAGGAGGCTCGACGAGAACCAAGTTGAGTTCGAAAGCCGTTAGTAAGTGGTGAGCCTCACCAGTCGAAACTGTGCCGGAGCAGAGTTGAAGCGCACTTATCTGCTTGAATGGGATGCCGCCTTGGACGCGCCCGTTGAGCTTCAGGCTTTTGCCTCGGACAGCGCGTTGGAGGCGGTCAAAAACGATTGGAGGGGAAGCGGCCCAGCGAGCAAACACGATGAAGCCCACCCCCATCAGGGAACAAAACAGGAACCCCACCAGCCCGGCCACCCATCCGGACTTACGTGTAGCAGCAATGCCGAGTGCCGTGCCTATGCCGATGAATAGTAGGCCAAGAAGGAGAAGAAATGCCTTCAGGATTCGCGGGCCAAGTGAGGGCTTCAAGACCATTTGCCCAAACCTACGGCTGCGCAATACCCTTGAGCTGCTGCTGCCGACTCCGCGCCGCACGAGTGTTTTCTCGAGTTGGACCAGACGGCCGGCGACCTCTACCGGCTCTCGCGTATGGTCGAGCAAGGGGACCTGCAGAAAGGCGGCAAGCTTCTCTGCGTCGGATCTCATCCGCGGCTCGCGAATGTGGCACATCACGGTAAGTCGTTTTCCCCTTGGCCGGCTCAGGACAAGGTTCGTCTCGTACGCTATGGTTCCTGTATCCGCCACGAGGACCTGTACGGCGGCGATGTCGGACAGGCGGATCTCGCTGCCCAGCCCTTTCGGCGGCGGAGTCATTCGCAGGATCCCGGCGCGCCGCGCAAAAATCCATTGTCGCCGAGCACCGGCGAGGGCGGTGAGCACACCTGCAGCGACGAAGACCAGCCCGATAACGCCGAAAATCAACGCCACATGAATCGGTGCGCCCGGGAGCCGGTTTCTGTACAAGAGGGCCGCGACTCCCAAGGCCCCGAGGCCTAGGAAAGTTTCCACGAATGATAGAACGTAAACACCTCTCGTGGCTTTCACGGCGGCGACCTGTGGCTGTGGAAACGACAGAGCTACAAACCGCGGCGCCGTCAAGATGAACTGAGTCCACCGAGAAGATACGGCGCGTTTGTTCAACGGCGCCCGCGAGACTCTAAATCCTAGTTCCGAATCCATGCTGGTTACCTCTGCGTATCAGGCCTTGTAGGCGGGGGCGACGTTGGGGACTCGGCTCCTGGTTGCCCCTGCATACGTAGGGCTCCCAGCGCCGCCAGGCCGCCGAGATTCATCGTGTCCAGCACGGTGCTCGGGACGAGCATCAACGAGCCGCCCGCACGGATCCCTTCATAGACGATGTTCATCGCACGGAGCTGCAGGGCCACGGGGTTTTCGAGATAGCCCTTCGAGGCCTCGGCGAATTTTTGGGCGATATCCATTTCGGCCTGCCCCAATATGGTGCGCGCCTGTCGCTCTCGTTCGGCTTGGGCCTGCTTCGATAGAGCGTCTTTGAGTCCTTCCGGAATGGCGATGTCCCGGATCTCAATGGAGCTCACGCTGATGCCCCATGCTTCCGTCTTGGCTTCGAGCACCTTCTGGAGCGTCTGGCCCATCTTGTCGCGTTCTGCGAGGATCTCCGCCAGAGAGTGCACGCCGACGATGTCGCGAAGCGCTGTCTGCACGGCAAGCGCGATGGCCTGGTAGTAGCTCTCGACCTCCAACATGGCTTTCTGAGAATCCCAGACGTGCCAAAAGGCGATGGCATCAATGTTGACGGGAACCGTATCGCTGGTGAGCATTGCCTCGCTGTAGAAGGTGGTGGTGCGGACGCGCATATCCACGACGCGGGTAACGCGGTCAATGATAGGCGCGATCATGAAGAAGCCTGGACCTCTGACGGAACGAAAATGCCCCAGTCGGAGAATAACCGCCCGATCCCATTCGGCCAGCAAATGCGCGGAGATCGCCCACAGGGCCGCCACAATCAGTCCCACCACGACGGTGACAATGGCGACGGCCAGTCCGCCAGTGCGGGACACAACAATACCCACCCCAATAGCCGCTATGGCCAGAACAAGCGTGACAAGAGATATCGGTGCCCGCGTTTTGAATCGCTGAATTTGGCGCGAAGCATGTTCCCTTTCGAGTTGTGCCGTTGCGTCATACATGCCGTTCATTGCCTTCCCCTTTCACTTGAGTGTGCCGGCATCTTATTGCTCCCGTGATTCCTGCTTCATGCGCTGCAGCGCAGCGATGATTTCATCAATCCCAATGTGCTGAAGTTGCGCTCTGCCGACGAAGTCGCGGCACAGAGCTTCTACAGCCCGCTGCTTCTCCTCTTCAGAAATTGAGGGGTTCGTCTGCGACCTGACAAACACGCCTGAACCCTGCTGGGTATCCAGCACCCCGAGAAGCTGGAGCTGAGAGTACGCTTTCACAACGGTGTTGGGGTTGACCTCCAGTTTCACAGCGAGGTCGCGTATCGTCGGAAGCCTTTCCCCAGGGAGGATCGTCCCGGCGGCAACGCCGGACAGAATGATGTCGACGATTTGCCGGTAGAAGGGGACGTAGCTTTGCCTGTCGAGCTTGAAGTCAACCACTGTACTAGAATTCTAGTACACTTGGCCTTTGTGTCAAGAAAAATCGTGCAGGGGAGGTCAGGAAGCAGCCATCCCGGGCTGAGGTCACCGCACTCGGCTCCAGTTGCGCATGACGGGCATGGCCGGCCCGTACGTATGGTCCTGCTCGAGCTTAGGCTGTTATCGTGCGGGCGGCTTTGGTGTGGTGGGCGAGGGAACTGCCGGGGGTGGGAATTGAACCCACATGGGCCGAAGCCCAGGGGATTTTAAGTCCCCAGCGTCTGCCGTTCCGCCACCCCGGCTCCGGGGCTACTCTACGTCGGTCGTTGGCTCGCGGCAAGAAGTCTCGGAGGCCATTCGCCCGTCCTTTTGAACGTGCCAATGAGCAGACCAACAAACGACATTCTCGTTTTCTATCACGAGGGGCAGCCGGCCATGGCGGGAACATGGGCAGGGGAAATGCGTAGTCCGGCGTCGTCTCCGACTTGAAAGGGACTCAGTCGCTCAAGATATTGCGGCCGTGGCCGGGCCAAGGCGGCGCGGCCATCCTGGCTATGGGACTTACCGTGGTGGGCTTGCCCGCCTACCTGGGCGGGTCGTCGTACCAGGTCGGCTGGGCCCACTCGTCCTCATCATCCGGCGTGCCGAAGCGAGTGAATATGGTCGCCTCGCCGCACGCGATCGGCGTCGAGCCCGCGTCCACCGTCGGGGTGTTTACGTTGTGCCACTTCGCGCCATCCCACTTGTAGGTGCTCCAGACCGAGGCGCCGAGCGCGCGCAGCTTGAGCGTATTCATGCTGTTCCAGCCCGTGACCGATTCGCGCAGCCCCAGGGTGTCCAGCGTCCGCGCCTGAGGCATGCTGTAGGCGACCCACCGGTCCGTCTGCGTCCAGCCCGGCTTTTGCACCAGCACGGAGGCATCCAGCTCGGCCACGTAGCCGGTGAGCCGGAGCGTGAGCGTCTGGGCGATCCCGCCGCCGGCGAAAAGCTTGTAGCCTTCGCCCACGGCGATGTCGAAGGCCGCGCCCACGTCCGCCGACCACGTCCCCGCCGTCCGGTTGTAGACCATGCGGTTGTTGAGCCCCGTGTCGGCTATGCGCTGGCGGATGTTCGGCGCGTTCCGGTCAATCTGCGTGCCGATCACCTGCTGCACGCTGTCGTGGTCCTTGTCCGGGATGAGCGGCGTTGAGATGAAGAAGTCCTGCATCGTCCAGCCGATCTCGAGGTCGAGCTCGAAGAGGCCCACCACTTGACGGCTCGTGTCCGTGCCGTCGCTGCGCCTGACGCGATAGAAGCGGAAATCGGCCGAGAGCGGCGTCGAGAGATCGTCGGCAAGCGTCGTCTCCTTCCCGCTTGCCGTCGTGGTCGTCACCGTGCTCCAGCTCAGGCCGTCGGCATAGGCGTTCGCATCGGCGCGCTCAAGGGTGTAGCCCTTGCCGCTCTTGGAGCTGAAGGTGACCTTGACCGACGAGGTTGCCTCGTCCCAATAGACGTCCGTGATGCGAATCTGCTGCGGCCGAAGCGTCGGGTCACCGAAGGTGACAACGCCGTAGCACCAATCAACGAAATTCTGGGTCAGTGAGCCGTCGACGTATGAGCCCTTGATGACGTTCCACCATGCCCCGGCGTACGTCTCTCCATCGCGGATCGCCTCGTACTGATCGTCACTCGGATATTTCCCCCCGGAATTGGTCCAGGCAAGTCCTACAAGTCCATAGTCTGTCCCGAAGACATATTCGGCCATGAGGCACGTCATGGAAGGATCGTACCTGCCCGCCATGCAGCCCCACTCCTGATAAAAGCCGATGTGGGGATTGACCCATGGGATCTCGACGGAGGTGATCCAGACGTTAGCGGTGGCGCTGGCGTGCGAGGCCACGAAATGGTGCTCGTAGCTGTTCTGGACCTGGTCGTGATACATCTCGTCGGTGAGCTCGGCGCCGCCCCAGAAAGAGTCCAACTCATCGTAGGCTTTGCCGATCTGGGTATCGGCGTGCATCCAGTTGCTCGAAATCCAGAGAAGCGAACGCTCTTCAAACGTCATTTCGCCGATCCGCCAGGCGTGGTTCCGGTCGAAGTAGGGATTGAGCCGGTCGCCAGCGGTCATGATCGTCGAGATCCGGCCGACCCAGATTTCCGCCTCCATGTCGCCGTCTTGCCAGTTGTCCCAGCCCTCGTATTCCCACGTCCAGTAGTAGTAGTCCGGGTCCACGGGCCATTTGGGCCAGTACCCGTCCAAGTCGGCGTAGAAATAGTCAAGTGGCCCACGGTCGGTCGGATCCTGAAGGAATGCCCGGGGGATGCGCGCGCCCATATCCACGGCTTCAACAAGCACGATCCCGGCAAGGCCATCCGTGTCGTACACCGATTTGAGATACGCCCTGAGGTCCTCGCAGTCGTAGCTGGCGCCCTCCGCGCAGACGTAGATCTCCGGCGTATAGCCTTCGCGCGTCAGGTCATCCATGTACCGATCGATGGCGTCCGCGATAATGCCCCAGTAATAGAGGGTTTCCTGCATGACGATGATCACGTTGCTCGACGGTGGCTTGTAGGCCGCCAACGCGCACGCGCCCATGTCGTACCAGGTCCGCGCGCCGCCGCCCGTGTCCGTCACGTTGGGGTCGTCCCACTGCCGCCGGCGATGCATGTCGAGCGTCGGGGCGTCGTCGCTGGTGGCGGCGTCCACGCACGGCGA
>Ga0180431_10003212_pt1 | contig 21189 bp, 20 predicted proteins | sample SS_ome_11_FD_132459 | JGI IMG/M metagenome (GOLD analysis project Ga0180431, IMG submission 132459) | Hypersaline lake sediment archaeal communities from the Salton Sea, California, USA - SS_1_MS_1 metaG | ecosystem: Environmental > Aquatic > Non-marine Saline and Alkaline > Hypersaline >...
CCTGTTGCGATTTATATGTTTGGATCGTATGCTTGGGGAGTTCCAACAGAAGAGAGTGATCTTGATTTGCTGATTGTTGTAGATGAATCTGATGAAAAATCATACAGAAGGCCGGTCGCGGGTTATCGCGCATTGAGGGGTTTAGATATTTCAAAAGATCTGATAGTTCAAACGAAGAAAGAATTCGAGGATTCATCACGCGATGTGGTTACATTGATTTATAAAATTAAAAAGGACGGAGAGCTTATTTATGCGAGAGCATGAAAAGTGGCTACGAGTAGTAGAAGATGATCTAAAGTCAGCTAAGGGACTTTTAAGAATCGAAATTTTTTCAACGGAAACATATCATTGTCAACAGGCGGCTGAAAAAGTTCTTAAGGCATATCTCGTTTTTAAAAACAACAAAATTGTAAAGACGCACGATTTGATGAAACTCATCGTATTGTGTTGTAAGTATGATAAAGATTTTGAACAACTTTATGACGATGCTGAAAACTTGAATCCATTTGCAACCAAATTTAGATATCCTACGGAATTTGATATTCCTGATTATGAGGATACAAAAAATGCGATTGGGCAGGCAGAGAGGGTTGTTCATTTTGTCACAAAAAAAATTGAAGAATCAAAAACAAAACAACAGAAGCTGTTTTGAGTGGAGCTCTATTTTTTGTACTCCAAGTAAAGATTGGTTTTTAAAATATTGTGTGTGCTTGAAAGAATGCATCCAATTAAGGCAAGTATAGCATAGACAACAGTGAGTCCAAGGGGCCCTCGAAGTGGTAATAATAAAAAGGGTGTGAAAGAAAGAATGCCGACAAGGCAGAGCCATGTAATTGCTCCCAGATATTGAGCAAAAAATGTTTTGGTGACATCAGGAGATTTTTTGAACGCATCCAAAAGTGAAATATTTTCCAGCGCTATTATTTGCACAACAAAAAGAGTTGCTAGCGACCAAGTAAGCCTGAGTGATATGGCAACAATTGCCGACATTAAAAAGCAGGTTTTTCCTGGGGCCTTATTCATAATTGCATCTATCTGGTTGATAAAAATAAAAAAGATGGTTGAAGATGAGGCCCACAATAAGATGGAGCGAATTTTTGGTAGACAACTGAGAATCATTTTTTTTATTGTCGTAGTGCTGCGTTTCATAATTTTTGATGTGTGTCGTGTCAATGCAACTCCTGCGTAGACCAATACGAAAAGTTTGACAAGTTGTGTGACCAGTAGGCCTATGTGTTTTATCCAGCCAAAAGTGCTCCAGATACGTACCATAAGGCCCCGCATAAATACAGCAGAGCTTGAAGGTGAGAATGAAAATAGGTTAAAGACAGTAAGTTCGATTGTTATGCCAATCAGTACAGGTGCACCAAGGTAAATGAGAAGGTATTTGTGCTTCCATAAAAGGCCAAAACTTTTCAGACCAATGTCGAGTCCCGATTTAAAACGTTTGGCAAAGTTCATGTCCATTCTCCAAAAAAACAATTTTGAACAACAGAAACTACTTTAGTTTTCTGAAGGGTTTGATTGCAACGGTTGTTATCTAGGTCTTGGTTTTTTTAGGTCAATCTTGTAACAAGTATAAAAATAGCTATAAAAAGATAGCCAGGCGCTATAAGCAGTGGGCTCAGCCTTTTATTATTTTTGTTCAGAAATAGGTATAACAACGCACTGTGAAAGAAAAAAAGAAGAGCAAGTGACAATATAGAGTATGTGGGGTGTAGATCGCGCATCAACGTATGCCATTGTTTTTCAAAAAGAAATATGAATAAAAAAAGACATAAGTTTTCTCCTTTTTAAAAAATTATCTGTATTTAAGAAGAAGGTAGATTATGATGTATCCTGGTATGACAAGCAAAGGGCTGAGTTTTTTGTTTTCTTTTTTGAGGAGTGGCGTTAATAAAATTGTATGTACAGCTATGAGAGCGGCGACAAACAATAGTGAATATCGTTCGACAATATATGCTGTTAGATGTCTGAGATAAACTATAAGGACAATGGATATAGTCCCCATGAGTAATCCAACACCAAAAATGGAAAAAATATCTGGGCGAAAGATTTTTTTTGTTTTAAGTTTTAGAACAATAAGGGGAATGAGAATTTGGGTAAAAAAAGAGATCAAAAGCATAGCGAGAAACAATATTTCTTCTAGACCGCCGCCATTCATTATTCTTCTCCTTTAAAATTTACAGTTCAGAAAACGTAATATCTAACAAATTATATTTTTTGTAATCCACATCATCAAAGTGCCACCACTCACTATAGTTAAAACGAAACCCATGCTTGACCATGATGTTTTCAAGTAGTTTGCAGTTTTTTGCAGCCTCTGGTGTCATAGCGTTGTAATTTCTGTGAGCTTTTGCAGAAAAATCGTCAAATTCACTCGGCATTTCTAGCTCTTTACCATTTTTGTCTACTAGTGTGCAATCAACCGCAGTCCCCCGATTGTGGTTAGATCCTTTTTGAGGATTTGCAACATATTGTGGGTTAGGAACAAGTTTCCAAAAAATGTATTGAACCGAGCGTGGACGGTATCCATCCCAAATTTTAAGACCGAGACCTATTTTTTCTAACTCTTTTTGCACTCTGTCTATTTTTTGTGCCGTTGCTTTACACAAAAAACAGCGTGGACTTTTGTACACCTTTTTCTTGGTAAAGTTATTTGTTGTGGCATACCTGATGTCCAGTTTGATGTTTGGATTGATGGTACATAGTTCAACCAAGTCATGTGCACGCGTGACAAAAGTAAAAAAGAGATAAATACAACAGAGAATTATTTTTCGCATATTTTAATCACAGTCCGCTATCAAATGACTGAATATCGGTTTCAAAATAACGGTGCAGGCCTTCAGGAAGATCCTTATAATCAACACTATTTGTTACATCTTCAAAGGTTCCATAACAAAAAGTGTTCCAAAACAAGATTGTTTTTCCTTGTAGATGTTGGTTGTTTTTTATATCGGACAACATTGCTGTCAAAGCTTTGCCGGTGTATGTTCCTTCAAGTTTAATATTTTCATGGTCGAATAATTCTTGCAAAGCAGTTGCTTCTAATTCTCTAACTTCAGCATATCTGTAGTTGGCAAAGTTTTGGCGATATTCTATATCAGAAGCAGAGACTTTTTGTGCTGGAAAGTTAGGATCCAAGTTAGTAAAGAAGTCAATTGCCTCATTTATCCGTTCTGCTAGTTTCTCAGTTCGGAAGTAGGCATCACCATTTTTTCCGCTGATCGCAACAGGAATGATTACGCTCTTCAAACCTGCCAGTTGTGCTCCTATAATGAGTCCGCCTGCGGTTCCTGTACTTCCAAGTGGAACGTATATGTAGTCAGGTTCGGGTAAAAGCCCGTCTTCAATTTGTTTCTTCAATTCAAATGCTGCATTCATATATCCAAGGAAACCGATTGGACATGTTCCTCCCCAGGTGACAATGTATGGAGGTTTCCCCGCATCTTGTAAAGAAGAGCTGTGCTGCCAGATGGCATCTTCTTGATCTTGCTCAGATTCATAATATTTTATAATTCCGTTGTGAAAAAGATCCATCAAAAGATTTCGTCGCAAATATGAGGTGTTAAGTTGTGGCCCGAGTAGGCAATAAACGTCAGAAAAACCGACTCTTTTTGCTTGAGCCAAGGCTGCAAGTACACAATTTGAGCCGGCATCACCGATTGCCATGATTGATCCCGCATCGCTATAAAGTGCGTCTGCGAGTAAAAATTCGAGTTTTCTTACTTTGTTTCCACCAAAGTATGGGGCACATGGTCCATCGTCTTTGAAATAGAGCCTATCGCTTCCAATTGCTTCGCCCAGTTTTCCTAATTTTCTTACGGGTGCCGGGAAATTGCCCAAAGATACATGGGGTATTTTGGTTTGTAGCGTTGGAAGTTCCTTCAAAATATCTGGAAGAGAATCAATGTCCGGTAATATGCTTCTGCTATTGTAATCCGGGACCCATGAATTTATCTGTTCAAATGGCCAGGAAAAAGTAAATGTTGAATATGTAAAAACAAAAAACATGAGGATTGTTTTTTTGACCATTGGAGCTCCTTTTATTTTTCTCGACAAATAATTTTATCTGTCACACAGTAGCAAGAATAAAAAAAGAGCGAAGGGCCGTGCAAGTTTTCAGGTTCATGGCAAGCGCGAAAAGAGGATGCTTAAAAAAAAGAGCCTCAAAAAAAAGCCGCGCTACTTTTTATAGCGCGGCTTTTTTTAATAACTTTCCACCGCCGCCAAGAATCCTAAAGATTACGGCAAGCAGGCCTTGCAGGAAATTTATTGACGAGGTCTGTCCTCACGTGGACGAGCTTCGTTCACTCTGAGTGCACGACCGTCAATATCTTTGCCATTAAGTTCTGCGATGGCTTTTTTTGCCTCTTCAGCAGATGCCATCTCAACAAAACCGAATCCTTTGGATTCTCCAGAGAATCTGTCTCTGACGATTTTTACAGAAACAACTTCTCCGTATGTTTCAAAAAGAGATTTAAGTGCATCTTCTGTAAGGCTGTAACGCAAGTTTCCTACGTAAATGTTCATTTGAATTTTCTTTCAGATCTAAAAATTAAAAATAAGAAGGGAATACTGAATTTATATCTTTTTTACTTTATCTTTCTTCTGAGGGACCTTTCGATTTAAATCAACACTGAATACTTAAACAAGTCTAACAGAAAAAAGTATTGAAGAAAAGTGCTCAATTAGCCCTATAGCTTATTTTTGAGGTGTTCTAGGACCAGTTGGCTCCAACTTTCTAAGTTATCATATACCAGCTCGCATTCAGATAGCGTTGATAGGACGCCGTTTTTGAGTTCTGATTTTACTTGAATGTTTTCAGTATCGCCAGTAAGTAGTAGAACAAAGCCAATATGTACCCGCCCGACCGGGTTGGAGTCATCATTCAAAAGGCCTATTAATTCGATCTTAAAGGAGCCGTTATATTCTATTTCTTCATGAAATTCTCGTTTTGCCCATGCAAACAATGAAGAGTGGGTCATGTCCTCTTGTCTAATGTGTCCGCCAATTCCCAAAGAATACTTGTTGCGCAATCGCTTTTCCGAAGCTGTTGCGGCTCGCTGCATCAGAAAATATTTATTCTGATTTTTAAAGACAAGATAGGGAATTATTTGTTTATAGATCGGGTCCTGTTCCATTTGGGAGCGCCACAGAAATTGTTTTTTCTTCTCTATGATTTTTAAATACTCATCAAGATCAACAGGCTTGATTCCGTGCCAAGTATCACCAGGAAACAAGTCAGAGCGTTTTACAACCAAAATGCGTTCATCGGTATTAATTGGGTGCTTTTTTTTAGCCTGAGTTGTTTGTATTGTCATTTCATACTCCTTGTTTGAGGCGTGTTGCCATTGTAAAAAAATAAGAGTCCAATATCATTAAAAATGAATAATGTGTTATTTGCAAGTTAGGTTGAGGGATCGTCATGGCGTATGATTTTCAAAGTATAGAGGAAAAATGGCAGGAGCGCTGGGAAAAAAATCCTGTTGTGCCAACAAAATCTATAGAAGGGGCTAAGAAGTTTTACTGTCTTGATATGTTTCCATATCCCTCTGGCTCAGGCTTGCATGTTGGTCACTGGCGAGGTTATGTCTTATCTGATATTTATGCTCGTATCAAGTTGCTTGAAGGATATAACGTTTTGCATCCGATGGGGTGGGATGCTTTCGGTTTGCCAGCGGAAAACTATGCGATCAAGCGCGGAGTTCATCCAAAAGTTGGCCTTGAACAAAATATAAAGGTTTTTAAAAAACAACTTAAGCAGCTCGGGGCGATTTACGATTGGGAGAGAGAGTTAAATACTACTGATCCAGATTTTTATAAATGGACGCAGTGGATTTTTATACAAATGTTTAATGCAGGGCTTGCGTATCGATCTGATATGCCAATTAACTGGTGTCCGTCTTGTTTGACCGGGCTTGCAAATGAGGAGGTGGTCAACGGTCAGTGCGATCGCTGTGGAACACAGGTGACACAGAAAAATATTGCACAGTGGATGCTTAAGATTACGGAGTACGCTCAAAAATTGCTTGATGGGTTGGATCATTTGGAGTGGTCCGATAATATCAAGCAAATGCAGCGTAACTGGATAGGGCGGAGTGAAGGGGCTGAGGTTATATTTACAGCAACAGACAATTCAGGGAAAAATGTTGATCTTGTTGTGTATACCACAAGACCAGACACATTATTTGGGGCAACTTTTTTAGTTATGGCGCCTGATCATGATCTGGTTGAAAAGATTGTCACCGAAAAAAACAAAGGAGAGGTTGAGAGGTTTTTAACCAAAGTAAAAAGTATGTCCGCGATTGAAAGGATGGCTGAGCAGAGGGAAAAACATGGAGTGTTTACTGGATCGTATGCTGTCAATCCGATGAACGGACAAAAACTACCGATTTATTTGGCAAGTTATGTGCTGAAAGATTATGGAAGCGGCATTATCATGGCGGTTCCTGGGCATGATGAGCGTGATTTTGAGTTTGCACAAAAGTATGATCTTCCCATTCGGCAAGTGATTGAATCTGAGCAAGCAAAGCTGGGCAATGAGGGCAATCTTCTCGAGGCCTATGTTGGAGACGGTTTGATTATCAACAGTGATTTTTTGAATGGAATGGATGCAAAAACCGAAGGGTTTGAAGAGGCAATTGCGTTTGTTGAGCGTAAAAAAATGGGCAAGCGGAAGGTCAATTATAAACTTCGAGATTGGGTGTTTTCTCGTCAGCGATATTGGGGAGAGCCAATCCCGTTAATTTATTGTCAAGGAGAGTGTGGTATTGTTCCTGTTCCAGAAGATCAGTTGCCTGTGGAGTTGCCCGATGTAGAAAAATATCAGCCAACAGGTACGGGGGAGTCGCCTCTTGCTGCTATAAAAGACTGGGTGAACACGACTTGTCCCAAGTGCGGTGGTCCAGGAAAGCGCGAAACCAATACAATGCCTCAGTGGGCAGGTTCAAGTTGGTATTTTTTGCGCTATATCAATCCAAATTTAAAAGATAAACCATTCGATGAAAAAGAAGTTGATTATTGGATGCCCGTTGATCTGTATGTTGGTGGCATAGAACACGCAATTTTGCATCTTTTGTACGCACGTTTTTATGTGAAAGTATTGCATGATTTAGGATATTTAAAGTTTGATGAACCTTTTACTCATCTGTTTAATCAGGGAATGGTTTGCAAATATTCAGAAAAATCAGGCCTAGTTGAGAAGATGTCCAAATCTAAAGGAAACGTTGTCAATCCGGATGATATTATACAAAAATATGGTTCTGATATCTTGCGTATGTATGTGATGTTTATGGGCCCCCCGGAACTCGATTGTGAGTGGCAGGACACAGGGCTTGAAGGAATCAAACGTTTTTTGAATAAGTTCTGGAACTTTATTACCAATCCGGAAAATATTGTTGTTGATGAGCAGGAAGATGAAGGTGTAAAAAAACGAGTACATCAATTTTTACAGGAATATCAAAAGCGAATTTCATCATTCAAACCAAACACGGCGATCTCTGCTTTGATGGAGTTACTCAACGATATGCATAGTCAAAAGATGAAACTCGGTACTTCGAGTGCCGAATCTGTGATTGTTTCTCTGTCTGTTTTTGCGCCGCATGTTGCAAGCGAATTGCTTGAAAAATTGTTTAATAAAAATATACAAGATTGTTTATGGCCAACATTCGATCCTGTTCTTGTGCGCCAAACTGAAGTCACTCTTGTTGTTCAAGTTAATGGTAAGGTGAGAGCAAATATACCATCTCATCGTACAGCGAAACAAAAAGATGTTCAGCACAAGGCTGAAATGGCGATTGCAAAGTGGCTCGAGGGGCGTGAGGTGATTAAGGTTATATTCGTTCCAGGCAGATTAATTAATTTTGTTGTGAAGTAAAAAAACAGTTTTTACTGGCAATATTTTTTTGATAAATGGTTTTTAAAGTTCTGCTTGTGCTTTTTTTTATAGTGATTATTTAAGCTGGGGTTGTAGATTTTGTTTCTATATTGTGGATGTTTACTTTGAATTTTTTTCCTTCTTTTTTTCTTGCGCCATTCTGAGTGTTTTCCTTGCATACCTTTTTTCGGTGCTAGAACAGTGAGGCTGGTAAGAGTAATGCAAAAGGAAAAAAATATAGAAATTTTTTTAATCATCATTTGGCCCCTAGAAAAGTAAAATAATTTTAAAAAAATCTAATTAGAAGAAACCTTATCAAGTTAAAGCCTGTTGGGCAATATTTTATGTTTTTGTAGGAGTATGTTGTTGTTCTGGCCGACTTGATTTTTTTATTTTCAATTTCGTAAGCTGCAGTGTGCTTGCGCCTTTGATGTTGTGTGGAGGGTTTTTTATGCCAAAAAAAGATCTACTTGTCACATACAGATCAACAGGAGTTGATTTATGGAGAAGTTGAGAATTGGTAAGCGGAATATTGCCATAACGAATGGTGGCAATATTATTTTTCCAAAATCTGGTTTTTCAAAGTACGACTTAATTGAGTACTATCTGAACATTGCGCCTTTTATGCTTTCACACACAAAAAATCGACCGTTGACCATGCAACGTTTTGTACAAGGGGTTGAAAAAGAGGGATTTTATCAAAAAAATGCGGCAGATTATTTTCCGTCGTGGATAAAAACAATACCGATTGAAAAAAAAGAGGACGGTGCGGTTAACTATGTGGTTTGCAACGATGATGCAACACTTATTTATCTGGTAAATCAACTTGTCATCACGTTTCATGTTTGGTTAAGCAAGATTAATAAATTGAGCAATCCGGACAAGATGATTTTTGATCTCGATCCATCAGTTAAAGGTTTTGCGGAGGTTCGTTTTGCGGCTCGGCATTTGAAAAAAGTTTTGGAAGATGAGTTAGGTTTGGCTACTTTTTTGATGACAACAGGTTCCCGTGGTGTGCATGTTGTGGTGTCGCTTGATTGCAAAGCTGATTTTGATTTTGTGCGTCAGTTTGCACGTGATGTCGCGAATTTGCTTGTTGAGCGTCATTCCAAGAAATTGACAACGCAGGTGCGTAAAGTGAAACGGGGCAAAAAAGTATTTATCGACTATTTGCGTAATGCTTTTGCACAAACAGGCGTAGCTCCCTATTCTGTTCGAGCAAAACGAGGTGCTCCGGTTGCAACACCTATCGACTGGGCCGAGCTTGGACGTGTGCAGGCTGACACGTTCACCATCAAAACAATATTCAAGCGGTTGGCACGCAAAACCTGTCCGTGGAAGAACTTTTTGAAACAAAGATGTTCATTAAAACGGGCGCGTAAGTTGCTCGACGAGTTGTTAGAAGATGAAGGGATTGAATGAAGCTGTTTTTAGACACCGCAAATGTTAAAGAAATAAAAAAATGGATTGCCACCGGCCTGATTGATGGTGTGACCACAAACCCGAGTTTGTTGCACAAAGAAAAAGGTGACCCGAAAAAAATAATCACTCAAATTTGTAAGTTGGTAAAAAATGGAGTTGTTAGTGTTGAGGTGACAGAAAAAGATTCCAAAAAGGTTTACATTCAGGCGAAACAGATCGCAAAAATAGCAAAAAACGTTATAGTTAAAATTCCGTGTCACCCAGATTATTTTGAAGTAATTAAAAAACTGGTAGATGAGGGAATCAAGCTCAACATAACGCTGATCTTTTCTGTTTTGCAGGGTTTGGCGATGTGCAAGTTGGGCGTGAGCTATATTTCTCCTTTTATTGGCAGGTTAGACGATATCGATGATGATGGGGTTGAGCTTGTTGGCAAGTTGCGTCAGATGATTGATGAGTATGTTTTTATTAACACCAAAATAATCGCCGCCTCGGTTCGTCACGTTCGGCATCTGCATGATAGTGCATTATTGGGAGCAGATGTTGCTACGGTTCCGGTTTCAGTGCTAGAAAAAGCGATGAATCATCCGTTGACAGATCGTGGGATGGAAAAGTTTTTGGAGGATTGGAAAAAGATAGGAATCAAAAAGTTCCCGTAAAGATTTTTCAAGAAAGTAGTTGCGGTGTCATGAGTTGCCTCTTGACACCGCACTATCCAAATGGAGGTATAATGAAAACTAGTTTGTTGAGTTATTTATTATTATTATTATTTACAACAATAACCTTTGCTTGTTTTTCATCTTTTTTTGTTGTTAGCTTTGAATAATTTGCGAATTGTTTTTTAGCCTTGTCAGTTATTTTCTTTGTAGATTTTTTCAGAGTGTCTACAGTTGCTTCAACCTCGGTGATGTAGCAGTCTATGTCATCATTTGTTGTTGCATTGTTGAATTGATTTAGCTTTCTCCTGTTACTTATTTTTTTATAACCGTGATATATAGCTGCCAAGGTGGCCGGACCTACTAGTGATGCCATCCATCCTTTCCATGAAGTTTTTTTGCAAAGAGCGATGATACTGGTTATACACGTTGTAAATGTTGCTCCTATACCAAGTCTCAACAAATAATTGTGTTCCTCATCCTCTTTTTCTTTTTTTGTTTTGATATAAAGCTCTGGCAAATAGTAAAAGTTTTTTTTGATAGTATTGTTCCACTCTGATATGTTTTCTTTGAGCTGATCATTTAGATTTTCTTTTATTTCTGTAAGCTTAGAACCCGTTTTTATTTTTTCTTTCTTTTTGTTTAGATTTTCTATTTTTATAAGATTAACATCAATGTCTATTTTTTGGGTACTTTTGTTTAGATCGTTTGTTTTTGGATTGTTTATTTCATTATCAACAATATCATTGATAAGTTTGTTTGCTTCTTTTAGCGTATTGTTGATTAATTTATTGTGCTCTTTTATTAAATTTTTTTGGATTTCCAAACGACTGTAGTTAAGTTTTCCGCATAGTGATCGTTTGTTTTGTACAGCACTCATTTGCGCTGGTACAAGCAGTCCGAGAACTGCAAGTGTGATGGTTGAAAGTGAGCGTTTCTTCGACATAGTAACCTCCAAAGTTTCCATTTTTATAATATAACCTCTCATTAACTAGTGGTATGACCCCTTAAATTTGCCATTTACAGGTTGGTTCCATACTCAAAATAAAGAATACCACACCCCTTTGGGCTTCCGCAACAGGGGGTAATGTATGGAAATTGGGCACAAAAATGGCTCAATAGAGCGATATGGTCGACGTATGGGGCAAAAATTAAAGGCGGTAAAGAATGTCAATTTGGGGTAAATTTCCCCTGAATTAGTAGATTATTGCCATTTTCTCGTCACAAATGGTAATATTTTAGTGTGTGGCTTCAGGATTTTGCAGCTCAATTTGAAACTTTTATCGATAAAAAAAGGAGAGTAGTGATGAACAAGAGACTTTTTGCAGCTTTTGCCCTTGTGGCGGGGCTTTTTGTGGGCTTGCAGGTGAGTGCCGCGCCCAAGAAATATAAGTTGGTTACTGATGTGCCTGCAGGTGCGAAGGAGTTTTCTATCAAAATGATTTGCGATGAAAATCCAACTGGGCACGATTGGTATGCTGCAAAAGAGAAGACTTTGTACGATACGTATCATAAGTCTGGAACTCATGCACACAAGCGCGTATTTTTTGTTAAAGAGGTATCTGTGCCGAAGATGAAAAAAGTTGCTAACAAGTGGCGGATAGATAGAAGAAAGAAAAGAACCAAGTGTCGTCTATATTACATCATTAAGACTCAATAGTGTCTCATTTTTTTTCCATCTTTGCGATTCCTATCTTCACACGCTAGAGTAGCAGGTGGTGCAAGTGTGGGTTGAACTGTGTGTGGAGAAATTGTGGAAAAAAGAAAGTTTCGCATAGCTTTTGTCACTAATAATTACAGTCCATATTCTGGTGGTGTTGTTAGTTCAATTGATGCTTTTGTCCAAGAATTGATGAGTCGTGGGCATGAGGTTTTGATCATTACACTCAGCTTTCTTGGAAAACAACATCAAGATCCTTCTTATATTGTTCGTGTCCCGAGTTCTGTTCGTTTTGTTTACAATAAAAATCGAATGGCAATTCCATGGCGGTCAGACGCTCACGTTGCTTGTATTTTGAGAAAATTTAAACCGGATATTGTGCATAATCATCATCCCTTTTTGTTGTGCCAGTCTGCGCTTAAATTTGCAAAAAAATGTTCAATACCAACTGTTTTTACGTATCATACGATGTACGAAAGATACACGCATTATGTTCCACTATATCAACCATTGGTTAAGTTTGTTACAAAAAAAATAGTGTTTGATTTTTGCAGTCATGTTGATCATATCATTGCGCCGAGTAGTGCTGTTAGTGAGCAGATTTTTAAGCAAGGTGTGACTACGCCGATCTCAACAATTGCCAGTCCATTGCGGCCACAGTTTTTGGATGAGCATGCAAAAAAGGCTGGTAGAAGTGAAAAAATATTACAACTTTTACTGGTTAGTCGTTTAGTTCCGGAAAAAAATGTTTCAGCCGTGCTGGATGTGATGTCTCAGCTTGACCCTAAAAAACATGCTATGACAATTGTTGGCTATGGGCCGCAAGAAGAATATCTGCGGAACTATGCTTATAAAACGCTCTCTCTCTCACCCAATCAAGTACAATTTATAATTAAGCCGCCAATGTCGGAACTGATCCGTTTGTATCGTCAGGCGGATCTTTTTTTGTTTCCATCTACTAGTGATACGCAAGGATTAGTGCTTGCCGAATCGATGGCGGGGGGAACGCCTGTTGTTGCCTTGGACGGTGCGGGGCAGCGGGATATTATCGTTGATGGAGAGAATGGTTTTATTGTTGCATCGAAAGAGCAGATGGTTAAAAAAATAAAACAGATTTCCAGTGATGATGACTTGCTTACCAGATTACAACAAGGTGCACTCAAAACTGCCCATAACTATACCCCCGAGGCTTTGACCGAGAGGTTACTTGAGGTTTATCAAGGGTTGCTCTAGTCACCTGTATTAGCTGATGGCTCGCCAGGTATTCCGAATAGAGGAAGGTAAAATTCGAAGGTTTTTTGAAATTTGTGACTTTTCGGATAGGTTCGTTGTCTTTTGATGTTGTGAAAGTATAATGAAAATGTCGAACATATATCAAATCATTTGAGAGGTAGAATTATGAGTTCATCAGTATCAGTGGAGGATGTAAAAGCACAATATATTGTGGATAAAGATGGCAAGAAGACTGGTGTTATCCTTGATATTAAATTATTTAATGCTCTTTTACAGGAACTCGAAGATTTGTATGACATTACCGAAGCTGAAAGAATTATAGAGAAAAAGGGGAAGAAGTATACATTGGAGGAGGTTGAACAGTCTTTGATGAAAGATCCAAATAATGGCACATCCTAGTCTTGCGGGCTATTCGATTGAGTTTTCCAAAGAATCATTAAAGTTTTTACATAAGCTTGATAGAAGGCAATCTTTGCAGATTATTGCCAAAATTAAAGAGTTATGTTCTGGCGCAGAACACTTGAATATTAAAAAGCTTAAGTCTTCTGGGTAAAAGCTATATAGGCTGAGAATTGGTAACTTTCGTGTCATCTATTCTACGAATCGTGAAATAGTAGAGATTTTTGTCATTATAATTGGCCACAGAAAAGACGTCTATAAAGGATTTTGACTTTCATGGACCGTTTGCTCAGTATCCATTCATCAGATACTATAAAGGTATGAAAAAACCGTTCAAACTTCATCTTCCATTTACGCCTTCCGGAGACCAGCCCGAGGCTATTAAAAAGCTTTCCAGAGGTATGCCGGGCAGATCGACTCTTTTGGGTGTCACTGGGTCTGGTAAAACTTTCACTATGGCCAATGTGATTTCTGCCCAAGATAAGCCGGTTCTGGTACTTTCGCCCAACAAAACGCTTGCTGCACAGCTGTACGAAGAGTTTTCCCTTTTTTTTCCTGAAAACAAAGTTTGTTATTTTGTCAGTTACTATGATTATTACCAGCCGGAGTCCTATCTGCCTGCGCAGGATATCTATATTCCAAAAGAAACGAAGGTAAACAGTGAGATTGAGCGACTTCGTGTGGAGGCAACCGCATCATTGATCAACCGAAAAGACACGATTGTAATTGCATCTGTTTCTTGTATCTACTCATTGGGAAACCCAAATGATTACAAAAATTTAGCATTTTCACTAAAGATTGGCCAACACATTTCTCGGCAAGATCTTATTAGAAAACTTATTTTTATTCAGTACAAGCGAAATGAAGTTGACAGAGGTCCTGGAACGTTTCAAGTTTTAGGAAATACTATTGAGGTTAATTTGCCGTATCAGCGGGAAAAGTTACGAATTGAACTTTTTGGAAAAGAAGTTGAGGGATTACAATGGGTGAGCAAACGAAACAATACGGTTTTGCGTGAGCTTGACAACACTCTCATTTTTCCTGCAAAGCATTTTGTAACAACGGAACAAAAAAAGAAAGCGGCGATTGAAAGTATTCAGGCCGAACTCGAACAGTATGCGCCAACGATAAAAAATCCGCTCTATCGCGAAAGGATACAGCAAAGAATTTCTCATGATCTTGAGATGTTGCAAGAAGTTGGCTATTGTTCTGGAATCGAAAACTATTCTGTCCATTTTGATGGTCGCCAATCTGGCCAGGCGCCATTTTGTTTGTTTGATTTTTTTGATGATGATTTTTTATTAATCATTGATGAGTCACACATTGCGATTCCTCAGTTGAGGGGGATGTATTCAGGTGACAGGGCGCGCAAAAAGTCTCTGATAGAATTTGGGTTTCGTCTTCCGTCTGCGTACGATAACAGGCCTCTGCAGTTTGATGAAATTGAAAAACATTTTAATAACGTTGTATTTGTTTCCGCAACGCCGGGCGATTACGAACTGCGCAATTCGAAACAAGTTGTGGAACAAATTATTCGCCCAACAGGATTGGTTGATCCTGAGATTAAGGTTATACCACGGGTGGGTCAGATAGATCATTTGATTGATCAAGTCAAAAAAACAAAAGAAAAAGGCTTTAGAACATTAGTTACAGTTTTGACTAAAAAACTTGCAGAGGAGCTAGCTCGCTTTTTACAGGAACAACAGATCAAGGTTTGTTATCTGCACAGTGACCTAAAAACACCAAAACGCACTGAGCTTTTGCAAAAACTGAGAATGGGTGTTTTTGATTGTCTCGTTGGTGTGAATTTGCTTCGTGAAGGGCTTGATCTTCCTGAAGTTGCAATGATGGCGATTATGGATGCAGACATCGAAAGTTTTTTGCGCGACAAACGATCTTTAATTCAGCTGATAGGAAGAGCTGCGCGAAACACAGAGTCAAAAGTTTTGATGTATGCAGATAAAATAACCAAGTCGATGCGTGCAGCTATTGATGAAACGGAGCGACGACGTAAATTACAACAAGCTCATAATAAAAAACATGGAATTAGCCCGGTTAGTGTAAAGCGTGACGTCACCAAAAGCATTACAAAACTGCAAGCCGCAATTGCTGATGCGTCCTCATTAAACAAGAAAAAAAAGAAAAAAGAAATGGCTGAGAAGAAGACTGATATTCATTCACGTCTCGTTGAACTTGAAGTTGAAATGCAAAAAGCTGCGCGTGAATTAGACTTTGAAAAAGCGATTGCATTGCGAGAAAAGTGGCGGGATTTGAAAAAAACAAAAAACATATTTTAAGGATGGTGTTGTATGGAAAAAATGAAGCTGAAATACAGTCAGATAGCGGACGCTATGGATCGACTTCATGAGTCGATTATTCTTCTTCAAAAAAACGTTGAATCAACTCAAGAAGACAGGGTCGATTATGCCTCTAAGGATGAACTTTACAGAAGTCTGAGAGATTCCCTGATTCAAAGATTTGAAATTACAACCGACCTTTTTTGGAAATATGTTAAGCGTTACTTAGAGAAGGTTGTTAAACAAGAGATTGAAATCAATGGTCCAGCTCCCGTTCTGCGTCAGGCATGCAAGGCAAAACTTCTTTCTGAATCAGACACAACTAAGTTTTTGGAAATGATCAGGGATAGAAACAGTTATTCTCATATTTACAAAGAAGAAATGGCTGATGAGATAGCGAAAAAAGTTGCTTTTTATTATAATTTGATGGAAAAAAATCTAGATTTACTTTTGCCTGAAAATAGGTAGAAAAGAAATCTATAAAACAATATAAATCAAAAGGATTTTTTGTAATGAAAAGCGTAGGCGCTGTGATCATAGCATCAGGTTTAGTTTTTTTGACTGTTTTTGGCATCAGTAGGTGTGACAAAAAATTAACAATTAAAGAGGTAACACTTTTGGCACAGATAAAAAATGTTGAAGATGTAAAAGCGCTGTTTCCCAAAACAGCACAAGAGATTGCACAAAAAACAGAAAAGTGTATTCAAGAGGGTAAAAAATTAATAAAAAAAATAATCGATGTTCCTGGTGTTGAGCGAAACTTTGAAAATACAGCTTTGACGTTTGACAGATTGGGAAGAGATTCGGGCATAGATCCTTTTGGCTCTGCATGTGCAGTACTCAAAGAGGTAAGTCCACAAGAGGACATAAGAAAAGCTGCAAGCGATGCTCTCAAAAAATTATCTGAGTTTGAGGTTGATTGGATTGCTGGAAATGTTGATCTGTACAAAGCATTTAAAGAGTATGCGCAAAATCAGGCGCAAGCAGAAGAATTGAGAGATAATCAACGTTATTTTGTTGATGAGACAATGAAAGGTTTTAAGCGTGCAGGGCTAGAGTTGCCTGAGCAAACGCGTGAAAAAGTAAAAAAAATACAAAAGGAACTGGTCGATCTTGGTCTTGCGTTTTCAACAAATGTGGCAACGGATAATAGAACCATCGAAGTTTCTAAGACAGATCTTGTTGGTATGGACACTGACTTTATAGATGCTCTCAAAAAGAACGATAATGGCAACTATATTGTTGATGTTAACATGCCAAATTATTTTGCAATTTTGGCCGATTGTTCTGTTGAGAATACCAGGAAACGGATGTACAGAGAGTTTCGTAATCGAGCCTATCCAAAAAATGTTGCTATATTGAAAAAAATTATTGCCAAGCGTGATGAGTTGGCAAAACTACTTGGTTACAAAAGTTACGCTCATATCAACCTTGACAATCAGATGATGAAGGCTCCTGAGCGAGCGTATAAGTTTATTGAAGATATTTTGGTCAAACTTAACAGGAAGGAGCAACAGGAGTTTGTTCGTTTCACAAAAGATCTCCCAGATTCTGTTGCATTAACCGATGCTGGCAAGTTCAAAGTATGGGATATTTCGTTTGTTCATAATCAGTACAAGAAAAAATATTTAGACGTGGATGAAAACAAACTTTCTGAATATTTTCAGTTGGAAGAAACGTTGAGTGCCATGTTTAAGCTGTATGAACAGTTTTTTGGTGTGCGTTTTGAGCAGCTATCAACAGATGGATTTTGGCATCCCGAAGTAAAGCTTGTGCGTGTTTTTAATGCGGATGACAATGAACTTATAGGCTATCTTCTTTTGGATTTACATCCACGACAGAATAAATACGGGCATGCAGCACATTTTGGAATGATTGGTGGTCTAAAGACAAAGAAAGGTGGTTGGCCATCCGTGGGACTTGTTGTTGCCAATTTTCCAAAATCGACTGCAGCCAAACCGTCGCTGCTCAAAAGAAGCCAAGTCAATACTCTATTTCACGAGTTTGGGCATGCAATGCATCATATTCTGGGCAGAACCTATATTGCATCTCAAATGGGAACGAGAACAAAATTGGATTTTATTGAGGTTCCATCTCAAATGTTGGAAGAATGGCTGTGGGATGCAGATGTTTTGAAAAAAATCAGCAAACATTACAAAACAGGCTTGCCAATTTCTGACAAACAGATAGAAAAAATTATAGCACTTAAGCAGTTTAATAGTGGTTATTTTTGGCAGCGGCAGGCACTATTTGCTTTAGTTGCTCTTGATTATTTCATGCCGGGTCAGGAAAAGAATATTGAAGAGATTTTCAAACAATTAAATGAACGCGTTACTCGTAATGTATCATACGATCCAGAAGCTCACTTTTATTCTTCGTTTGGTCATTTAGTTGGATATGGCGCGCGATATTATGGTTATCTCTGGTCTAGAGTATTGTCCGTTGATGTATTTGACCATCTTGACAAACAAGGGATTTTAAAGCCAAATGTGGGTGATCGGTATGTTGAACTTGTTCTCGGGCCAGGTGGCAGTAAAGATCCAAATATATTAATGAGAGAGTTCTTGGGACGTGAGCCAAACGACAAAGCATTTAGCAAAAATTTAGGACTTGAATAACGATTAGCCCCCTTTTTTGGGGGTTTTATCTTTGTTTTGAGTTTGGTACCATTGAGACAGTAGCCGTTTTTTAAAAAATTTAAAAATTTATTGCTAGGGGACCAAAAGGGTGTTTCTTCTTTTTCTTGCTTATTTTTTGCTTGCAAGCGGTTTTTCAGCCAACAAAGTATTGCTTGGCTGGTTGCCTCCTACTTTTTTTGTGGGAATCAGAATGTTGTGTGCAGGGCTCATTATGATCATTTACAACTATAGAAAGACGCATCGCCTCCGTTTTTCTTATTTTAAGCGAGATTTGTTAACGATTATTGGAATTGCTCTTTTTACTACCTATTTTCCATCGTTGTTAAAAGCGTATGGCCTGAAAGGCTTGCCTTCATCTAAGGCTGCTATGATTGGGTCCTGTGATCCGTTTGTAACGGCGATCTACGCATATGTTCTTTGGAAAGAAAGACTTTCTCTCCATCAGTTTCTCGGCATTATTATTGGCTTTATTGGCGTTATGATGTTGCTCACTTCAGGATCTCTTCCAGAGCAGTCCTTGCACGCTTGGTTTATTTTTTCTTGGCCAGAACTGGCAGCGCTTGGTTCTGTTGTTGTTGGAAGATATGGATGGATTTTGGTTCGTTCTTTGTTGAAAAAGGAGCGATACAAGCCGACGGAAGTTAACGGGCTTTCAATGTTGATCAGTGGTCTTTTGGCCTTGGCTACATCTTTAGTGGTGGATCCAATTTCTTCTATTTCTATTCCATCGGTTCCTCGTTTTCTAGCTTTTTTTTCCTATACCATTGTTGCAGGTAACATTGCGGGTTACGGCTTGTACGCATATTGTTTAAAAAAATATCGGCTTACCTTTGTTTCTCTTGCCGGTTTTTCTATTCCTTTATTTGTCACGCTTATAGGTTGGCTATTTTTAGGAGAACAGCTTTCATTTCTATTTCTTATATCTGCGGGGACTATCTTTTCGGGGCTTCTCCTGTTCAATTACGATAAGTTGTGTAGCGCATAGACTTTTTCTATTTTGTTTTTTTTCAGTTTTTCTCTTTGTTATCTTTTTATAAAAGGATTATTAATAAAGGGGGAGAGGAAAATGAAAAAGAGTTATGTTTTGTTATTCGCTTTATTGATCTGTTCAACATTTACTATTTCATTGTTTGGTATGAAAAAGCTTTTCAAAAATATAAAGAGGCCTTTTTGGACAAACAAGAAGCTGTTTTGCGAGGCGATTGTTAAAAAGGACTATATCAAGGCTTTTTCATTTTTAAAAAAAGATAAAAAGTTTGTTGTGACCAAAAAATTATTGATTTCTATTGCAAAACAGGGCAAGGATCGCTTTCCCCTTCGTATGATAAAGATCGGTCGTTTTGCTGTCTGGTTTGATTATTGTCTTTTCCATGGTTGTGATAAAAAACTTTTTTCTCTTATGGTTGAGCGAATGGACAAGAAGACTATTTTAGATCCATGGACGATGAAGGCTATTATTTGCTCTGACAAGGTTAATTTTTTAGAAATTTTCCTTGATAAATACAGAAAGCTTGGAGGAGATGTAAATCAACGATATAAGCTTCCCTGTTCAGAATGGAATTGGTGCGACTTTCTTGTTGCAGCTTCAAAAAATAGAAATCAATTTTTAAAGTATATCTTGCCGGATATGATTAAAACATTTTTTAAGAAAGATTTTTTTGTGAGTCCTAGATTTACTCGCCCGAACATATTTCTATCAAATATTGGCAAGAGAAATGCATTTGAAGAGTATTTTTTTTACAATAAACATCTTCGGTCATTACTGGCCGATAGGCTTTTGCAGGAGTCTGAAAAATCTGGTTTTAAGGCAAAGCTTTTGGTTGCCATACTGGATGAAGATTTGAAAAGTGTAAAGCAGTGGGCGCGAAAGGTTGATTGTTCCTATCTAGGAAATAGATTTGGGTCTAAAAGTTTGTTTAGCCCTCTTGAGCTTGCAATTGAAACAAAAAATGAAAAAATAGTTTCCTACCTTTTACTACGTTATGCATTTGACGCAAAAAAAGGTGATAAAAATCTTGCATACTACTTTCACCTTGTGATTAATAACGGGCTTGTTGAGTCTGCATCGTGTTTGCTCGGTTGTCAGGCTAGAATCGATTTGGGAGTACTGTCAGCGGTAGCAAAAAAACCAGAAATTTTCGGCTGTTGTTTTGTGAAGAAAATGCTTGATAAATACAAAGAATCTGGTGGAGTTTTGGATGATGTGACCCGATATTATCTTTTTAAGTTTGCTTTGGGCAAGTCTAATAATAAAAAGTTACTTCAAAAACTGGATGAAACTGATTCACTAAAAAAGACTGTAGTTTCTTTTTTGAGACAAGATATACATTTTTTTGATGTTATCGATCGAAGGTTCAATATTAATAAGTATAGTCAGGCGTTAGATGTTTTGAAAGAACTGAACTACCATAAAAAGGGGAAACTACCGATTGCGTCTGTTGTTTTGTCTGTTCTAAATTATGAGGCTCTTAAACATTTGATGAATAAAGGTGCAAATATAGAATATGCGCTTAAATGCCTCAGAAAGAAAATAGCTTTGAATCTATCGGGGGAAGAACCGAAAAAAAAAAAGAATGATACAAAAATAATGTTAAGTGAGAAATTTCTGAGTAAAAGTGAGTTGTCGACTTTTTATTATGCAGCACCAAGAGAGTGGAAGCGTCAATCGCAAAAGATGGATGATATTAAAGCTGGTCTTGTTCTAAGGATGATTAATAACTATCTTGCACGTCGGAAGGCTTGTGGTTTTGCAAGAGATGGAAGTGTTTCAAATGAGAGAACTACTGCGTTTAAGAAAAGTAACAAAGAGCTTAAACGTTGGCATGATTTAAAAGTTGTGCTCGAGCGCTAATTAAAGGTAAAATATTGAGCTTGTAGTATTTAAAAAAGCAAATATCACCGCTTAGAAAGTTTACATGCTCAAAAGAAAACATATTGGAATAGTTCTTAAAAAATACAAGTCTAATTTACATAACTATTTGGTTTTCGATCGACAAGAGGGGAA
>Ga0180431_10003214_pt1 | contig 21180 bp, 16 predicted proteins | sample SS_ome_11_FD_132459 | JGI IMG/M metagenome (GOLD analysis project Ga0180431, IMG submission 132459) | Hypersaline lake sediment archaeal communities from the Salton Sea, California, USA - SS_1_MS_1 metaG | ecosystem: Environmental > Aquatic > Non-marine Saline and Alkaline > Hypersaline >...
CCACCCGCTGGCGCTCGCCGCCGGAAAGCTCGTCCACCGGCCGCCGGGCGAGCGCTGCGGTTTCCGTCTCCTCAAGCGCGCGCTCGATCGCCTCGCGGTCGGGCGCGCCCTCGCGCTGGAGCCGCCCGAGGTGTGGATGCCGCCCCATGGCGACGATTTCCTCGACGGTGAAGGGAAAGAGAAGGCTCACGTCCTGGGGAATGACCGCTACGCGGCGGGCGATCGCGCGCGGCGAGAGTATCCCGACGTCCGCGCCGAAAAGCGCCGCGCATCCCGACCACGCACGAAGCACGCCCGCGAGCACCTTGAGCAAGGTGCTCTTGCCCGAGCCGTTCGGCCCGAGCAGCCCGCAGAACTCGCCGCGCCCGAGCGCGAACGACACCTCGTGGAGCACCTCGCGATCGTGGTAGCCCGCGCTCAGCCGCTCGGCCGCCAGAACAACTTCAGCCATGACGCATCCCGCTCCGGGGCTGTTGCAGCTCGCTCGAGCCGGACGATGACGACTCGTCTTTTTTCTCATCGGCGGCCTCGCGCAGCAGCTTTTGCCGCGCCTCGACGCTCTTGTAGAGGCCCGCGTGCCGCCGCTGCACCTCGGCATCCACCTGCGCGTAGAGTTTGAAAAACTTATCGAACGCCGCGAGCGCTTTCTTCCGCTTGCCGAGCGTGCTGTAGCACAGGCCGAGCTTGCCGTAGAACGGAAGCCTTTCGGCCGCCTCGTAGATCGTCTGCACCGCCGTTTCATATATGGTGGCGGCCTCCGCGTACATCTTCGCGGCGACGTACGTGCCCGCCATCCGCTCGTAGCCCGCCGCGATCGTCGCGTAGTCCTCGGGATCAACCAACTGCACCGCCTCACGATACGCGCCGACCGCCTGCTCCGGCTTGTTCGCCTTGCGGTAGATGTCCCCGAGCAGCACGTACGCGCGCATGTTCTTCGGGTCCACCTCGATCGCTCGACGGCATCGGGCGTAGGCTTTCTTCAGCTCGCCCCGACGGTAATACCTCACCGCCTCCCCGAGCCAATCCCGCTGCTCGGGCTCGGCGCCTTCGGTCCCGGCAACGGTCTCGTCGGACGCGCCGGTCGTCCCGAGCAGCTCCTCGACCTGCTTGAACTGCGAGGTGCTCCCGTGGCTCCAGCTCAGGATTATGCCCTGAGGATCAATCAGGAACGACGTCGGCACTCCCTGGACGCCGTAGGTGTCATGGACTTCGCGTTCCTCGTCATAGCCGATCGGGAAGGCGACCCCGTGGGCCTTGACGTACTTGCGCGTCTCGCTGCGGTCGGAGCCGTTCAGCACGCCGAGGACGGTAAACGCGTTGCCTGCAAGCCGCCGGTAGCCGTCGTTGATGACAGCCAGATCCTGCTCGCACGCCTCGCAGCCCTTGCTCATGACCACCAGGAGCACGTACTTGCCGCGCAGCTCCGAGAGCTTGACCGACCTCGCCTCGCCGGTGGCCATCTTCACGACGACGTCCACCGCCCGATCGCCCTGCTTGAGTCCCGGCGCGTCGGCCGCCGCATTTCCCACAACGGCAACCGCCGCGGCCACGGCCATCACGCGGACCGCTCGCATCATTGTTTCCTCCACCTCGGTTGTTCGTCGTCCGCGCCCGCGGGCGCGGCGACCACCTGTCGCTGTCTATTCCTTCTTGTCGTCCGCGGCCTTCTGCTCCGCCTGGGCCGCAATCATCGCGCGCACCTGCGCCAGCCGCTGCTTTACGTTTTCCCTCTTCTTTTCATAATGCGTTTGGACCGCCTCGTCCGCCTTGGCGTACTCCCGCAAGAACGCCACGTACCGCTCCTTGGCCAGCTTGAGCCGCTCACTCGTCGCATACACCCCGCCGACGTCGTACAGGATCTGGAGACGGTACCGCGGGTCCTCGATGATCTTGAGCCCGCGCTCAAGCGCCGCCGAGGTCTTGTTCGCGTCGCCCGCGCGGTGCCACAACAACGCGCTCCGCGTGCAGACGTGGGCGATCAGCTCCGGCGGGTCGTACCTGTCGAGCCGCTCGGCCGCGGCGCTGTAGGCGGCGAGCGCCTGCCGCGGCCGGCGCGCCGCGACGTAACAATCCCCCAGCAACGTGAAGGCACGCGGATTCGTCGGGTCATCGTGCACCTCCCGGAGCGCCTTGACCATCGCCGCTTCAACGTTCCCCTGACTGAGCAAATTGTACGCGGCCGGGATTTCCGGATCGGGCGGCGCCTTCGCGAGCAGCCCGCCGACCACCTCGACCAGCTCCTCGGCCGGGACGTTGATCCGGACAATTCGGCCCTCCCTGTCCAGGAGGAAATTCATCGGGCACCGTTGCACGCCGTAGAGCTTGCAGATCTCGCCCGCGAACCCCGTCTGGTGCACATAGACCGGAAATGCGAGATCTTCCCTCGCCATGACCGAGCGCACCGAATCGGGTTTCGTGTCCATCGAGATGCCGATGATCGCGAACCGCTTCCCGCAAAAGCGCTGCTGCGTCTCGCGCAGCGCCGGGATTTCCCCCAGGCTCCCGACCGCGATGTTGCCGGCGGTCCACCACACGAAGTCAATGAACACGATGCGGCCGCGGAAGTCCAGGAGCGCCCTCTCCTTGCCGTCGAGATCGGTGAACGTGAACGCCGGCGCCTGCTGCCCCACCTTGAGATGCGTCCGCTTGACCCCCGGCGGCTTCTCGCCCTGCGCCACAGCGTCCCCCGACGCCATCAGCGTGACCAGCCCGACGACGATCACCGCCACGCCTACCCGAAACATATGGAAACTCCTTTGGCCCTTGCCATGCTCGACCAGAGTATATCACGCGCCGCCCGCGGCGAGAAGCTCGGCCTCCACGCCGGCCCGCCGCAAAAAGAGGCCCCGTGACTCGCGCCACGGGGCTGGTGAAACTCGAACATCGCGGCTGCGAATGACCTGGTGTCGCTATAAATCCGCAGCCTGTTCGTGATCTCGAAGACCTTGTGAAGGCGTACTACTTTTTCTTCTTTCTCCTCTTGGCCTTTTTCTTGGCCTTCTTCTTCGCCTTCTTCTTGGCCTTCTTCTTCGCCTTCCTCTTTGCCATTGCTCCGCTCACCTCCTTTCAACTGGCTGTCCGTGTCTCATGGAGGAGTGCGTGACCAGCTTTGTGAAAGAACCACGATGCCAACACCAACAATCATCATGCTTGTAGAGCGCCGCGCGCAATCGTGTCAACACGTTTTTTTGCACACGCCGGCTGCGTGTGCGATGTTCGCCGCCGCGCGCGAGCCGTCTTCCTTGCCGTGCTACCCAACGCGCCGCGGCGGCCTCGCGGCCCGTTGCCCGCCACACTTCAACGATCGCCGCACACAATTCTCGTCGAGAAAAGCCTTTCGCCGTTTGCAGCGCACCCCGCGCATCCGCTCCTGCCTTCATCACGCCGGAGACAAAAAAGGCTCTCACGGCCGATGGCGTACGCGCCCGCCGGTCGCGCACGCGAGAAAAAAATTATTTCGTTGCCGACTTTTTTCTTGCGTTTCGCGCAGACACACGGCTTCCCGGAACTTGGCCGCACGCAAAAGCAAGAAGCGTACCGATTACTGAATGTGGCGAAGCGGCACGGTCCAGAACGCACCGCGCCATAGAGGAGGCTCGTCGACAGGATCCTTTTTGATCGGGTCGCGATCGCCGCTTACGGCACGGCGACCACGCTCTCGATCTCCGGAATCTCTTCCCGCAGCAGTCGCTCGACGCCCATCTGCAGCGTCATCTGCGAGGCCGGGCACCCCGCGCACGCACCGCGAAGCCGCACCTGCACCCGCTTACCGTCCAGGCCCACAAACTCGATGTCACCGCCGTCGCGCTGGAGCAAGGGGCGAATCTTCTCGTCGAGAATTTGGCGCACCTTCTCTTCCACGATGTTCTCCTTCATTCAGAGGCCGGTGCCGCACGCCCGTTGCCGAAGCGCCGGCCTCACGCTATACTGATGCTTTCTAGAGTAGAAACACCAAAGGCAACGAACCCGGTTCCAACCTATGGGCGCCTCCACGCGCCGTCAAGCACAATGTCCACCATCGATGCACCAAAAAAAAGACGGCGTACGGCACAGCTCGTGCTGCTTGCCGCCGTCGTGGTTGCCGCGGGCCTCATCGGCACGGCCCTCCTCCTCGACGGCGCGCGGCCGGCGCGCACGCCCGCGCAACGCAAGGCCACCGTGTACGCCCGCTACGCCGAGAGCGACTGGCCCAAGCTCGGCGATCCCCGGCCCGGCGAGTGGCTCTCCGTTTTCCCCGAGCCCGGCCAGACCTACGACGAGTACGTCCGCGCCACTCGCCACCGCAGGTCCAACCGACGCGACACGATCTACCTCCAGCGCCTCGGCCCGATGGACACCGAGACCGCCGCCGCGCTCGCGCACATGGCCGAGTTCACCGCCGTCTTCTTTGCCTGCGAGGTGAAAGTGCTCCCGCCCGCCGAGCTGCCCGAGGCCGCCTACGTCAGCCGGCGACGCCAGTACGACGCCTCGTACATCCTCGACCGCATGGCCCGCCACGTCCCCGACGATGCGCTGGCCTACGTCGGCGTCACGACCAACGACCTCTTCAGCGGCAAGCTCTCGTTCGTCTTCGGCCTCGCGAGCCTGCGCCGCCGCGTCGCCATCTACTCGCTGTGCCGCTACGGCGAGCCGGGCACGCCCGAGTTCCTGCGCCGCGCGCTCAAGGTCATGGCGCACGAGACCGGTCACGTCCTCGGCCTCCAGCACTGCATTTTCTACTGCTGCTGCATGAACGGGAGCAACTCGCTCGCCGAAAGCGACAGCCAGCCCCTGCACTACTGCCCGCTTTGCCACGACAAGCTCCGCCACGCCCTCGGCTTCGACCCCGTCGAGCGCTTCGAGAAACTCGCCGCGTTCTACGATAAGGTGGGACTCAAGGACGACGCGCAGTTCGTGCGCGAACGGCTCGCGCACTTCACTGCATCCACGGCGGAAGAACACTAAGAAAGAAAAATGCCGTCACCCGCGCGGCCCGCACCGCGTCCCTTGCCTATTCGGCTGCCGCTTCACCGGCCGGGCCGAAACGAAGCGTCCCGGTGCCGGCCAGCTCGTAGTGCGAATCCACGATGACGGCCGAGCCGACGACCGTCACGTTGGCCTCGCCGCCGACAACGGCACCGTCGAGCCCCACGAGCACCTCCCCTTCGATGCTCAGCTCGTAGCGGAACCGTGGCCTCTCCTCGACCGGCGCGGCCGTGCTGGCGACCGCCAGCCGCGCCACCTCGACGTCCCCCTGGCGCTCGAACCCGACGAGCGACACCGTCGTACGCGTTTCCAGCTTCACCTCGCCCCAGGGCCGCGAGAGCTGCACCGTGCAGGCGTTCGTCACCGTCCAGCCAAGCCCCGGCTCGACGTCCATCGCCGGCAGCGGCACCAGCGGGAGGATGAGCGGCGTCAGGTCCAGGCTGTCGAGCACCCGCGACCACGGCCCCATGCGGCGGTCAACCGTGACGGCGCTCCCACGACGGTCCACCGTGCAGACCATCGGCCGGCCGATGAGCTCGCCGACCTCGCCGCCGCGCCCGCGCGGCACGTTCGCCCACGGCACCCGACGCGGCTTCTCCCCTTCTCGCCGCAGCGTCACGCCCGTCTCGTCCATCGTCGCCTCGACCACCGAGGCCCCCGTCCGCGTGAGCAGACCGAGGCGAAAATCGCGCACAACCAGCTCGACCACCGTCGCCTCGGCGCTCTTGCGCCGCAGCCCGAGCGTCCAGACCTGGAACGAGAGTGCCGTGCTCGTCTGCCGGACGACCTCCTCGCTCCCGGTGCGGACCGCAAAACGCGTATCGAGCTCCAGCGCCACCGTGTGCGCCCGCGCCCGGCCGGGCTCGAGCACATAGGCGAGCGACCGCGACGGCTCAGCCGCCTCCACCGGCTCGGCGGCGACGCAGTGCACGGCCGCAAGCAAGCCGCTCAGCAAAGAGACCAGCATGATCGAGGTTACTCCGGAACGTGTCAGTGCAACATACAGTACGACGCTCGGCGCGCCGTGCTGTTCATTCAAATCGGTGGGGGAGCATATCACGTGCGGCGCCGTCCGGTCAAAACGCCGCCGTGATAAGGGATAGGCGGGTGCCCGGCCCGACTACTCGTACTGCCAGCGCACCTTCTCGACGCTGTAGACGCTCGGCATGCCCGGCGGCGCCTTGGTCGGATCGCTCAGGTCCGAATCGTAGCCCCAGTTGCGGTCCGGCGCCGTGTAGTAGGGCGAACCGTAGATCCAGTCGCCCGTGGCGATCTCGCTCGTCCAGAGCGCCACGAGCGAGCCGCGATAGGTGAGTGTCTTGCTCGACCAGTTCTCGAGGAAGCGCGGCATGTTCTCGACGCCGCCGTTGTACCGGCCTTCCGTCGTCACCGTGTTGCCCGCGATGATGGCCACGTTGATCGTCGTGGCCGACGCGACTCGCCGATCGAGCCCCTCTTTGCTCCGCGCGTCCTGCCAGCTATTGGACAGGATGTTGATCGCGTCACACATGACGCTCGCCGGCTGCTTGTCCTTCGTGTTGTAGTCGCCCTGGATATAGAGCGGGTTGTCCGTGACCACCGTGAAGCCGCCCTCCGGCAGGGCCTCGCCGTTGACCAGGCGCACGGCGTCCTGCTTGGTGAAACCGCTCCGGTCGTCCGAGACGTAGAGGATGCCGTTCGCCGGCGCCTTGCCGCTCGCGCGCAGCATCGCGACGTCCACCTCCGTGACGCTCACGGTCGTCCCCTCGCGGTGGTTATAGAACGTCTTCGTCGAGACGGGATTGAGCTTCTTGCTCGGGTCGCTCGGGTCGGGGTAGGTCAGATCCACCGGCACGCCGGTCGCATTGTAGGCCTGCCCATCAATGATCCGCAGGTCCGCCTGGTAGTAGTACTTGGCTTCCTCGAGCTCGGGTGTGTCGAGCGAGTCGCCGCGCTCGATGATCGCACGCGGCCACTCCGGGCTCACCAACGGCAACTGCAGCGTGCTGACATTGTGCACGGCCGACGCGACGTTGCCGTCCCACCGCTTCTGCGACTCGGCCGCCCAGTTCTTGTGCTCGCTGTCGAGCCAAGTCCCATCGGGATTGCGCATCTCGCGATACACCCCATCGCCGTCCTTGACCTGCACCGGCCCGGCGCTGACGGCGCTGCCGTCTTTGCGCCGATGGTAGAGGCCGCCCACGCTGGTGACCTTGGAGTCGAAGCTCAGCGACGCGTCGGTCCCTACGTAGATGTCGCTGTTGCAGTGCACCGGCCCACTGACGGTCATCTTCGGGCCGGGCAGAATTTCCAAATCATCGTTGTAGAAGATCGCGAACTGAAAGATCGGGATGAACTGCGCCTCGACCTCCTCGCTGACCCGCACCGTCGGCCCGTGGAGACGCTCCGACGTGACGGCCGCGGTGATCTTGATCCGGCGCGTCACCCCGCTCAGCCCCTTGTAGGTGCCGTGCTCGAGCTTGCCGATGCTCGCGAACCCCGCCGGGGCAACCGTGAACGTGTCGAATGTAAAGCCGTCGTACGAGGGTGGGCCGATCTTTTCGAGTTCCGCCGTTGTGTGCCCCTTGCCCTTTGAGTAGAGCACCTTGAGCTCGGCGACCGCTTTTTCGATGCCGGCCTGGGCCACGTAGAACGCCCGGGTCGCCTCCACCTCACGATGCGTCAGGCGGAGGTCCGAGTTGGTCACGCCAAGAAAGGCCGCCGAGGCGACCGCGAGCACCAGCACAATAATCAGCACCACGGCCAAAGCCATCCCGGCCTGCCCGCGGCAGCTCGAGTACGTGTTCATCGAAGTGTTCCCCATCAAACTAGTTTCTGGCCCTGACCCGGGTGACCAGCGCGGCGTTGATCCACCGGTCGCGCATCCGTTCCTCGCCGGCCAGCCGGATCTCGATCGTGCCGTCGGCACACGCGGTAAACTCCAGGTCGGTTCGGTAGTCCGTGGTCACCGTGGCCTCTTGCACCCGCGACGGGTCGTAGATCGTGTCTTCCTTGCTCACGTCGCTGCTGCTGACGTCGGGGTCGTAGAAAATCTCGTTCCCGTACAAATAGAACCGCCGCGTCACGCCGTCCACGCCGCTCGTGAACTCAACGGTCTGCGGATCAACAACGGTGATCGCCGTCGCCTCGCGCAGCCCGTGCTGGCGCGACTCGTCGAGTCCGCGCTGGCCCTGCACCATGCGCTGCATGGCCGCGGCCACCTTGCGCTGCAACAAGACCTGCGTGCTCCCGTCGCGCCACATCCGGAGCGACATGAGATACACGCCGACCACCACCGCCGACACGAGAAGGAAAATGCCCAGCGCAACCAGCACATCGGGCAGCGTAAACCCGGGCGAACCCCGCCGCGGTCGCGCCCCGCCTGTTCTTTGAAAAGCTCGTCTCATCGTCGCCCCCTATCGCTCCGCAATGAGCGTATCCACAAAGATTGTCACCGCCCGGTCGCCCCCGAACGACAAGCACTGCCACGTCAAGCTCACGGAGACCGGCTTGCAGGGGTCGTTCTCGCCATCGCCGTCCACGTCAATCTCTTCCTCGCTCCGGTCGCCGTCGTCATCGAGATCCTGATAATCGCCCACCTCTACTCGGAGCTCGCCGAGCAGATCGTCCTCAGTGCCCCACTCAAGATCGAGGCCCGGGTCAACCGTCACCTCGACCGGCCCCTCGTCCTGCACGGCATCATACGCCGCCACCGAGAGCTCCTCGATCTTGGCCTGCACCAGGTTGACGCCCTGGGCCTGGTAGCGGGCGCGATACGCCCCAACGCGGCCCATGAGAAACGAGGTCAACAGCGCGCCAATCGTCAGGCCAAGCAAAAGCAAGGCAACGAGCACCTCGGTGAGCGAAAACCCATCCCGACTTCTTCGCATCGCCTGCATAGTTTTCTCCTTCCACACCTGTCGGTGCCTTCCGAATTATTACAAATTCGATGCCAAAGGCACCCGCGTGCCCGAGGCCGCACGCTAACCGCCCCAACGGCAGGAGAATGTGGGAAATGGCATAAAGCCGGCCGCGCTCGAAAATTCTTGAAAATAAGAAGGTTTTGACCGGAAAATCTTGCAGGCGATACATCAGAAGTGAAAGGGCATGCAAGCGCAGACGCGGGCGGAAACAGCGGCTGCAGCTCACATGGAGGTTTGGCCTTCCCGCTCGGCACGCAGCCGCTTCACCTCCTCGCGCAGCCGGCGCACCTCGAGTGCCCGTGCCACAAGGGCGGCCACCCTCCCCCGTGGAAACGGCTTCCTCACGTAATCGAAGGCGCCGCGCTTGACCGCCTCGAGCGCCGCCGGCTCCGAGGCGTGATCCGCCAGCACGATGAGCGGGAGCGCCGGGTCGCACTGCTGCACGCGATTGAGCACCCCGAGGCCCCCGGCCCGCGGCACCGTCAAAGCCGAGACAACCACGTCGAACCGCCCGCCCGCGAGCGCCCGAAACGCCTCGGCGGCGTCGGCATGCGCCTCGACCACAACGCCATTGTTCCCGAGCTCAAGGCGGAGCGCCTCGAGCGCCATCACATCATTCTCAATGACCAGAACGTTTGCCTGCTTCCCCATCGCTGTGCCCCACTGGTGCTGTCCGTACTCTCCCTACTCGTAGTATCGGCACACCGCACCGTTCGCCTTCGCACGAAGAACCGGAGGCCGGGCCGGGGCCTCAGGCTAAGCGGTCGCGCACCGACGCTTCAACCAGGCGCCGGTGCGACTCGGGGAGGCTGGCGTAGAGCCGCGCGAGCTGCGCCGCCTCGAGCGGCGGCTCGCCCGGCTTGCCGTTGAGCAACTGCACCCGACCCATCAGCAGCGAATCGGCAACTGCCTCGGTCCGCCAGGTCCGTGCCTCGAACGGGCGCGCCTTCATCAGCGTGAGGAAGTTATTCTCGATCTCCCTGAAATAGCTCCCGTAGATATGAAAGCTGTCCGAGATGTCCACGTACCGGCCCAGCGCCACCGCCCGCCCGAGCCGCTCGCCCACCCGCCGCGCGATCTCCGCCTGCAGCGTGGTGAGCGCCACCATGTTCATGAACGCCGCCTTGTAGCCGTCGCGCGAGCGCCAATGGGTGTTCATCACAAGGCGCGGTGCCTCACCCTCGACCTCGACGAGACGGCACCAGACCCGCTGCAGACACGGGGGCTCGGCGTGACCGAGGTCCACCGTCGGCATCCACGTGATCGCCTGCGCCCGGCGCGTGTAGCCGCACGCGGCAAGCTCCTCGACCATCACCGCCACCTGATCCACCGCCTCGAACGGCCCGCCCACGGGCGAATCCTTAAACTCGTCAATCACATCGTAGGCGAAGAGGCGCTGATGATACGTGTAGGACCACTTCCCGTCGTCGGGCCGGATCCACGAGTCGTGCACCCCCCAGACGACCTCCTGCACGTAGATCTCCAGCTCCTCGAGCCCCGCCGGAAAGCTCCGATGCAGCCGCGGCTCGCCGAGCGGCTCGGCCACCTCGATCACCACGGTGGCGTCCCGGCTCGGCGGATCGCCCGCCTTGTCGTACTGCGTGCGGAGCGGAGCGCCGCGCCGCCACGTCTCGACGACCGCGCGCTCCCAGGCCTCGGCCAGCGTCCGCCCACGCACACTCAGCAGTGGGACCTCGCCGTGGCCCGTTCCAGCTTCGGACGCCGCGCTATCAGAATCAGCGTGCTTCGCCATGAGCCCCTCTCACAACAAGACCGCGCAACGATAGCCGCCCCCGGCCCCGTCTTCAAGCCCTTCGCGAATCTCACATGCCGTCACTCCTGTTCACCAAGCGGCTCTTGCCTGGCATGCCTCTTGTTTCTGCCGTGCAGCGACCTCGATACTTGCACCCACAGAAGCGCACCGCAGCAGGCCGAACGAGGGGAACCGTAGACAAACCACGTCAGTTGCGGGCCCAAAATATGTCACACGAATACCCTCGCTCTCCTTCGGCAGCACCCATGACTCCTGCTTGAAGCATCAAAACGCCACACTACAGAAAGGCCATCAGATAATGATCAGGGAAATGCTCGTTGCCGCACTCGTCGTCGCCATGGCGACCATCGCCTGGGCCCAAGAGCCCACGACCGATCTCACGGAGCTCAGCCTCGAAGAACTCATGAATATCGAAGTCACCTCCGTCGCCAAAAAACCCCAAAAACTCTCCGACGCCCCCGCCGCCGTCTACGTCATCACCGGAGAAGAAATCCGACGCGCCGGCGCCACCACCATCCCTGCCGCCCTGCGCCTCGTCCCCGGCGTCCACGCCGCACGCATTGACGCGAACAAATGGGCCGTCGCCGCACGCGGCTTCAACGGCCGCTTCATGCAGAAAGTTCTCGTCCTTGTCGACGGCCGCTGTGTCTATACCTCCATGCACGGCGGCGTCTACTGGGAACAGCAAGACGTCCTTCTCGACGACGTTGACCGCATCGAAGTCGTCCGAGGCCCCGGCGGCACACTCTGGGGCGCCAACGCGATGAACGCCGTCATCAACATCGTCACCAAACACGCCAAAGAGACCCAGGGCGGCCTGCTGACCGCCGCCCTCGGCACCGAGGAACAAGCCCTCGGCCACCTCCGCTACGGCGGCCAACTTAGCGAACACGCGTGGTATCGCGTCTACGCAAAGTACCTCGAGCGCGACGAAGCCGTCGACGCCGACGGCACCGACACCGCCGACGCCTGGACCGTCCGCCGCACCGGCTTCCGCATTGACTGGGATGTCTCGCCAAGCGACTCCCTGACCTTCCAGGGCGACTACTACGACGAGGACGCCGGCCAGCGCCTCACCTACGCCACACCCGCCTCACCAGGCTACGCCATCATCGACGAAGCCCTCAACCTCACCGGCGGCGACGTCCTCTTCCACTGGAAACACCGATACCACGACACCTCGGAGCTCGCCCTCCAGGCCTACTACGACCGCACCGAACGCGACGGCACCTCGCTCCCAGCAAACCGCCACACCGCCGACATCGACTTCCAATACCGACTCCCCCTCGGCGAGCGCCACGACCTCCTCTGGGGCCTCGGCTACCGATGGACCGCCGACAAAGTCGAAAACAGCTTCAACAGCGCCCTCAACCCGGCCGAGCGCACCGACCACCTCGTCAGCGCCTTCATCCAGGACGAAATCACCCTCACCCCCGACCGGCTCCTGCTGACCCTCGGCTCCAAATTCGAACACAACGACTACACCGGCTTTGAAATACAGCCCAGCGCACGACTCCTGTGGAAACCCTCACCGCGACGCACCGTCTGGACCGCCGTCTCGCGCGCCGTCAGAACCCCGGCCCGCGTCGACGAAGACATCTCGGCCACACTCCCCGCCGTCATGCCCGGCGTCTTCCCGCGCATCCTCGGCAACCCGGACTACAAATCCCAGGAACTGCTCGCTTTCGAACTCGGCTACCGCGTCGAACCCACCGACCGCCTCTCACTCGACGCCGCCGCCTTTTACAACACCTACGACCACCTCCGCGCCACCGAACCCGGGCTGCCGTTTCCCGAAACCTCCCCGGCCCCGGCACACCTCGTCGTGCCAGCCGTCATGGACAACAGAATGGAAGCCGAAACCTACGGCGCCGAACTCGCCCTCGACTGGGAAGTCTCCAATCGGTGCCGCCTACGCAGCGGCTACACCCTCCTCAACATGCAGCTGCACCTCAAAGAAGACAGCCGAAACCTCACCATGGAGCAGACCGAAGGCGAGAATCCCGAGAACCAACTCTTCATCCACGCCTCGATGAACCTCCCGCGCAACCTCGAGCTCGACCTCGTCGTCGTCTACGCCGACAGCCTCCCCGCCCTCGAGGTGGACAGCGTCATCGAGGCCGACGCCCGCCTGGGCTGGAGCCCCAACGAGCGCCTCGAAATCTTCATCGTCGGCCAAAACCTCATCCACAACCACCATGCCGAATACGCCCCCAAATACATGTACACCCAAGCCACCGAAACCCAACGCGGCGTCTATGCCGGCATCACATGGCATTTCTAAACGACACATAAGAGGATCTTCGAAATGATACGCCACGTTGTCCTGGCCGCCACACTCATCTGTGGCGTAGTGAACCTCGGCTGGGCCCAGGCGCCCACGGCCGATCTCGCCGACCTCAGCCTCGAGGAGCTCATGAACGTCAGGGTCACCTCGGTCGCCAAGAAACCGCAAAAACTCACCGAGGCCGCCGCCGCTGTCTACGTCATCACCGGCGACGACATCCGCCGCTCGGGCGCCACGAACATCGCCGAAGCGCTCCGGATGGTGCCCGGCCTCCACGTCGCGCGCATCGACGCGAACAAGTGGGCCGTCAGCTCGCGCGGCTTCGCCTACCGCTTCTGCAACAAGCTCCTCGTCCTCATTGACGGCCGGAGCGTCTATACCTCCCTCTACGGAGGCGTCTATTGGGAAGCCCGCGACGTGCTGATCGAAGACGTTGACCGCATCGAAGTCATCCGCGGCCCCGGCGGCACGCTCTGGGGCGCCAACGCGGTCAACGGCGTCATCAACATCGTGACCAAGAACGCCAAAGACACCCAGGGCGGCCTGCTCACCGCCGGCGGCGGCACCGAGGAGCGCATCTTCGGCCACCTCCGCTACGGCGGGCAGCTCGGCGAAAACGCCTACTACCGGATCTACGCAAAATACTTCGACCGCGGCAGCTCCGTGTACGCCTCCGGCGACGCGGCCGCCGACGACTGGAGCATCCCCCGGGGTGGCTTCCGCGTGGATTGGGACCTCTCCCCGGCCGACACCCTCACCATCCAGGGGGATTTCTACGAGGGCTACGCCGGCCAAACGATCGCCCTCCCGGACCCCTTGCCCCCCTACTCGAGGACGATTGACGACGACATCAATGTAGGCGGCGGCAACCTCATCGCCCGATGGCAGCGCACGTTCAGCGAAGAATCCGATCTCATGCTCCAGTTCTACTACGACCGCACCGAGCGTGAAACCGAGGGACTTGCCGAGGACCGTGACACGCTCGACCTCGAGTTCCAGCACCGGCTCCCGCTGGGCGAGCGCCACGACCTCCTCTGGGGTCTCGGCTACCGCTGCACCGCCGATAGTATGGGGAACTCCTTCGTCTACGCCTTCGAGCCACCGGAGCGCACCGACCACCTTTTCAGCGCCTTCATCCAAGACGAGATCACGCTCAGACCCGAAGAGCTCCTGCTCACGCTCGGCTCGAAGTTCGAGCACAACGACTACACCGGCTTTGAGATCCAGCCGAACGCCCGGCTCCTGTGGAAGCTCTCACCACGGCGGACCGTCTGGTCGGCTGTCTCGCGCGCCGTCAGAACCCCCGCACGCACCGACGAGGACGTCTCGGCGAAGTTGCTCGGGACCGTGCCCGGCGTTTTCCCCTGCGTCATGGGCAACAAGGACGTCAAATCCGACGATCTTCTTGCCTTCGAGCTCGGCTACCGTGTCCAGCCGACGGACCGGCTCGCGCTCGATGCTGCCGCCTTCTACAACATCCACGACAACATCCTGACGTTTGAGCCTAGCCTGCCATACCTCGAATCCTCACCGGCGCCCCATACCATCGTCCCGCTCCTCACAAAGAACAACCTGGAAGGGGAAACCTACGGCGTGGAACTCGCCGCCGACTGCAAGCCGCGGGACTGGTGGCGGCTGCGCGGCGGCTACACCTTTCTGCAGATGGAACTGCACATCAAAAGCGGGAGCCGAGCCACCACAGCCGAAAGCCCAGAAAATGAGAGCCCGCAGAACCAGCTCTTCATCCATTCCTCGATGGATCTACCGAAAAACCTCCAGCTCGACCTCGGCGCCCGGTATGTGGACAGCCTGCCCGGCCTCAACGTCGAGAGCTACGTCGAGCTCGACGCCCGCCTGGCATGGAAGCCAAAGGGAAACCTCGAAGTCTTTCTCGTTGGCCAGAACCTCATGCACAACCAGCACGCCGAATTCGGCTCGAAAACCATCCAAACCCAACAGACCGAAATCGAGCGGGGCGTCTACGCGGGAGTGACATGGCGTTTCTAAGACACGCACCGATCCATGGTCCGACACGCCTCGGCGCGCTCGGCGCCGCGGCACTCGTCTGTGCGCTGCTCGTGGCGCTTGCGCCGCGCGGCTCGGCGGCGAGCGAGGTCGGCGAGTACGAGATCAAAGCGGCCTTCCTCTACAACTTCGCCCTCTACGTCGAGTGGCCCAAGGACGGCGCGCCCGACGCCGGCACGTTCGTCATCGGCGTGCTCGGCGAAGATCCCTTCGGCCCGATCCTCGACCGGATCGCCCACAATAAGACCGTCAACGGCAAGAAGATCGTCATCAAGCGATTCGACACCATCGAGGACTACACGCCGTGCCACATCCTGTTCATCGCCGCCTCGGAGGCGGACCGGCTGGCGGCGATCCTCAAGACGCTCAATGACGCGCCCGTGCTCACCGTCGGCGACACCACAGGCTTCGGCCAGGAGGGCGTCATCATCAATTTGTACGTCGAGCAGGGCAAGGTCCGGTTCAAGATCAACCTCGCCGCCGCCCAACGCGTCGGCCTCACGATCAGTTCAAAGCTTCTGCGCCTCGCGACCATCGTGAAAACCACCGAGGAACGCGACACCGATGCGCCCGTTTCGCGATCTGCCGATTAAGTCGAAGCTCACGCTCATGCTGGCGCTGACGGCGGCCGTGTCGGTCGCCCTCTCCGGGACCGCGCTCATGCTCAACGAGGCGCGCCTCATCAAGACCTCGACCGTCCAGACACTCACGGCACTCGCCAAGGTGCTCGGCGCCAACAGCGCGGCCGCGCTCACCTTCGATGATCGGGCCGCCGCCAACGAGACTCTCTTCTTCCTGCTCGAAGAACATCTCGTGGACGAAGCCTGCATCTACGACGCCTCCGGCGAGGTCTTTGCCGAGTACTCGACCGCGCCCGGCACGCACCCCTGGCCGACGCCGCTCTGGGAGGATACCTCCCGGACCCGAGAAAACTACCTCGAAGTCTTCCACCAGATCCGCCAGGAAAACAAAACGATCGGCACCGTCTTTTTGCGCACCAACCTGGGCGCGGTCCGCGCCCGGATTATCCAAACCATGCTGATCGTCGGCGCCGTCGTCGTCGGCTCCCTCTGCGCGGCCATTCTGCTGGGGGCCCGGCTCCAGCGCATCATCTCGGCGCCGATCCTCCGCCTCGCCCAGGCGACACAGACGATCTCGGCCCAAGGCGACTACTCGGTCCGCGTCGAGAAGAAAAGCCGTGACGAGCTCGGCGCCCTGTACGACGGCTTCAACGCGATGCTCGAGCAGATCCAGACCCGCGACGCCGAGCTCGAACAGCACCGCCTCCACCTCGAGGACCTCGTCCAAGGGCGAACGCGCGACCTCGAAGCGCGCACCCGCGAGGCCGATGCCGCCTCGAACGAGGCGCGCGCCGCCCGCGAGACCGCCGAGCAGCGGGCCGCCGAGACCGCCGCCGCTTACAACGAGCTCATGGTCGCCCAGCAGCGCCTCGCCGCGCACGCGGCCACCCTCGAGGCCGCGAGCCGCTCGATGAAGCTCGACGAGACCCTCCGCTCCGTCCTCGACGCCTGCATCGAGCAGCTCGGCTTCGACAGCGGCACTTTCTACCTTGTGGACCCGGTGACCGACGAGCTCGTCCTCAGGCATGCACAGAATTTCCCAGAGCACTTCACCGAGCACATGCGCCGCATGAGGCTCGGGAGCGCCATCGCGCCCACCGAGTTCGCCCAGGGGGTGCAGTTCCTCGATCAACGCTGGCTCAAGGAGCACTTTGCGCTCGATCCCATCTTTCTCGCCGAACGAATCACCTCCGCCGCCATCGTCCCTCTCTCAGTCGGCGAGCGGTTTGCGGGCCTGCTGATCCTCGCTTCTCACATCCACGGTGAAATCGAGCCGGGCCTGCGCACAATGCTCCTCGACCTCATACGCTCGATCTGCACAGCCGTCGCTAACGCGCTCCAGGCCGACGACCTCGAACGCTTCAACCGCGCCGCGGCCCAACGCGAGGACCGCGTCATCGAAATGAAACGCGAAGTGAACGCGCTTCTGGCCGAGCTTGCCCGCGAACCGAAATACACCGTCACCGAAGAACAACTGGCGCCGACACCTTAACCGGAACGGAACTGTGCCGTGAACGGCTTAGGACAAACAAATCCAGAACCTTCGGACCAGCCCCAACCGCTGGGCGCGTCACGCGGCAAGCACCGCTCCACATCCAAGGTGTCCTCCCACTACCGATACACCCCTTTCCGGATCACGAAAGGAACAGAGATATGAAAACGCTCGTTACGGCATGCGTGGTGGTCCTGTTGGCAGCAGCTGCCCTCTGCCTTGTACTCATGCGCCCGGGGCCGTCGGAAACGGATGCGGCGTCGGGCAAGAAACAACTTCTCCTGTATTGCGGCATCACGATGATCCAGCCGATGACGGAAATCGCACGAGTCATCGAGCAGCAAGAAGACTGCGAAATCATCATCACCAAAGGGGGCTCGGGCAACCTGCTGCGGGCCATCAAGGTCAACAAGCTGGGCGACCTCTATCTGCCGGGCTCGGATTCCTACATCGAGACCTGCAAGAAGGAGGGCCTGGTGAAGGAAACGGTGCACGTCGGATACAACAAGGCCGCCATCATGGTGCAGAAGGGCAACCCCAAAGGCATCTCGAACGATCTGACGAACCTGATGAGCCCGGACTACTGCGTTGTGATCGGCGATCCCGACAGCGGGAGCATTGGCCGGGAGACCAAGAAGATCCTGGAGCGCAGGGGCATCTTTGAACAAGTCGCCGCAAACACCCTGAAGCTGACCACGGACTCGAAAGACCTGGTCAATGTCCTCCGAGACGGACAGGCTGACATTGTCATCAACTGGTACGCGACCTCCACCTGGCCCGAGAATCAGCCGTACGTGGATGCCCTGAGCATCGACGAGCAATACGCATCCAAGAAAAAGCTCGTGCTCGGCTTGCTCGAGTTCTCCGAGCATCCGGATATCGCCAGGAAGTTCATGGCGTACGCATCTTCTGAGAAGGGTCAGGCGCTCTTTCAGCAATACGGGCTGTTCGACATTAAGTAGACTGCGAGGCAACCGTGGCTAACATCAAAAACCTGCTGCGAATCTCTGCCGATCCCGTCCTCAGGAAAATCACCTTCCTGGTAGTCCTGGTCATTGCGACCGCGGGGATCCTCGTCGGCGAATCCCATGTGGGGCAGCTATGGATCTCCAGATGCGACGAGCGCTGCGACAACCAGCACGCCCGCAGGTCGCTGGGGCAATGCATGCGCCTGACGCTTGCCAAGCTGGGGTCCGCTGCCCAGCAACTGGCCGCCGCGGACGACGCCAGGAAGGTCACCCTTCTTCAAGGGGAGATCACGCAGATGGTCGCGCATCTGGAAGATGCTCTCGCGGTCTCGTCGAGCGGCGGCGTGCACACGCATGACCTGCCACTGAACCTCCAGAACACCGACACGCTCCACGAGTCGGTGTCCTACTCGAAACCGAAGGACAATCGCATCGTCATTGAGGTCGTCGAGTTGGTCCCGAGGTTGGCGGATCTCGAGGCCAATGTTGCCCGACTCGCGAACGCGGTGGAGAAGCAGATCGCGGCGAAGGATGATCAGAGTCGCGCGGCGTTGGGCGGTACGGTCGTATTATACCGGAAGCAAACGGAGGCAACGCTGCGGAGGGCCGAGGAGAATGCGAACCAAATCTACTACGACACCATCCAACAGTTGACCGCCATCGAACGCGAGAACGAGCAGATCGTGGCCCGGATCCGGCGGGTCCAGAACACCACCGCAGGCGTTCTCATCATCGTCTGCATCATTGTGGGCGGTGTCACGTTGCGGGACGTCGTCCGCATTCTCAACGAACGAAGAAGCGCGCTCAGTAACTTGCAAAAACACCACGACCACCTCGATGAGTTGGTCAACGAGCGCACCACCGCACTGAGTAAAACCAACGAACAACTTCAACAGGAAGTCACCGAACGCGTCCGCGCCGAAGGAGCCCTGCGCGAAAGCGAACAAAAATACAGGGCCCTCTTCGAAGAATCCCACGACGCCATCATCATCGCCGACCCCGAAACAGGCCTCATCCTCGACTGCAACCACGCCACAACTACCTTGGTCGGCCGCGACAAAACAGAACTCATCGACCAACACCAGCGCATCCTCCATCCGCCGGAAAGCGACCCAAGCGAATTCACCAGAACCTTCAAACAGCACCTCGAAGAAAAACTCGGCCAAGCCATCGAAACACAAATCATCACCAAGAACGGCGAAATCAAAGACGTCTCCATCACCGCCAACATGATCCAGCTCGAGGGCAAGCACGTCCTGCTCGGCGCCTTCCGAGACATCACCGAACGCGCACGCGCCGAAGAAGCTCTCCGCCAAAGCCAAGGCAAACTCAACGCCATCCTCCAGTCCATCCCCGAACACATGAGCATCCTCGACAAGGACCTCAACATCATCTGGGCCAACGACACCGCTAAAAAACTCTTCGGCGACGACCTCGTCGGCAAAAAATGCTACGCCGCCTACCACCGAAGAACCGAACCGTGCGAACCCGCCCCCTGCCTCACACTCCAAGCATTCCACGACGGCCGAAACCACGAACACGACACCCAAGTCATCGCCCAAGACGGCACCCCACTCGCCTTCCACTGCACCGCCAGCGTCGCCGTCAGAGACCCCCACGGCAACCCCACCGCCGTCCTCGAAATCTCCCGAAACATCACCGAGGCCAAACGCGCCGAGGAAAAACTCAAAGCCTCCGAGGCCAACTACCGCACGATCTTCGACACGGCGAACGATGCCTTCTTCGTCCACGACCTCAAGACCGGCGCGATCCTCGACGTCAACCAAACGATGTGCGAGATGTACGGCTACACCCCTGAGGAGGCCCGGCAGATCAACGTCGAGGCCTTGAGCTCGGGCGAGCCGCCCTGCACCCAGGCGGACGCCATCCGCCACATCCAGCAGGCCGCCCAGGGCAAGCCGCAGATCTTCGAATGGCTCGCCAAGCACAAGGACGGCCACCTCTTCTGGGTCGAGGTGAACCTCAAGCGGGTGACCATCGGCGAGACGGACCGCCTGCTCGCGGTCGTGCGCGACATCAGTGAACGCAAACGCGTCGAGGAGGAACGGACACGCCTCATCGCCATGCTCGAAGCCACGCCCGATTTTGTCTCCACCTCGGATGCGGACGGTCACGTCACCTACATCAATAAACCCGGCCGCCGAATGGTCGGCCTCGACGAAGAGGGGGACATCCGCGGCATCCCCATCCCCGACTTCCATCCTCGGTGGGCCGCACAACTCATCCTCGACGAAGGCATCCCCGCCGCGCTGCGCGACGGCTTCTGGAGCGGCGAGACGGCCCTGATCACCCGCGACGGCCGAGAGATCCCCACCTCGCAGGTCATCATGGGCCACCGCGCGGAAGACGGCACGGTCAACTTCATCTCAACGATCATCCGCGACCTCACCGAGCGGAAACGGCCCGAGGAGGAACTCCGCACCAAAACCGCCGAGCTCGAACGCGCCCGGCAGCGCGCCTTGAGCATGATGGAGGACGCCGAGCTCATGCGCCACGAGGCTGAAGAAGCCAACAAGGCCAAGAGCCAGTTCCTCGCCAACATGAGCCACGAGATCCGCACGCCGATGAACGCGATCATCGGCTTCTCGACCCTGCTGCTCGAGGAGGAGCTCACCCCCGAGCAACGCGAGACCGTTCAGACCATCCAGATCAGCGGCCACAACCTGCTCAGCCTCATCAACGACATCCTCGACCTCTCCAAGGTCGAGGCCGGCCGCATGACCCTCGAGGAGACGAACTTCTCGCTGCGCATGCTCATTGACAACACGACCAGCCTCTTCCGGAGCCGCTGCTCGGAAAAAGGCATCGCCCTCATCGCCAACGTGCCCGACGACGTGCCCGACGCCATCCGCTCCGACCAAATGAAGGTGCGCCAGGTGCTGACCAACCTGCTCGCCAACGCCGTCAAGTTCACCGAGCACGGCTCGATCACCGTGAGCGCCGCGCGCCGGGACGGCCTGATCGAGATCGCCGTGACCGACACCGGCATCGGCATTTCGCCCGCCAAGCTCCGCCCGATCTTCGACGCCTTCGTCCAGGCCGATGAGACCACCACCCGCCGTTTCGGCGGCACCGGCCTCGGCCTGACGTTGTGCAAAAGCTTCGCCGAGGTCCTCGGGGGCAACATCACCGTCGAGAGCGAAGAGGGCAAGGGCTCGACCTTCA
>Ga0180431_10003215_pt1 | contig 21179 bp, 21 predicted proteins | sample SS_ome_11_FD_132459 | JGI IMG/M metagenome (GOLD analysis project Ga0180431, IMG submission 132459) | Hypersaline lake sediment archaeal communities from the Salton Sea, California, USA - SS_1_MS_1 metaG | ecosystem: Environmental > Aquatic > Non-marine Saline and Alkaline > Hypersaline >...
AAATGTCAGTTTTGTTAAGTAAGTGGTCTACCACCTTAAAGAAGGGCTCTGTTCTTTATTTGTCAGCTTGATAGTCAGGTGCTATACTGCCACCGTTATGAAAATAGGGCATTGGGCCTACCGTCGGCTGTGGCACCAATAGAAGATTTTTAGTAGCATGACTATGTCCGAGGAAGCAAACGAATACTTAGTCACCTTCGCTAATGCCGTCCACGAAAGGTTTGCTTCCGCATTAGTCGGGCAACCTGAAGACCAGTTAAAGACCCCAGTCGAGCATCTAGTCAGTATCCTTGGGAGGTACTTTGGTCACAACGTTCAGGTTGTCACAGAATCTACCACTCCAGAAATCGGTCGCCCTGATATGGCGGTGGGCGTGGACGGTGCCCTTGTTGGCCACATCGAGCTAAAGAGGCCAGGTACGGGCGCTGACCCATCCAGATTCACAGGGCATAATGCCCGGCAATGGCGAAAATTCCAGGAGCTTCCCAACCTGGTTTACACTGATGGTAACGCTTGGGCACTTTACCGGAGCGGTCAGCGCGTAGAAAATATCGTCAGTATCGGCAGCGTTGACCAGGGAGGCTCCACCTCCCTTAGATTTGACGCGGTAAACGAGTTCCTGTCTCTAATCCGAGATTTCCTAACCTGGGAACCTGTTACGCCAGCTTCGCCCCGGGCACTGGCTCAATTGCTGGCACCTCTGTGTCGTTTTCTACGCGACGATGTACTCCAAGCTGCAAGGAACAGTAATTCCGCGCTAGCCCAACTCGCAGATGACTGGCGGGCAACCCTGTTTCCCGACGCCACAGACGAAGAGTTCGCTGATGCTTACGCGCAGACGCTTACATACGCTTTGCTTCTTGCCCGTTTCGATGGGGCCAGCGACCTGCGCCCGAGTTGGGCTGCGGATACCTTAAGACATAAACACAAGTTGCTTAGTCATGTCCTCACGCTGTTAACCGACCCACAAACAAGTCGTGATATCGGTACTGGTGTGGATATTCTAACACGGGTTATTAGTGCTGTAGATCCTACAAGGCTTATAGCGCGCGACCCGGACCCATGGCTCTATTTCTACGAGGACTTCCTGGCGGAATACGACTCCAGAATGCGCGAGGAGCGTGGAGTCTACTACACCCCGGTACAGGTCGTTCGATGCCAAGTGGTGCTAGTAGCCAAAATCCTCGAGGAGCGCTTCAGCAAGCCCATGGCCTACGCCGATGATGATGTTGTATTCCTTGACCCCGCCGCAGGCACGGGAACGTATCCCCTGGCAGCAATTACTGAAGCTGTGGACCGGGTGCGGGACCGATATGGCACAGGCGCAGTGCCCCAGCGAGCTACCATATTGGCAAGTAATGTGCACGCCTTCGAGTTACTTGTCGGTCCTTATTCTGTTGCCCATCTTCGGGTCACTCAGAAATTGCAGGAGGCTGGCGCAACGCTGCCTGATGACGGTGTTCATGTTTACCTTACTGACACGCTTGAATCACCAGATATGGCTCCGCCCGGGCGTCTTCCGCTGTCACTGCGCCCTTTAGTAGATGAACACCGGCGAGCCGGAACAGTGAAGAGAGAAACCCGCGTATTAGTGTGTATGGGTAATCCACCCTACAGTCGGCAGGCTTTCGACGCGAGTGAAGGCACTGATGACCCTGAGGCGAGACTTGACCGTCTCCTGGGAGACTTCATCCGACTCGCTCGTGGCAGGACTATGTTCAGCCACATCGCCAGCCTGTATAACACTTACGCTTACTTCTGGCGATGGGCGCTTTGGAAAGTGTTCGATACAACGGAAGGCCCCGGCATCGTTTCGTTTATCACTGCTTCGAGTTACCTTAATGGCCCTGGATTCCTCGGTATGCGCGAAGTGATGCGCCATGTTTTTGACGACCTTTGGATCATCGACCTGGAAGGCGGGAGCTTAGGTACGCGGATAACAGATAACGTATTTGCCATTCAGACGCCAGTGGCTATTGCCATAGGGGTCCGTTATGGTAGCCCCAGACCAGAAACACCAGCGGTAGTCCGATACTCAAAGCTCACTGGCAGCCGAGAGGAGAAGCTGGCTAATCTTGATTCAGTCCAGCATTTTAATACTCTAGAGTGGCAAGAATGCCCTACCGAATGGACGTCCCCATTCATCCCTCCTGAACACGGTGTCTTCTCCACATGGCCACTTCTTACTGACCTATTCCCATGGCAAACACCAGGCGTAAAATGCGGCCGAACTTGGCCTATATCAACCACTGCGGACAATGCGATGCGCCGTTGGCAGTCACTCGCCGCCAGCCATCCCAACTCACGCTCACGACTGTTTCCAGACCGGCGGTATGGCCGCAGGACGACTACTAATGTTACTGCCACCATCCCACCGGCGGCTTCGCTGGAGCGTATCATAGATATAACCGAACGCAACCCTAAGCCACAAGTAATCCGGTATGCTTATCGCTCTTACATACGGCACTGGTTGCTTGCCGACCCTCGTATAATTGATTTGCCTCGCCCACCTCTCTGGTTTGCACACTCGGACAAGCAGATATATTTGACTAGCCTATTAACAAATAGGCTTGGCGATGGCCCGGCAGCGACCATTACCGCGAACATTCCTGACCTTCACCACTTCCACGGTCGGGGCGGGAAGGATATTGTGCCCCTTTGGCGTGATGCTGCCGGGACAGAGGCCAATATCGCCGCCAGATTGCTTGACCTTTTAACACAAACTTATGGAGAACTTATATCACCAGAAGATTTGCTGGCTTATTGCTACGCAATCCTGGCCGGGCCACTATATACAAGCCGCTTCGCCAAGGATTTGGCAACATCCTCACCCCGTGTGCCTATAGCAGCCGATGAATCCCTGTTCCGCCGGGGCGTAGATCTGGGCCGGCGGCTTATCTGGCTTCAAACTTATGGAACCCGCTTCATTCCCGAGGGCACTCTACTTGGCAGTATACCGGCAGGCCGTGCACGGGCCATGCGGCCTGTGCCTGGCAATACCGAAGGCTACCCGAACGATTTCCACTGGGACGAAGCTACCGAAACCCTGCATGTTGGCGAGGGCCTGTTCGCGCCAGTTTCGCGAGCGGTGTGGGAGTTTGAAGTATCCGGTTTGCGCCCTGTGCGCTCCTGGCTTGGATACCGTATGCGGGAACCAGCAGGTAGAAGGTCTTCACCACTAGACGATATACGCCCCAGTGAATGGCCTGCAGAGTTCACGGAGGAATTGCTAGAGTTACTCTGGGTGCTGGAACATACTGTCAACATGTCTTCAGACTTGGAAGCGTTCCTGGAAGACGTGCTTCAAAGCGAAGTGTTTTCTGCGGAAGACCTACCACAACCTTTACAGGAACAGCGGAAAGCACCTGATTTACCAAGGAGCAGTGTCTCTATCTCGCCTGACCAACTGGCTTTGGACGAGTCTTAACCATAAGCCTTAACTCTGGCAATACAAACATTAGTGGGCAAGGCTCTTTTCTCCTAGTGGTGTAATATCATACCCCGCTGCACATTCCGTCATTTCGTTCAACATGCCATTGTGATAGTCAGTCTGCGCTATTATCTGTCTCCCTGTACAGCAACAGCCAGCACATGGGGGCCGACATGAGTGCCTACCACAGGGCTTACTTTTGTTCGATAGATACGTTCCCGGGGGAACCTGGAGCCGAGGCGCTCGGCTAATAAATCAGCTTCGCCCGGTGTAGTAGCGTCCTCGATAGCCATCTCGTCTATTTTGGAAAAGCTCATAGCGAATTTATATAGGCGCTCCATAGCTTTTAACCTGGACCTTGGCCTGGCAACGGCACTTGCCTCCCCATCCTCCAGTGTAAGCACAGGATTCACCTTTAGCAGTGACCCGAAAAAGGCCTGAGCTTTCCCGATGCGTCCGCCTCTTTTCAGGTATTCCAGCGTGTCGAAGGCAAAATAGATCCTCGTTCGATGGATATTTTGCCTTGTTAGATTGAGCACATCATCGAGCTTAGCTCCGGCGTAGGCCGCCCTGGCAGCGGCGATGGCTATCAATCCCAGCGCAATACAACCCGCCTGGGAATCTATTACCTCCACCCGGCATTTTCTTGTCATCAGCTCAATAGCCTGCAATTCAGTTTCATAGGTGACGCTCAGCTTTCTGGATAAAGCGACAACCAGGATTTCATCCGTATCTCTGGCCAGTTTGTCATATGTCTGTGCAAAGACCGCCGGGCCCGGCACGGCAGTTGTCGGCAGGGATTTACTGGCAACTAGCTTTTCGTAGAATTCCTCAGTCGTAAGGTCTATACCGTCTCGGTATGCATCTGTACCGAAGTGAACAAATAATGGTACGACCGTAATTCCAAGTTCATCGGCAATTTCATGTTTCAGATCCGAAGTGCTGTCGGTAACTATCTTCACTGCCATGATTTATTCCGCGTTTAATCTTTCCTATTTTACCACTTTAATAGCCATTACATGGCAGGCAATAAGGTGGACTCATGCTTTTCCTTTGTATTTTTACAGTCAGACATTCAAATGTATCAATCAGCCATTTGGTGCGGTGGAGAATGTTGCTGCTTTCCGGTGCGGTAAGAACTAAGATCGCATTCTAGGGGCGGGAATATCCAACTGTCTACAGATCTTCCTGGCTAGAAGGTATTCTATCTCCCGGTGACGAGGAACGGTAGCCAGATGCCCGTTCTCGGGATTTAGAAAAACCGAATGCTTGGCGCCCTCACGGTGGAGGATGCAGCCTTCCTTTTTGAGGTGATCAAGCAAATCACGGCGTTTCACGGAGCTATACCTGAACTTGTATCTTCCTTTTTAGGATTTTACCGGCCACTCCCTTTCCCGTGAGTTCCCGCTGACTTTCTAGTATGAGCTGTACAGCTTCTTTTAGGTTTTCCTGGACCTCTTTAACTGTCCTTCCCTGGCTGAAAGCCCCTGGAACTGCATCCACCCATCCGATGTACCACTTGTCGCGCTTTTCAATAGTAGCTTCAAATGTCCGCTCCATGCCACACTCTCCTTGTCTCCAACATTATATAGTAGTTATAGACTCAAAGTCCAACTTCCTTCTCTAGGAACACGGAATGCCCGCCTAGTGAACACTCCATCGTTTTGTATCTGAGGGTTTTCAGGCTCTCCCCAGCGTCTACCTGAGACTCTGAAATCTATAACTATAAGAAAATCGAGACACTGGCAACCCTCAGATACAATTGAGACCCTGAGGGTATACCCTGAGACGTACAATGAGCCTACCCCTCACCCTATCTGTGGTCAGTATATACACTGAACTTATGAGAACGCGCACTGAGCGGAAACACCTTTGGCCCAACTCTAACCACCTCAAGCTGACCACTAAACGATAGAGAGTATGTCTAATCAGTGGTTATGCACTACTGAATAATTACATCATGACGAGAAGAATAAGGGGGAGGGGGGCACCAGATGGAGTTTGTCAGAGACGTTTGCATAACGCTGGCACTACTCCTACCAAATAGCGCTACGTATATAGATAGTATTTATAGAATTGATAGAATTGAGGTAAACAGGGACCTGATACTTCGGACAACGGAAAGCCCAGAAACGCCTCACCTGAAAAATATCCAAGCCCTTTTAATCCTGGAGAGATTGCTCAACAAAGAGCCTTCAGGAACCTCTCCCTGAACCTCTGTGCCCTGCCTTCATACTTGGTCGTCAGTCTCGCCTCAACCCTTGATTTTTCCCTTTCCAGGCGTTATCTGCAAAACTAAAAGGGGCCTAGCCCTGGCGTAGCTAAGCACATCTAGCTAAGCGGCTTATAGCTAAGCCGCGCATCGGCCCGGGCCTTACCCTCCCCCACCCCCATCAACAGCTCGATAGACCTGATCACGCCCACTGCTGGCGCTATCGGGATCACTGGATATCTTCCCCAACGGTGATGGAATTCGACAGGGCCCTGAAGTATCTTATTAGACGGACACAACGGGCAAGTCTCCTGTTATAATCTTCGCCCCAGCAATCCTCTTCGCCTCATGGACCAGCCTCAATGTTGCCTCACTCGTGTCATGCCGGTAAAGATAACCAAGTTCTGTCTCTGTGTAGATCGGATATCCCTGAGGCAAATCCTCGGGTTCAGCAAAGTCGTTTGCCACCATGATGGCCTCGTTGCCCAACGCCTCACACTGCCATTTACACCAGCCACGCGTATCAAGCAGCTCCTTTGTGCGCCGGGCAACCTCTTCGGCTTGTGCTAAAGCCTCTAACCTTACCAACTCCTTTTCCCAGAGAGATGTATCCATCCCCTTCTCCCTGGCCAGGGCTATGGCTTTCTTCCCTTGGCTTATCCGGGTCTCAACACTCATCAGAGTTGCCCTCAAACTCTTGCAAAAAGTCATACCACGGATCTATGCAATCGGCGTTGTCAGGGACAGTTGGGACTCCTGCGACGGGATTTTGCATAAAATTCCCTTGTATCTCTTCTCGCGTAGAAGTTTCTGTAAAAAGGGGTCTCTCCTGTCCCAACTGTCCCTTTTGCACGTGCTGAGGCTCCATAAACATGTCACGTAAACCAACCCCGATCCAGAACCGTGTTGAGCCGCTTTTTTTGTCAACAACATCACGCTCAAGTAGGCGAGCCCTGAAGGTACGCTGGCCGACCGGGTGCACGCCATTCTCTGAGCACCAGGCCTGGTATGTGTTCCAGAGTTCAGACTTCTTGATTGTAGCGCTGGAATCGAGAAGGCAGCAGTCAGTAATGAAGTCGCCCAGTATATCCTGTTCCTGGCGATACTGTGCGGTCGCGTCTGTGACTGCGGACGGTTCGGTCATACCTTCACGCTGCCACGCCAGACAGCCGGCGACGCACCAGGCTAAGATGCCGGGCAACTCGTGTTCAAGCTTCTGCGGCAGTTCGATGTCTATCTCGTTGGCCGGGATTGTGACATTGAAAGGTATGAGCTTCATCCGCCTCCATATCGAGAGGGTAGTATCCGTGATGACTGGTTTATGATTGCCGGTGAGCCAGACTTTGTGTGTTGGCTGAAATTCGATTTCGTGTTCGTACTTCCTGTCGGCCTTGATACTCTCACCACCAGTCATGTCCTTCAATAAACTCACAGCCAGGCGCTGGCCTTCCTCAAGCTCGCTGGCAACGACAAAGCGTTTTCCCTTCAGGTTCGCCAGCCCCTCGCGCGGCCCGCCGGTGCGCTGGTCCCGTTTCATAAGCACGTCGGCGCTCAACCGCTCGCCGTATGGCCCGGCAAGCTTGCGGATCGTATTGGTGAAGGTGGATTTCCCATTAAGGCCGTGCCCGTATAGGAAGAAGCACACCTGCTGGCGCGTGTCACCGGTCAATGAGTACCCCACTGCCTTCTGCAAATAATGGATGAGCGCATTATTGCCGCCTGTTACGCGCTCCAGGAACTTCAGCCACAACGGACATGGGGCCCCCGGGTTGTATTCAACGGGTGCCAGCATTGTCAGAAGATCGGACCTGCGATGCTCGCGAAGTTCGCCTGTATGTAGATTCAGCGTCCCGTTACGGAGGTTAAACAACCAGGGATCCCGGTCCAGTTCCTCAAGGGACACCGGTATCCCCGGCTCGCTTCGCGCCAACGCAATCATCGCACGGATTTTCCCGTCGCTCTCACTCGCCCTGGCCCAGGCCGCTAATGCCTTGCGGGCATTGTCGTCCGCTTCGTTCGCAGCTTCCGCGTATATCGTGCGAACAGTCTTCTTCGCGAGTCCATATACGCGGGTATCTTCAGATGAGTCCCAAGCCCACGCACGGCCTGCCCACACAAGCCAACGAGAACGGTCGGTACAAAACCTGATTGAGTCACCGAACCTTGCCCTTAAGCGCTCAGCGTTTCCATAGTCAGTGAGATTGAACCGGCTTTGACCCCATTCGTGTGGCTGATAACGTGCGACACTACCTGCGATTTTGCGGACCTCGTGTTCCGCAAGCGGCGGCGCGCACCGTGCTTTGTTCTCAGCGATCAAGGCGGCTTCGATAGACTCCTGACTCGCTCCGCGCCTGCGCATGGTCCCGGCGATGCTCGTCAGAACGGCATTGCGCTGCCCTTCAGATATTTGCTCAGGTACAGGCGAGGCCGTCGCCGGTTTGGTGCCGTTGAGGGCTTCGATAAAGCGAGCCGGCAAACTTCCCCAGGCTACCAGATTATCCCCCGGCACGGGCAGCCGCATGACCTGGTAATTGCCACCCGCAATGTTTACGAAGCCACCAACACCTCGCACGTCGATGCCCGGAAGCAGCCTGGCTATAGTCCTCATCGGGTGCCCCTCAGTGTCCAAATACCAGTGCGCCCCACCTCGCGGCGTCAGGACATGCGGCGCGCCAAGCTCGGCTTCGAGCTGAGCCCTGGCTTCGGGGGTATCCGCATCAAGGACCGCTATGCGCTCATTAGTGATGATGCCCCACAGTTGCGGCCGCAGCTTCGCATTCCAGTCCTGGACATGGCCATCGTCCGGCGCCATGTCTTGCCATTCTTTCCAGTTCACCAGCGGAGCCTTGCCGCTGTCACCACCCCCGGATGGGATGACAGTAAAACCCAGGGTATGCAGCTTGTACGCCGTCAAGAATGGCTCGGCCCCCGGTTGCAATGCCCGGTCCTCCTTACTCACTACCGCCTCCAGGTCGCCGGTCGACTGACGCCGGGAAAATCGGAGTATCGACCATCTGCTGTGGGTTCTGCCAACCCTCTCCGTTCAGCCATTCCAGGAAGCGCTGCTTCGGGATGACGATCTTTCGAGCAGAGATACGGATCGAGGGGATCCTGCCTGTCTTAAGGCCAGAATAAAGAACGCCCCGGGAACAGCGCAACAACTGCCGCGCCTCTGCCGGCGTTAGAACCAGCGAATCATCGTTACCCCTTCCCACTGCCGGCCTCCTCCTTCTTATCCCGGCTCGATGCCTTCGGGGGGATCTGCTCAAATCTGTAGATCACTCCGTCGAAGTTGTCGAACTCCGCAATAGCTTGAAAACTCCGCAGGAATTCATCGATAGTCAGCCCCCTCGCCCGCGCCTCTCTCTCCACGACCTCATAGGGGAAGGTTACCTCCACGGATTTCCTTCCAGGAACCGCGGTTCTCAGCCGGTAAGTTTTTCGATAACCGATTAGCTCGCTCATATCGCTCCCTACCTATTGACAATTAGCTATTCTGTATGCTAACATATTATATAATCGTCGTCAAATGTGTAAATATGGCTTTAGCTATGCATAATTATCATTAATATAGCAATATTATTGTCTTCCCTACGTAATAACGGCGAGGAGGTCAAAATGGCAAGGCTTAAAAAATCAGAGGCAATACTGGCTGAAGTAAGGAGAGACAGGCTCAACAAGCATCTTAACGAGGTGGAGAACCTCATCTCAACATGGGTTTCCGAGCTCACCGCTCCCTCGCCTTTCTGCTGGTCGGAGTGTGAAGAATCCGCTACGTTCGGTACTCAGCCCATCAGAATGAAGGCCAATGTTCCCGAATACATCCCGGAGAAGCACTGGGAGCTATGGGCGTGTCGGTCTGTGTACAAGCCGCCCACAGAGCAAGATACCGCCAGTAATCACATATTGCGGAAACACCTGCGGAAACGCGCATTATGGAAGTACCATTCCGAGTGGGGGCAAGAGCTTAACAGGATAAGGGAGTTGGGAGCACCGCTGTGTGAAAAGGCGGCAGATATGCTGAAGGAGAGAAAGAAGGGCAGGGAGCTGACCGAGGATTACATGCCTGTTGCCTTACGGGCGGCGCTGGAGATCGCTTCGGGAAATGCCCCACCAGGGTCATATTCGCAGAGGTCGGGATTTTCCCAGGGTGTATGGTATGATGAGATCCTGATTGAAAAGTCCGCTAACGTCCAGCAGGTTGATGCGGTGGCAGAACGACACCGGCAGATGATATCCGAGTTGGCGGAGTCCAAAGAGATGAATGAATTGGCTCGGGTATGGCAAAAGGTCCTGGTTCTGGGGGAGAGGATGAGAGAACTGGCCCATAAAGCTGTAAAATCCAGCGATATCTTATACCCCTGCCAGTTTTGCAGGCGTTTGTGGCAGGAGTAAGGTGAGAAAGGAGGGACGAAATGAGAGGCCACATCCGTAAGAAGGGGCAGCATTCCTGGCAGATCACTGTCGACACTGGCACCGGGCCCGACGGAAGGCGGCGCCGAGCCTATGAGACGGTCAAGGGTGGCAAGAAGGATGCGCAACGCCGACTTCATGAGTTAGTCACCAGCTTGGAGCTGGGCGTTTATACGCCGCCTGGGAGATTGACACTAGCGGAGCACCTTGAACGGTGGCTTAAAGATTATGTACAGCCTAATCTTAGCCCCAATACTGCCGAAGGCTACGAGCATATTTGCAGCCGCCATTTTTTACCACACCTGGGGAATATTAATTTGAGCCGATTAAAGCCAGAGCACCTGCAGCATTACTATGCTGAGAAGTTATCCAGCGGATTGAGTGCTCAAACGGTGAGACACCACCACACATGCCTTCACAAAGCTCTACAAACGGCCGTGGAGTGGGGATTGCTGGCTAGGAATATTGCCGACGCCATCACCCCTCCCCGTGCACAGGGTAACGAAATGAAGACCTGGGATGAGGATGATATCGCCACTTTCCTAGAAGCAGCGCAAAAGACACCCTACTTTCCCCTATTTCATACCGCTCTTTTCACTGGCATGAGGCGAAGTGAGATCTTAGCTTTGCGCTGGTGTGACGTTGATTTGTTGCTCTGCCAGCTTTATGTTACCCGTAGCTTGCACGTGCTGAAAGGCGGCCGTGTAGTCATCAGGCAACCAAAGTCAGCCAAAGGAAGGCGTATGATAGCTCTGTCACCGCTAACCGTCTCAGTCCTTAGAGAGCATTGGGAAAAACAAGAACTGGAGCGGGCCATGCTGGGAGCATCGATTAGAGATGATGACCTGGTATTCAGTGATATTGAGGGTAAGCCATTCTTGCCCAATACCGTAACCCATGCGTGGATTAAGTTGGTGAGACGCACCGGTATCAAGCCTATAAGGCTTCACGATGCACGCCATAGCCATGCCAGCATTATGCTCAAGCAGGGAACACACCCGAAGATAGTCCAGGAGAGGTTGGGGCACGCCAGCATACAAATAACCCTCGATACCTATAGCCACGTAGCTCCCGGTCTCCAAGAGGCGGCTGCCGCTCGCTTTGACCAGGCTTTCACCGAAAGGTATAATGGGCACAGGAAAGAGTTGGCTGGAGAAAATGTCGCCAATTTGTCGCCAAAACTTAACATAACAACAGCACAAGACTAAAATTTAGCTTCGCGCGCCCGTAGCTCAGCGGATAGAGCATTGGTCTTCGGAACCAAGGGTCGGGGGTTCGAATCCCTTCGGGCGCGCCACTTTTCGTAGCTAAAACTTGGCCACCGTTTTATTCAGAAGCATACAATTTCAGAATAGCAACCCAGATAGCCACCATAAAGAAAAAAGGAGCGTTAAAGAGGTTAACGGAAAACACCTGTTGAATCAAAGGTCCACACGCAGTATTGTGCGGACCTTTTTTCATATGAAGCTAATAGCCACTAAGAGGCTAAATCGGAAAAAGGAAGGAATCACAGGAAGGAACGATTCTTCCTGGACTGATTTTCGGGCAAAGCATCTTGACAAATTAAGTTTTATTTGTTATATCGAATCAATCGATTGATTGATATAATGGCAGCATATTATTATTTAGTCGCATGAGCAACCAGTCAGACAAGATAGACACTTTGCAGAGAATACTGGATGCCGCAGAGAGACTGTTTGCTCAGCGGGGCTTCGATGGCACTTCCACCCGGCAGATTGCGGCCGAAGCAGGGATATCGATTCAGACCCTGCACTATCACTGCCAGAACAAACTGAATCTCTACCATATGGTTCTTAAAAGTTCTGTAATGCCCGTAACGCAAATGATCGATCATCACGTCCAAATAATGCTGGCACAAGACATCAGTGACGATCGCGTCCTCAGAGAGTATACAGACCGCCTGATCGACGATCTCTTCGATGTAGTAAGTGGGAACCCAAACTATGCTCCGCTTTTCCTGCGTCAATGGCTCGAGCAGGATACCGAGCTTCGCAAAGTTGAACAGGAGGAGTTGATGCCGAGTATCAGCGAATGGATAAGACAGGTTGAGGCCAATGTAAACGGTGAGCGGCGTTATGGAATCGACCTGCCACTGGTTTTTCTGTCGCTGAGCTGGATATACTGGGGGCTGAATGTGTCGCCTCAATTCATAGGGGCCGTGCTGGGAGTCGATCCCGATTCCCCGGAATACAGGCACAGATTGAAAGAACACGCAAAGAATATAACTGCGCGTATACTTGGAACTCGTTTGCATAACGTTCAGAGGAAGAGAGGCGAATAGTAATGAGTTCTACGGAAGGTACTATCCAAGTGCGTAGACCAGCGGATAAGAGCCAGCTTGTTGAAATTGTTGGGGCGAAAAGTGTTATCGACGATCCACCTATTCTGGAAAAATTCTCGCGCGATATGAGCTTCGCACCCGCACGGCAGCCAGAATTCATCATGAGGCCCAGTAGCGCAAACCAAGTCGTAGAACTCGTCAACTGGGCTAACCAGACGCTTATGCCCCTCATACCTGTTAGCTCCGGACCGCCTCATTTCAAAGGCGACACGGTCCCTGCCCAGGGTGGTGTAGTAATTGACCTCTCGAGAATGAATAAAATCCTCCGAATCGACCGCAGAAACCGCGTTGTGATGATCGAACCTGGCGTCACTTTCGCTGAGCTCAAGTCCGCAGTCGAGAAGGAAGGTATGCGGGTAATGCTCCCACTATCGCCCCGCGCTACTAAATCTGTTATTGGCAGCTACCTTGAAAGAGAGCCGATACTGGTGCCGAAGTACCACTGGGACATGTCGGACCCGCTGTGCTGCGTAGAGGTCGTTTTCGGCAATGGCGACGTGTTCAGAACGGGAGCGGCAGCCGGACCGGGGACCCTGGAGGAGCAGTGGGAGTCTGGTCAGGCACAGAAGAGCCCTGTCGGGCCCGGACCTACTGATTTCGCCCGTATAGTGCAGGGGGCACAGGGAACCATGGGCATTGTGACGTGGGCAACCGTCAGGCTGGAGCTTCTACCATCGATCCAGGAACCGTTCATGGTGGGCTGCGACGACGTAAGTGAAATCATTGACTTCATATACCGGCTGCAGCGGATTAAGCTTGGTGACGAATGCCTGGTATTGGATCGGCATAACCTGGCCTCGCTTCTCGAGCAGGAAACCGGGGCTATCGAAAAATTGCGTGCTGCTCTTCCGCCTTATGTCCTGATCTTCGTTGTTGCCGGGTACGACCGATTCCCCGAAGAAAGAGTTGAATATCAGATAAAGGACATACTTGAGACCGCACAAGGATATGGCATTAAACCGGTTAAGTCGTTGCCTGGAGTTGATTCCAGAAAGCTTCTCGACACCCTGAATAAGCCCGGTGACGAACCATACTGGAAGCTGCGTTACAGAGGCAACAGCGCCGATATCTTCTTCCTGACCACTCTTGACCGCTCTCCCGAATTCGTCAAGGTCATGAATGAGACCGCAAAAGAAACAGAATTCCCGGATGCAAGCATAGGAACATACATCCAGCCAATTCAGCAGGGTCGATCCTGCCATGTAGAGTTTAATTTAGCTTTCAATCCGAAAAACGGTGCAGAGGTGGCAAGGACAAAGACAACCTTTGAACAGGCGGGCAAAGCCCTGATGCTCCGGGGAGCCTTCTTCTCCCGACCCTATGGAACATGGGCGGAGATGGTCCACAACCAATATGCGGAGAATGTCATTGCATTGAGAAAAATAAAGAGGATTTTCGATCACAACAATGTCATGAATCCGGGAAAGCTCTTTTTCTAAATACGGCTTGAGATGATGAAGATCGTAGTCTGCATTAAACAGGTACTCGATCCGGAAATGCCCTACTCTGCTTTTAAGATCGATACGGGAAAAAAGCGGGTGATTCCGTCTCCAGGTACACCGCCGGTAATCTCACCATTCGACGAAAATGCACTGGAGGCGACACTGCGTATAAAGGATGAGCACGGAGCTAATGTGATTGCATTAAGTATGGGTAACAGACTGGCCCGCCCAATACTCAGGAAGGCGCTGGCTGCTGGCGCAGACGAGCTAGTCCTGTTGGAAGCTCCGGAATTTGAAAGCCTGGACAGCTTTGCAACCGCATACATCTTAGCTGCTGCGATAACGAAGCTCGGTGATGTCGACATTATTTTCGCAGGCCGCCAATCCGCCGACTGGGACATGGGGATAACAGGATGCGCTATTGCAGAAGAGCTGAGCATACCCTGCATAACCCTGGCCCGAAGAGTTGAGGTCAATGATAAGCACATAAGAGTCGAACGTGTAATCCCCGACGGCTACGAGGTAGTAGAAACCACGCTGCCGTGCGTAATTACGGTGGACAGCGATCTGGGTGAGCTTCGAGCAGTAAATCTTCATGCCTTGCTCGGGGCCCGGAATAAACCGCTGCATTCATGGGGTCTCCCTGACCTGAATTTGATATCACTACCCTTCTCTGAGTGCCAGCTTCTCGATATATACATGCCGAAGCATGAAACCGTCTGCGTGATAATCGATGGTGATACCCCGGAGACCGCAGCAGTAAATTTGGCAAACAGGTTAAACGAAGAGTCCTTATTATGAAGTTGCTATAGCAAAAATGGCCGAGAACAAGAGAGTATTGATACTGGGAGAGGTTTCGAAGGGTGAATTATCGGCGAGCACCGTGGGGCTGCTCGGAGGTGGTCGCGACTTAGCCGATATCCTCGGTGGCACACTCGCTCTGGTACTTCTCGGAGATAATCTAAAAACAACCGGGGGTAAGGCTATCTCCTACGGAGCAGACGAGGTATATCTGTCTGAAAATCCATATCTGAAAAATTATCAGGCAGAAGCATATCTTCAGATACTTGAGACGATGATTAAAAATGTCAACCCGGTAATACTGCTGATGGGCCAGACCTCGGTGGGGCGCGACCTGGCTCCACGGCTCGCATGGAGGCTCAAGACCGGGCTTGCGATGGACTGTGTGCATTTGGACATCGAACCGGACTCCGGCCTGCTGCGCATGACCCGTCCCGTCTATGGCTGCAAGGCACTGGCGGTAATGACGTGCAGGACAAAGCCTCAGATGGCCACAGTCAGGTGTGGCGCTACGAAACCCAAGGAACCTGACGAATCCCGCAAAGGGAAGGTCGAGGCTATCCCCGCCGATATCGATGAATCACAAATAAAAATGCGAGTCCTGGAGAAATTTGAGGAGTCGGTAAAGGGCATTCCTCTGGAGGTAGCGCAGGTCGTTGTCTGCGGCGGTCGCGGGATGGGCTCTGCGGACTCATTCTCCGTTCTCGATGAGCTGGCGCAGTTGCTCGGCGGCACCGTAGGCGCAAGCCGCCCGCCATGTGATGCAGGGTGGATATCGTCCACGCGTCAGGTAGGGCTCACTGGAAAGATAGTCAGGCCGGACCTTTATATCGCAGTCGCATTGTCGGGTTCTTCCCAGCATATGGCAGGGTGCAGTGATTCCAGGTTAATCGTAGCCATCAACAAAGACCCTGACGCCAATATATTCTCCCTCGCACATTACGGCGTTGTCGGCGACTACCGTGAGATATTGCCACCATTTATAAGACGGGTCAGGCAAATCCGAGAAGAGTAAAGGAGAAAAAGATGCTGCTCGAGCTTGAGGACTACGTAGGTGATATGAAAAGGTGTGCCAGGTGCTCGATGTGCAAATGGCCACCCCTGGCTCAGCTTAAAAGCTTGAGGTTTTCAAATAACTGCCCCAGTATTGCCAGGTACAACTTTCATACGTACTCTGGTGGTGGCAGGATGGCCATAGGCCTGGCTCTGGCCGAAGGCAAGCTGGAAGACATAACCGACGAACTCCTGAACATCGTTTACCGCTGTACAGCCTGCGGTGCCTGTGATTCGTCCTGCAAGTACAACTCCGAGCTGGAGGTATTATGGCCGATATACGCTACACGTGCCCACCTGGCAGGAATGGGTTATTTCCTACCCGAGCATATGATAATCCTCGAAAGTCTGAGGAAAGAGGACAATGTATTAACGGAGCCCAAAGCCGACCGGGGCAAATGGGCTGAAGGGCTTGAAGTGAAAGACCTGTCGAAAGGCGAGCAGGCTGAGGTCGTATATCATGCCGGGTGCTTATACTGCTACGACCCTGAGTTGTCCCCGATAGCCAGAGACTCAGTAATGCTGCTCAAACAGGCAGGAGTGGACGTTGGCATCAGGGGCAGCCAGGAGACATGCTGCGGCAGTATCGCCTTCCAGTTGGGCTTCCAGGGCGAGTTTATTAAATTCGCGGAGAGCAATATCGACGACTGGAACGCAGCCGGTGTAAAAAAAGTAGTTACTTCCTGCGCCTGCGGGTTTGGCCCTATGAAGAGTGTGTATCCTCTGTTGGGCAAGGAGATGAAGTTCGAAGTTCTTCATATAACGCAATATCTCGATGAGCTGATCAAAGAGGGCAATCTAAAACTCTCCAAAAAATTCCCTGCCAGAGTTACTTACCATGACCCATGTAACCTGGGTCGTAAATCCGAGACATACGTGCCCTGGAGGGGTGAAGAGAAGAAGGTGCTCGGCCAGTTCATATTAAGGGAGCCCCAGAAAATAATACATCGGGGTTGGGACGGCATCTATGAGCCTCCCCGCGAAATCATCAGGGGCGTGCCCGGTATTCAACTGGTAGAGATGGAGAGAATCAAGGAATACTCATGGTGCTGTGGTGCCGGCGCAGGCGTCAAGCAGACGATGAACGATTTCGCGATCTGGACCGCATCCGAACGTATCGAAGAGGCGAAGTCTGTCGGAAGCGAAGCAATAATAACCGCATGTCCCTGGTGCGAGCGCAACTTTAAGGACGCAATAATTGAGTCTGGCGATAATCTGGCGGTATACGACATCGTGGAACTGGTTAAACAAGCGCTATAGTTCCAATTAAAGAACGAAGGAGGCAATAATGTCCCTTTCGAAAGATATCTATAAGCTATTCGAGAGTGTTGTTGGCAAGGAGAATATATCGGATGACCCGGCAGTATTGTGGTCTTACATGTACCAGCCCTTTGGTTCTAAGAAGGGTGTTTGGGCGGATATCTCGCCCGCCGCTGTTATATTGCCTGCGAACACCGAGGAAGTCGTCGCCATAGCCAGGATCTGTAATAGATATCGAATTGTTTTTAAAGCAATGAGCACCGGTTGGGGGATACACAACCTGCCCGGAGTCGAGGGGGCGGTATCGCTCGACATGCGCCGTATGAATAGAATAATAGAAATAGATGAGAGGAACATGTTCGCTGTCGTTGAACCGCATGTAATCTGTGCGCAGCTGCAAGTCGAAGCGATGAGAAAAGGGCTCAACTGCCATATAATAGGCGCCGGGGCCAATACCTCGGCGTTAGCCAGCGCTACTTCTGTGGCTGGATACGGGCCGGATGGACTGAGTATGGGTTTCAGCGGACGCAATTTGCTTGGAGTGGAATGGGTTCTGCCTACCGGCGATGTGCTCAAGCTGGGTTCTCTGGGAGCAGGGTCAGGCTGGTTCACAGGTGACGGTCCGGGCCCAAGCCTGCGGGGCATCGTGCGGGGCTGGGAAGGAGCATGGGGCGGCCTGGGCGTTTTCACGAAGTGCGCAGTCAAGCTTTTCCACTGGAACGGACCACCTGAGCTGGAGATGAAGAATGTTCCCCCCAATTACATATTAAAAGAACCGATTAAATTCTTCAGGGCTTCGCTGTTCAGCTTCCCGACACTGGAGAAGCTCGGTGAGGCCGCCCGTAAACTGGGGGAGGCAGAGATCGTATACTTCATTTCGAGGCTGAGCCCGGTCTTCGTCGGCTTACAGATGTTCGCCGGCACAGATTACGTTAATACATGGAATACGGGAATGCTCCAGTCAATGCTGGGGTATTCTTTCCTCTTCGTTGTATTCGCCAACTCGGAGAGAGAGTTCGAGTATCAGCAGAAGGTGCTGGGCCAGATTCTGGAGGAGACCGGCGGCGAGGCGTCACCAGTAGCAGAGACTCAGGAGATGCAGGAATTTACCTCGACGAGCGTGGTCAAAGTGGATGCGGTTGTTCGCTCCTGCTTCCGAACCACCGGGGGTTTCAACACATCCTTCGGCGCTATGGACACGGTAGACCTCGCCCTGAATCAAGTCAGGGCTGGGACAGAGCTGAAAAAGAAGTATATCCAGAAGGGCGTAATTATGGACGACGGCGCGGATAACTCGGCTACGCTGGTTTTCGACCAGGGCCACCTTGCATATACCGAGATGCTGATAATGTACGACCATAACGACGAGGAGTCGGCTGAAGGTGCATTTCAATATCTCACAGAGTCAAATCAGGCTTGTCTCGAAAAGAAACTCGGGCCGCCTATCTTCCAGGTATCACAGGTCGGCCAGGGCAAGCACGGGACCTTCGGGCCGGCTTGCTTCGATTACGATAAATGGCTTCGCAAGATAAAAAAGGAGTTCGATCCGAACAATACCGCCGATCCAACGGCTTACTCACCGCCGGAGGAGTGAGTCAGTGCTGGTATTAGATTGAAATCCGGCTACTGATTACATTCAATCCGGGTATTGAAAGGAGGGGCATATGGCCAGCTACGATCTTGTTGTGGTAGGTGGCGGTCCCGGCGGCAGCGCTGCTGCCAAGGAGGCCGCCGATAGTGGACTCAAGGTGATAATTCTGGAACGGGGGCGATTCTGCGGTGAAAAGAATTCCTCCGGATTTGGCCTGGCGCCCAAGGCAGCCCGGGATTTCGATTACATCAAGGACCTCGATGTGCCGTCGCTGTGGCCGACCAAGTTCGGTATAATGCATATCCCGGAACCCAAGCCATCCAATACGGACCGTATGACTTGGGGGTTAACCCCGCCCAAGCGCAACAGCTATCCCCAGGCCAGCGAGTACATGGTGCAGATGATGTACCGGCCCGAGTTTGACCAGTGGATGGCGGACAAAGCCACGTCAGCCGGTGCGGAACTCAAGCTCGCCACCCTAGCGCGCGATGTAATCAAAGGCGGGGATAACATTGCCGGCGTTGTTGACCATCAGGGCAATGAATACCGAGCGCCTGTGGTCATCGCGGCCGACGGCGCGCACTCCCTTGTCGCCAATAAGGCAGGGCTACGTAAAAAGTGGGAAAAGGACCAGATAACGGTGCTGGCCACTGTCGATTTCGAAGCAGACCCCGAGCGTATCGCCGAGTACTGCGGCGACACGAATGTCCATATATTCATGGGACCGGATCGTGGCGGATACTGCTGTATATTCCGGGACGGGTTCCACATCGGCTCGCGCCCGGCGAAGACGCTGCACAGCGAGATCGAGGCGGGCCGAAACCTATCAACCAGGTCGGTGATAGATAACGTGCAACTGGATTTCATTCAACGACTCATCAAGGCTACTCGTGCCAAACCGAGAGAGTTCCAGCTTCATTTCTTGCCCTGGCTTAAGACGTTCAACGAGAGAATCTATACCGGTGGTCTTATGCTCACCGGAGATGCCGCGGGAGTGCCTGAGCCGTTTATGGCCGAGGGTGTATGGCAGGCCATGTATTCATCGAGGCTTGCCGCTCAGGTGGCGGTACGAGCCCACGGGGACAAAGATTTCTCCAAGGCCTACATGAAACAGTATATGGAGGAGCTCAAGGTATCTCCTGTCGGCGTCGATTTCACCTCAGGCACCGTGCTCAGAGACTTTTTTAGTGAATGGACATCACAGACCTTCTATGACTTCTTCGATAACCTGGCGGATGCCATGTTCTACGGGATGCTGACCTTTGCCGAACCACACGCTCACGGCATGCTGCGTGTTCCCGCTATCTTTGTAGATATGATCCCGCAATTGCTGTTCATGGCCCGGTACTACTTCCCCATAGCCGAAGAAGCGTCGCGAGGGAAGATCACCAGCTTCCTGGAGACCATGAGGATCATGAAGCCTATGCTCCAGATGATGATTCCACCGACTGACGGAGGTAAATAGCCATGGAGAAATACCCCATAAAGAAAAGAGAACTGGTGACGGTGATCGAGTCGCCCGTAGATTTCATCAGGGTTGATAAGGGAAAGTGCGTGGGATGCCAGAACTGCGTGATTATATGCGGTATGGACCTGTGGAAGATTCGCAACGGCAAGGCCGTTTTAGCATCTAATTATAAAAAGTACTGCACCGAGTGCGCTTCATGCTATACCGTATGCGACTACGATGCCATCGAGTTCACGTTCCCTCCAGGTGGGTATGGTGTCGTCTACCAGAGGGGTTGATAGCTGTTGATGTCATATCTCTACTAAAGGAGTACGATATGCCTTTTCTAGAATTCAGCGATACGTCGTTTAAGGAGATCCTCCCGAAATTCAAAGCCGCGTTTGCACATTCGGAGCACATGACAGTGGCTCACTGGATAGTCGGCAAAGATGCTGTACTGCCCGAACATTCCCACATCCATGAACAGATTGTCAACGTGGTTGAAGGGGAGTTTGAGTTGAACATCGGAGAGGAATCGAGAGTACTGAGTCGTGGTCGGGTGGCCGTTATTCCTTCTAACGTCGTTCATTCAGGCAGGGCATTGACAGAATGCCTGATTATCGACGCATTCTACCCGGTTCGGGAGGACTACCGGTAGCCTGAGCAGTTGAAGCCGCTGCGTCACATGCAGGTCTTACCAATCGGCGGAGCTTCAGGTTGGATATACCACACATCACACGCATATCACAGATATTACAGGATTTATTTAAAATCCCATAACCTGCTCCATCTTCGGAAATGACGAACACCTCACTTCTAATCAAGGCGTCTTGGCCCCCCAACCCCATCGTGGTCTGGTGTTTAAAAACGACAGAAAAATATTATATACTCCTATTACCGTCGCTGCATAGTTCCTCCAGCCATAAACGCTCCTTTTTAGTCTCCCTTATATTTGCTTTCTATTACTTAACCAGGGGTCGGGGGTTCGAATCCTACTAAATTCACGGCATTTGGCGTGACAGCCCGTTCTCATAGGCCACGTGCCACGTATTGCGTCAAATAAAACTGTTACCGAACTGGGGTCGTTGCCTCAAATACATCGGTTACCGAAATACCTCCTTTTACCTTATTTGTTGATGCGGGGCGTTCAGCGAGTTTCCACAAATGC
>Ga0180431_10003217_pt1 | contig 21166 bp, 54 predicted proteins | sample SS_ome_11_FD_132459 | JGI IMG/M metagenome (GOLD analysis project Ga0180431, IMG submission 132459) | Hypersaline lake sediment archaeal communities from the Salton Sea, California, USA - SS_1_MS_1 metaG | ecosystem: Environmental > Aquatic > Non-marine Saline and Alkaline > Hypersaline >...
AAGTTAAATTTTACTTGGTAGACCGGGTTACGCGACCCCAGCTATCAGGGTCTAAATAATAGTGTAATAATGCAGCTAGCGACATTTAATACACGTTGAAGTTAAATTTTACTTGGTAGACCGCGTGGAGGAGGGTTACGCGACCCCAGCTATCAGGGTGTCTACGAACCGCCCCTACAGGATACTACGGAGGAGAGCTTGAGGTGGGTTGAAATACCGATGAGATACCGATGACCACCTAGACCGGAGGCATGAGGGGAATCACTGAGACGATGCGGGAACTGAGGAGGGGTCATTGCATACCAAATCCGCGGACATTGCTGACAAGGTTGCGGGGTACCCCTATAGGCTCGATCTGCGGGGACTACCGAGAGGATTGGGGCATATCGGGAGGAGGCTGCGGGCATTCGGGAGAGGAGGTGAGGGGTACCACCCACCCCAGCTAGGTGTAACCCCGGATCAAAAAATCCGGGTAACTACTGGCAAAATCTACGGGTAACTTCCCCTGTCACCTGGTCGGCGGTAGACTATTATTAGGTTAAAGGGAAATGATGATAACAAAAGGCTACCGAAACGGTAGCGGCAAGGGTCGATCTTTGTCATAGCTGGTGGTGATGGTGCGACCCGTTGAAAGGCAACGCCCCTATATCCGCAAAAACCCGGATACCCAATCCGGGGTATCCGAAACTTCACTAGGTAGAGGCACTTACCATGTCTGAGGTTTATACTGAGGAACTGACCCGCGAACTCGTCAGTGGTTATACCGAGGTTGCTGAGCAGAACTACGACGATCGTACCGCGTTTGTACGGAACTTTTCCGCAGAACACGGTATCTCGACCCGTAGTATCATTGCCAAGCTGTCCAGAGAAGGCGTGTATAAGGCACGCGAGAATACGGACAAGCTCGGTAGGACTCGGCATTCGAAGCGTGATCTGGTTGTGCAGATTGCGGACTCGATCGGGGTTCCCACTGAGTCGCTTCCGGGTCTGGACAAGGCAAACCGCGAGACCTTGCGGACTCTTGCTGACGTAATCACCCGGATGAAACGTCAGGCTTCTACGGACGCCTAGTAGGGACTACCCGGACAAGGATGTCCGAACTACCTAGCAAAGTGAGGTATCTACCATGTCGGTTATGTGGTATGTCGATTCGATTCACGTCCGTAACATCCACTGCGATGAATACCGGACGCAACTCGGTGAATATGGGTGGGCAGAAACCCTTGAGAAGTTCGAGCAGGAGTATTGTGGTAAGGACGGAGCCGAGCGGGGTAACTACCAAGTGACCCTGCGGGCATCCCGTCGGTGTTCTAACGGACTGCTGTTTCGCATGGTTGCGACATGGACACGCCACCGGAAACTGCGGAATGTACCGAGATCTGGGTGGAATTGGGTACGCGAAGTTACCTACTCCCGGATCGACGTATAGGGACAACTACTGACAGGGACGTCGCATACTACTGAGGTGAATCATGAAACGACGGTATTTTCTACTGGTCGATACTGAGACCACTGCCGAGAATACGGTATTTGATTTCGGGTATCTACTGGTCGATCGTCAGGGTTCCATCGTCGAAAAAGCCGGGTATATACTGGCTGAGACTATGGGTAGTGACCTGTTTTTCCTACGTGATGACCCTAAGTGGACAGCGAAAGCTGCCAAGGCAAAGAAAGCCCGGTATCGGGAGATGTACCGATGCGGGCTGCGGACGCTACGGACAGTCCAACAGGTCAACGCTGATCTGGTACGGATTGTTACCGAGTATGACCCGGTAATGACCGCGTACAATCTGGACTTTGACCTGAAAGCCTGCGCGGCTACACGGATCGAGTTAGGGTTTTCCCTGATGTTCGACCTATGGGCAGCAGCCGCTGCCCGCATCTGTACTACCCGCAACTACCGTAAGTGGTTGCTGCAGACCCACGGGTTTACCCCTAGGTCAAAGCACGGATTCATGTCGATGAAAACGTCGGCGGAATATGTCGGTTCCTATGTACGCGGTCTGGATCGCCCGGACGTAGAACCCCATACGGCTGTCGAAGATCTCGAGTTTTTCGAACTACCGATCTTGCGGCAACTACTGAAGGCTCGGCGTTCCTACGGATGGCTGATGGACAATCCTAAACCGGATCATAGAAATTTCCAAGTTAGGGATTTCTACCGAGTTTAGTCTACTTTCGGCAGGGATGCCGTTTACTTTCTGTTTACTTTGAGGTGTATCATGCTTGACTTTTTGCTTTCCATCATTGTGCGGGTTGTGGCTATTTTTGGTTGGCCTGCTTTTGCTATCTGGTACTTTGCCATAGGTGGTTGATATGTTTACCCTTTTCAAGGTTGCGTTAGTTCCATTGCCTGTAGTTTTGATTGAGGTTATTGGGCAGTGCTTCGCATTGTAGAATATGCGGCTACTCTCGGCACGATTCTAGGATTCTACATCGTGTCAGAGGGTTGTACTTTCGGGTTCTATATTTCTCTACTTTCCAATATACTTTGGATTGTGTGGGGTTATAGAACATCATCACGCGGCATCGTGCTGGTGAATCTATTTTTAGGCGCTGCCGCAATCAACGGAATTTTAGGATAAAATTCTACATTCGGCAGGGATGCCGTTTACATTGTGAGGTGGTTATGATTAGGTATATCCACGTATACGATCTGGACGGTACACTGGTGGATTCCCTGCATCGTTACCGTGTTACCCCTGACAACCGTATGGATCTGGACTACTGGCGTCAGCATGAACACCTAACGCCAGAGGATACGTTGTTACCCCTAGCCGATGCCTACAAGGCTGATCTGGTTAACCCGGAGGTCTACGTGGTTATCGCCACTGCAAGGGCGTGTGAACCCGGAGACTTGACGTACCAATACATAGACCGGCATCTGGGGAAACCCAATAAGTTCATCCACCGTCAGGGAATGTCCGATCAGCGAAAAGGCGCAGAATTGAAGGCGAAACCCCTACGCTCACTGCGTAATCTCCGCCAATTTCGCAACGCAGTTATACGGATATTTGAGGATAATCTGGATTATCTGATTTACCTTTCATGGGCGCTGAATGGTAAGCCTGTTTACATTCCATCCATGCAAGGGTTCTAGGATAGACTCTACATTCGGCAGGGATGCCGTTTACTTTCTGTTTACTTTGAGGTGTATCATGCAACTTGGCAACCTTATCTCGCGCTTGTTAGATATAGAACAGGAGGTCGGCAGCCGCGTCGATGTCACAATCCTAGATGATAGTGGCAGGGTTCTCTATAATAAAGAGGAACCCGTACCACCCGCAATTTACATTGCGGGAGACAAGGAAATTCACATTGGCCTACCAGAGAAGCCTTTATAATAGATTCCGGGCAGGGATGCCCGGAATCTATTTTTTTGTCTACTTTCCGGAAACTACCTAACATATTCGGGGTTCTACGGACGACCTGGGTGAGGCACTCCGGCCTGGGTAGAACCACCCAGGTCATCGGGGCTGGTACTGAGTTTCACGTGGAACACTAGGCTGTAGGTGGTTCCACCCAGGTCATCGGGGCTGGTACTGAGTTTCACGTGGAACACTAGGCTGTAGGTGGTTCCACCCAGGTCATCGGGGCTGGTACTGAGTTTCACGTGGAACACGGGGTCGTAGGTGGTTACCCGCAGGTCATCGGGGTTGCCCCCATGGGTGGTCCCACCTACGTACTTCCACCTCCGTACTTACCCCTACGTAGCGGCCGGCGCCCCTCCGTGGGCGCCAGTACGCAAGTGGTAAAATTATGATGTTTTTGGGTTACGTGGCCGCGGCCAAATTTAACTTGACTAGTTCCCGAGTCTGGTCGTTCCACGACCGAATGCGGGGAGTACCAAAAACCAAATCCAACCCCCATAAACCAACCAAATTTTAAGACTTGACCCACAAGGCTCTATACGCTATAATATATATATCAGATGGGGGAAGGGCAACAGGGCAACCTAGAGGATCTAAAAAGTAAGACTTGACTCCCAAGCTGTTTCGCGCTATAATATATTCATACACTGAGAGAGAGGAGACGACAAATGGCAAACGTATATACTGAAGAGCAGACCCTTGAGCTTGTTAACGCCTATTCCGCCGCGGAGTCGGCTACTGAGCGCGACTCGGTAGTTGAGGACTTTGCTGAGCGGTACGATCGTTCGGTTGCATCCATTCGCGGTAAGCTCACCCGCGAGGGTGTGTACGTATCCAAAGCGAAGGAGAAGACCACCACTACCCGCGGTATGCGTAAGGCTGAGATAGTCCACGCTATCGCTACCATGCTGGGGCTGCGTCAGGATCTCGAAAGCCTGAACAAGGCAACGGTCAACGACCTTCGACTGATTCTCGACGGTCTCAAAAACCTCAACAATCAGTTTGAGCTGGCACGAGGCGAGTAATAGCTAAGCCCTAAGCACTACCGGCCGCAAGGCCGGTATTTTTTAGCGAGGTATAATCCTCGAGAATGTCGCACGCCTAAAATTCAGCAGGTTGCTCGTTCCACGAGCGATTTGCTGCAGCTCTCTAAAATCACTGAAATAATATATAATAGTGAGAGAAAGAAAAATTTTCCTAATCGCGTAATTTCCGCCAACCCGTGCGTACGTATATGATAAAAAATTCGAGAAAATTTTAATACCCCCCAGTTAAGACCCCCCAGTGGGTAAGTCTGATTTTTGTAAGTCTGTTTTTTCTGGAACATTTCTAAATAATCGCAACATTTGCTCGCGGAGCCTAAATAATCGCAACATTTGCTCGCGGAGCGAGCTATTTTTGCAGCTTGCTAAACTTGCTAAACTTAGTGGTATTAAAAAATTTTTTAATCGCGTAATTTGGGGGGATGGGGTACGCGGACCTAAAATTTTGGTGGTCTAAAATTGTGGATTAATACCTTGTAAAAACTAGACTTGATTTCTTAGTCGTAATATGATATAATATATAATAGTGAGAGAAATAATTGTTAAATACTGGAGGCAAAAATGTGGAATGACCATAGAATTTCTGAGTATTATAAAAATGCTGAGAATAAAGACGAAGCAGTAACAAACCTAGTGCAGCTAACTGGACGCACACGTGCGTCGATCATTGCCAAGCTGGCAGCCTTCGGGCTGCGAACTGGCAGATCAAAGCGACCAAGTAAAGTTACCGGAGGGGATCCAATCACCAAGATTGAAATAAGGCGGGAAATAGAAGTACTACTAGAGATGGAACTTCCTCAGTTAGAAAAAGCCCCTAAAATGACCCTACTTGCATTAAGAAATAAACTGCGCAAATAAATAAACCCCCAGCTCTCAATGAGTTGGGGGTTTTGTTTACATCGTCCAAAGATCGTCAACTAACTCTTTTGGAGCTGCTTTTGGAGCTGCTTTTGGAGCTGCTTCCGTCAGAACTGGAGCCCAAAGATCATCTCCCCTAGATTCAGCTACACTAGTATTAAACATCCCATCATCATAAGCTGCTGGCATATCATCCCAATCCCAAGGATTTAAGATCATATTAGAATGCCTAAGAGAAGGATGTGCTAAGTAAGTCTGAAAGACCATTTGAACAGTATAGGTACTAAGACTTACTTCCCTGTGCGTGTGCTCAGATACTGTATTATTAGTTAGTTCCCTTGTCTGGCCCCTTTTACCCCCTGTCTTATATGTAAGGGACAAAATTCTACCCTCTTTAACTTCCTCAATATCACTCATAGGAATCCAACTTTCCTTCGTAGGTAGACAAACTAAAGCCGGCTCTAACTGAAAACTTCCAGCTATATACCTAACTAACTTATACTTAGAAACAACCTCCGATAAACCTTCTCTATATGTAATACCTCTATTAGGGCAACTCCCAATATGCTTATCAAAGTTATCCCAGGCGCTATAAGGAATACCTTGCTGTTCTCGAATAGCTAAAAGCAAGGGAGGAGTAAATGGAGAATACTCAGCATAGTCTTTAGCAGCTAGAGTTTTTGGGACTGGATAACGTACAGGAAAAAACTTAGATCTAGGTGCCCCAACAATGAGTCTTAAAGCTGCTAGAACGACAGGCATACGAAGACCACCCACCTTAGCATCCGGAGTACTATTCCAAGACTTAAAAGTTTCTAGTAGAGAAACTTTATCATCTTTCATAATCACAGGCAAATGTCCCATAGCTTGTAAAGCCTGATGAAAGAACCACCCAGGAAAAACTTCGTTACTAGCTAAGTTATGTCCTTTATCACTATTATCTAATCTCTCATTTACTAGCCTCATTAAGTCCTGACAATCCTCTAGTGATTTTTTACCGTTAAAATAGTCTTGTAGTTTAATCATCTTATACCTCTTTTAGCAAGTTGCAAAAATAGCTCGCGTAGCGAGCAAATGTTGCGGTCAGACTTTTCTCTAGCCTACAAAGATATTATATCAATCTAGAGATAAAATGTCAATAGATAAAAAATGAGAGCTAGAAAGCGACGGGGCGGGCGGCACAAACATTTTTAGGTGTATTTACTTGTTTTAATGCTTTAGTGTTAGATTTAATTAAGTGTACTTTTTACCCTGTTTCTTATCCAGTAATTTGCTTCAAATTTATTGTAATTTTCAGTAGACATAGTTATACTTCAAATGCAAAAAGTTGGAAGAAAAACGATAAATAACAAAAATGTAACAGCTTCTTGGTTAGCCGCGGGGGCCCCACAAGACCCCGTCTACCCTAAATCTGTAACATTTTTAATTTCTCTTTTTTCTTCCACTTTATTATTTTCTATAATACATATATTATATCACATACCCTAGTAAATGTCAAGAATTCTTTTTGTACTCGGTATTAAATCTGCGGCAGATTTTGTAAATTTTTGATTTGGCTCAAGTTGCTCTAGTGGCTCAAATAGTGAAATTTGCTCGCTCCGCGAGCCATCATCACCATTCGAGCTGCATTTAAAATATTGATATTGACAGCCTAGGTTATTTTTGATATAATATATATTGAAATGGAGGAAACTTAACATGAAAAATTCATTAGATGCAGTTCAGCGACAGCTAGAGATAGCTGAAAAACAACTTTCTTACACAGAGGAGTTAGTGGAGCTTAGTAAAGAAGCGAATAAACTTACTTCGGAAAGTAATATCCTTAGAGAGCGTCTTATCGAGCAGCTCGCTAAATTAACAGAGAGGTTAGTATGATGAATATTAGTTTTGAAACGACCGAAGAGGGTGGTATTCGTATTCTACCTTCCAAATTTTATGCCAGTACTGATGCCGAGTTTTTAGCCTTTGGAGTTCTTTATATGCTTGAGAATATGACTGATGAGGATATTAGTACTATAATTGGTTATGGAGAAGCAGTTAGCTTTGAAACAGTGCAATGACTATTTACCTAACTTTGGTTCTAGGCGGATTAGTAGTTAATTTCCTGTCCCTTTACTTTGCGGTAGTAGATTACAAAAAAGAGACAGGAAAGATTCCCAAGAGAGCTAAAAATCTAGCTATAGGAGCTTTAGTTTTATTCCCTATTGCCCCTATATTTCTTATATATGCTTTTCTGCCTTGGACAGCAATTAAGCAAGCGTTTTATAGAGAGTTTAACAAATGAAGAACTATATTGATCTTTTAAGAGAGGTCTACCAAGTTGGCGAACTTCGTCGCGATCGTACCGGAACTGGTACTAAAAGTGTATTTGGTAGATCACTAGAGTTTGATCTTAGAAAAGGCTTTCCCCTGGTCACAACTAAGAAGGTAAATTATAAGGCTGTAGTTGAAGAACTTCTATGGTTTCTGAGAGGCGAGACAAACACTAGTACGCTTAACTCTAAGATTTGGGATGAGTGGGCTGATGAAAATGGCGAGCTAGGGCCAATTTATGGAGCGCAGTGGGCTAAGCAGATAGAGGATCTAATTACTAATTTAGGTGCTAGACCCTGGTCTCGTAGGCATATTGTGGATTGCTGGCAAGTAGATGATTTACCAGACGAGGCTCTTAGCCCTCAAGAGAATGTTGCTAATGGTAAAATGGCTTTAGCCCCTTGCCACATGATGTTTCAGCTTCACGTATCCGGTAATGGTATCTTCTTAGATATGAGTGTTTATCAGCGTTCACAAGATTTGTTCTTAGGTGGACCATTTAATTACGCAAGCTATGCAACCCTAATGCACATTATAGGGAGATGGGTAAATAAAGTACCAAGAAAGCTTATCTATTTTATAGGCGATGCTCATATCTACACAAACCATTTTGAGCAGGTATGGACGCAGATTCAACGGGAGCCATATCCATTACCAATTTTATTATTTAACCCTACAGTTAAATCACTATATGCAAATAGTTTCACAGAGTATGCTAGTATGTTAGAAGTGAGAGACTTTATTATTAGCGATTATAACTACCATCCAGCACTTACCGGTAAAATTTCTGTTTAAGGAGAATATCATATGCCAACTTATTTCGCAATCGTAGCAGCCACAGTCCTAGGAGCAATCTCTGAAGAAGGTGGTCAACTCCCCTGGGATATTCGACAAGATTTAGAACATTTTAGAAAAGCTACATTTGGTAAGATTTGCGTATGTGGGGCAAACACATACGAAAGCCTTGGAGCTCGCCCACTTGCGGGGCGACGTTTCGCAGTTCTTACGTCAAGAAAGTATCCTGAACTAGAGGGCGTAGAGTTCTTTTCTAGTGTAGAAGAGCTGCTAGAAGCCTATAAAGACCTAGACGAAGAAATCGCAGTAATTGGCGGCGGACAAGTCTATGAGTCTATGCTTCAGTATTGCGATGTTGTGCAGCTTACCACAGTTTACTTTCTAGACTTTGAACCAGAAGCATGGTTTCCTTTGCGGGAAATGCTAACAGAGTTTACTGTAGTAGACCAGAGTATGAAAAAGCAGGAAGGGCCGTATGAGTTTAAGTACTCTACCTGGGTTAGAAATAGTAAATTGAATGATTAGATTTATATCTAAAATTTTGTTATTGACATTTATTCTATTTTTAGATATAATATCTATAATGGATAGAAGGAGAGTTTAGATGAAGTTTGAAGATACTGACAAGCAGTACGTAGTTTGCGGCGGTAGTAATCGTGTTGAGTTTGATTCATACGAGGAAGCTATAGCCTATGCTATGGGTATAGTGTATGACTTTCATCAAGCTAGTAGAGCAGTTGTGTATAAGCGGGTTAGTTCTAAAAACTTCGTTGAGATAGCTGAGGTGTAGTATGCAAATTCACACAGATACAGATTATTTGAATGCTCTAGCTCAGCTATACGAACTAGCTATCTCACAGGATAGTTCAAACCAAAAGGAAAAGCTGGCGAAGATGATTAGGGAGTATGAAAAAACATTTGAGCCTATTTACCCCGATATTCGTATTGGTGTTGCAAAACTTCTTGGAGGTGATATATGACCAAAGTTCAATCAATTCAAGACAAACTCGCTGACGTTAGTGTTGAGCTGGACAAGCTGTATGCTGATCTCAGCGAAGCCACGGACGGTATTGATGAGGCAGAGAGGGAAGTTTCTAATGCCTTAGAAGAGCTAAACGATGCTCGTTACCTATACGCAGTAGCTCTTCAAAACTACCAAGAGGTTCAAGACGAATATCTAGCTCTTCTTGACGACTTGGGAGATGAACTGCGAGGTCTAGAATGAAGCTCGTTGACTCTTTGGCTACCTTTTTAGGTAGCCATGTTTTTTTGACGTATAAATTTAATGAGGAGTACATTAAAAAGCAGGCAGTAGCCCTTTTAGCTGAGGCTGTAGAGTATGCTTCGGAGCATTACTACAATGAGCCTTTTCAGGATGCAGTTTATTTTGCATTACTGCAAAATCTGCGTCAAATTATGACAAAAGAGGACTTTGAGGTCCATTGTACGTATGAAACAATCCTTGGATGTAAATTCCAAGCAAATAACTAGGAGATAATAATGCCAGTATTAAATCTAACTTATGCAGAACTAACTCAAGTATATACAGACCGCTTCGCCCAGCTTCTAGGGAACACCCTTATTGCAGAAGTGTTTACGCCCGACGCTCTAGCTGCCTTGGCCTCAGCAATGGTAGATACTGCAGCGGAAAACGTAGAGGAGTATACTCCATATTATGACTATGAGACATCTCTGCGAGATAATCTAGAAGTTCAAGTAATTGAGACCTTCGATGAAGATTATGCAGATGAAATCATCGAATTTATGCAATTTTACTTTGACTAGGGGGTAGAGAATGAATTTGTCTAAAGAAGAATTTGTAGGGGTTGTAAAGCTCCGACTAGAGGCCCTTCTAGGGGAGCTTGTCTTTGTTAAAGATACTTTTAGTGAATTCTTTATCGCAGAGCAGGCTAGTCGCATGGTAGACTTAGCTCTAGAATATAGCGGGGCCTACCAGGAGTGCGAAACCTTTGTAGAAAGATTTTACCGTGCTTTGGAGCAGGTAATCGATGATGTTCTAACAGAAGATGAGGGAACATCATTTTACGAGTCAGAGGCTTTTTATAACTATTTTGGCGATCTGCTATATCCATAGGAGGTAAATAATGGGTGATCGTTTTTACGCACAGCAAGCCGGCAAAACTGGTCACTCACGGACCAAATCTGCCACGGATAAGAAGCCGAAGCGTAAACTTAAGGCGGATTATGTGTCTGAGTTAAATTCTCTGCTCGGGGCTGAAGTCCCCGGGCTTGAGAAACTTACTATTGCTAGTCTAACTGAACTAACCAAAGCCATCGAGGAGAAGTTAAATGCGAGTTAAGCGATTTACCTACACCAAATCTCAGGATAATGTCTCTAAACGAGTTGTTTGGAGTCTGTCAATGCCTAGCGATAAATTATTCGGTATTGATCTATCCGAGTTCTCTCCTTCGGAACAAGCAGACTATATTGCTGAACTTGACAAACTTTGGGAGGAATTTTCACTAGGAATAGTAGATCTAGGGCTGAAGTATAACTATCGGCTATTTAATAATAATAAAATTTCAGACCTAGTTGGCTAACTATGGTATATGATATACTGGTAACTACGTTAGCCATATTTGGACTAGGTTACTTAGGAATAATTTCAATATGGATATTGCTATTTTAGTTCAAATAAAAGTTATAACGTAACACTAAGGAGCAATATATACCGGTACAAAAATAGTTCTTGACATCGCACAACATTTTTGATAAAATATATAATTGAGGTGGGAGAAATATGCGACACAAGCATCACTACAGAGTCTCTCTATGTGAAGGTATGGTAGTATTTTTTAAGGATAAAGAGTCTAAACATCGCTATATCGAATCAGAATATCGTGCAACTGCTACGCAATTAACGAGAGTGCATGATTTAGGCTATAAAGACTATAGCAAAGCTAAGCTAGACTTGGATAAAGCTAGAGTATTTCACTACCATCAATGGCAAGAAAAACACGGGGAAGACCCCGAATTTTCTGGAATCACCCATGTAAGAGGAAAACCATCATGGCAGACAAAATCTTAGGCAAACATTATAACTACTCATACAATGGGATGAGACTAGACCCCTATCGTATCTTAGATATTTATGGTATAACTCACCCCGCCCATCAACACGCAGTTAAAAAACTGCTAGTTCCCGGTAATCGAGGAGCTAAGGCACTAGAACAAGATATACAAGAAGCCATCTTAAGTTTAGAGCGATGGTTAGAAATGATTAAAGAAGATCTAGACCTTGGCCTTCGCACAAATCCTTTAGATACTATAGAATCTTTAGATCCTGCTAAAGATTACTGGGACTGGGTATCTGATAATGCTAAGGAACACGAGAAGCAGAAGATGGACCAGAATTCTATCTTCGATATAGGGTAGAATATATGCCAGAGCCTAAAGATACTGTAACCACCTCAAACTTTAAGGGGTTTACCAACACTAAATGTGAGTTTTTTCCATGTCATAAAGACGTAGAGCCAAGTAACTTTAACTGCCTATATTGTTACTGCCCGCTGGCATTCCTTGAATGTCCGGGCCCTTACGAGGTTTTAACCTACGGGGGAGTTAAGCGAAAAGACTGCTCTAAATGCACACTACCGCATGATGGTATAGAAAAGTCATGGAATTTTATTCAGCTTTGGTTAGATAAACCCATTCCGTGGTCTGGCCTACCGGCAGACCCAAAAACCGCAAACAAACTAAGAAAAAGACATTCAGGTACATTATAATGCAAAAGCCCTTTAGCCCATGTAAGAATATTTGTAAAATGGCAGAAGGTAAAGACTTCTGTGAAGGTTGTGGTAGAACTCTAAGAGAAATTAGCAAGTGGTCTGATTTTACGGACACTTGGCGGATTACCGTCAGCCAATGGGCAAAAGACCGGCTTCGCTCTTATGAGGAGGCAAAACAAAAATGACATCTTTAGATAGTTTTTTAGATACTTTTAATTATTTAACTTTTGGTCTTCCACCTAGTTTTGTTAGTCAGGTTTCTTCGCCGCAGACTTACCCGCCCTACAACATTGCAAAATATGAAGATAGAGTAGAGATTCATTTTGCTGTTGCAGGATTTAGCTCCGAAGATATTTCTGTTGAAGTTAGTAACAGATATTTAACAGTAGCAGGGTCAAAAAATAATTCTAGCCAAGAAGAGCCAGACGATCTCGTAGCATTTACTCATAAAGGAATCGCCGCTAGATCTTTTAAGCGAGAGTTTCTTCTAGGCCCAGAAGCGGGGAAAATTACAGTAGAACTACAAAATGGACTGCTAAAAATTACAGTTCAGTATGAAGAGCCTGAAACTGTAAAACTCCCAATTATTCAAACTTAATCTATAGTTATTGGCCCCCACGCAATGTGGGGGCTTTTTGGGGTACTATATGTATTATGTAGTTGGCAGAGAAAATCAAGCATTAGTAGGCATTTACAGTTCTCATTATAAATGCCAGGATGGAATCGTCCACTATTGTAAAAATACTCTAGGTTGGAAATTGAAAAAAGTAGAGTTCAACAATGAGGTGGAGCCATACTCTTTTCAAGTTGTTGGTACTAAGCCAGATCAAATACATAATTTTGATCTAAAACCGTATGAAGTAGACCAAAATATAAATATAGGTGATCTAGAATGAACATAACGTCTCTAGTAACCGAATTTAACCGCCCCTCCTATAAAGATCTAGTTGCCAAAGCGGAAATTAAGGCGCTAACTGAAAAAGACACAGATCTTTCCCTCCAACAATTTTATCATCAGCTATCTCTTTTAGATGAAACTTCTCCCAAACCTTTAAGCGAGTTGTCCAGTCAAGAACTGTACAAGTTAGTAGTTGCTAACTCAGTAAAATTAAACATAATTACTAAGTCGCAAATTTCTAGTCTTGACTATTAAGGTTTGTAATGCTATAATATATATATAAAGTGAAGAGAGGGCAGATGACATGCATTATGATACCACTGTTAAGCAGCTCAAAGAACAGATCGACGATCTTAGCGAGCAAATCGCCAACATGGAGAATCGTGACGATATTCCTAGTTTTCTAAAGCTGGATATCGTTGCATACATGGAGCAGCATCGTGAAAACCTTTGTGAGGATTATTTCTTCAGCACGGGGGTATGGCTTTGAGATATTCTAGCCGAGCAGTTTCTGATAGGGCAGATCGTATTATTCGTTCCAACCCTAAAATCCCTAGCTATTCGCTTAGGGATAGGGCACTTCGGCCCGGATCTAACAATACAGATCCAAGCCTAGACTCGATGCACTGTTGTACCTCCAAATCTCCTAGCCCTAAATATACGGGCAACGAGATTGCTGGTATCGCAACTATGCATAAGTCAAATGCAGTTCCGGTACGTAAAGATAGCACTATGGCTGTGGAAATCTCTAGAATGAGGAGAGGCTAATGCGTAGATATTTTTGGTATACTTTAGCGGCATCAATTATGGGCTTGACAAGCTCTATTTATGCTATTCCAGTAGTGGGGGAGTATGTAGTATCTACTTTCCCTGTCTCCTATAGCTCCGAAGATATATACCTTCGGAGGGATGTCTTTTCCGACAGTAATATCTATATTGTAGATCTTTCAGGGGGTGTCGAATGAAAGTGCATATTGGTCCTTATATTAAGTACTGGAACTTCTATTCTCTTGTAGAGCGGGTTGCCTCTGCTGTAACAAAAGGTAATATCAACGACGACAAGTTGTACGATTTTACTTCTAACGTAGAAGATAAATTTCCCATCATTACAAAGTTTTTTGAGTGGGTCGATTCTAAGCGTACACGAAAGGTAGAAATTCGTATTGACAATTACGATACCTGGAACGCGGACCATACTGCCGCTCTTATCTTAGTGCCTCTTTTGACTGAATTTAGAAAGAACCTTCACTCTTATCCTACTAATATAGATGAAAGTGACCTGCCTGAGTTTATGCTTTATCACGATAAACTCGATCAGTGGCGGTATATTCTAGATCGAATGATTGAGGCGTTTAGGATGCGTTCTGATCTGGAAGCAGATGATATAGACGAGCGAGAAAAACAAAAAGAAACCTCAAAAGATGGACTTTACCTTTTCGCTAAGTATTACGACCATCTGTGGGATTAGGAGGTTATATGACAGACTCTGAAGATGATTTTGAAGACTTTTTTACCGAAGATTGGACAATAGATATGTTATCGGCTGTTTTGGGTGATATATCTGACAGTGATATTGTGTACGAAGAAGATGAGCAGGATACCTACCTACATAATTCTTGAGAGGTGCAACCATGTTTGGCGTATACGTTAATTGTCTTAATAGGGGGCATATGTATTTGCACTCTAGCCATACAACCTATGCTAGAGCCTGTACAAATATGGATGAATTTGTGCAACTGATGTTAGATGCTGGGTTTAGCGTAGTAGTTAATGTTCCTGGATATGTTTCCCTTATTATGGGAGATAGTCCGATTAATGTCTTCATTAAGGAGGTAGATGATGAGTAGTTATGAGTGCTCTTTTTCTGACAGGGATGTTCTACCCTGCCCCTTCTGCGGTGGCAAAGCTGTTGTTGAGTGCTGGATTGAGTATGATAGGTCCTATCCTGAACCCCTATCATATGAATGTATGATTGTAGGGTGCCCCGGATGCGGAGTTCATATGTCCAGCTTAGAGCAGTGGAATCATCGTATACCTGGGAGTATTGTTAATGAGCAAGTTTAGTAGCGTTATGTATCTAACAGATGAAGGCAATGTAAAAGTTATTTTTAGAAGTGCAGAAGATCCTTCAGTCGGGGAAACAGTAGAATTACCCCTAGAAAAACTTGTTGAGGGCTTTCTATGCGGGTATATTTTTACAGAGGCTAGTGAAAGCTCCCCTGACGGAGATGAAACCTTTACCTATTTTGATAAGGAGAGTAGGGAAGGTGTTTTGCTAGGGATTTTTTCCTTAGTACGAAAATTAAACGACCTAGCTCAGCACACCGAAAACAGAGTACTAGGTGCAAACCTTTTTGACAGAGAATCTTGGCTTTTGGAAGTAGAAAGAAAAGGCTGGGACTTTTCCGTACCCAGAAAACCTTACATGGAGAAAATAATTGATGCGATGTATGGTGCTGATGCTCGTCCTGATTATTGGGATTAGTGCAAGCCAACCAAGGTTTAACTTAAAACCAATATATGGTGGGCGCAGGGTAGTATGTATTACAGTTCCTATCTACTATCCTGCCCACATTTTTTAGGAGGTTATACATGTTTTATTCTCTCCATGAAAAGAGTCCAGAACCTGGGGCCAAAATTTACTATATAACGGATTATCTAAACCCTGACAGGGAGTTTAGGGTAGCTAGACTTGAATTGATTATGAGAGTTTTTAAGGATGGATACCCAGTAAATATAGACCTAACTATGGAAGATCTATATGAGGGTCTAGATTTGGTAGAGCTAGATAAAGACGAGTACCTAGTTCCAGATAAGCTATTCTATGATGTAGACTATAATCTTCGTATTATGTATATGTCCCAAGTGGAAGACTTACTGCCTAATTTTAGGTGGTCTTATTTTGGATCAGAAAGTCCTTATTATTATCGAGAGGTAAACCATGTGTGAGTTCCACTACCTCTTAGAAGATTATTATGAGGATATATTGGAAGAAGAATACTACGAAATAGCTCCGGAAGAGGAGCAGGAACAATCTTATTATTATCTAGAGGATTAGATACGGAGCAAAAATGTTAAAGTATTTATTTTTACTTGCCATACTGCCGGCGGTAGCTGCTGGTGTGGAAATAAAAGAAGAATCAAGTAGAAGTTGGCAAATTACTGGCGATAACTACATAGAAAAATATACGTGCACAATGCAGGTTTTGATCGACGAAAAGCTAGACAAGCAAATACGCCAATCAACTTGCATTTCCGAAAGAGCAGAAGTAATTATGCCTAAAAAACGCGAACCCCGTTCGCAGGAGCAAATTTACTGATGAAAGTCGAGCAACAAGTATTTATAGAAAATACACTTTTTACTATAGGAGTATTCCTGTTAGGATTTGGTATAGGTTCTAGCATCCTTATGCTGGCTACAGATACTTTGTATACTGACACAACTCTGATGTTACTTAGCTTAGTTACTATAAGCTCTTCAGTACTCTGTTTTATTCTAGGGTTCTGGTCAATAAATAGTAGATTTACTAAACTACTGCACGAAGCTAAACATCGTAGACTTAGAAAAGAGCTAAATAAGCGACTCAATGAACAATGAAAAAGTATAGATCAGTTTTTATATCTGACACACACTTAGGAACTAAAAACTGCAAAGATAAAAAGCTGTTAGAGTTTCTTAAATCTTTTTCGGCAGAAAATCTTTTCTTAGTTGGTGACATAATTGACGGGTGGAGCTTAAAACAAAAACACTACTGGACTACAGAACAAACTGAGATTTTGAGAAGAATACTTAAGTTATCTGAAAAAATGCAGGTAGTTTACGTAGTAGGTAATCATGATGATTTTATAAGGCCGTTTTTCAAATTCGATTTTCAGTTTGGTACACTAAAAATTGTAGATGACTATCAGTACCTAGATTTGTCTGGCAGAAAGATTTATATAACGCATGGTGATAGATTCGACTTTACTATGAAAATACCTAAATGGATTATATCGGCTCCAGATTTCTTATTGGATAGGCTGGGAAAGCCCTCCGCTAATGATAAAATAGTAAAGTGGGTCGTAGATAGAATAGGTACTAGAAAAAGAGCTGAATGTTTTGCGGAAAACTATAAGTATGATTCTTGTATTATAGGTCATACCCATCTGCCTGAGATAAGTCCCCAATATATGAATTGTGGAGATTGGGTAAGCAATAATTCCTATTTAGTTGAAACACTTAATGGAAAGTGGGAGTTAAAATATTGGTCTTAACTTACTAAGAGGTACCTATATGTTTTATGTGTACGCAGTATTTGATATGCCACCAAACCCGGAAGAAGGTAATGCAGTTAAAATCTCTATTCACAAGTTTAAGACTGAAGCATTAGCCGCCATAGATGAATATATTTATGATGATGCTGGCCTCCTAGATACTTATGGGGGGCACTTTCAAATTGTTGAAAGACAAGAGGAGTAACTATGGAAGATGATAATTATGAGCCCGAGGATCTAGATGATTATTGGGAAGATGATCTACTTGATCTAGATTTTGATGAGGGCTGGTTAGACGAAGCCCAAGAGTGGCTGGATCTATACCAAGATGCAGAAGAAGTTATGGAGCCTACAGAAAGACTATGATCTGGTTTATTTCTGATACCCACTTTTTCCATGCTAATATTCTAAACTTTAAGGATTCCCAAGATGAGCTAATTAGAGGTAAAGTTTTTTCTTCTATTGAAGAGATGGATGAGGTAATGGCCGAAAATTGGAATAAGGCCGTTAAACCAGGAGATACTGTTTACCATCTAGGGGATGTATTCTTTGGGGCAAAGGACAGATTTACTAAATATTGGAAAAGGCTAAATGGAAATAAGCGACTTATTATTGGAAACCACGACGACGCAAAATTTTTTGCTAAAAACGAGCTTGTAGCAAAACTTATGTCTCAGAAGCTGCTAAAAGAGCACAACCTTTATCTTACGCACATTCCAGTAGATAAAGATTCTCTTCTTAGACGAGAAGGGGGCAGGTATACTAACGTACATGGCCACATCCACCATAATCCTAGCCCTACAGAGTTTCATTTTAACGCTTGCGTAGAGCAAACGAACTATGCCCCAATTTCTATAGATGATCTGCTAGAGAGAATTAAAAATAAGACTTGACTTTCTAGTGATTTTATCCTATAATATATTTTTACACTGAAGAGAGGTAAATGGCATGAACATTTTTGTCTTTGAAGATGAAATTAAGGATGATAATGGTGGACAATTTACTGGAACTATTGTTTGGGCCTCAAATTCCTCTGCTGGAGGGGCTTTTAGAGAAGTTCAAGAGTATTTTGGATACCCAAATGATCCTAGCCAGAAATTGATACTTGTTTGCCAATTTCATGTCAGAGACGAGGAGCATGTTAAACCAGGAGTCGTATCTTTTCAATATGGCCAACAGCCTACTTGGTAAGCTAGCTGGGTTGTCAACTTCCCTACTATCAAATAGTTGACGGAGCTACCAGTCCCGATAGGTTTCAACTGGTTCACCTACATTAGGAGAGCGTAATGTTTAATAATGTTATCCCCACAGCTTTGCTAAAAAAGATTCTGGATGAAATTCCTAAGCAGTACGATCTTCCCTTGGAAACTCCAGTAGAGTATGATATTCCGAAAGAGTTTATTACCGGAGTAGCTTGTACTTATACTAAAACCGAAGAGAATACTGGAGTAAAAAACAAAATAACCTATAGTGTAGATCATCCGGTTTTTCAAACCGTAAGAGACCAACTTAGTAATACGGGGTATATTCACAAGGAAACAGGTTGGTGGAATGGGGATAGGGTGCTTAAACCATTTAGGTTGAACAGCATCTGGTTTCAGGAAGGGGATATGTTTCCCTGCGCTGACGCTATGAGAAATAAGCTGCAGATTGCAGAAGAAGGGGTGCCAACGTATGACTGAAGAGCAATATATTGAATTAGCTGTAGATATTTACGGCCAGTGTGTAGGCTCTGGTAAATGCTTGGATACTTGCATAACTAAACTGGTAGAAGAATACGGGCTAACTTCTAAATATGCTGAGTATATTGCAGAAGAAGCGTTCGAGTGTTGGGTAGAGGTGCACATCTTCCCACTTTTGGTAAGCTACGCGCAAAAGCGGATAGACATAGAAAAACAGGTAGAGGCATATAGCTAATGAACGATTTAGAAGATGAAAAAGTTGAAATTCCTATTGATCTTTCGGAGAAGGATTTGCTGTTCCTAATGATACAAGCACATGAAAGGGATATTACCTTTAATCAGTATGTAGAAGAAATTCTATTAGAGTTTCTACAAAAGGACGGGTGACTATTCTACAACAGAATAAGCACATTAGTGTACTTGAAGTAGCGCTTCATTTATTCGGTAGCTCCGATAAAATCTAGTGTGCTTATTCTGGAGGTGAATAAGATTCGACAGAGTAAGCATATGAATCATTTATTCAGTAGCTTAAAATTCGTTGTTGACTCTCGAGCTGTTTTATCGTATAATATATATATTGAATGAGAGGAGACACAGCATGATCTACGCAACCTACCGCCCGTGCAAAAGCAGTCTGAAAGTAGCTATTTTGGATGATAGCTGTGATGCGCAAGCCTTCCAGATGCTCGCTTCGTTTTCTGAACTGGAGGAGTTTGCAAAAGCACTGGATCTGTTCCATCAGCACATGCGCTATGCTCGTGAAATGTTCCACGAGACCGATGATGCTAAAAACCTCTACGAAGGGTTCGTAGATACCTTTAAGCGTCGCAACATGCCGATGGTTATGCTTTCTTCGATGCCGGCTGCTCTGGAGTGCCAGATTCACTTGGCTTCGCAGATTGTCAAGATCAATGTGGATGTTCTTGGACAGATCGTGAAAAAGCTGGAAGAGGTTATTCAGGAAGAAGAAGATTACCACCCTGACAACTACGCCTAATAGGAGTGTATATGAAGCTCAATCCCAACAAAAGCTGCGGGTGTCGTATGTGCAAAGCGGGCCGTTCCACGGCCGGAGGGCGCAGCCAGACTCATGCTGCTGAAAAAGCATTTCGGCAGAAGGCCCGCATCGCTCTTACGAAAGATCCGCTCAACTACGTGTTTGAGCTTGTTCCGACCGGCTACACTGACTAAGGGGAAACCGATGACCGTATCAGTTTACAGCAGAAAAAGTAAGCTAACACAGCTTAAATCCTTCGATTATCTTGCCGATGAGTATGATACTATTGAAGTAACAGAGTGGCATAACGGCGAAGGGGTGGATGTACTCATTGAACGGAACAAAGGAACTGATTTGATTTTCAGCCTTACCTATGGTGAAGCTGAAGCTCTCCAATATCTAATCCTTCATAGGGGGTAACTAATGCAAATTTTTTCTTCAGAATTTACGATTGACTATCAGCAGTCTGATGGTACACGGTACTCCCTATACATCCCTAATCTGGAGGGCATGACATACGGAGAGCTATTTGAACTATTTGAGAACTTTTTGCGTGGATCGGGGTTTCCAATCCCTTATGACTTTGAGGAGGAAAGCCTAGAACCAGACGAATAGAGTACACGGACAGGGATGTTATTTACTAGTATTTAGAATGTAGTATTTGCTTAGGCCAGGCCTAAGGGCGGAAAAGAAACTTATCCAGTTAGTCTGGTTCATGTAAAAGAACACTTACCGATCCGATAAAGTATCGTAGCCTTCTCAGATACTGCATTCTAAATACTATTGTAGCACAATTGGTTAGTGCATTCGACTGATAATCGAAAGATCGGGGTTCGATTCCCTGCAATAGTACCAATTTTTACCCAGGAGAAGCCTATGCTGACCAAAGCTGAAAAAATCAATCTATTTGTAGAACTTGTTAAAGAGCAGGAAAAAGGAGCCAACTGGCTAAGCCTAGTTCCTAGTGAAATTCAAGCCTGCATGTTTGGCAACCCCTATAGTGAGTGCTTGCTAAATCAGATAAACCTCCTATCCAAAGCTATCTTTACTGAAGTAGAGCTTGAAGATGTTTGCTGGTTTCTAGATTGGCTGGATAATTTGGAGACTCGACGTCCAGAGATCGTTTTCAACGATGAAATATACCGTATAGGTTCCTTAGAGGACTACGTTAAGTTTTTGGAGCTTGCCTGGGAATAAAATTAGGA
>Ga0180431_10003219_pt1 | contig 21147 bp, 12 predicted proteins | sample SS_ome_11_FD_132459 | JGI IMG/M metagenome (GOLD analysis project Ga0180431, IMG submission 132459) | Hypersaline lake sediment archaeal communities from the Salton Sea, California, USA - SS_1_MS_1 metaG | ecosystem: Environmental > Aquatic > Non-marine Saline and Alkaline > Hypersaline >...
AGACCCCGCGACCTTTTTCGACAACACGTACCCCACCGCGGGTCTCAAGCTGTTGCTCGAAGAGGCACTGGGCCGGCTGACGGGTATAAAGCCGGCCAACAACGCCATCATCCGCCTGGAGACGGCCTTTGGCGGCGGCAAGACCCACAACCTGATCGGCCTCTACCACGCGGCCCATGGATACCAGCCAGGCTCACCATTCGTCGAGGATGGGATGGCGACAATCCCTGGTGCAGTACGCGTGGTCGGGATTGTAGGATCAGATCTCCAGCCCCGCGACGGGCTCGCGCACGGAGACGTGACCACGTACACGCTGTGGGGCGAACTTGCCTATCAACTGGGCGGCGCGGACGGATATGCCCACGCTGCCGGGAGCGACCAGGACCGGTCCGCGCCCGGCACAGGGTTGATGGAACAATTGATTGGAGACGAGCCTGCGCTGATCATGCTGGACGAGGTGGCGCGCCACCTACGCGCCGCCAAAACCGTGCCCACTGCTACGGGCAAGTCGGACCTGGCCGAGCAAACAGTTGCTTTCCTGATGTCTCTCTTTGAGTTTGCCGCCAGCAGGAAGCACGTCGTCGTGGTCCTGACGTTGGCCGACTCCCGCGATGCTTTCGGCAAAGAGACCGAGGAGCTGCGCCACGAACTGGCCGAGGCCCGGCGCGTGTCGGCGCGCCAGGAGCGCGTGATGACGCCGACGGGGGAGACCGAGATCCCCGCTATCGTGACACACCGCCTCTTCCGCTCCATCGACCGGAGCACCGCGCGTGAGACCGCCCAGGCATACGCGAGCTTCTACCAGCAGATCGTCGACCAAGAAACCAATCTGCCACAACGCGCCCTCCGTGCCGAGTATGCAGAGGAGATGACCGCAGGTTATCCCTTCCATCCCGAGCTGCTGAACACGTTGAACCGCAAGACCTCCACCATCCCGAACTTTCAAAAGACCCGCGGAGCACTGCGCCTGCTGGCCAGGGTCATCCGCCGGCTGTGGGAGACAAAGCCCTCCGACGCCTACCTGATCCACCCGTTCCACCTCGACCTGGGCATCGAGGATATTGCCGGCGACCTGACCAGTCGCCTGGATCGCCCGACCTTCAAGCAGGTCATCGAGGCCGACGTCGTCAGCCCCAAGGCCGGCTCGCCGGCCCATGCCCAGGTGTTTGACCAATCCTGGGTAGAGGCCGGTAAACCGCCCTACACCCGCCGCGTGGCCACCACGGTCTTTTTGCACAGCCTGACCCAGGGGATTGCCACGGGCGTCGATCCCGCCGATTTGCTGCTGGGCGTGCTCGTCCCCGGCGATGACCCATTGCTGCCTCACAGAGCTGCCGAGCGCCTCTACGACAAGGGCTGGTTCTTTGACTGGGACGGCCGCCGCTACCGTTTCAAGACGGAACCTTCGCTGAACAAGATCATCACCGACGAGATGGGCATGGTGGGCCGCACAAAGGCCAAGAAGGAACTGGACAATCGCATCCGCCAGATCTGGAAGAGCGGTGTTCTAAGAGTCGTGCCGTTCCCCCAGGAAGCCAGCGACGTGGACGACGATGCCAAACTACCCAAACTGGCCATCCTGCACTATGATGCAGCAACCGTGACGGCGGCTGAACCCACCCCTCCAGAACTGGCCCGCAAGATTGCCGACTACTCTGGCACGCTGGAGGGATACCGGCGCTTCCGCAACAACGTGCTCTTCCTGATGGCCGACGAGGAGCGCGTGGAAGACGTAGTAGAGGCCGCGCAGCGCTATCTGGCCATCGGGCGGATCACGGGCGACGCGGAGCGGATGGGCGAGTTCCACGAGGAACAGCGCAAAAAACTCAAGAAAATGGGCGAGGCAGCGGAGTTGGAAGTGCGCGTGGCCATTACCCGCGCGTACCGCCACCTCTACTTCCCCCGCGCCGACGCACCACAGCGCGATAGCAACATGGCCCACGAGATGCTGCCTGCCCAGGATCAGGGCGAGGTCAGGCAAGACCAATCGACAGTCGTGCTGCGGGCATTGTGGCAGCAGCAAAAGACGCTCACCGGCGATAGTCCCACGCTGGCCGCTGTCTACGTCAGATCCAGGGCCTGGGATGCCAACCAGGTGAGCATGACAACCGAGGACATGCGCAAGGCATTCGCCCGACGGCTCGGGCTGCCGATCCTGCTGGATCTCAATCAGTTGAAAAAGACGATCCTCAACGGCATCAAGAACCGCTTGTGGATCTATTACGATGCAGCAGCAGAGTTGGGTTACGACGCCGACTCTCCCCCACCTGCGCTGCGGGTGGACGATGACGTACACCTCTACCTGCCGGAGGAGGCGGCCCGGCTCAACCTACCCATTAAGGGTAAGGTGGAGCCTGTAGAGCCGGAGACAGAGCAGACCTGTCCTGTATGCGGTCACCCAAAGAGCCAGTGCACATGTGGGGAAGAGTTCGAATTCGCCCCCTCACGGAAACCATTGTGCGGCCAGGGCGTGCCTCAGCAGGCTTTCCAGCATTTGCTGGACCTATGCCACGACCAGCAGATCACGCACCTTTCGGCGTTGCGCGTCGTCCTGCGCGGCGATGGCGACGCCGGCGCCAGGAACGTACGCACGCTGGGGCTGGTGATTCCCCAGATGGGCAAGGGTGAGTTCCAGATCGAACAGACCTACAACGCCGAGTTCGACGATCGACAATACCTCTCGATCAAGGGATTGCTGGACTGGGGTCTATACCGGCGACTCAAGCAGGTCACCGACGGACTGGCCCAGGAAGCGACAAAGTTCGCGGTGACCACCAAGTTGGGAATGCGCTTCTCCGATGGGCTAGAGGTGCGAGGCGATCAGTTCCGCACCATTCACGAAGTGATGACCACGGTGGGGCTGGACACCATCGAGCTGGAAGGAGAGCCTCTCGAACCTGGCAAAAGCCCATAACATCGACCGTAGTAGCGACTTTAGTCGCTCGGAACGACTAAAGTCGTCACTACAAGCGCAGACTCTGTCGCTCAGAACGAAGGGCATCACTACGAACATAGAACAGGTGAACAACAACCAAACAATGAAAGCTCTGAGTTTCCACCAACCCCGCGCCGAGCAGATCATCCGCGGCGCCAAGACCATAGATATCCGCACCTGGCAGGTGCAGTACCGGGGTCCGCTGGCCGTGCACGCCAGCTCCAAGCGCCGTGACGGCCGCTGCCGCATCCTGGGGTTCGACCCCGACGCGCTCGACTATGGCGCGCTCGTCGGCACGGTGGAACTGGCCGACATCGCGCCTCTGAAGGACGAGGCCACTTACCAAGCGCTGCGCGACCAACACCTGCTCGACACTCCCTTCCCTGGCCCACCGTGCTACGCCTGGCGACTCGCCAACGCCCGCCGCTTCGACGCACCCATCGCCTGCCGCGGCCGGATGCGCCTCTTCAACGTCGATGTAGGACGGGATAGAATCCCGTCGTCCCAGGAATCTCAGGCACAAGACTCGATCTCACGCCGCCCCCACCATCCCCACTACCGGGTCACGCCTCCGCCGGAGCCCGACCCCGACCACCCCTTCGTGCTCTACGCCATCCCCGAATCCGGCAACGGCTACCGCATAGCGCTCTATCAATGGCTTCCCCACAACACCTCCTCCCCCCGTACCCACCTTCGTAGTGGCGACTTTAGTCGCTCCGCCCACGGCGCTATGTGGGGCATCGAACTGGGCGGCGGCCCGCTGCGCGCCGTCTCCGACCACCTCCTGAACGCGCTGCGGTCCAACGGCTACAAGGCCACCGACCTAGCCCACGCCGCCGGGCGCGACGCCCCCTTCTACCTGGACGAGCTCATGGGCCTGCGCCTGGCCCTGATCCTGCTGGCCGTCAAGCCGCTGACCCGCCACGATCGCATCGAGGCCATCGGCCAGGGCGTCCAGGCGATGGGAGACGAGGAGGCCTATTACTGGTTCAGCAAATGCAGCGCCGGGCGGGATGCACCTCGCGCCCAGAAGGCACTACGTATACTGTTGAGCAGTGAGTAGGGAGGACACGATGTCTGTCTTCGTCAAGACCCTGTCTGACCTCGTAGCACTATTCTTGCAGGCCTTGCGACTGTCCGTCGTTATCCCCTCTTTCATACTTGTGGGCCTGAACGTTGCCCTAGTCTTGCCCCAGCTTGAGGGAACGCAGCTATGGCATACACTGCAGGAACAAAAGCCGTTAATTCCTGTTGCCGTTATCGTTGTGTTTTTCGTCCTGCTAGGGGCATATGTGCTGGCAGTCCTGAATACTCCAATCATCCGGTTGTTTGAAGGTTATCCACTACTCTCTCTCAAGATTGGCAGAAGGCTACGGACCTCTAACTACCGCCGCATCTTGTACCTCCAAAAGCGAATCCAGGAACTCGATCAAGTCATCACGCAGCGCCAAGTACAGGCCACCAAACTGCCGGACAGAGAAGATGAAGATCTGATCATAAAATTGCGCGAGATCGAGTTGATGCGCAACGCCTTCAACGATGAATTATGCTGGATGTATCCTCACCATCAGACCTGGCGTGTTTTGCCAACTCGATTGGGCAACGCCATCGCTGCCGCGGAAGAGTATCCTGGCCACTTGTATGGCATTGACGCTGTGACGTTCTGGCCCTTCTTGGCACCCATTCTAGAGAAGAGCGGGTATGCTTCTTTTGTCGAGAACGAGAAAGCCCTGTTGGATTTTCCACTCAACATGGCTGTCGTTACGTTGTTCTTCGGGATGGAATTGGTCTATGTAGATGTGTTACTGCGTCACCTAGTTTGGCCAATAGCATGGGCCACAGTGGTAGCGTGGTTGCCGTCGTTGGCTAAACTAGTAGCGACAGAAACCTTGGCTTTCTGTTTCTACCTGCTGGCAATTCGCGGGGCAGTAGGATGGGGCTATACGATTCGAAGTGCGTTTGTGCTCCACAAGGAGGACTTGCAACAGAGGCTGGGATTGGTGAAAGCTGGAGGCTACTATCGAGAACGCATTCTTTGGAAACAGGCCTCGCGATTCTATCGTGACCACGACGTTACTCCGGGGCGATACATATTCAACTTTGATACATCTTCTGAGAAAGATAGGCAGAATCAGACATAGGAGGATAGCAAATGCTCAGAGGCTTACTCTCCTGGCTACGCACCCTGCTTGGAGCGGGTGTACCTGCCATTCTCACTATTTCGTCCGGGCTCACTGGAACAGGGGGCGATGATGATGCTCCAATTGATGGTCGACCTTCATTGCCGGAGGCCCTCAACTGGCATCTTGGCAAAGCAGAAGCTTTCCTAGAGGTGCATGAGATCGAGCGGGCAAAGATCGAACTAGAGGCGGCTGATCGAATCAGCTCGGGCCTAAGACCTCATACTCCCCAGCATGAACGTCTGGTGCAGCACAAGACGCAGCTATGGCAGCGTGTTGCGCCACATCAGAGCACTAATGGAGAAACCACGGGACGCCAGTGACAGCGAGTTCAAACGACGATCAGTCTGGTTTTCCTACACCGAAACCAGGGCTTTTTGATCAGGTCTGGTGGAAGTTGCATACCAATACGACCCTACTCGCGTTGGTGTTGATTGCTTTCCTATGTGTTGGAGGGGCATTCCTGTACCGACCACTGCTACAGCCCGCCGAAGAGTCTTTCGAGTTTACCGGTGACGTAGTGGGCACATCATTGCAGTTTACTCAGTCAGCTCAAGACGACGGCACTTATTACTTCGCATGGCCTGAGAACGGGAGTGCCAGCGACATCTACCTGGTGACCCTCACTGCTACATCCACTGCTCCCGTCAATCTGACCAACACTCCCAACTACGCTGAATGGTGGCCTGTGCCTTCACCCGTTGATGACCGCTTGGCCTTTTTGGCCGTGTCAACCAGTGGGGAACGCAGCTTGCGCGTTATGGATAGCAATGGAGTGACCGTAGATGCTACATACAACGCAGCGAACAGTGATTTGGGCAGCAAGTACCAGATCGACCTGAGTGTGCCACCCCAGTGGTCAGAGGATGGTCAATGGATCGCATTCCTGGGACAGAGCGCAGATGAGGATCATCCTGTCGTGCAACTCTTCGTGGCTAACGTCGATCGCTCGGAGATCAACCGGCTGACTCATGGCAGCCAGACCATAATCTCGCCGCTCTGGAGTGCTCCCGCTCGGATCATGTATGCTGAGCGATACAGCGAGCACTCTATAGAATTGTTCGAAGTCGTTGTGTCCAGTACACCAGTCACGCCAGTGCCGCTGGGCACGCTGCAACTGGAGCCATAGGATGTCCATGGATCATACTATTTGCTACGATTCATCCAAAGGAAAGTACAAGCGACGCAGCCGCAAGAGGAGCAAACACTGATGCCCGACCGCCCTCACGTCTTACTCGAATCCTGGCTCCCCTTTGACGCCATCGGTGCCGAGAGCCTCCGCGACGCCAGCGCAGCGCGTAAGCCCCCCCTGAACCGGCTCCACGTCTGGTGGGCACGGCGTCCGCTCACCATCTCTCGCGCCGCCATCGTCGCCAGTCTGCTGCCCGATTATGCGACCGTATCGGCAAACCCCGGCTTTCGACAGCGCTTTCCCACCGAATCCGACTACCACGCCTGGTTCCTGCGCCTGATGGGCATCCACGGCGACCCCGTCGCCACCCGCAAACGGCTGCTGCGCGCCCGCGAAACGGGCGAGAACCTGGGACCGAACCCCTACGGTTACCCCCGCGCCTTCACCTCCAACCCCACCCCGGAGGACCTGGCTCTGCTGGAGAAACTGCTGGCCCTCACGCGGGACGACAATGGTGATCGTAGTAACCACTTGAGTGGTTATTGTATCCTCGATCCCTTCGCCGGCGGCGGCTCCATCCCTTTCGAGGCACGCCGCTATGGCTTCTCCACCATCGCCAACGAGCTCAACCCCGTCGCTGCGGTCATCCTCAAGGCCACACTCGACTACCCGGCCCGCTTCGGCCCGGAGCTGGCGGCGGACATCAAGAGCTGGGGCCGCACCTGGGCCAAGCGTGTGCGTCAAAAGCTGGCGCCCTTCTTCCCCAAGAACGAAGGGGAGAACATCTTTGCCTATCTCTGGGCGCGCACTGTCGCCTGCCCGGTCACCGGCAAGCCAGTGCCTCTCAGTCCCAACTGGTGGCTTAGCAAGAAGAAGGCACAGGTGGCCGTGCGGTTGCTGGCCGACCCTGCCTGGAACGAACCGCGCTTCGAAATCGTGCGCGGCGACGCCATCGACTTTGACCCGGACGAGGGCACCGTCAGCCGCGGTGTGGGCCGCTCCCCCTGGACCGGGGAGGCCATCGACGGCGACTACATCAAGGCCGAGGCCCAGGCCGGGCGCATGGGCCAGATGCTCTACGCTATAGCGATCAAGCGTCGGGGTGGCTTCGACTTCCGTGCTCCTACACCGGAGGATCTGGAGGCGATCCGTGCCGCCGAAACTGAACTGGCACGCAAGCGCCCATTGTGGGAGGCACAGGACATTTTACCGACAGAGCCCATTGGTATATCAAACTACGACCGCGGACATCGGTTATACGGAATGTACAATTGGGCCGACTTCTTTACCCCGCGCCAACTTTTGGCTTTAGGCACACTATTGGAAGCACTACGTGACCTGCGCAAAGAGGTACAGGCGGTCGCAGACAAGGAACGCGCGACGGCGGTCGAGACGTACCTGGGTGTTATGCTGGACAAGGCAACCATCTACAACAACCGAGTATGTCGTTTCGATCCCACTCGCGGCATTCGTAGCATCTTCGATCGACACAACTTTGCCTTCGTCTGGAGCCATGCCGAGTTTGACGCATCTGGCAATCTACTCCCTTGGTGTGTAAACCAAGTAACCGATGCATGTCGAGATATGGCCAAACTGATGGCAGTACCTCAGACCAGCCTGGAAGGTCACCAGCCAAACCGCGGTCCGCTCTCGATTCTTCAGCGCAACGCCGCCGATCTCTCCGCTCTCCCCGATCGCTCCATCCACGCAATCGTCACCGACCCGCCCTACTACGACAACGTCATGTACGCCGAGCTCTCTGACTTTTTCTACGTCTGGCTCAAGCGCACCGCCGGTCATCTCTACCCCGACTGGTTCGCCGCCCAACTGACCGACAAGGACGCCGAGGCGGTCGCCAACCCCGCCCGCTTCAAGGACGTCACCCGAGGCCGCTCTGGGCCTCGCGCCGGCGACCTGGCAGAGAAGGACTATGAGCGCAAGATGGGGGCCGCCTTCCGCGAGATGCACCGGACCCTGCGCGACGACGGCGTCCTCACCGTCATGTTCACCCACAAGCGGGTCGAGGCCTGGGACACGCTGGCCACCGCCCTCATCGGCGCCGGGTTCAGCGTCGAATCCTCCTGGCCCGTCCACACCGAAAGCGAGCACTCCCTCCACCAGGCCCGCAAGAACGCCGCCCGCAGCACCATCCTGCTGTGCTGCCGCAAGAGGCGGGCCGGGGAACAGGCGAGCCGGGGAACAGGCGAGAGCGACCACGCATCACGCATCACGCATCACGTCTGGTGGGACGACATCGCCCCCCGCGTGCGTCAGGTGGCGCGGGAAAAGGCCCAGGAATTCGCAGATCGGGGCATCGCGGGCGTGGATCTGTACCTCAGCACCTTCGGCCCGGTGCTCTCCGTCATCTCGCGGCACTGGCCCGTCCTCACCCGCGAGGTCGACGAGCACACCGGCGAGCCCAGCCCCCTCCGCCCGGAGGCCGCGCTCGACCTGGCCCGCGAGGAGGTCTTTCGGTTGCGCAAACGTGGCCTGCTCCTGGGTCGCGAGGTCGAGTTCGATCCCACCACCGACTGGTACCTGATGGCCTGGGACGCCTTCCGCGCGGCCCGCTTCCCCGCCGACGAGGCCCGCAAGCTGGCCTTCACGGCCGGGCTGGACATAGAGCGTGATCTGGTGACGCGCCGGGTGGTCAGCAAGAAGGGCAGCGACGTCGAGTTGCTCCCGCCCAGGCAGCGCCGTGGCCGCGGCAAGGCCGACCCCGAGGCGGATGCCTTCAACACCTGGCTGGACGCTGCCCATACCGCGATGCTGGTCTATGCCGAGGACGGCGCCCAGGCCTGCGAGATGTTCCTCAAGCGCAGCGGCCTGCGGAACGATAGCACCTTCAAGGCCTGCCTCCAGGCGCTGGTCAACGCCGTGCCTCGCACGCGGATCAGGACCAAGTTCGCCCGCCCTGAGGCAGAGATCCTGGATCGCCTGCGCCTGGCGTTCTTTGAGGAGCTGCAGGTGCCGGTGGAGGAGGAGCCGGAAGAAAAACCGATGCAGATGCAGATGCAGATGTGAGCACAGCCATCAGGACTGGTCATTGGGGTCAAGACAAGTATGAATAGCGAGCCGACACAGACCGGGCATTGACAACGTAAATCACAATGCAGAAAGGACAAAAGTATGCCTGCACAGATGTTCCCCAGCAAGTTGAATCGAAACCACATCCGCTTCCGTGGAAAGCGCGGCAGCGCTGAGTATGAATTCTACCACTTGCTGAAGGACCAGCTCAGTGATGAATGGAAGGTCATGTGGGGCAGGGATCTGGAGGCACCCTGTCCAGTTGACGGATCCACGGAAGGAGAAGCTGATTTCGTCGCGATTCATCCATATTTCGGCATGTTTGTACTAGAGGTCAAGGGTGGAGGCCTTGAGTACCACGAGGACGAGCATGTATGGGTTAGCTGGGGGCGCGGCGGTGAAGCGCACGAGTTGTCTAGCAGCCCTTCGGCGCAAGTGAAGAGAACTTGTCGCTTGCTGCGTGCGATCCTCAAAGCAGATCCCGATTGTCCAGACTACCTCCAGTCCTCCAACTTTGAGATTTGCTGGGCCATCGTATTCAACCAGTGTAGATTGTCCGGCGTCTTGCCGGCAGATCTTCCACGAGAACTGGTTTTGGATGAACTTGATACGGACCGCATTGAGTTCCGCATGCAGACTCAGATTCACCAACACTTTCTGAGGAAAGCCTACCTCAGAGCTATGGATCAAGATAACAGGCGCGGCGGGAGCCGCAGATACTATGGGAAGCCACGCGATTAAGTCGAGGAGGACGTAAGGTTTCGTTGTCTCAGCGTATCGGGAAGTGGATGGGATTACCTACGAGCCAAGTTTCTGGCCGACGAACTTGAGGTGAAGCCTCCTCACCTTTCCACACAAATTAGGCAAGAAGCGGAACAGCTTTGCCTCCTGACCGATGAACAATACAGAGTGGTCGAATCTCTGGAAAGCAAAGAGTACCTGCGCGCCAAGGTAAGAGGTTGTTCGGGCTCTGGCAAGACGCTCTGCGCGATCAAAATTGCCCGTCGTTTTGCAAAGAGAAAGAAAAAAGTCCTGCTACTATGCTACAATCCCGCACTGAAGGATTGGCTGAGACGCGAAACGGCAGACTACAGACAGTTTATTGCATCCTAAACTATCCATGGATTCTGCCGTTCACGAGTGGATGATCTGCCCAGTGCATATGGCTTGCCAGCGAACAAGAGATCCGAAATCTTGGACTATGAATGGCCACTAAAGCTTTCAGAGCATCTTGACACAAGCGCACAACGCTACGATGTGGTAATCGTAGATGAAGCCCAGGACTACAGAGGCCTTTGGTGGCACGTTGTCCCCAAGCTGCTTCGGAACGATAGTTCGCGTTTCTTTGTCTTTTACGACGAGAACCAGATTCTCTACCACAATAGCGCGATAGGGGAGATCCCAATCAACGGATTGCCGCTCATCCTCCGGCGTAATTGCCGTAACACAAGGATGATTCACGATTTCATCTCGCTGTTCTATCATGATCCCGAGGAGATTATCTGCCAAGGACCCGAGGGAACAAAGCCCAAGCTGTTCATTTACGACGATGCGCACCAACAGAAAGACGGTCTCCGCCGCCTTCTCGCCCGCTGGGGTGAAGGTCTACAAGATAGATCACAGCCCTATGACCGAGTGATGGTTCTGACGCTTTGTGGCCGGACGACAACCTTTCTCAAAGGCACCCCAAAGGTTGGGAATGTGAATCTTGTCGAACGTCCAAACCAGCTCTCCAAGGCAGAGGAGAGTGCAAGACAACCTTACACGGTCCTTTGGTCAACGGATCGTCGTTTCAAAGGGCTTGAGAGTGACGCCGTTATCCTTGTCGACATCGACCAGCAAGCCGAGGACGCATTCGTCGACCGCCTGCTCTATGTTGGAGGTTCACGAGCAAGACATCGCCTGTACGGATTTGTGCACAGGCAGTCACTTGGCTGGCTACAGCCAAGGACACAATCACGTGCAGAGTGGTACGAAGATATATCTATGCTCGCCAACCTCGAACTGTGAGAAACAGACCAGCACAGCCAGAGAAAAGTACACATCCTTGACGGAGGCTAACTCCAACGCAGCGAAAATTGGGAAACAAGTTTTCGTAGTAACGACTAAAGTCGTTTCTTTCCTTGAACAGCCATGCCCTACGAGCACCGCCACATGACACCCGAGGAACGCGCCGCAGCCATCGATGAGCGCCGGCAATGCGGCTATCCCTTGCACTCCCCACCCCACCCCTACCGTGAGGCCGGGTGGTACTGCATCACCGCGGCCAATTACGAACACGTATCGATTATGACCTCGCCCGCCCGGCTGGTCGCCTTCGAGAACCAACTCCTCTCAGAGCTGGCCGACGTCCAGGCCAAGGTCGCAGGGTGGGCAATCCTGACCAATCACTATCACTTCCTGGCAGGCGTCGAATCTCTGGACCACATATCGGCTGCGTTGAAACATCTTCACGGCACCACCGCCAGGGCGTGGAATCTGGAGGATGGCCTCACGGGACGGCGCAAGGTGTGGTACAAGTTTCGCGATCGCTACATCCGTGACGAGCGCCACTATTACCACGCACTGAACTATCTTCACTATAACGCCGTGAAACACGGCTATGTGGAGAGTCCCTACGAGTGGCCATGGTCCAGCGTGCATCTCTATTTCGACACATACGGACGGGAGTGGCTTCGCGAGAAGTGGGTCAAACACCCTGTCGGCAATGGATGGCATTACGGGGATATAGGGTAGGGCAACAAAACCAGGTGACGCTCTTGAGTGAGCTTCGTAGTGGCGACTTCAGTCGCTCTTCTCGCTTCACCAACGACTAAAGTCGTTACTACGTCCCTGGTGACATTACCAAGACGTAGGGCAGAACGACAAAACCAGACGACGTTCTTGCACAAGGCTCGTAGTGGCGACTTCAGTCGCTCCCTCCGTCCCATCAACGACTAAAGTCGTTACTACACCCTGTCAGCGATCGTACCAAGGGTGACTTCAGACACAATTCGGAGCACATACCACAAATGGGACTGCAAGACCACACATTCAAACTGAGCTACGGCCCCTCCGACGACCGCCTGCACGGATTCTACATCCCTGCCCTGCAGGCCAGTGTCCGCTACGACCGGATGACCGGCTTCTTCACCTCGAGCGCCCTGGCCGTGGCAGCGGCGGGAGTCGCCCACCTCATCGCTGGCGGCGGCCAGATGCGACTCCTGGTGGGGGCACAGCTCAAGCCCGAAGACGTGCATGCCATCCGTGAAGGACACGACCTGCGCGAGGTCGTCGCCGCCCGCCTGGGAAACGTATTACCAGACCCGGAGACCCTGGCCGACCAGATGATGCGCGATCGTTTGGCCGCGCTGGCCTGGATGGTGGCCACCGGCGCACTCGAGATTCGCGCCGTCTTACCCAAGGGGCCGGACGGACTTCCCCTGCCGGCTTCGGAGGCCCACGACTATTTCCACCCCAAGGTCGGCGTCTTCACCGACGCCCAGGGAGACCAGATTGCCTTCAGTGGCAGCGTCAACGAGTCCGTGACCGGCTGGCAGCACAACTATGAGCAGTTCATGGTCTTTCGCTCCTGGACGGAGGAAGGACAGCTCTACGTAGCGGAAGCAGCAGGCCGCTTCGAGCGGCTGTGGTCGCACCGCGAGCCAGATTGGATCTCGCTCCCCGTTCCCGAAGCAGCCCGTCAGAGACTCTTGCGCTACAGCCAATCCAGCGCCCCCTCTCGTGACCCACTGGAACACACGCCGCAGCCAGTCCGCGAGCGAGTCACCAGGATGGTTTTGGCTCCTGCGCTACAGCAAGAGCGGGTCGTATGTCAATTCCTGCACGATGCGCCTTACCTGGTCAGGGCTTCAGGGTTGGGGGCAGCCACCTGTGCACTCGCCCCCTGGCCCCATCAGCAGGCTGTTGCACGCCAGCTAGTGCAGAGTTTCCCGGCCCGTTACCTCCTGGCGGACGAGGTCGGGGTGGGCAAAACCATCGAAGCTGGGTTGGCACTGCGCCAGTTATGGCTCAGCAGAGTGGTACGCCGTGCGCTGATTCTCGCTCCAAAATCCGTCCTGCGCCAATGGCAGGAAGAGCTGTATGAAAAGCTCGCCCTCAATGTCCCTATCTACGACGGTGCAGTATTCAGGGACGTCTGGGGAGATGAGCGCGCGCCGGGCAAGCCAAATCCGTGGAATGACGTGGAACTGACACTCGCCTCCAGTCAATTGGTCAAACGACGGGATAGGCAGCAGGCACTGGTGGCGGCTCGTCCGTGGGATCTGGTGATCGTGGACGAGGCCCACCACGCTCGACGTCGGGACTTTTTGGACCTGAATCGATATCGCCCCAACCGTCTGCTGGAGCTGCTCAATCAGTTGCAGGCGCGTACTCGCGGCCTGATCCTGATGACGGCCACCCCGATGCAGGTGCACCCCATCGAAGTATGGGACCTGCTCAACCTGCTGGGCTTGAGCGGCGATTGGGGAGCCGATGGTCGCTACTTCTTGCGCTTCCACGAGCAACTGCGCCGTCCCGATCAAGCGAACTGGTCGTTCATCTTCCGCATGCTGCGCTCGGAACTGGCTATGGGAGATGGAGAACTCGGTCGGCAGTTTGCCGCTGCAGCTTTGCGGGAACTCGGCCCGGTGGACTGGGAGCGCGTGTGCAGTCTCCTGGATGAGAGGAATCCAGAACGCGCGATGCGACATCTGCCGCCCAAGGCGCGCGTGGTAGCGGTTGGCCTGGCAAAACGGCACACACCGTTGCGCCGGCTGGTCTTTCGCAACACACGTCCCCTGCTGCGGGAATACGTCCGGCAGGGCCTGCTCCAGGCCCATGTGCCGCATCGTGATCCGCGCCTGGTGTGGATCACGATGCGGGACGAGGAGCGCGCGCTCTACGGGCGGATCGAGGAATACATCTCGCAGTTCTACCGCAAGTACGAGAGTGAACGCAAGGGCCTGGGCTTTGTGATGACCGTCTACCGCCGCCGGCTGACCAGCAGCTTTTACGCCGCACAACGCAGTCTGGAGCGCCGCCTGGCCTTCCTGCGTGGTCAGACGGACCTGGGACTGGACGAAGATGACCTGGAACAGGAAACACTTAGCTTGGACGTGGATGAACGTGACCTGGCGGATCGCTCCATTTTCCGCGACGAAATCACGTACGTCGAGGACTTTTTGCACGCGCTCAGTACGCTGAGTGGCAATGATTCAAAGGTCGAACGTTTGTTGGCTGATCTGCATGCTATCTTCCATCAGCGGGGCACGGCGATTGTCTTCACGCAATACACGGACACGATGGACTACCTGCGCGAGCAGTTGCGGGAAAGCTATGGCAAGCAGGTGGCCTGCTACAGTGGACGCGGGGGCGAGCGCTGGGATGGCGTGATGTGGGTGCCGGTCACCAAGGAGGAGATCAAGAACACCTTCCGTGAGGGCAAGGAAGTCAAGATCCTCCTCTGCACCGAGGCGGCCAGCGAGGGCATCAACTTGCAGACCTGCGGCGTGCTGATCAACTATGATATGCCCTGGAATCCAATGCGGGTGGAACAGCGGATTGGCCGCGTGGACCGCATCGGCCAGGAACACGACGAGGTATGGATTCACAACTACTTTTACGAGGACACCGTCGAGGCCCGTGTCTATCAGGCGCTCTCGCGGCGCATCAACTGGTTCCAGGACGTGGTCGGGCCTCTGCAACCCATCCTGGCTCAGGTTGGCAGGACGATCCAGACGCTGGCGATGGTGCCGGAGGCTGAGCGCCAACAGGCATTGAGGGAAGAATTGGAGCGCATTCAAGCCGACATGGACAACCACCAGGCGGGTTTCGACCTGGACGAATGGGCCAGGCAGGCTGAGGAGATCGAGTTGGCACATACACCGGTCACACTCCCGGAGATGGCTGCTGCACTCACCACTGCCCCGACACTAGAGGACCATTTTCGCCCCCACGACACGATCCCGAACGCCTTCTGGCTGGAGCAAGGCGGGCGCGAGGTGGCGGTCACTTTCGATCCTACGACGTTCGACGCCCATCCCAACTCCTTGCAGTTGCTCACGTTTGGCAATCCATTGTTGGACTCGCTCTTGTCCTGGATTCCAGCCCTCGACAACGATGGAGATGCACAGACTGGCATCTTGCGCGTGCGAGTAGAGTCGCCCCTCCCGCGCGTTGCCTACTATGCGCCGAACGCAGATGGTCATCCTCGCCGGCTGGATCGGTTGGCGGACGTACGGAGGACACTGGAAGCTCGTACGCCAACCGCTCAATGGTCCGAAGAAGCCGTGAAGGCAGCCCGCCGCGATCTGCAAGAGTTCGTGGAGACCGAGTGGGGATCCATCAGGCAAGCCCAGTCGCAGCTGGCCCACGCGCGACAAAGCGCACTCGAGGCTCAGGGTGGCCGGTTGCTGCTCGACGCAGCGCTGGTCGAGCTGGCACTGGGGCAGCAGCCCGACCTGTTCGGGGAAGAAGCATACCCGGTCGCGTTTGACGAGATGGCGGTCGTCGGACTCAAGCGGCACAGGTATCCCTGGGCACCGCTCCTGGAAATCGCGCGTTCCCACATCCAGTCGCCACGTCCGACAGATCCTTTCTTCATCCAGATCCAGAACGAGCGCACAGACCAACTCAAGAGACGATTTCAGGTACTGACAGGGAGAGCGGAGCGACTGCTTGAAGAGGTTCACCGGTGAGCTCGGGAGGAAACCGGCTAATGGTCATAGGAATGTCGAAAACCATTAGGAGGACACCATCGGACAAGCTGACAACCTGTACTTGTCTCCCGCCAGCTTACCCCCCGGCGTTGCCACCCAAAGGACGGGCAGAATCAACCATCGAGGCCTTCAAGGGAAGGCTGCTTGAGTAATGGCATCATCAAAGGGTTTTCACATCAGACAGGTCGCGCCGGACTTGCCACTGACGTGGGCATTGACCGAGCAGTTGTTTTGGGGTCCAGAAGCCAACGACAAGCTCAAGGGGGATACCAATGATGAGCTCCTCAAGGCTGCCTACGACGCTGTCGACTGGGAAAAGCACTATGAGAGGCTCAAGGGCACCCCTTTCTACGATTGGGCAGTGGAAGGTGGTGGCATTCTATCCTTTGGCGGCCCCTGGCACGTTGAGCACGCGGGCGCTCACCCCCCCATCCCAGAATGGGGAGCGATGATTGCTCAGGGACGTGGGGCCACATTCGCTGCGCCACACGTCGTTCTCTTTCCTGGACTGGCGATCATGGTGACAGTCCTGGGCTTCAACTTGCTGGGCGAGGGGTTGCAGGATGCGATGGAGCCAAGATTCCAGTTTTGAATCCGTGCCGTGCGGCTTTTATGCAGCTTGTTCTGGCTCGGCCGGCTTCTCAGCACCAATTATTCGACTTGGTGGAAGGTTGAAGAATCGAACCATCGCCCGAAAGTCCTCAGCTTTCGTCAGAACACCTGCCAATTCCACGACGACCTTCCTGACAGTATCGGGGTCCAACATCTCATCTTTCTGTAGGGAGAGAATGACTGCTCGCCAACGCGCTGCCTCTGCTGCTACCTCGGCCTGGCTCTCAATTGACATCGCCTTTGCGCGCGCTTTGGCTTCGGTACGGGCAATCTGTGCCTCAACCCTGGCAGTGCGCCGCTTGATCTCTGCCCTGCGCAGCTCGTCGACACGTTGTTGGATTTCCTCAGGCATTGTGATCCTGCCAATTCCCACCGAGGCAATTTCCACACCCCACCATTGCGATTCCTCGCCCAAGCGCCGTTGTATATCGCCCTGAAGGAGAGCGCAGGGCACCGTATCGTTCGAGGAATCCATGCCTCCGGGATCGCGAACTTTGGCCAGAGAGTGTGTGGCCATCGCACTACGCAAGACCCTCTCGGCAGCCTTCTCCGTCCTCTCCTTCCAGTTGGGGGTGGTCAGGACAGCCCTACGTATAACGTCCTCATCAAGCTTGTACTGTCCCCTGGTGACAAGAGCAGGTTGGTTCACCATGATGCGATACTCCACCGTGAGTTCGATCTCCAGCCGGATGCAGTCCTTGGTTGAGACGTTCTCTAACTTCCAGGTCTCAGTCTGCAACGATAGGTCAACAATCGCGCACAGGTGTTCCCACGCCTCGGTCAAATGAAAGCCCGGCCCCACGATACGGGTGATCTTGCCAGCCCGCTCCAGAACTGCTGCATTTCCCGACCGGATGATGAGAACACCGGGTCCCGGCATCCGAAAGTCCTCACTTGGCGGCTTGGAGTGCACCACACGACCACCTTGAACGATCTGCAGGGCACGGAGCGAGCTCACAGAGTTGGTCAAGAAACGTTGCAGAGGACTGTCTGTGGGAAAGACCGGGGCAAGCAGAAGACTCACCATCATCCGGTGAGCCGCCCGCCGGTCGCCCCCCCGGTGCACAACAAGTACCTCGGCGCACATCAGCACTACAAAGGCAAGAGTGGCCAGGCTGGTAATTCCTCCCACGACACCTCGAATGACATTGATTCCGAGGACGCTGAACGGTGCCAGATCGACGGCTCCAGTCAGAAGAAATGCCAGGGCCACCGTGAGAAGAAGCAGGGCCGGAAGAGCACGATACAGTCTGCAGCGCCGGATTAGTCCATACGCAGTACCCATCGCAGCAACGGGCGCGAGGGGCCACACACCCCAACAGACACAGAGCCCCACGATCAAAATGCCGAATATCGACTCCACGAGGCGACTCTTTACCAGCCTCCATAAACCGAGAAATGCTGCTGCCCATATCAGCAAAGTTCCGATTATGGGGATTATGATCTCCATACCCAACCTCCTGCTATCTGCACGATCACAGGTGGCCAGCTCTGACGGTATACTTTGAGACCAACTTTGGGCACCTTGAGCCACCAACACGCTTGACAAGGTCGAAGCGGACGGTATTGAAAACAAAGCGGGCTTACGGAGCAGCAAACTCCGTCAGCCCGATGGTTTGATGGGCCAGGGCCGAACCATGTCCATTCGGCGTCAAAACCCCGAGTAAGGGGATGACAATGCCTGGCAAGTATGTTGAATTAGGCTGCCCGGGCGCCCCGCCACCCGCTGCCCCAGCTCCGGTGATGCCGGTCACACAGAGCTGATAGTATCAAGAACTTTGTCTATTGCTTACAGTTTACCACAAAACGTGCGCATCTGTCAAGTAGATGTAGTAGCCAATCCACCCGCTCCCCCGCCATCCCCGTGATGTGAGTGTAACAAGTCGGGGCATGGACGCCTCCTTCACGATCTCTACATACATCGCGTACTCTGCTCAGCGCTTCATCTCTCGTCCGACTTGGAACTTTAGGCAATCTCAAGCATTCTCGTCACCGTAAAGACACAGAAGGGTGCTAGTATGGCAGTGTATATGACAAGCACGTTCCCCGCACTGGCCCCTCTCAACATATGACCTCAAGTTCAGCTCGTAGTTTGTCATAAACCAGTTCAAGGTGAGGCCTTGCTAGATGGCGGTGGCACAGCGACGCGTGAGCAACCTGCCAGAATTTCAGGAGAACCAGAGTGAGCCGCGTATTGGTGATCGGGCTGGATGCAGTCACTTTTGACTTGATCCAGCCCTGGGCTTCAGAAGGGCTGCTTCCCAATTTCCGCCGGTTGATGACCAACGGTGCGTGGGGCAGACTGGAATCAACCATCCCCCCGGTGACGGCGGTCGCCTGGAACGCCTTTGCCACGGGCAAGAATCCCGGCAAGTGTGGGGTGTTCGATTTCGTGCGCCGCGAGGCTGGAGGCTACGGCATCCGCGTGGTCAATGGAGGGAGTCGGAAGACCAAGCCCTTCTGGCGGCTGCTGGATCACCACGGTCTTTGCGCCGGTGTGATCAACATGCCAATGACCTATCCTCCCGACCATCTGGAACACGGCTTTATCGTCTCTGGGTTCGATGCTCCGGGACTAACGTGCGACTCTGTCTATCCACCGCATCTCAAGGAGCTGCTGGAGCAATACGCATACGTGGTGCACCCGACACACACGAATCTTGAGGACTGGCGGAAGAGCCTGTTCGAGGTATTCGAGGTACAGGCACGGGCGTTTTGGGAGCTTGATCGCAGCCAGCCCTGGGACTGTCTCACAATGGTGTTCATGCAGTTGGACATCGCTCAACACTTGTTCTGGCACGAGATGGAAACGGGAGATTCACCTTGGGGAGATGTCATAAAGCAACTCTATCGGAGGGCAGACGCATTCCTTGGAAAGGTGCTGAGCACTCTGGATAGTGATACGACGTTGATGGTTGTGTCCGATCATGGAGCCGGTCCGTTGAAAAAGGCCGTGTCTATCAACCGCTGGCTTCTCCAAGAGGGATATCTGGTTCCGAGGAGACAGGGGGTGCTCAAGAGGGCGTTCAACGAGACGCTGCGCAAAGCCCTCACCCTGCTGAATATGCATTTCGCCAAGTGCATCAAGAAACGCCTTAAGAGAAGTTTCGCCGGGTTCCGGGGTGAGGTAGAGTCCTACCTCGTGACTGCTCAGATTGACTGGACCAAGACAAAGGCTTTTGCGCTGGGAGAATACGGCGGGATCTATATCAACTTACGGGGACGCGAGGACCAGGGCACAGTTCCTCCCAAGGAGTACGACCTGCTGCGGGAGAAAATCGCGGCCCAATTGCTGAACCTCCGTGACCCAGACACCGATAAAGCGGTAATTCAGCAAGTGTACAGGCGCGAGAAGATATACAGCGGGGCATACGTGGAAGAAGCTCCAGACTTGATCCTAGACTGGGATTACGCATACGATTGTCGAGAACGCGTAGGGACGGGGCATCAGGATATATTCGAAAACGAGGCAACCTATATTGCGTTTGCGGATTACAAAAAGACCGGGGTACACCGCCGCCACGGGATATTTCTGATGTATGGATCGCCCGCAAGGCCTGGATATGTAGAGGGAGCCCGCCTGATGGACATCGCCCCCACCCTCTTGCATCTTCTCGGCATCCCTGTGCCGGACGATATGGATGGGCACGTGCTTAGCGATGCCCTCGAGCCAGATTGGCTGGCACAACATCCGATCACGTATCAGGCTGTGAAGCCCGATGCCGATGCAGGCCTGGCCCTCGGTTACGACAAAAACGAAGAGGCGCAGATAAAGGAGCGCCTCCGGGCCCTGGGATATCTAGATTCGATCGCTATGCGATAGCCCGTCACCCTCACTGCCGGGCCAGGGTTTACTCAGACAAATCACGGATCACGCGTCACGCATCACTCTTCCGTGATCACAAACTCCACCACCCCCTGCAGCCGGGTCTCGATAAAGACGTGGACCTGGTACGCGCCCGGCTCCCAGCCACCCGGGGGCCTGTAGTAATAAAAGATCCGGCCAGCCGGGCCCCATTCCCGCCCCTCGACCAATCCCCAGGCCCACGTGTCCGAATCGAGCAGATCCCCGTTCTTGTACCAGGCAAAGGTCGTCACGGTGCCGTCTTTCATGCCTTCGTAGGTAAAGAACACGTACACCCGGTGGTCGCCGGGCGGGAACTCGGTGCCTGGATCCACCGGCTGCTCGAGCGCATCTGCATCGGCGGCCAGCGTGATGATGGCGATGCGCGCACCCTCACCGGCCGGAACGGCCGAGGGGAGCGGGCTCAATGCCGATTCGGGCAGCGGGACGTCGGGCGTCGCGGTCGGGATAAAGGGCGGGGTCGCCGTGGGCCGGCGGGTGGGCGTGACGGTCGGCGTGCGGGTGGGACGGGGCGTGGGAGTCGGCGTCGGCACGGCCGTCGGGGTCGTCGGTGGCGGCGGGGGGGGCGACAGCATCGACACGACGGACACCACCTGTGGGGGCACGACCAGCAGGGCGACGGCCAAAGCGATCCATATCAGTGCCCCCAGCCCCCAACGTGTACCCCGCTTGAGGGCAGCCCGGCGCAGGGCATA
>Ga0180431_10003220_pt1 | contig 21147 bp, 24 predicted proteins | sample SS_ome_11_FD_132459 | JGI IMG/M metagenome (GOLD analysis project Ga0180431, IMG submission 132459) | Hypersaline lake sediment archaeal communities from the Salton Sea, California, USA - SS_1_MS_1 metaG | ecosystem: Environmental > Aquatic > Non-marine Saline and Alkaline > Hypersaline >...
CCTGAACCTTTTTCTTTCTTTTGGGCAACTTGCGCTTTACTTATCCTGAAACTATTTTCTTTTTTCGCAACTTACCTTTTTTCTTTCTTAAAGAAAAAAGGCAGGAATGGACCCAACGGGATTCGAACCCGTGGCCTCCGCCTTGCGAAGGCGGCGCTCTAAACCAACTGAGCTATGGGCCCGCGACAGGCACGCCACGGCTCCATAATTAAAAGTATCCGGGATTAAAATAAAAAGGCGGCAGTAAGCCGAAAAGGCGGCATTCACCCAGAAAACATTGCCTGCAGTTTCACGCCAAACTGTATTGCTTTTGGAAAGTCCCCGTCCATTACCGCTTCCTCTAACTCGTCCAGGGTTTCAATGCACTCGCTGTAGCCCCTCAACCCGCATTCCTCCCTTATCTGCGAGAGATATTCGGCAACCTTCTCGTAATCCTGCTGCGCGAAGGACTGCTGGGTTGACGCCACTAAGTCAGCCATCTCGGAATCCTTGTACTTCGGGCTCTCAAAATCACCCGCACCGCCCACCGAATAAGGAATGGAGAACGGGGAAAAACCGCTTTCCCCTCCCGCCAGGTCTCCGGCGGAAGCCATGCCAAGCAGGGGAGCGGCCTGCCCGAGCAGGGGGGCAACCTGCTGCACCAGCGCGAGAACCCCGAGGAAAACAACTATTCCGCCGATGAAGAGCACTATGAGCAGCAGGTCGCGTATTATTGCTATTACGTCCCTGGCCGTCTGCAGCTTTCCCATAAAAAACCTCCTTGAATGAAAAATAAATGCAATATTAAGGAATCCGGAATATTTATTACTTTCCCCGCCGCTTTCCGTGGCGGAAAGGAAAGCAAAAACATTTATTATAGTTTAATCCTATTATTAAGCGCGAGGAAGGCGGAGAGAATGGCCGGGGAAAAGGAAGAAAAAAGGGAAAAAGCCGTGGAAGTCAAGCGCGAGGAAGCAAAGCCGGACATGTTCGACGAAGTGTTCGGCATAGACGAGGAAAAGGAAAAAGCGCAAATTAAAATAAACGAAATGGTCGAGGAGGAAAAGGAAAAAATAAACCGCATCTCCGAGCTGAGGAAAAAATACTCAAAAAAACAAAAAGCGGGAAAACCCGGCGGAGAAGCCGGGGAAAAAGAAGCGGAAGAGGAAAAGCCCGCAGAGGAAGCAGGAGAAGAACCGGAAGAAGGACCCGCAGAGGAAGCAGGAGAAGAACCGGAAGAAGGACCCGGAGAGGAAGCAGAGAAAGAGCCCGAAAAAATGGGGGAAGCCGGCGGGGAGCCTGCAAGAGCCGAAGAAACCGGAGAAGAAAAAACCCCCGGGAAAAAAGGGGAAAAGCCCGCAGAAAAGGAAAAAAAGGAAAAGAAAAAACAGGAAGAAAAAAAGGGGGAGAAAAAGCCCCCGGAAAAGAAGGGAATGGGAGAAACGCCGGCAGGGGAGCCGGTTGAAACAGTGCAGTTTCCGCAGAAAGAGGAGCTCAAAATAAAGCCCGCCCTGCAGTTTTTGGGGGGCGAGCAGGGGAATGAATCGTTCATAGGAAGGAAAAAATCGGTATTCGAGCAGTACAAGGACGAAGCCGGGCTTTTCATAGGAGAGGTTGAAGAGGAAGAATTCCCGAAAAACAAGGTATTGTTAGACAGCCTGAACCCGCACGTGATATTCGTGTGCGGTGCCCGCGGTTCGGGAAAAAGCTATGCAATGGGAGTAATGGCGGAGGAACTCGCAAGAAACAACAAAAACGTGGGCGTAATAGTCATTGACCCCGTGGGAGTGTTCTGGAGCATGCGCTTTCCCAATAGGGAGAAAAAGGAGGTTGAAGCGCTGGGGGAATGGGGCCTGAAGCCGCAGGGGCTGGACAACATATGCGTTTTCATTCCAAAAGGAGCCAAAAAGCAGACTCCCCCAGGCACTTACGACGACACTTTTTCAGTGAAGCCATCCATCCTCACAGCGCACGACTGGTGCCTCACATTCGGCATTGACCGCTTCAGCCCGACGGGACTGCTCCTCGAAAAGGCATTGCACAAAGTAAGGCACGGCTACAAAACAACCGAGGGAAAAAAGGTACAGGGGAAGGGAAACAATTATTCTCTCGACGACGTAAACGCCTGCCTTTCCTCCGACGCAGAACTGAATTCACGGGAAACCGGATACAAGAGCGATTCAATACGCGCATTGGTGAGCAGGTTCGCGGCAGCGGAAAGCTGGGGAATCCTGGGCGTGGAAGGCACTCCCCTAAACCATCTGAGCAAGGGGGGTCAGCTCACAATAATCGATACATCTTTCCTTGACGATATTGTTACAGCGCTCGTAATCGGCCTGCTTGCAAGGAGAACGCTTGCAGCGAGGAAAATTTCCATGAGGAAAGAGGCAGCGACAAGGCTTGAAACCGCGAGAGCCGAGGACATTGCAGAAATAGAAATTCCCCCCACATGGATGTTTATAGACGAAGCCCACACGCTTATTCCCAGCGGAACAATAAAAACCCCAGCCACCGACGCGCTTGTGGAATACGTAAAGCAGGGGCGCGGACCCGGCTGCTCCATTGTTTTCGCAACACAACAGCCCTCTGCGATAGACATTAAAATATTGAGCCAGTTGGACATTATTTTATGCCACAAGCTAGTGTTCAACGACGACGTAAAGGCCGTTTTCAAAAGAATGCCCAGCATTATCCCGCACGCCTACAAAACAGGCAATTTCATTAAAACAATCCCCATTGGCTCGTGCCTCGTCGGCGACAGGCGGGAGGAAACCTCCCGCGCTTTCGTAATGAAAATAAGACCGAGGATGAGCCAGCACGAGGGCAGGGAAGCGGAAACAGTGGAAGTGAAAAAAAAGCTCAGCAACGAGAAAGTGCTCGAGCTCATTGTCGGACTGTACTGGGGAAAGCTCAGGAGAATGCATTCAGTGCTCTTGAAGGACATAGAGCGCGAGGTGGGGGACTTCAATTCAAGGTACAGTTCCTCGGTCGCCCTGGAACAGGTGGTAGAGGCGCTAAGGGAAAAAGGCGGAATTTTTGACGAAAAGCACTCGCGCTTCATACTGCCCGAGGAAAGGCAAAAACCCAGGGAGGAAGAAGTCGAAGTGCTGGCGGAGGAAAAGGAAATAACAGAGCAGGGAACAGAGGAAGCGGGAAAGGCAAAAATTCCGGGGGAAAAAGTTGAAGCGGTGCCCGCGGCGCCCAGCGAACTCCTCCTGTCTTTCGCTGCAAAAATGGGGCAAAAGCAGGCGAGAAAGTTAGTGCTCAAGAACGCGAAGGGAAAGCTCCTCGGGCTGTTCGGGGGGGAGGAAAGAATCAAAGACCTGCGCTTGACCAATGTGCCTATTTACAAAGTGGAATTCAACTACTTCAGGGACAGGAATGCCTTTGTGCAGGGCGTTCTGTTCATAAACTCCCTGAGCGGGGAATTCCTGCACCACGAAAAGAAATCCTTCGTGGAATCCTCGGGGCTCGGGGAACTATACTCGCTGAGCAGAGAGGAAATAATTCTCATAAGCTATCTGAAGAAGAAGAAACCGCTCGGGGAAATCGAAAAGTTAGTGCCATACAACGAGAGAAAAATGAAAAGGATGCTGAATTCCCTCGTGGAGAAGGGTCTTGTGGAAAAGGAGAAAAAGAATTCCACGGAATACTTTTCCTGGAAAATGAAATTCGACCTGCCCAGCACTCCGTTGCACCCGCTGCTTTCCTCGATTGAAAAAATCCCGCTCTCTGAAAGCGATGTATTGCTCAGGGTGAAGGAAAAATATTCCAAGAAGGACGCCTCGGAACTGCTCAGGAAGATATGGCCGAAGCTCGTTGTTAAAAAAATCGAGGAAATCTACTGGCCCGCTTACGAGGGAATTCTCGAGGACGACGAAGGAAACACGCGCTCGGTGCTCATTGATGCGGTAACGGGAAAAAGGTTCAGCCTCTGAATTTTTCCCCGTCCGCGAGGTTTTTTGAAACAACCGCGCCCGGGAAAATGAAGCAGTTCATTCCCACTATAACGCCGCAGTCAATGCTGGCGTTGATTCCAATTTTCGTGCCCGATTTCACCAATGCGCCGAGTTTGCGCCTCCCCGAATCGTAAAGCTTTCCTGAAATTCCAACGCTCACGTTTTTTTCATCAAACCTGAGATTGGCAACCTTGGCGCCGGCACCAAAATTCACTTTCTCGCCGATAATTGAATCCCCTATGTAGGAGTAATGCGGTGCGTTTGAACCCGCGAGGACGAGCGAGTTCTTTATTTCCGAGCTCCCTATGTGGCAGTTGTCCGCTATTATAACAGGACCGCGAAGAAATGCATTCGGTCCGATAACGCAGTTTTCGCCCACGAAAACGTTTCCCTCTATCACCGACCCATTCTTCACAACAGAACCCTTTCCGAGGCAGAGTTTTCCCTTTATTTCGACATTTCCCTCGGTGCGCCCCTTCCACAGGTCGGGGAATTTTCCGGAGAACTCCTCCAGTTCCTCTAACAGTTTCCAGTAGGGAAACTCTCCCTTCACGGCAATCTGCATTCTCGCCTTTTCAATGAACGCGAACACGTCTTTCATTCTCCCACCTCTTTTTTTATTTCCGCGGCAATTTCCTCGGCAAACCCCTTTGTTTTCTCGGCATTCCGCCCCTCGACCATGACCCTCGCCAGGTTTTCCGTTCCCGAATACCGCACAAGCACCCTTCCCTGTTTTCCCAGCCCCTTTTCCGCCGCGGAGATCTTCTCCCTCACGGCGCGCATTTTCCCAAACGGCTTTTTTTCACTGACCCGCACGTTCACCAGAACCTGCGGCACGCTTTCCGCGATTCCCGCCAGCTCGGAAAGATTCCTGCCGGATTCCTTTAAAATCCTTGCAAGCTGCAGCGCGCTTATTATTCCGTCGCCCGTTGCGGAATATTCCTTGAAAATTATGTGACCCGACTGTTCCCCGCCCAAAACCGCGGAATTGCGGCGCATTGCCTCCATTACGAATTTGTCTCCGACTTTGACCCTTTCCACTTTTACTCCGAGGGCATTCATTGCAATGTCGAGTCCCACATTGCTCATCTGCGTTGCGATTATCTTTTTGTTTTTCAGCCTTCCCTGAGAAAGCAAATTCTTTGCAAAAATCGCGAGAAGCTGGTCGCCGTCCACTATTTCACCACACTCATCGCACACAATCAGCCTGTCAGCGTCTCCGTCGAGTGCGACGCCGAAATCCGCTTTGTGCTCGAGAACAGCGCGCTGTATTACCTCGGGGTGCAGCGCACCGCAGTCCAGGTTAATGTTTAATCCATCCGGTTTATCGTTGAGCACAACTGTCTCAGCACCCAATTCGGAGAAAACGCTGGGCGCAATGCTGTACGCTGAACCATTGGCGCAGTCGAGCACGATTTTGAGACCCGTGAGCGGTGCGCTGGAAACCGACTGCTTTGTGAATTCAATGTACCTGCCCCTTGCATCCTTGACGCGGAATGCCTTTCCCAGTTTTTTTCCGCCGCTGCCTGGTCCTGTTTCCTCCGAAAGGAGCAGTTCCTCTATTCTGGATTCCGCGCGCTCGCCCAGCTTGTATCCTTCCGTGCCGAAAATTTTTATTCCGTTGTCCTGCGCGGGATTGTGCGATGCGGAAATGACAATGCCGGCATCGCAGTTCAGTGATTTTGTCAGGTGCGATATTGCGGGAGTGGGCATTGGTCCAACCAAAAGAACGTCGACCCCCATTGAAATAATTCCCGCGGTCAGAGCGGATTCAATCATATAACCCGAAAGGCGGGTGTCCTTTCCTATTACAATCCTGTGACCCCTGCGCGCGTTTTTTTTACTGAAATAAAGCGCAACCGCTTTGCCGACGCGCATGCATGTTTCGGGAGTCATCGGCGGGGCATTCGCCCTCCCGCGGATTCCGTCCGTTCCGAACACTTTACCCATTCAGATTACCTCACCGTTACAACTTTTGCGAGATTGCGCGGCTTGTCCGGGTCAAGCCCCTTTTTTACCGCCAGATAGTACGCCAGAAGCTGTATTGGAACAATCATTGCAATCGGGTCTGCACTCGCACAATCCGGCACTTTGATGAAATCGTCGAAAAGCGGGTTGTTTTCTGAGCCGATGCCAAGAATGAACGCCCCTCTTGCCTTCACTTCCATTGCATTGCTGAGAATTTCCTTTTTCGTGCGCCGGGTGGACAGGACTATTACCGGAACGCCCTTTTCAACCAAAGCAATCGTGCCGTGCTTCAGTTCCGCGCCGGCGAATCCCTCCGCGTGAATGTAGCTGACTTCCTTTATTTTCAGCGCTCCCTCCATTGCCGAGGGAAAAGCCAAATCCCTACCTATAAGGAAGCAGTCTTTTTGCACTGAGAGTTTTCCGGCAAGCGCTTTCGCCTTTTTCTCCGCGCTTTCAATTATTGCGGGCAGCCTGCCGGCGGTTTTGTTCAGCAGTTTTTTTCCCTCTCCGGGCTTTCCGGCAAGTGAGTAAGCGAGGAGCAGGAGTACGGCGAGCTGCGCCGTATATGTTTTTGTGGAGAGAACGCATATTTCCGGACCGGAGTTCATCATTATTGTTTCGTCGCTTAACCTTGTCAGCATTGAACCCATGACGTTCACCACTGAAATCACTTTCGCGCCCTTTCCCCGCGCAATCCTGACGGCATCAAGCAGGTCTGCTGTTTCCCCGCTCTGCGATACCGCTACAACCAGCGTTCCCTTGGTCAAAAAATCCCTGTAGTTGGGGAATTCCGATGCGAGCACTGTGTTAACGTGCATTTTCGCTATTTCCGCGAACTCGTAGGACGCTGAAACACAGGCGTGGAAGGAAGTGCCGCAGCCGATGAAAAACACGCCTTCGGCTTCGCGGAGCATTTTTGTAACGCGCCCGAGCAGTTTAGGGTCCTGCTTTACGGCGAGCCTGACTGTTTCTGGCTGTTCGTGTATTTCCTTGAGCATGAAGTGCGGGAATGCCCCTTTTTCCGCCTGTGCAATCGTCCAGGAAATCGTGTGAACGTTCTTTTTCTTTTCCCTGTAGGATTGGATGTCGTAAAAGCGCGGTGCATTGTTCACTTCAACCATTTCGTTCTCGTCCAGGTAAATCACCCGCTTTGTTTTTTCGAGGAATGCCGGCGCGTCCGAGGCGATGAACGTGCCTTCCTCTGCAACGCCGACCACGAGAGGCGAGCCCCGCCTCGCGCCGAGCAACACATCGCTGTCGGAGTGAATCGCCAGGACAGCGAAATGCCCCTCCAGTTCAAGCAGTGCCTGCCTGAACGCGTCCCGGAAATTGCTTCCCTTTCCCATAAAGTATTCTATCAGCAGAGGAACGGTTTCGGTGTCCGTGTCTGTTGAAAACCTGAAACCCTTTTTCTGAAGAAATGCCCTGAGTTCCTGGAAGTTTTCAATGATTCCGTTGTGCACCACTGCAATCTTTCCGTCGCTGGAATAATGCGGGTGCGCGTTGTCGTCAGTGACCTGACCGTGCGTAGCCCAGCGGGTGTGCCCGACCGCTGTTCCTGCCGCGGGAATGCCGGGCATTTTTTCGGGCAGTTTCCCCTTCTTTTTCACAACCTTGATCGGATTCTGCCTCAGGGCAATGCCCCAGCTGTCATAGCCGCGGTATTCAAGCTTCCTGAGGCTGTTGAACACAAGCACGGAGGCATTCTCCTTTCCCTTGAAACCGGCGATTCCGCACATAAAAAGCACCTTAAACAAGAATAAAAGACTAGAAATAGGGCGAGGAAAAGAATAAAAACATTCCCAAATACTATTATTAAATAAATAATAGTGGTAAAAAATATTTAGGGGAAGTGTTTTTTGTGGCGGATTTTCTGCTCCTTGAAAAAAACGGAAAGCAGTTTAAAGTGCCGACAAAAAGAGTCGAGGACATCCGCAGCATTAAGCCTTTGCTCAGCGAAAAGGGCTGGCGCATATACAACGAGCTGGCACGGAAGGAATCTTACCCCGGCGAAATCGCGAAAAAACTAAAAATGCCGCAGCAGGAGGCATACTATTATTTCAACCAGCTGAAAAACGCCGGGCTTATCGACGTAACGAAAAAGGAGGAAAGGCGCGGCGGACTTGCAAAATTCTATTCCACGAAAGAAGCGTCTTTTTCCCTGGTTCCGGCGTTCAGGGAAATGGAGAAGAAGAGCGATTTTGTATTTGCACAGGGCGCGAAGAGCGAACTGCAGCCCGGCATAGGGAAATTCTTCTCGCCCTTCATTGAAAAGGGCACGCTCAACGCGAAAATTGTTGTCGGAGCGCCGGACTCACACGGAGAATTCAAGGCAAGAGCGCGGGACGCGCACCTGGCGACGGAATTCGCGTGCTTTCTGGGCTCGCTCGCCGAGAAAATCAGGTTCCCGCTCGTTTTCTTGGACACGATGGTGCCGGAGCTGCGGCAGGAAAATTCAAACCTTGTCGTAATAGGCGGACCCATCACGAACAAGACAAGCAACGAGTTGATGGAATTCCTGCCCGTGAAATTCATTCAAACAAACGGCAACTGGACAATTGAATCAGAGCTGTCCGGCAAGCAGTATGTCGAGGATTCAATTGGCGTAATAGAAAAAATCCCGCACCCGTTCCACGACGACAAAAGCATTTTGTTCCTAGCGGGCAAGAGGAACGTGGGAACAAAGGCGGCAATACTCGCGCTGATGCAGGAAACCGAGTCAATTATACGCCCAAACCCTTTCGGAAAAAAGCACGCCCGCGTTGTCGAAGGGTTGGACCTTGACAGCGACGGCCAGATTGACCACGTGGAAATAAAGGAATGATTACGCTCACTCCCTTTTCCTGCCGAGGTAAACCCTTACATTCTCTCCCTTCACCGCGTGCCCGAGCACTTTTTTTGTCAGTTCAGGGCTCCACTCCCCTGCGTTAAGCTTTTTCGCGAGCTCGTAATAGTTAATGTCAAGGACCTCGTCAGTCCTGCCGGCTTTATCAAGCAGTTTCCTTATTTCGGAGCGTTCTTCTGGGGGGAAGCTTAACTTGGGATAAGAGCGAATCCTGGCGGTGAAATCGCTTCCCGCCACGTTCTCAACCGAATGCTGCTTCGAGTATTCGAGCAGGTCTTTTTTTGCAGCATCAATGTCTGGCTCTATTTTTTCGAGGAATTCGCGCTTTAACGCGTCCAAATGAACGTACCTGTTCACAAGTTTCACGCCGGCGTCCCTGCGGAATTCTTTCGCCGGCATTTCCGCGGTTTCGAGCAAATGCTTCTGCCTCGGGCAGTGCTCGGCGTACTCGCACCAGGAGCAGAGCGCCGACTCCCTAGGGGGAAATTTTTCCTGCTCCTTTGCGCACTCGATTGAATCAATGAGCACGCATATGCTTTTTTTCAGTTCCTCGAGCTGCTGCTCCGAGCGCGAAGAGCGCATTTCTTTTCCTATGCTGAGGTAATGCCACACCAGGTCAACGCGTTCCGCGTCCGGGTATTTCTCCCTTACCGAGATTGAGTACAATGCAAGCTGCCTGTCCTCGTCAAGTTCCTCCTGACTCGGGGCATTGAGGCTTGTCTTGTAGTCGTGTATTTCGTAGAGGTCTCCTGCAAGTGAAAGCCTGTCTATGAAGCCCTGGAGCTCGTAGCCGTCGCCGAGATTAATGCGCACCCTTTCCTCCAGGGCGAGGGTTTTTGCCTGGTCAAAGGGCTTGTATTGGTCGAAGTATTCGGAAATATATTTTTTCCCCATTTTTTTGTAGTTTTCCGCGGAATATTCTTTTCTCACTATTTTAATGTCCTGGTGCCAGTTTTTGTCCCACTGCGCGGAGTAGAATTCCAGCAGTTCTTCAAGTGAATCATTCTTCTGGAAGCGCTTGTCTTTGTAGAGTTTTTCCAGTGCCTCGTGCACTCTTGAGCCCATGAAGGATTCAATTCCCTCCACCGCGCTTTCCATTTTGTCAATGTACTTGAACCTGAATTTCAGCGGGCAGTTCTCGAACGTTCCGAGCCGTGAATGCGAGTAAATCATTTCAGTTCACGCTACAATTTTTATTGAATTCTTTTCCGGGATGAGGGTAACGCTTCCGTTCTTTTTCAGCCCGTATTTTTTTGCAAGTTCTTTGGGAAAACGCATTGCGAGGCTCTCGCCCCACTTGCTTATTTTTACCCTGAATTTTTTCATTTCGGTGTATTTCTTTGCAACTTCCTCCAGCTGGTCCATTGTGAGTATTTCTTCGCCGCATCTGGTGCAGGAAAAGTAAGAGTAGTCAACCGATTCAAGGGTCTTTCCTCTCTTTTCAACCATTTTACCGGAACATTTAGCGCATTTCATTTTTTCATCCTCTTTTCAACCGTCACTATTTTCAGGGTGTTTCTGCAGAACTCATCAACGCATATTATTGTGAACTTCCTGAACTCCTTCTCAATTTTTGCCCTGTTTTTTCCCATTATTTTTATTTTTCCTGTTTTAACCGCATTGAAAACCAATTCAATTGGAATGCTCCTCCTGTTGGCCCTGTCGAATGCGTGCCTTGAAATCTCTATGCGGAGATGGTTCCTCTTCAAGAAACCACCCCATCAAACAAAGGTTGGAAAGATATTAAAAGATATCTTTTGATATTATTCTCTCTCAGCAGCATTTGAACCTGAAATAACGGGGGGGAATACCAATTTAAATGCCCCGAGACCTAGGTTCCCCTAAAAAAGACCTCACTTGTAGAGCGCGCAGCCGTACATGTGCTTGCTTATCTCCTCAATATCGAATTTTTTTGAATGCTTTCTGCAGAGTTTTTCCAGCTCTTTCCTAGAATAGGATTTGGAGAGCTTGGACTGCTTGTAGAATGCGTCCACGTTGTCGAGCAGAACGTTGCAGTTCTCGTCAATTTTAACATCCCTGTGCCCGTTGCGGGTCTTGTACATTTCAACCCTCTCCGACTCGTAGCCCTTTTTGTAAACAGTGAAGTACAAAACCCTTGAAACGCGCATCATTTCCTTAATCCACTCGTGCTCGTTGCCCTGCCAGCCTATGAGATTCGACGAATTGATGCAGAGGTCGAAGTAATCCGAGTCATAGGGAACGCTCTCCTTTTTTTGGACCAAACAGTGAAGTATGTTCACCCTGTCGTCCTTCCTGAACCTCCGCAACACGGAACCATAAATTGCCTCGTTCTGCTCCAAGCCGACGACCTTGTCCGCCTTTATTCCCGAATCGAGAAGCAGGCGTATAATCCTGCCGCTCCCGCAGCCCGGCTCTATTATCCTCCGCGGCTTTAGCTTTTTCGCGAATTCGGTTATTGCCTTCCCCTCCGCGCTCCAGATTTCGTACCACATTTTCGCAGGGCAGGGCGCCATTGCCTTCCATTCCCCCGCCAGCAGTTTTTTCTCAGTGTCATCGTAGCAGTCAATGCAGGCATTCTTCATGCTCACGCTCGGCTTCAGTCTGCGGAGCCTTTCCTCTATCTGCGCCGCGGAATACGAGCGCTTTATCGGCTGGGAGAAAAGGCGCATGTTCTGGTAGATTGCCATGTACTTTTTAATCTCCGAGTCATTGAATATAACTTTTCCGCCGCCGACAGCGCGGTTCTCCATAACGTCAATGCTCATCAAAAAGCGGTCGCCGTTCGCCAGGAGCACAATTCCGAAATCCTCGTACTCGCTCTTCGAAATTTCGTCAGTGCACAGCACTCTGACAGGAATCTCCCAGTTCTGCGAGGCAACAGTTTCTGCAAGCATTTTAAGGAATTCCCTGTCCTTGAGCTGGGATTTTTCCACCAAAAAAATTCTCTCGAAGTTTATTTTCTGGAAATCGAACCCCGGAAACTTTTTTTTCACGAGGCGCCAGTATTTTTCCTTCTCTTTTTGCGGTGAATTCCTGTACGATTCAATGTTCCTCATCTGGCTCGCCGAATAAACCTGCATTTCGGCTTCCTTCCAGTTAACAGGGTTTATGGAGCTTGTGACGCGGAAGAACACGACATTGTTCTGGTTGTGTATGTCCGCCCAGAAGCGGAAGTATTCGGAGCCGGTAAGCTTCAAAAAGCCGCGTGACAGGTTCTCCAGTGAATTCACCAGCAGCTGCTTGTACCTGCGGGACTTCACCGAGGACAAAAGCCTGTTCGCTTCCCTGGCGAACGCCGCCTCGTTGACTTCCTTCTCCCCGGCTCCCTGGAGCAGTGATGCAGAGAGCGCTTTTTTCTCGCGCTCCTCGAAAAATTTGGAATGCTTTATGTAGAGTTCCTGCGCAGAGCCCTTCTCCTTTCCCACCGCTTTTTCTATTGTGTGCACTTTGCCGTCAGGCAGGCGGAAGGACCTGCAGAGGTAGCGGTATTTTTTTCCCTTAACGCGCTTCTCCTTAAAATAAGCCATAATTAATAATTATCCCTACCGCTATTTAAGAGTTTCGCTGTAGGGATAATTCGCCGGAGCAGGCGGGCGCGAAAGGATTAAATTCTCTCCCGGCGCTATTGTTCTTATGGGAGTTTCAAGAAAGAGAAGGCTCGAACTCAGGAAAAATCGCCGGCGCGCCGGTTGCAACTCTCGCCCTTAAGCAGGAAGAAATAAAAAGCGGGAAGCACGCGGAAAAAGCCCGGCAGTTCGCGGAGAAAATACGCAGGGCTTGACAGCCAAAACCATTAAATTAACCCGCTGCACTAATTGTTTTTATGGCCAGGAAGCGCAGCCGCCCAGAGCGGCGTTCCGGGCAGGAAAAAATACGCGTGAATTTCACATTGCACGAGGAAAACATACGCAATGTGACCGTGAGACCCTGGATTGCGCCGAAAGACCGCTCAAAAACGGAATACAGAAAGCTCGGACACCTGAACAGAACGCTGCACACGCGCTACAGGCGCGTTTTCGGGGTTGAAGAACCGCTTCAAAAACCGGGCGTGGAACTCATTGGTTCCACCGTTGACTCCCGGGGAAAAAGAACGTACTGGTACAGGGACAGGAGAAGGCAAAAAAAGGTCACTTTTTTCATGGACAACCCGCGCTTTCAGGTCTGGATAGAGCAAGCGGAAAGAAGAGGCATTCAGGTACGGAGCTACGGGCAACTGGCAGCGGACTTCAATGTTCCTAGAGAGCAGGCGAGAAGCGAATTCCGCAAGCTCGGCCGCGGTCTCGGAATGAAAGGCAATTCACTCAAAATATTCACCCGGAACTGCCTGGCACAGTACGACCAGCACCTGGCAGCAATGCCAAGGTAAGCGCAAGCCACGGAACCGTTAAATCCCCGAGGAGAACAATAGCGAGCCAACTCCGAAATAATTAAATTCCCCGCGGAAAGCGTGCGGAGTTCCGGCAATTTTCCAGTGCAGGAGGCAATCCCTATCATTATATCCTTTTTGGTCTTATCTCTGTTCAAGGTTTTTTTTGTCGGGCGGGACCGTGAAGAGCATTTTTCTTGCTGCACTTGCCTGTTTTTTGATTCTCTCGGCGGGCTGCCTCACCAACAGAGAAGCATCAATGTGGGCTGCGATAGGGCTCGCGGAGAAAACACCGGAAGGAGAGCTCGCCGGAATGCTGCTGACCGCGCTCGAAAAAACCGACGAATGCGAATTCGGGGAATGCAAGTGGGTTTTCGGCATGCTCAAGGGATTTGCGCCGGAAGAGCACAAAGAGGCGTTCCAATTAAGCGATGAAGAACTCGAAGCGCTCATGGAGAAATCCAAGGAATGCAGACCTTTTGTTAAGAGGAACGTGGAAGTGGTAAGCGAAGAAGTGTGCATAATAGGATACGAAGTCATTGTAAGCGATTCCTGCCTGCTGGATTCGTTCAACGAAGCCGGCGGAAAAGAGTTCCTTGTAGTCAGGGCTGATTTAAGCGTTTCGGAAGCGGAGGTACTGGAGGGAAAGCTCGACGAAGAGCTGATAGCCCAGGTAAATGCCTTAAAGCCCGGGATGGCGATAGTCGGCAACTGCTTTGCGCCGGTTGCCGGAGCAATAGGACTGCAGTATTTCACTCCAGGCACTGCAGCACCCGCGCAATAACGGGAAAAGAATTAAATTCCAGCGGAAGACATTAACGGTCTTTTTTCTTTTTGTATTTCCTGGTGAATCAAAGCGACAGGCTTGTCCTGAGCGCCTCGTCGACTTTGTCCATTGTTCCCTTTTTCAACGAGCCGATTTTGCTGATTATTCTGTCTTCAATGGAAATCGTTCTCAACTGGTTGCATAAAACCAGACCCTCTTTTTTCAATCCGCCCTCCCCGGTGGAAAGCCGGACCATAAAAGGGTATTCCCTTTCGGTTTTGGAAGTGATTGCGGCAATAATTGTTGTCGGGCTCATTTTGTTGCCCACATCGTTTTGTATTACAAGGCAGGGCCTTGTCTTGCCCTGCTCCGAGCCCTTCACTGGGTCCAGTTTTGCCAGAACAACGTTCCCTCTCCTAATATTCATCCAAAAACCTGTCCGCTTCCCTGCTCGCGTGCTCCCATTCCCTGCACACTTCAAGGTTTAATTTGGCCATTTTCTTATAGCCTTCGGCCATCAGTTTTTCCCTCTCCTTTTTTGAAAGCTTTTTCTCAACAACAATTTTGCCGTCCTCAATCTTCACAATAACCTCTTCCCCGGGTCTCAATCCCTCGATTTTCCTGATTGTTTTGGGAATTGTTATCTGCCCGCGCTCTCCGACAACGCTAATGCTCTCATACAAAAAACCGCCTCCCGCAAAAACCTCATACATATTTAATACATATTTATTCATACCGATTCATATTTATTTGTTTCCCTCCGCGTTCCCAGTTGAGCCGACCTTTTTTAAAGCGCTTTCAGGGCATGTTTCCCCTAAAACCCTGCAACGGAGAAACAATTAAATTCCCTCACTGCACTAATTATTCCATGCCGCGCGCAAGGTCCGGAAGCAAGAAAAAAACCGGGGGCCAGAAAAAAGATTCAAGAAAGGGCAATCCAAACATTATAAGGGCGGCAGAAAAGGCAACCCAAGCCAGCCTCCAAGCAAGGAAGGGAAAAAAAAGACTGGATTATGCCAGAATTATTCTAAAGTGCTGGGAGGCAGCCAAAAAAAACGAAAGAATCCCTTTTCAATCCTTGTTCCACAGGCAGGTTAAACAGGACGGGGACACCCGCGGCTCCATGACTGGAATACGCGGCTACGGTTCAATTAAGGGAATGCTTGCCACACTGGAAAGAATGGGATGGATTAAACTGGAAACGGATGGCCAGAAATTCTACATTTTAACCTTCCGCGCGCAAAGAGAGCTTGAACGGAGATCGGAAAACCGCGAAATAACCAGGGCGGAGGACATAGGGCCGATTACTTCACTCAAGCCCGACGAGGAAAGCCGGACAACCCGCCTTATCGGCACCAGACTAAGGCAAAACAATTAAATTCTCCCACCGCCTGGATTTCTTTATGCCGTACGCCAGCCCGGAATAACCAGGAAGAATTGGCCGGGCAATCGAACGGCAGCAGCGCCGTTAAGCCAAAAGCAGGCAGCCGGAAAAAAAGCGCCTTGCCTTTAACGCGCTTTCTTTTTGGATTGCCTGTTCAAGCAGATTACTTGGAGTGTAGATGGCTGGATGCTCGCAATTTCATGTTTTACTTTCCTGAACGAGCCCGGGCTCAGGTTGTTCCTTCTCCGCTCGCGGACACTGCCCTGCCCGGGATAGCCGTAAAGCGAAGGCCCTGCCCTGGCACCCCACTTGAGCGTTCCCGGTCCATTGCCAGACACAATCCCAATTTGTTCTTTTACCGCCATCAAATCACCCCTTAAAAAAACGCCTTTTTTGAAAGCCAAGGAAAAAATAATTCCAGCCATAAAAAAAAGCAGGCGAAAACAATTGCTCCCGCTCGCATATCTCTTACATAATACATGCAGCAATCACCATATAAACAGGAGAAAAACGAGTTTTCGCCAAAAACAAAGCCGCTGACCCCCCGCGCCTGCACCTGACGCGCGCCAAAGTGGGAAAAGCGGGGAAAAGGAGAAAAATCAGCTTTTGGCGAGTTCGATTTTGAGCGATCCATACAGTGCTTTAAGGCGGACTGCCTGCCTTTCCTTTTTTTTGCTTACAAGACAGTATTTTTCCAGTACGCTTGCGTCCCTGCTTATTGCTTCCTGCTTTCTCCTGAGCTCTTTTGCAATTTCGCTTACGGATTTTTTCTCCGAACCGTGCTCAATGAGGTATCTAATCAACTCAATTCTTTTAGGCGACAGTATTTCATTCAATTCCGCGCTGTCCCTAAGGTAAAGCGTGTGTGTTCCGGGAACCGCCTTTTTTGGATTCTTGTACACAACCCCCAGTTCCCTGTCCATTCTGCCAATCTTTATAATCAAGTCCTTCATTCTACACACCATTATTATATAACACCATAGGTTATATAATTGTTTCTTTCAGGGTTTTCCTTCCAGGAACCTTGCCCTGTAGAGCCTCCAATTTTCCCTAATGTCCTGCACGAATTCTTTTAGCGTTTCAAAACTCTTCTCCCTTTCCATGTATCTTTTCTCTTTTTTGCCTTTGCAGTGCCTGTGGACGTGCGTTCCCTCTTTTTCGCTGCAGTCGTATTTTACCACTTCTTTTATTTCCCCTTCCATTGCAATGAGGTATATTACAGCAAATTCCCGCACTTCCTTAAAATCCTCGGAGAAAATGTATTTCACGAATAATATGTTCTGCCCCTCACTGTCCAGAAACTCACTCCAACTCTGCTCTCTTTCCGCTTTACGCATAACAATAAAACCAATTGAAGCAGTTTTAAACAAAACCAGACCGCAATTCCCCTAAACTCTGGGCGGGCGCGCCCGGTAGCAATCGCTCCAGCAACAAAAACGAAAAACAAAGGCGGGAAAAGGATTAAATTATCTCATCGCACTAATTGTTTTATGCCCAACATTGACGCAATCCGCCTGAAGGCAAGCCAGAGAGCTGCCCGAAAGGCGCTTGCCGAGAGCTTGAGGAAGGAGAGGCGCTCCGGCAGGAGAGGGCAGTCCCCCTTCGCACAATATTTGTGGATGGACACAGGCATTGAAACAATCGCCAGGTTCCTGAAAATTGATTTTAACAGAATTGTCGCAGAATCCCCGGACACCGCCCACATAGTCGAACTGGGCTGCGGGGACGGAAAAGCAGCAAAAGGATTGAGAGCGCGGTTCCCCGACAGGGAAAGGGTCAGGATTTCCGCTGTTTCCCTCAACAAGAGCCCGGAATGGACCGACAGGAGAGTCGACTGGATTGTTTCCCCTTTCCACAGACTGGAGGAAAAACTAGAAAAAGGGAGTGTCAGCGCTTTCTATTCATGGTACGGGCTGGAGAACTCCCCTGACCTCAGAAGGGATTCAGGAGTCATCCGCTCACTTCTGAAACCCGGGGGACTGCTCGTAACAACCTTTCCCTGCTACGAGGAAACAAGGCGGGGAGAATATAGGGCGGTCATTCCCGAGGAATACCTCGACCGGATGCCGGGCTTCGAACTGGAAGGCCTCCACATTGTGAAACGAAAGGGCGCGGAACTCGACGACCACTGGGTTCTCCGCCTGAAAAAAGCGCCCGGTCAACCACGCTGACAAAGCGCCCCGCACCACGGCGGGAAAAGAATTAAATTCCATCGTCACCCCCAACACAATATTTATATACATTTGTATGCAATAGTATACATTATGGGCAGCACTACCGTGAGATTGAGCGTTCCTGTAAAGGAACGGCTTGAGGAATTCAAGAACTTTGAGCGCGAGTCCTTTGAGGACGTGATTGAAAGGCTTTTGAACATTGCAAGCGATGAACCTTTGTCCAGCGCGGAAATAAGGCAGATTGAGGCATCGCTCAAAGACTTGAAGGAAGGAAAAGTGCTCAGTCTCAAGGAAGCAGAGAAAACGTGGGGCATTTGATTGTTCGAACTCTTTTTAACCAAAACATTTGCCCGTGAATTCAAAAAACTCGAAAAAAAGGAAAGGGAACGCATTAAGAAAAAACTGCGTCTCACGGCTCAGAAGCCCGACTCCTACTACGAACGCCTGACCGGTCACGGTTTATTCAAGCTCCGCGTGGGAAAATACAGGTTGATTGCCCAGATTAACTGGACTGCAAAAAAAATAACCCTTTTGAGCGTAAAGCACAGACAACAAGCTTACAGGAAACTCTGACCTCAATTTTCTTATTTTTTTAAAAAAACGATTATTTTTTATAATGAATGATTGTTTTATATATAATATGTTTTACGGCTGGAACAAATTCAAGGGCTGGGAGATACTGGAATTCTTCCTGGAAAAAGACGAAAAAATTCATGTAAATGGCTTGGCAAAAAGGCTTGGCATAAGCCCCGGCACAGCGCAAAAATATTTGACCGAATACGAAAAACAGGGACTGCTTGAAAGGGAAAAGAATGCAAACGCAATAAACTATAAACTGAAGGAAAGCCCGCTTTCACTTGAATTGAAAAAAACGCTTTTTCTGGCAAAAATAAGCCCTTTTGTTTCGGAATTCCTCGAGGACAATCCGTTGACCTCAAAACTGGCATTGTACGGCAGCCACTCAAAAGGCAGTTTTGATGAAAAAAGCGACATCGACCTATTGGCAATAAGCCAGAACAAAAAAATAAACCTTAATGCGCTTAAAAAAATGGAAAACAAAACAAAAAAAGAGGCAAAAATCCAGGTTTTCACAATAACCGAGTGGAAAAAATTACTGGAAAAAAAAGACCCCTTTGCATTGTCCGTCAAAAAAAGCAATTTATTGCTTTCAGGTGAACCTTTATGAAATTGCATGAATTGATTGACAAAAAACTGCTAATCAAAAGCCCTTCAAACGAAAGCGAAATACAGGGCTCCCTGGCCGTTGCGGAAAGCTTTCTGGAAAAAGCCAGGGGAAACGCAAAAATTGAATACTTTGACGTTTCTTTCAGTTTGGCGTACCAGGCAATGTTCCATGCCGCACGCGCAATGCTTTTCAAAAACGGTTACAAGGAAAGAAGCCATTGGGCGGTAATAAAAGCTTTAAAGCAGTTATGCTTGAAAGAAAGGGAACTCATTGAATTGCTGGAAACAATGGATTCATACAGGATGACACGCCATGCAATTCAATACTCCGGCCTGGGCTGCTCGAAAGAAGACGCAATGGAAGCAATCAACGACGCAGACAAACTCATTGACCTCGTGCACAAAAAACTCTCAAAAACCTAACCCGCGCCCGCAGGCACGGAACGGGAAAAGAATTAAATTTTCCCGCTGCACTAATTTCTTATCATGCGCATAAGGCGTTTTAAAGGGAGGAATTTCCACTCCAAGGGATTCCATATCGAAAGCGTTATGGAGCGCGAGTTAGGGGAAAGGCTCGCGGAAGAGGGCACAAGGAACTGGGTGAGGACAACAGATGCACTGTACAAAACAATGCAGCACAGCATTCTTGCACGATTTGAATTAAGTGAAGACCGCAGGGCAATGGCGGCAAACGCCCTTACAGAGGAAAGGCATTTTTTAAAAGCCGCCCGCCTGACGATGTCGGGGGAGGGAATGCAGAGAAGGGAAGCAATTGAAATGATTGAAAAAACGCTTGAATTAGCGAAAAGGCAGCGTGAAAGATGGATTCAAGAGCACGGCGAGGACAAAGCCTCAAACGGAATGCTCATAGACATTGAATCCATTGGAAAGCTCTGTGAAAGGGAAAAGGAAAAAGACCCCGAGGGAAGGATTCTCTTCAATCCGCCGTTCAACGAGGTAATACGCACAATGCGCAAATTCATATGGCTCGAACTCGAACAGGCGCTCGGAGTGGAAGGATTCAAATTCTACCAAGCGCAAGAAGAAAGAGGCGCCGCCCACATGCGCCAGAGACAGGAACAACTCAGAAAACTCGCGGACAAAGCAAACTAAACACGCGCACGCGCCAGCAAAAAAAACCGCAAAAACCCTTATTAATCCTTTTTCTTCATTAAATTATTCCATGGACAAGCAGGAATTAGAGCGCAAGTACATTGAAGAGCGCGTTGCAGTCCTCAAAAGCCTTATGAAAAAGCACGGAAAGAGCGTGCTCGAAGAAGCTTCAAAGGCAAAGCAGGAAACAATAAAAAAGCGCATCAGGCAGCAATACAAAAACAGGCTTCCCCTGGACTTGGATGAATTCTTCAATGAAACGTTTGAAAACTTTGAGGGAATAGGCGAATACTGCTCCTACGAAGTACTGGACAAAACGGAAAAGCACCTCAAAGTAAAAATAAACAAGTGCTTTTACGCCGAAATCTACCGTTCGCTGAATGCTGCCGACATCGGCGAAGCAATGGTGTGCAGAATGGACTACGCGCAAAATGAAGCCTTCAACCAGAAAATAAAATGCGGCGCCCCAAGAAGCTCATGCTAGGAGACGACTGCTGCATATTCGAATACGAGCTGTGAGCAAGCCAATCGAGGGGAGTGAGGGCAGAGAACTTCCAAATACCTCTCTTTAAGCATTTTTTGCACTTTTATTTGCTTATGGATGTAAATGAGCAAATTGCAAAGGTTTACTTTGAGGAATTATATGGATACGTAGTAAAAACAAACCACTATTTTAAGAAGAGGGGAAAAAAGGGAGCAGGCCCAGCAGATATTGATTTGATTTTAGTGCATCCAAAAAATGGAAAATATGGAAAAAAAGCAATTTGTTCTGTTAAAGGATGGCAGTCATATAAAATAACATTAAAATCAATAAAAAACAGGCAATTGTTTGAAAAAGAATGGAAAATATCTGACTGGCAGGAATTAGCGGCTGCTGAACGCTTCTTTGGTTCTAAGTATTTTAACAAAATATTGATTTTGCCTCCTATTGAGCGAAAGAACAAAAAAAAGGCAATTGAATATTGCAAAAGAAAATATGGAATTGTCCTATTGGATTTTTCTGATGTTCTTTTTGAATTGATAGAATACTTATCCCAAGAGAACAGAATGTACAGGTCATTTGAAGCCGAGTCCCTGCAGACTCTTAGAATGATTTTGGTGAACTTGTTACAGATAAAAGAAAACGAACTCATTCTGCAACCAAACATCCTAGAAAACTTGCAAATTACCCGAGAAAACCACACAACAAAATTCAAGCGAAACCGACTGCACATTAATGGGAAAAAATAGACCCACGTGTCCCCCCCTGGAAAGCAATGGGAAGGTAAGAGTTAAAAATTAAAGACTAAATTCGAAGATTCCTAAAAACCCCTCAAATTCGAACTGAGTGATTTGTGCTTTTAAGGAGTTTAAAGAACGCGAAACTCAGAATTACCCCAATCGCGATAACGCCAGCAAACTCAATTGCTGCCTTTTTTTCCTGGTA
>Ga0180431_10003221_pt1 | contig 21147 bp, 17 predicted proteins | sample SS_ome_11_FD_132459 | JGI IMG/M metagenome (GOLD analysis project Ga0180431, IMG submission 132459) | Hypersaline lake sediment archaeal communities from the Salton Sea, California, USA - SS_1_MS_1 metaG | ecosystem: Environmental > Aquatic > Non-marine Saline and Alkaline > Hypersaline >...
ATCAACTCATAGGCTTTGTAAAGGTATTCTGAACGCTGATAGGGGGTCAGGCAAGACCAGGGGTCGAAGGCATGCCGGGCAGCATGGATTGCCTTTTGTGCATCGTTACGATTTCCATCCGCAACCTCCCCAATCTTGTCGCCGTTTGAGGGATTTAAAACGTCAAAGGTCGAACCGTCATTTGCATGGGTCCACTGACCGTTTATGTACATCTTTGATATATAGGTATGTGAATTCATATCGTTATTCCATAATTAGTTTCCATCCAGAAATGGCCTTTTTACGCAATCTCTGCGTCAATCTGCGGAATTACTTGTGCGGCGTACCACCCGTACGCCTCCGCGTAATTTCTTGATTTCCTTGACCTTGCGAAAAAATGCTCATTTCTGAATCGGAAACTTAATTTGTGCCCGATATAGATTTATGGATGGGCACTAATTAAAGGGTTATGTTTGTCGAATCTTAACAAATCACGGTAAATCGTCAAGAAAAACCCCCGACTCCTCATTAAAACAGAATCATATTATTTTTAGTATGCCATGCGATATCAGAAAATACGCGATGGCTGAACTTATGAGGCATATACATAACAGCCAGAAATGTTTGTACACGGCTCCCATGCTGGCATTGAAATATTCATTTGAGAGAATAAGGCACAGATGAAGCGGTGAAAGTAGTACGCCGGAGAAACCGCATACCATTGTCAGCATGACATAGGGTATAATAAAAGCTGTTTCACCAAGGGAATGGATCAACGGAATCAGTATGGGAAGTGTGACACCGACAAATGCGATGGTAATTCCGGTAATGAGTCCCACTAAGAACGGCAGTATTACAGCAATCAACATAAGCGGAACTTTAAGCATGATTAGCTCGCTGCTTATTGCTTCTACGGCATGGCTGTCTTCCAAAATACCCTTAAAAATCAAAATTGATGCAACGATATACATCATATTCAAATTTTGAGGGTTGCTTATCACTTTCCATATTTTATCTTTGGATAGACTGTTTTTATACCATACCCATCCGATGGACATTAAAAGCGCAAAAATAAGACCGATCTCTTTGGAAATGGAAAGATGTGGAAATAGATAAGAAAAACATATCCCCATGCAAAGACCCGGTATTATCACAAGCAAAATAGGTATCATCTCTCTGAAAAAGGGCCATACGGCCACACCCGAATGATGACCGGGGGTATTGCCGGATGTTTGATGAAGATCTTTTAACGGCAGGTAGCCTAAATATACCGCCAGCAGGGTGATGGGGCACATGAAGCATATAAACTTAAAAATATTAATATCCGCCATAACCGTCGCCAGCAATACGCCCGGGTATAACGGCCACCAATACTCCCATATATGGCGAAACCAGTAATTGATAAAACTGAGTCTATCGCCGGAAAGGTCTGACTGCATTCCAAGGTCTTTCACCATGGGAGCAGAAAAAACAGCGCCGCCCGGCATGGGCAAAAGACCGATCAGTGCCGGAAAGACAATAAGATTTATTTTAATATTTGTGATTAATCCCTTAAATTTCCCAAGAAGACGTGTCATTTGACCGGAAAGTTCAAGGCTGCTACTAAGGACTAAAATTAGAGAAACAATGAGTGCCAAAGACAATGTTTTCGGATAGACAATGGACCCAGCCATTGAACCGATCATTGCCTTGGGGTGCAACCCAAAGAAAAAGCTTAACAAAATGGCCCCCAGCACAAAAGCATGACCCAACGAGAGCTTTTTTCTGATCAAAAAAAGCACACATACAAATACGACCAGAACTCTCATTATAGCGGGTATTTGCTGTAAAACAGGCATATTTTTAATTGGTTACAGGCTCAGGGTTTGCCTGCTACGTTTTAGAATTTTACTTTGGGGACTGCCTTTTCCGCCTCAGGCACTTTATAGTATTCTGCACTTGAGACACTCGCAAACATTGCGTAAAACCTTCCCATGAAGGTCCGGATATATGTATTCAGGATTTGAACCGACTCGTTATATCGTTTTCGTTCCACTGCGATTCTGTTCTCCGTCCCCTCAAGGCTGTCTTGAAGTTTTAGAAACGATTCATTGGCCTTTAAGATCGGGTATCTTTCCTGGAGCAGCAGGAGTCTTGAAAGCGCACCCTCAAGCTGGTTTGAAGCTTTAATCTTGTTTTTTACATCTTTGGCCTGAAAATACAGGGTCCTTGCCTGTGCGATATTTTCGAACAGCTCTTTTTCGTGTGTTGCATACCCTTTTACGGTTTCAACAAGATTTGGGATGAGGTCGTATCTTCTCTTCAACTGGTTTTCCACCTGTGCCCATTTCCCTTTAACATTTTCATCCATGGTAATAACGGTATTATAACCGGTTACTATTTTTCCCAGCAACATAAAACCGACAAGTAAGATGATTCCTAACGTGATGAGTATGATTTTAAATTGTTTTGACATAACGATCCTCCGATGAATTATAAGAAGTGGTTTCAAGACCTCCCCTCAAGCCCAATTTCTGTGTTGGACCGAGGGATTCAATACTCGAATTTTCCAGTATTGATGATAATATCTTTTTCAATTCGTTTGCTTTTCTTTGAGATCATAAAGTGTTAAATCAACAATCATCAATCGCAAATCAACAATCGTGCCTGAAGGGGTTTTGGTTCAGACACCCACTACCAGCCTCCTGATGCCCCACCACCGCCGAATCCGCCGCCACCGCCGCCGCCGAAACTTCCGAATCCGCCTCCGCCAAATCCGCCTCCGCCCCATGATCCCCTTCTTCCGCCCATGGATGAAAACAAGAGAAGCATTAGAAATAGTCTCGGGTTTTTAATGAACAAAATCACCATAATAATAAGAAACCCGATGGTCATTATGGAATGCAAAAGACCCCCGGGTTTGTCCTTAATTATGGGCTGGACACGACGTTTGACGCTTGGCATTCCGTTTATGTTAACTCCCGCGTCCACGGCAATTTCATTTGCCATTGCCGCGGTTGTGACAAATATAGCTTTTGAATATTCACCTTTTCTGAATAAAGGCACCAAAAAATTGCGGCCCAGACTGCCGACCATGCTGTCCGGAAGCACGCCTTCGAGTCCGTAGCCGACTTCGATCCTGTATTTTCGGTCTGTTACGGATATAAGGAACAGTACGCCATTGTCTTTTCCCTTTTGACCGAGTTTCCATTTATCATGGGCGATCTTTATGGAAAAGTCTTCGATGGATTCGCCCTCAAGGCTTTTTATTGTCAGGACAACCAGCTGGGCCGTTGTCTTTTGTTCAAGCTCCTGAAGATATCCGTTCAGCCTGTTTTCTGTGGCATCATCGACAATGCCGGCCAGATCCACGACATATCTGAGAGGCGTTTCCGGAATGCCAGCGGAATGGGAAACAGATAGAGCCACCAGGCATACGAACAGGGTTGCAAAGAAAACCTTTGGTTTATTCTTTGATATCATCCGTAATATCTCCCAGTTTCTCGATGGCTGTATAATAATCTTGGAATATGGTATTGAGCTGCTCCATCGTCAATTTTGTCTTTTGTTTTTTTTGTTTTAAAACGGTTTTAAATACACTTGTGTTTACACCGGAAACTTCCTCAAGCACTGACAGTACATCGGGATTTGTTACGGGGGGCTCCTTTCCTAAAACAAGAATAATTCCCTTGAAAAGCGGTATGTATCCTGAAAAAGATTGGATAAACATATCCATGAGCATTTTACTGTTGCCCAAACAAGAGATATACCCCTGCCTGAGGCCGATCAGTCTGACTTTTAGTTCTCTTTCGCACTGTAGCCTGAGATTAGAATGGTTTATTTCCAGATTCCGAAAGAGATCCTCTCCCCATATGGTTTTATGAAGAAGTTTTATATTCAAAAACTCAAGGGGAAAAACATCAAGGGAATTCATTATATATTCAGGGGTCATGATCAGGGGGGCTGCTATTCTTTTTTTGCGGTATTTTTTTCCCAGACTGGCCAGAAGTTCAAGAAATTTCAAATCCATTTCCCGGAGGACAAATACCGAATTGATGTCTGATTTGCCCGGCATAAAATCTTCTGTCACAGCACTTCCGGTTAGGGTTATGGAATGAATATTATCTTTATAGCGGTTCAATATTTCATCCTGAAACGGTTTAAATCTTTCAATGTTTGTAATGATCATCTCCCCTCCATGAATCATTTTTAAAACGTTTTAATCCATACTTTCTCTAAATCGTCAATCCATTTTCTGACACGATCCTTACCATAAGCTTTTTTCCAGGCCGCCAGAATGATATCCACCGGTATATCCGAAAATGTCCCGTGAAATTCCAAATATTCCATGAATTCCTTTTTCTCCATATTATAGGCCTGAAAAATTGAATCTTCTCGGCCGTTAAATTCAAGGGGGATGAGTTTTTGTTTTTTACACAAATCCTCATTAAACGCAGGGGTCGCCTTAACCCATTTTCCGCCCAGATAAAATTCCGTAAAACCATGATAAACAAACAGATCAGAACCCAAAAATTCGATAAGCCTGGGCGTGGCCAAATGATTGCGAACCGTAGCGAAACCTGCCCGGGACGGGATGTTGCATGCTCTTCCAAGAGCACATAGAAGAGAAACTTTGCTGATGCAAAAGCCTCGACCGATTTTAAGTACATTACTCGCACGGTAATGCCCGGCAAGGTAGAACGGATAATAAGGATCATACCAGATTTCATCTCGGACCGCGTAATAGAGTTTTACGGCCTTTTCAATGGGGTCCCGCCCTGCATCACCCACCGTATCGTTTGCATATTCGATAATTGTCTTATGGTTACTGTCAATGATTTTCGTAGGAGCAAGATATTTTTTATCCATATGATTCATAAGATCGAATTCCTCTATGTCTGATTCAAGTTATACAATCGCTTCTCGATTCTATATAACGCGGCTTCGCCGCTCTAAAAAAGGAAATTCCTAATACTATTGAGTTGCGGAAAAATTTGCTCCGGCCATGCATGGCTTACTCAGCAGGCGGATTTGAAAAATTCAGATTCAACACAGTATCTATTTGCTCGCTGACGGGATTCATGGATAGGGGTTGAAATTGCTCGATTTGTTGTTTCACTTTTTCAAATGCGTTACGGGTTATTTTCTCAGAACCTGCGCCTAACCGAACACATCCCTGGAACAGAAAAAAACTCAAAAACAGGGTGATACCGATGATTAAAAACGCATGCAGAAAGAAGTCGGAGGAGAGATAGCTACCGGTAAAGTAGTTTCGCGCGGTTATCCAGCCAACATGGCCCAGGACAGCAATTACGGGCAAATTGAAAACAATTTGCAGAATAAATCCGCTCATAATTTTCGAAGACTTTTCTATTTCATTATCCAGTGAATCGCTCCAGAGGGCGTTAAGATCACCGCCCAGGGTATCACGGTCCGGGAGGAGGTCTTTAATCCTTCGCACCGATGTGTCAAACCGGGCTTTAACAAGAGATTCGGCAATGTCCGGCCATTCTTTGGCAATGGAAAGACGATAATCCCGCAAGGCCGCATCCACTTTATGGATTTTGCCGGTTTCAACCACTGACGCCCGTGATTCTTTAAAATGTCGAAACGAAGAAACCATACCGGCCAGTTGGCGAAAGGGGCTGCCGAATTTGAACATTGCCGCTATACCGGTACCGAAAATCAAAATACGCGCCCACATAGCGATGAGCCATCCTACCGGTCCCAGCCACCGGTTGGCCAGTTTTTGGTACAACAATACATTAACACCGAACCGCTGTCTGGAGTTGTCGTTTTTAAAAGCAAAAAGGGCATCCTTTATTGCCTGTGTTTCCGCTTCATGGATATTTTCTTTGACAGACCCAAGCTTTTTAAGGTCCTTTTCAACTTCAATCCGTGTTTCTTCAAAAATGTAATCGCGCAGGCTTTCGGCATTTTCCAGCCGCCGGTCGATTACGAAGCCCGGACGATTGAAACTACCGAAAATCATCTGCCGGAGCTCTTCAAACTGGTCAAAATCGTGCAGGGGATCTGCTGTCGGGTCCCACCCCGGATGGCGCAAGTGTCGACGTGCGGAAATACACAACACGGTTTGAACCGGTCTTTCCCAGGCATGTTCAATAAACTCTAAAAATTCAGGCCGTATCTTTTCTTTAAGCTCGTTTTCGTCCCGACGGTCACACTTGTTAATGACCACCACAAGAGAATCTCCGCCAAAAAAGCGCACATAAGATGCCAGAAAATCCACATGGTCTCTTCTTTTAGGATTTTCAGAATCAAAAACGCAGATGAGTATGTCTGAAAGGGCTATGGCGTTATGCACCATGGGAATCTGCTTTTCGTATTCGTTGCTATCCGTATCCGGTGTGTCGATGAGTATTAGGTGATTAAGGGATGCCGCCATATGACTGGATCGCGTCTCAACATTTTCTGTACCCAGTACTTGACTCAAATGGCCGGCATCGCTCTTTTCCCGGCAAAAAACAACGATGTTTCGGGTAGTGGGACGCAGATTTCCTGCCTCGGACAAGCCGTCGACTTCGGCCAGAGCATTCAGTAGGGTGGATTTGCCGGAGCCGCACGGGCCGATCAGGGTAACAACAAGCTTACGTTCAAAACGTTCCTCAAGATCCGTGATCATGCGGAGCACTTGGTCGCACTGTTTTTTTAGCGCTGCACCGGGCTGCCACATGGGCGCCTGACTCATTACATCCCGGAGTATCTTCACGTCATTTTTATATCCTTCAATCCTGCCAAGTGCTCTTATTGATCCGGTCTGCCGGTTTGAAATCGTCATAATGAGATCGCCTTTCCACACGCTTCAATGTTGGCTTCTATCTGATTTATCAAAATATCCCCCTCATCCACGGCATCTTTTGCTGCCCGAAGTATCCCGCCGGTGATTTCATGTTCGAAAAGATCATTTACCTCTTTAAGTTTGTTGTTTAACCATGCCTGGACAATGGGGCCGAGCATGTCATCGAGTTGCTTCTGGTCAGCTCTTTTGAGACCTGTGGTGGCAGGAATTGCAACAAGGGCATAAAGATCATGCAGCCCGAACAGTCCGGTGAGCTTGACCTTGATTCCCACGGCTCCCACCGGATCGCCGGTTGAAAGTATATAGGTTACCGCCACGGTGGCCGGAACCACGTTCAAAAAGGCGGAGAACGTCTGGCGGATCTTGGACCACATTCCCATTTTGCTGCGAAATTTTTTTGCCAGATCTTTCAGCTCCTGATCGATTTCTTGGGACAAATCCATAATCACATCCCCGCGCGACAGAATAGACTCCAGAACTGATTTCCAGTCTCTATTCCGTAATTTTTCCTGCTCCTTAAAAACAACCGGGTGAGCCGAAACAAAGAAGTTTAAAGACACCTGTTTTTCTGTGGTCTCAATGTGGGGATTTTGATTGTTTTTCAGACTTTTGTCTGCCCTGATCCGCTCGACGGCCTCACGCATTTGCCGGGTCACCGGATCTTTCAGGTTGATGGAAACCGAAATTTCAGGATTCACCGTTTGATAATGCATACGATTTAGGGCATTTACAAGATCCTCTTCCACTGTATCGGAAACATCTTGTGGAGGCTCTATTTTTTCAGTTCCGGAAAGCCGTTCTTTTACCTTTTTTGAGGTATCTAATAAGACTCTAAAAGGAAGCTCAACAACTTTGCCGGTTTTGCGCATGGCTCTGACATAAGGAGGATCTGTTCGCATCCAGATTTCGACAAAACGTTTCAGTACCCGATCCATGGGGAAATGCTGGAGGGCGTCATGCACGCAATGACTCTGGGCGGTCTGCAGAGTATCCAGATAAAGGCGTAGCTCATCACGGGAAATTTTCGCATGTTCCAGAAAATCTCGGGCCATGATCAGCACATCCTTTAAAATCGAAGATAGGAGCTCCAGTCTTATTTCCTGGGAATCGATGGACTGGAGGGCGGTTATCAGCGAAGGATCTTTTTTGCATATCGGCCGCAAAGCCATGAATCTTTTGCCCTCGGCCACGGCGTTGTCTTCATCCGCACGATATATTCCCAGTATGTAACGGTCGGCATCCTTACCATACAAGTTTCGGGCGACGGTCATGGCGTGTTCCTGTACCTCATCTTTTTCAAAGCTGGGATAAACGCGGTAGACCAAAAAGCATTTTCTCATCCCGATGCCTGTAAGCATTTCCGATATAAAATCGGTATTTTCCCGATTGTTATAGTTGGAATTGGTGAAAACATATATCAGGATATCGGATGATTCCAGAGCCTTTAAAGTAGTATCCCGGTTAATATAAATGCCTTTGGCTCCGGTATCAAAATCCGGTGTATCCATCAGCACCAGATTTTGAGGAACGGCGTCGCTAAGAACATAGAGAGGGTGTCCGGAAACGGAGAGATCCTTTGTGTTTTTCAGGGGATCGGGCAAACATCCGAATGGCTCAAACAGGGCGGAAATAACGTTTGGACGATTGAAGATTTCCCGGTGCATGGAAGCAAGTACACGGCGGTTAAGTCCTGCACTGCCGCCAACCGGTGAAAGACCTTCACCGACCATTGAGTTGAACAGACTGGATTTTCCTGAAGATCCGCCGCCGCAGATGGTTGCCATAATGGGGAAATCAAAAGAAAGCCGGGTAAGCAGTTTACCGTCGACAATCTGGGTCCATCCGGCGATGTCCTTGCTTTGATCGAGCCCGAGTTTGTCTTGGACACCGGGAATACACCTTCTTAATATTTTGAGGGCATCGGTTATGTTTTGTTTATAAAGATGTTCCATAACGGTTATCCTTAAGATAACACATTTTTCTTCACAAAGGAATGCTCTAATTATCCAGAAATTTATTGTAACTTCTGAGCAATAGTATTGAAACCGTAAAAACAGCTTTACTATAAAAGAAAGAATGCATACATATATAGGTGTTCCAGGTCCAAAAGCGGATGATCATCAGGAGCAATTTATGAAAATAGAGGTGACATGTTATTCCGGATACCGGGGGGAAGAGACGCCCCGGCGTATCCGGATGGGTGATAGAAAAATTGAGGTCAAAGAAATTAAAGATCGATGGCTGGACCCGAACCACCGCTATTTTAAGGTTCTGGGAGACGATCATGCGATTTACATTCTTCGTCACGACCCGGAATCATGGGATTGGGACCTGACGTTCTACAAAGACCAACATTAGAACAGCGATACCTGTTCAGGTCTCAGGGTTCAGATGCCCCAGTTTTTTAGATAGCTTAAAACCTATAATAATAACAATATGTTATTTAGACATATTGTAGTCTCTCAATAAGTTCTGGTGTATCAAATAATCATATTGATCCGGCCACTAATAATAAAATGTAACCTGTCTGGAACTCGCATTTAAGAGAGCCTAAAGAAAAAACAGTAGACAATCCTTTAATACCTATTGTTTAACCACACCATCATATGTTTAAAAGATGAATGATCTTTTTTGCTGTTTTTTCTTAAGGCTCACTAATTTGCTCAAACAGCCAGACAGGTTACATTTTATCACCAGCAGGCTCCATCATTTATTGAGAAGTTACGATATTTAATCAATATACGCACACCGACAACAGGCGATATAAAAGATGAGATTAAAAAATTGCGTCAGAAATGAGTATGGCAAGTGCGATCTTCCGTCCAACACGATCGGAAAAATTAAAGACGGGTTTCGGAAGTTGGATCTCAACGTCGAATACGCTCCCTTTCAAGTTTCGGACAACATTTATTGGGGGCGGATATGGATTGATTCAATTCGGATCGTATGTAATGGAAAAGGTATTACCCCGGAGCTTGCGGAGGCCAGCGCTTACGCCGAACTGGCGGAACGCTTCAGCGCAGGGCTATTTTATCCGGTCTTTGAAGAACGCGTGAGATATAACATTCCGGCGCTTTACAATGAAGAGACCACCCGATTCCTTAATTATGAATGGATGGATGGGTATGTACATGCCCATCAGGATGAATTGAAAGGCAGCACTTTGAGAATAGAAGATCTGCTGGCAAACGAAAGTCATCTGACAGATACAGATATTGAGCAAATCAAAAACAGTCGAATGGCCAGACATTGGGTTGACGGTTTTTCAATACTTCGTGAAGAGACCGTAAAGGTTCCGGTCAATTTTATTACCTATATTCATGCATCTAACGGGATGGCGGCAGGAAACACCATGGAAGAGGCCATGATACAGGCCTCATGTGAAATATTTGAACGTCATGCCCAAATACAAATAATCAAACCTGAAAAAACAGTTCCTTCAATTGATCCGGATTCTGTGGACAATGTCGTGATAAAAGATATGATTAAATTTTATCACGGGAACAATGTTGATGTCATACTCAAGGATCTTTCTCTGGGTGGCGTGTTGCCCTGCATCGGCGTCCTGTTTATCAACCACAATTTGTCTTCCGATCGCCTGGAACACAGGATACTGATACCGGGGGTATCTTTCAATATGGACGAAGGGTTAACCCGGTGTTTTACGGAAAGCATGCAAGGCCGTGAAACGCTATCGACGCCCCGCCCGCAATTGGATAAACCCCTTGTCCATCGATCTCGGGTAAACAATTTTTACCTGTTAATGAAATGTTGTATTTCTCCCAAAGATATCTCATTTCTTGAGCAGGGAGAAATGACTGTTTACAGGCACAACAAAATCAAGGATGTTTTTGGCGAAATTGAGGAACTTAAGAAAATATGCAAGCAGTTCAATACGGATTGTATCCTGCTCAACCATACTCATCCGGTATTGAATTTTCCGGTAATAAGAGTAATCATCCCGAGGGTTTCTGACTTTTTGCCTTTCTTGAGTCAAGATATTCTCGTATCTGAAGCAACAAGACCGTCCGCGACATGGCGAGGCGAAAGATTCAGGAAGACAATGCAGAGTTTTTTTGCGTAAGATAAATAAACTCGCAACATAACGTATCGTAGCGCAAATACATTTGAATCCTAATACAGGGTAAACGCTCCACGACGGCGTGTATCTCTTTCCAACCGACTGAAACTTGTGCTTAAGCACCCGTAAGCCCGAGCCACGCCAGAGTTATTAAGAACAATTCGTCGATAAATTAACCCATTGATTTTTCTGTTACAATTTTATTTGGCTCGGGCTAACGCTTGCTAAAGCCCTTCAAACAGTCAGTCGGTTTCCAAGAGAAACACGCCATCGCTACGCTCCACCAATATCAAATGCTTTTATTCTGTAACGTGCCGGGTCGAATATTTCCCGAACAGGATGTTCAGCCCGCCACTTCCCGAACGACGTCGTGAAATATGGAGAGGCATTTGTCGATTTCCTCTGCGGATACCGTAAGGGCGGGACAAAAACGGATACTGTTTTCACCACACCCTAAAAGCAATAATCCTTTCTGAAAGGCTTTTTTAATAATATGGTTTCGCCACTCTCTGGCCGGCTCTTTGTTCTCGCGGTCTGTGACAAATTCCACACCCACCATCAATCCCTTCCCCCGAACATCACCCATGCATTCAAATGATTGTTGCAGCTTCCGAAGTCCTGCTATCAGATACTCGCCCTGAGCCGCTGCATTGTCTATAAGTCCTTGCTCAAGCAGTTCAATGGTCGCCAGAGCCGACTGGCAGGAAACCGGATTGCCGCCGAAGGTGGATGCATGAGAACCGGCTTCCCAGTTCATAATTTCTGCTTGTGCGATCAATGCCCCAAGAGGCATCCCGGAAGCGATTCCTTTGGCCAGGGCGATGATATCCGGATCAACGCCGAAATGCTCCATGGCAAACATTTTGCCGGTACGTCCCATTCCCGACTGGACCTCATCGACCACATAGAGGATATCATACTTTTTCGCTATGTTATTCAGCCTCCTATGGAATTCGGGAGGGGGAACGATATACCCGCCCTCTCCCTGGATCGGTTCAACGATAATTGCAGCCACCTCTTCCGGTGGTATGGTGGTTCGGAAAAGGGTGTCCTCAACCCACTGGACACATCCCAACTCGCATTGGGGATAGGAAAGATTATACGGGCACCGGTAACAATAAGCATAGGGAATATGAGTGATTCCCGGTACCAAGGGATTATAATGTTTTTTTTGGATGGTTTTGCTTGCTGTCAGGGAAAGCGCACCCATTGTCCGTCCGTGGAAAGCCCCGTAAAAGGCCAGATTCAATTCACGCTGGGTATGCCAGCGGGCCAGCTTGAAGGCAGCCTCCACCGCCTCTGCGCCCGAATTACCAAAATAAACCTTCTTGTTCCCTTTTCCCGGTGCCAGAGAAGACAACTTTTCCGCCAGAATTATCTGAGATTTATAATAAAAATCGGTTCCCGACATGTGCAGCAATAGATCGGCCTGTTCTTTGATGGCTTGAACCACCCGGGGATGACAATGCCCTGTGGCACAGACGGCGATACCGGCTGTAAAATCAAGAAATACATTGCTGTCAACGTCGTAAACCCAAAGCCCCCGGGCTTTTTCCACAACAAGGGGATAATACCGCGTATATGAAGGCGAGACGTAGGTGTTATCCTTCTCTATGAGTTTGCGCGCCTTTGGGCCGGGAAGGGCTGTCTTGATTACAGGAGATTTCATCATAATTTCTCCTTAATTCAAAAGGGATATAGAAACCTATTCGGGTGAATTCGAAAACTAAAAAACTGAGTGAGCACCTTCATTAATTCAGTATATGGAAAAACAGCTTTCATGTCAAAAAGAAGTCAAAGTTCTGCGTATATCTCAGGTTAACGGTAAGTTTCTTTGCTTGACACATTTATGACGATATCATAAAATTAATCAAACTGATAAAAAACTCTTTGGAGCAAATGCTGAAAATGATCGTGTCAAAGTGGTTTATTAATTTTGCCGACGACTTTTGGGATTTCAACTCGACGGAGTTTCATTTACCTCTGAAAATGCTTCCACCTGCTCCATTAAACCTGTTTAGCGTTACTGTTGTCTAAGATATTTCTGGATCCTTTTTGAATCAATAATCTGAATACCCTGTTATAAATTACTGCAGATCGAATGAGGTTTGTTTTCTCATGAATTGTTACCCATCCATAAACCAACCATGAAAGGAGGGAACATGAAAGCTAAAACACGTTCTATCGAGCAGATTATAGAAGAGCAGGTCAGAAGATGGCAGATTATGCGTACGGAAGAGAAAAAACAGGAAGAACGTATTTCTGTCGTAACCTTTTCCAGAGAGCACGGAAGTGGGGGGGACATTTTGGCCGAGCGTCTTGCCGAAAAACTGGGATACGAATTATTCCATCAGGAAGTCCTCCATAATATGGCCGAAAGTGCCCGTGTAAGTGTTCAATTCGTTGAAACCTTGGATGAAAAAGGTGTTTCAGTGCTCGAAGAGTGGATATCCTCACTTGTAGACAAGCGCCATCTATGGCCGGATCGGTATCTCCAGCATCTTATGAAGATCATCGGCACCATCGGCAGACACGGCCAGGCGGTTATCATAGGCAGGGGTTCCAATTTTGTTCTGCCTCCTGACAAAAGACTCAGCATTCGAGTCATAGAGCCCATGGAGGAGAGAATACAAAATTTATCCAGAGAACTCGGAATTACTGTTGAAGAAGCAAAACAAAAGATCATAAAAACGGAATCAGATCGCAAAGCGTTTATAAAAAAATACTTTAATGCCGATATTACGGACATTTTTCATTACGATCTTATCATTAATACCGGAACCCTAAGTATTGACGAAGCCATTAATGCCATAACCGGGACCCTGAATTAATTGAACAGGGTTTGACCCAACATATAAAAGAGCTGAGATTTTTTTAAAGGTCTCGGCATTTTTCATTAGAAATTCAGATCAGCCATATTTTAAATTAAATGCATCAATGATGGATAAAAACTCTTCAGGCAATCTTTTCCTGACATTTGATATAATTTCACTGGGGATGTCTTGATGGTAAGCCTGGGCGATCCCTCCTGCAATACAGGCTATGGTATCGCTGTCTCCACCCAGAGAGATCGCTTTACGGATGGCATCCTCGAAATCTTTTGCTTCCAGAAAGGCAATAATCGCTTCGGGAACAGAGCCCTGACAGGATATATCAAAGCCATACTCAGGTCTTATTTGGTTCAGGGTTCGGTTGAGATTGTAAGCAAATCGATGGCTTATTTCCTGCTTGATGCTTGCTTTACTTTTACCGGAACGGGCAAGGAACACCGCCAGTGCTGTCGCCTGGGCGCCTTTTATCCCTTCAGGATGGTTATGGGTTACTTTTGCGCTTTCTTCAGCTTCGTGTAATACATCTTCCATGGAGTTAAATGCGAATCCAACCGGGCTTACTCTCATAGCGGAACCATTTCCCCAGCTATTATAAGGCCTACTGTCCACAGCGTAAATCCATTTGAAAAAGGAACTGCCGTAGCCGGCGTTGGGGTATTTTTGACCGAACCTTTTAAGAGAGGTTGAGTAATCAACCTTTCTTAAAATCGAGTCGGCAATAGCCACGGTTAGAACCGTATCATCGGTAAATCTTGAATAGGGACTGAAAAGAGGAAATTGGGTCGACTTCACGGCATAGTGCTCAAAAATTGAACCGATAACATCTCCGGCAATAGCACCGATCATTTTTACCTCCCATGAAGAACTAAAGGTTAGGGGCTTCGCTCCAATATTCCATCATTCTATTCTTTTATGCCGATGGCAGAAGCATTTTTTTATTAAGAAAACAAACAGTTATGGGAGTAATAGGTAATTTCTCAATAAGTTTTGATGTATTCTTTGATGATATTGACCCGGCTCCGGAGCTTATTGTGAGATTACAGGTTCGAGATGTCATTATTGGGTTAACAGACGATCCAGGATCAGCCCGTGAAAGCTGGCCCTGTCCGGTGATGCAAAAAGCCATCCCAGATGTGTAAGGCACTTGATGCAAACGGCAATTCTCCAGCTAAAGCCCGGAAACCAGCTAAAATCCGTTGAGGCCGGACCCGCATGGCCGCATCCCTTGGCGGTTCTAAAACATCCAATTTCAAAAACTATTCCATGGGGGTTGGCAAAAGTGTGCTTGTGAGACCCCTGGACTTCTATGCGATCGGCCGGACTCGTTATCCTGTTACGGCATTGGCGGCAAAAGATGTATTCCTCCCGGTCCGATTCTTTATCTTGGGTTTCATCCTCAACAAAGCTGTTCAGCATTTCATCGCTCTGTTTATCAGGCGGCACCCGAAAAAGATGAGAAGAATTGGAATTAACCGTTTGCATGGTCTACCTTTTTTGTGATTCGGCAAATAGGCGCATCAGGGATTATTTTCTTTAACTTAGGTTATCTTATTTCCGGATAGATTTCAACACGAGGCAATTTTTTTTGAACGGTCATCATGCCCGGTTCGTTTTTAAAGAGTCTTTTTTTGTACTTTTAAAATGAAACGCCAATGCCAGGGTAAACGCATTTGAATCTCAGCACAGGGGGAACGCCCCACGATGGCGTGAATCTCTTTCCAACCAACTGAAACTTGTGCTTAAGCACCCGTAAGTTCGAGCCGTTCCAGAGTTATTAAGAACAATTCGTCGCTAAATTATCCCATTGATTTTTTAAATCATAATTTAATTCGGCTCAGGCTAACGCATGCTAAAGCCCTTCAAACAGTCTGTCGGTTTCCAAGAGAAACACGCCGTCGCTACACTGCTCTAAAATCAAATGCGCTTGCCCAGAGGCCAATGCAAAACACCCTTGAATATCTAAAAATATTATAGTATATTTTATAATTTTGAGACCATAATATAAAGCAAGCGTTAGTTTGTAGTTAGAGTTTAAGACGCCTTCAAAATAGTATTTCCGGGTTTTGGAAATACAGGGGCAATTTGAGATATGAACACACCGACAATAGTGGTTGCGATATTAACGCTCTGGCTGGTGATGGGGTTGGGTTTTTTGGCTGAGTATGTCAAGGCGCGCAAAAGAGGGAAGACCTCATATGAAGCCTGGACTTCATATGAAGGATTGTTGTTCATTTTAAGTGTTGTTGTCCCTTTGATATTTTTAATTCATAAATCTTTGTCCGGGTAATTGACCAAAAGAATTTAGGTGTCAACATCTTTAATATTTTTTGAATCAGGCAACTCCAGAATCTGAGACGTTTTTTCTGAAGGCATTTCTTCCACAGCTCGAAGTTTTCGTTCCATTGCTCGAGTACGTACGCCGGTCTGTTCTAAGGTATTAGAGGCCGTATGTAACTGCCTTTTTACCGTTGTTAGAACATGGCCGAATTTGCCAAATTCCGTCTTAACTGCGGCAAGGATTTTCCAGACCTCACTCGATCGCTTCTCAATGGCCAATGTACGAAAGCCGATTCGCAAACTGCTCAGGATTGCCGAGAGCGTGGTTGGCCCGGCAACAACAATACGGTAATCTTGCTGAATTTTTTCGACCTGACCCGGTTGTCGCAGGACTTCCGCGTAGAGTCCCTCCGTGGGCAGAAACATAATTGCAAAGTCTGTGGTTGCCGGCGGGTTGAGATACTTATCCCGGATTTCTTTTGCTGAGCTGTGAACCGAGCGAAGGAGTGCCGCAGTGGCTTTATGCACCGCATTCCCGTCAGCAGTATCGGCAGCTTCCACAAGCCTCAGGTAGTCCTCCTGAGGAAACTTTGAGTCGATGGGCATCCAGACACAAGACTCCGGATCATCATTCTGACCGGGAAGCCGAATGGCGTATTCAACGCTTTCCTGAGAATCACTCCGGGTACAGACGTTTTTGTTGTATTGATCCGGGGTTAAAATTTGCTCTAAAAGTGCGCCCAGTTGGACTTCTCCCCAGGTACCCCGCGTTTTAACGTTGGTGAGTACCTTTTTAAGGTCACCAACTCCTGTTGCCAGATTCTGCATCTCTCCAAGACCCTGCTGGACAGCCTCAAGGCGTTCACTGACAAGTTTGAAAGATTGGCCGAGCCGTTTTTCAAGCGTGCTTTGCAGTTTCTCATCGACCGTTTCACGCATCTGATCGAGTTTTTTCTCATTGCTTTCCTGAAGATGCTTTAATTGTGTGTCAATTGTGCTTCGCAGTTTTTCGATTTCCAGCCGGTTCGATTCGGTCAGCTCTATGATTCGCCGGGCGATGGATTCGAGTTGATGGTTTTGTGATTTGCCCATTTCAGCAATCGTCCTGACCATTGTGTCCATGGACAGCTTTTGACCCGCAGAAACTTCTTCTCTGAAATTTTTCGCGGCGGCGGCGGATTCTTCGCGACCCAAACGCAGTTCCTCGCGGACCGCCTGTTCGACTTTTGTGCCGGCATTTGTTTTTAATTTTATCAGAACAAAGATCAACAAGAACGCACTGATTGCCAGCAAAATGAAACGAGACAATATAAGTAAATCCGTTACCATATTAAACCTCCGTGAAGATAACTTTTTAATTCAACCTAAGTTGAGCGATTCTTTCCGATGAGATGTGCTGGGATCTTGATGCATAAAGGTTCGCGAAAACCGCAGGCATACCCATGGATATGTCGAGGATTTTCGCGGATCTTTGATGCGTAAGAGATCGGTACAGATCGAGTAAAAAATCGCTCAATTTAGGTTCAATATAGGATAGTTGTTCAAACGGTCTTTTTCTTGATATCTTATTGCTGTCCTTTTAATTTTTTGTTATTAAGCATTTTTACATCTATAAAAGAGACGGAATGATACCGGAGGAGTACATGTCTGAACAAGGGAAAAATAAATCTATCGGCGTAGCCACTCTTTTTGATAATATTGAATTAAAACGATTTATAAAATTCTACATAGGGTTGATTTTTTTTCTTGAGATCATAATTTTTCTCCTTTGTTTTCTTTTGCAACTTAAACCGATTAATATTCCTTTCCCCTGGAAATATTATTTCCTTGCATCTTTCTTGATACCCATTGCCATAACATTTCTTTTGGGTATTTTTGTAACTGCCTTTAATCTATTTATCTTCGGTAACCCTAGTCCTCAAAACGATCGTATCATATTAACCGAAAACGGTTCTGAGAAAAACAAATATTTGAACAACTTTAATCTGTTTATCAGTTGCATCCGTCAGGCGCCATTTCTTCTGGGCCTGCTGTTACTGTGCGTTGGCACCATTATTTTTTCTAAATTGGACACGATTATCGTATTATCAAGAGGAATAGGGGGAAAAGCCATTCAGTATGTTTTTATTATCTCGGGGGTGGTTTTGGCTGTGGGTACCGTTTTCGGATTTGTTTGGCTATTTATGAAATATAAATTGGAAAAAATGAAATGTCGGTATGAATACAAACGGGATGTAATGACGAATTTGGGACTTCTCGTTATGGACGACAGTATGCTTATTGACCATGAGGGACAGATTATTACCCGGGATGAAGCAAAAAAAAGAATTCTCGAAAAAAGTCCCGTATTAATCTCACGGCACAAAAATCAGTGACCCTATTTCTACTTTAATGGAGATTTTTCATAACCCGAAAATTTTCATGAAATATTCGGTTTAGAACTCTCTCGAAAATAACTTCACATGACATGACACGTGATAATTTAAACAAGTCCGTTCTTTTACTCCTGCTTTTCTTTATATCTGCACTTTTTCTTTCGATGATCCGCCATTTTTTAATGGCGATTTTTCTGGCCGGTATTTTTTCAGCCTTAGCACATCCCCTATATTGCTGGATTGAGGGGCGTTTCAGAGGACGGCAAAATCTTGCCTCACTGGTTACGCTGCTTTTAATCCTTTTGCTTGTTTTATTGCCTTTGATTGTTTTACTGGGAGTTGTCGTGGCCCAAGCCATCAAGGTGGGCCAGTCCATAACGCCGTGGGTTCAGAAACAGATGTCTGAACCTGCAGCATTTTCCAACCTATTGGAATCGATTCCCTTTTATGATCAGATCAAACCCTACCATGAACTCATATTACGCAAGGCCGGTGAGATGGTAAGCCTATTGAGCAGTTTTTTGATCAATCACCTTCAATCTCTGACTAAGGTCACCGTCAATTTCTTGTTTATGCTTTTTATCCTTTTGTACTCGATGTTCTTTTTTTTAATAGACGGTCAGAAGTTGCTGCACAAAATCCTTTATTATCTGCCGCTCGAAGATCGTGAAGAGCAGCAGATACTGGATAAATTTACCTCCGTAACTCGCGCCACCTTAAAAGGCACCGCAGTTATCGGCATATTACAGGGCGGTCTTGCCGGAGTCGCCTTTGCTGTTTTAGGTATTCCAAGTGCCGTTTTCTGGGGTACCATCATGACCGTACTGTCCATTATTCCAGGCATTGGGACGATGCTGGTTTGGGGGCCTGCAGCAATTATTCTGGCAGCAGCCGGTAATTATTTTAAAGCGGCCGGTTTAGCACTTTTTTGTGGTTTGGTGGTTGGGAGCATCGATAATTTGTTGCGTCCCCGTCTGGTGGGCAAAGACACGAAGATGCACGAACTCTTGATTTTTTTTGGTACACTGGGCGGAATCGCCTTTTTCGGTGTGATAGGTTTTATCATTGGTCCGATTATCGCTGCGCTTTTTGTAACTATTTGGGATATTTACGGTCTTGTCTTTTGTGATGTCCTGCCGGAAGTGGGCGCTTTTAAAAGTGACGCCCCGCCTAATGATGGTGAATCAGATGTCTTAAAAATTAATGGTGGAGAAGAAAACGAAATAAACTTACGGTGAGTAAAAGGATGCGGATGTATCTCTAAACTTACAAACCCGATGATAATGAAGGTGCTTTTTATGTATTCATCAAATCTTCAAGCTCTTCTGTTTCAATGGCAATATTTCCAGTGAGATCGACAGGGCCGTTTTTTGACAGCAGAATGTCGTTTTCGAGTCGAATACCGATATTTTCTTCTTTGATGTAAATACCCGGCTCGCATGTAAACACCATGCCTTCTTCAAACTTCCGGTATTTATTGCCCAAATCATGAACGTCCAGCCCCAGATGATGCGATGCGCCGTGCATAAAATATTCTTTATAGAGCGGAGAATCCTGCTTTTGATTTTTTACCTTTTTAGAATCAAGTAAGCCCAGACCAACTAACTCCTTTTCCATGAGTTGCCCAACCTCTTTTTGGTATTCTTTAAGAGTATTACCCGGTTTGAGCATTTGAATGGCAGCCTTTTGGACACGTAACACCGCTTGGTAAACTTGTTTTTGCCGCTCGGTGAATTTACCGTTTACCGGGACCGTACGCGTTACGTCTGATGCATAGTTGGCATATTCTGCACCGAAATCCATGAGCAATAGATCGCCATCTTTGCACTGCCGGTTGTTTTGGATATAATGCAAAATGCAGGTATTCGGGCCTGAAGCAATAATCGATGTATAGGCCGGTCCCCGGGATCGATTGGCTAAAAATTCATGGTAGATTTCAGCTTCAATCTCGAATTCCCACACACCCGGGCGTATAAAGCCAAGCAACCTGTGAAATGTATTTTCAGTAATCTTGCAGGCTTGTTTAATCAGTTCTATTTCAATATCGGATTTAACGGCCCGAAGATCATGCATAATCGGAGCCAGTCTTTTGTAGTTATGAAGTGGATATAATCTTTTGCACTGTTTTAAAAAGCGGTCATCTCTTGTCTCCACGGTAATATCCGCCCGCAGGTGCTCGTTTGTGTTCAGGTAAATCCGCTCAGCCTCAAGAACCAATGGTCTTAAAATTTTTTCAAATTCTCCGGTCCAGTAGACGGTTTGAATCCCGGATACCGCCGTGGCTTCTTCTTTGGAGTATTTGTGTCCTTCCCATATTAAAATTTTTTCATTGGTTTCTTTAACAAACAGGATTTCTTTATGTTTTTCTTCTCCGGCCTCCGGAAAAATCACCAGAATGCTTTCTTCCTGATCGATCCCGCTCAAATAAAAGATATCCGTATTTTGAATAAAGGACCTTACGCCGTCTGCGCTGGTGGGCATGATGTCATTGGAATTCAAAACAGCAATGGAATGGGGTTTGAGTTTCGCAGAAAATCTTTTTCTGTTCTCAATAAAAAGACGGTTATCAATGGGTAAATCTTTCATCTGATTTTCCCTGGTATTTTCTAAATGTTTATAACGAGATTTTCTGGAACGTTATTATAGCAATAAAAACGGTTGGGTGACAAATATAAAAATAACATCTCAATAAAAAATATAAATAAAACTAGTGCAAAAAAAATCAGGAATTGATAGAGGGTTTCTTAATAAATTTTATAGGGTTAATGTGAAAAAAGAAGGATTTTTGTATGGAAGAAAAACTTA
>Ga0180431_10003222_pt1 | contig 21145 bp, 22 predicted proteins | sample SS_ome_11_FD_132459 | JGI IMG/M metagenome (GOLD analysis project Ga0180431, IMG submission 132459) | Hypersaline lake sediment archaeal communities from the Salton Sea, California, USA - SS_1_MS_1 metaG | ecosystem: Environmental > Aquatic > Non-marine Saline and Alkaline > Hypersaline >...
AGCTTTGATATTCGTTTTTGATTCGGAATAGGCATTCTGAACTATTTTTTCATATTTAAGAGCATGTTTCCCTGCCTGCAGTTCCCGATCAGGACTAGAACCATCGATAGTTATGTTAAAGGAACCCTGGTCAGGCTTTAGGCGGGGTACTGTAGTATCAAGCTCGAAATCCAGGGTTCCGGCAACATATGCAGCATCGTTTCCAATCCCATTCGCAGTGAGATCCTCTGAGAGAGTATGAGCAATCACAGTGTTCTTAGTTAGTGTAATACGTTTGGATTCAAATGCACCTATAGAATCAAAAACCAGAATCAAATCATCCCCTTCAAAAAACATGCTTTCGACAGAATCCTGGCCAAATTGGATGTCTGAATAAAGAAAGGAGATTGGAGCGCCAAGAAGGATAGGCACTTCCACATTTTTTGCGCCATAGGATTTAGGATTCGTAAGCACTAGATCGAGAGTTATGGAAGCTGGCTCATCAAGTAGGACTTCTGAAAAAACAGGAGTTGCTTTTACGGACATTGAATTTCCAACAACATTTCCAAGATATTGATCAAGTTCTGAATCAAGATATTGATAATTATCGCGAAGTTCCTTGAGCCCCCCTATAGATTCGGGATAGATGATCATATCGGCCATTACGATGTCCTGCTCATAGATCTCAAGATCAGTGTAAAGATCTGCAGCAGGCTCACCGGCAGAAGAAAGCTTTTCTAGAATCTCTGATCTCTTGTCCAATAAACTTTGTTCATATTTTATTTTTGCTTTGGAGATGATGGTTTTGATGGCCGACTGTACATGAGCATCTATCTGATAGTCCTCAAGATTAGTCAATAAGGCAAGATTTTCCTCTTCGACAACCACATTTATTTCATCTTTTTTGGCATTTTCTATTAGCAATTTAAGCTCTGCAAGAGAGGTTTTTATTGTAAGTTCGTTTTCATAATTTCTTTTGTTCTCTGCAGTTCGAGCAAGAACAAGAGCCTTTGAATAATAGTTAAACTGGTCTCCTAGCAGTTTGCTTTTTTCTCCTTTCTCAAAAATTTCTTTGGCCCCATCAAGAAGTTCCAAAGTTTCTGGCGAAGGATTCTCCATTGAACTAACAGAAGTAATCTGATCTAGGGCATTGGCACGTTGCTGGGAAACAGTTTGTTTTGCATTTTCAAATAGGTTTGAACCCTCGAAAAGCAAAGAAGAATATTTCTGGTCAGTATAATCAAGGCCCATTATTGCAGAAGATAAGTAGTTGGCTTGAAAGATATTTTCTCGCATCAGAGAATGCATTTGAAAATCAGCATCAGCAAGAGATTTTTGTTGTTTTAAATCCATGAAAAGAGAAGAAACAGTCCCGGATTTTTGCGCAACAAAAGAAGCAGGAGCCTGATTGATAAGATGAAGTTTTTGCTTCTCAAGAGAGGACATTTCAGATTCCAAAGAATCTTTCTTTCCTTCTGCTTGGAGAACTAAAGAATCAAAACGATTTTCTGTGGATTTTTTGAAACTTAGTCCTGTCTGAGAAAGATTGGAAAATTTTGGAATTGTGCCGTCGTGGCTCCAGATCAGATTAAGTAAAACCTCCACTTCAGAGAGGTCTGGAGTCGGGCGTTGTAGCTGCTGCCTTAAGCTATCAGAACTCTTGCGAAAAAGATTATAACTACCGAATTCTCCCTCTGTCAGTCCTGAATCAATAGTGACAAATGCAGCAGATGCACTATCACAATAATTTGCGTCTCTATAGGAAAAGTTCTGATTGCAAATGCCAGTAAAGGAGATTTCTTCATGGACCTCCCGGGATTCCTGAATAGACTCAAGGGCAGTGATTTCACTTTTTTCAATGGCCTGGAGAGAATAGCCGACCGTAGATTTCCAGTTGGACCGATACTCTGCACAATCGAATATGTTTGTGAAGGTCGTAAAAAAAGCAGGGTGTGTGGGAGAAGCATAGGATGACGGCCATAATAAAGTTAAGACAACAGCAGAGACACAAGAGTTGGAATTGTTTTTGGCAAGAGTCAAATGAGTCTGGGCTTTTGAAACATATAAATCAACAGAATTATTGGCAGAAATAGAATTGAGAGAAAGAGAATTGAGAGATTTGTCCAATTCTGGAACGTTCCACCAGATTTCGATACCATCGGAATAAATTGATGGGTTGTTGCTGATCCAAGTCTGGTTTTCCCATGGCCTTATGAATTCCGAATGCGTTGATGCAATAAAAAATAAAAGAAAAAAAAGAACAAGCTTGCTCATCCCATCCCCCAAGATATCGTGAAGAATCGGGATAGATATATGTTTTGCAAAAACAATTGTGGAGACGCATAAAAAAGAAAGATTTAATTGTGAGGTTCAACAACCAACATATTAAAACTTCAGAGACTAGAATGAGGACATGCGACTCTACTGTGGGATTCTGTTACTCTTATTATTATCTGGATGTGTTTCAGAAATCCAGGAAACAAACGAAACAATAAATGAGACGTCGGTTCCTGAGCCATCAGTAGAAAATGAAGAAGAGGCTCAGACAGCAGCCATTGAGGAAAATAAAACAAACAATGACCTTCATAGTGACGTCATGAACAGCAAAACTGTTTTTCCGGAAGAACCGGTTTTTGATTTTAATAAGACAAATGAAAACGGATCGATGATAGTTTACTTCTTCCACTCTCCAGGGTGCTCAGCATGCAGGGAAACCTATGGGACAATAGCAGAGCTCGAGGACAAATACCCCAATATTCTGTTTGTCAATTATTCGCTTGCAAATGCAAATGGAAGCCTAGCATATGTGCAGTTTGCAGAGAAATACAACCTGAGCGCTTCGAAGCAACTTGTCCCACAGGTTCTTGTTAATGACACCATAATCACAGACAGATTCAACATTGAAGAGAAATTAGAGAATATACTCAAAGAATTTTCCTGAATAGAACGTGCGCTTGGTAATGCAGCCTGCCAAGAGGGGACTTTCTGCGCTCAATTGACCAGAGGGCATGTTTTAGGAATTCTTCCGGCTTCTCTGTTCCTTTTGAAAAGGAATTCCAGTCATCCATTATAAGCAGGTACTGCTCCCATTCCCAGAAATAATCCTCAATTGTTTTCTTGGACATTTTTTTCCAGTCTGCCAGCCTGAAGTTTGCAGGCGGGCAGAGAACATCATCACGAAGGACCGGGATGCCGCTTGTTATTGAAAACGGATAGGACAAGCAGACGCTTGGTTTGGATTCTTCGATAGAGCAGCCAAAGCCGTTTTTTTTATTGTAGAAGATGCAGGCATTGTTTTTGTGGAGCAGGAGAAAAGAATATTTGCTTCCAAGGGCCTTGAATCCATATTCGTCAGATGATTCACAGGCATGTACGAAATCAATGATTTGAAGCTTTTCGAGAATTGCAATCCTGGCAATATCAAAAGCAGTGACCTCGGCATTGATCTTGCAGCAGTGGCCGGGACAGCCAGTGCACATGGTCTGGCTTTCCATTTTTATACTAGTCCCCATATTAGTAGCTGATATTCACAAACATATTAAAGGTAGGTTCAAATGAGGATTGTTCACTTTGACAGAAAGCTTGGAGAAATGAAACTCCAGATAGATACGCTAGATGATATGTGGCATCTGGAAAAGATATTATCCGAGGGCGATCTTGTTGAATCCAGAACCATGAGAACATACAAAGTCGGAACAAAGGAAGAGAAAAAGCCGGTCACGCTCAGGATAAAGGCTGAGAGAATCGAATTTTCAAAAACTGCCAACAGATTGAGAATTCTTGGAGTAATTGTATGGGGAACGCCTGAAGAATATGTTCAGCTTGGCCGCCACCATACAATAGAGGCTGCAGAAGGAGACCGGCTAAAGATCTACAAGAACTGGAAAGGCCACCAGATCAAAAGACTGCAGCAGGCAGAAAAAGAATCCAAAAAGCCAAAGATCAGGATCATTGTCATGGATGATGAAAAGGCGCTAACTGCAATGCTAAGGTCATTTGGAGTAGAATACGGTGCTGAATTCAGGAACAGTGGAAGCAAGAAAGATGACAAGTATGAGCAGTCAGAACAGTCCTATTTCGGCCAGATCGTAGCAGAAATCGAACGCCATCCGGAAAAATTCATTGTAGCCGGGCCTGGCTTTGCAAAGGATAATTTGAAGAATTTCATAAAGCAGAGAAAGCCGGAGCTGATCAAGAAAATCGTTTTTGAAAGTGTGAGCTATGCTGAGAGAAATGGGGTAAATGAGCTCTTCAAGCGGGGAGTGATTGAGAAGATCATGGGGGAAGAGCGCTTTGAGACTGAGATGAAGCTGGTTGAAGAGCTTTTGACTGAAATTTACAAGGAATCTGGAGGCGCGGTATACGGCCTTGCAGAAGTAAAACGCGCAGTGGAAGCAAAGGCAATTGGAAAGCTCCTTGTTTTGGATGAATATCTTCGAACAGACAAAAATGCAGAAGCAGTAGTTGACCAGGCAGACAGAGCAAAGGCAGAAATTGTAATTTTCTCTTCTGAAGGAGATGCGGGGGCCAAGCTAAAGGGTTTTGGAAAGATTGCGGCTCTCTTGAGATTCAAAATCGATTAGGTGGCTTTACCTTTGAGATTATGCGCTGTATTTTACCGCTCTCGCCAGAGGAAATAGAATCTACTTCTTCGAATTCAACTGATACATGCTCGCCCAGGCATGCAGTCTGGATAATATGCTGAAGTTCTGATTTTGACTCCTCACTAAGACTATTTTTGATCGGAACATAGCGGAAAACAAAAAGATCTGGCTTTTCCTGAACCAGCTGATGGGACCATGTGCCGCCAATTACTTCTGTCTGGACTCCTACGTTCATGGAAAACGGAGGGCGAACTCTTCCGCTTGGAAGAACAATCCAGTCATCTGACCTGCCTTGGAGTGATTTGATCACCTGGTGGGACCGGCCGCAGGAGCACGGACGCCCAAGGCTTCCGCGGTCTCCAATACGATACCTGAGAAGAGGCATTGCAGTGTTCTGAAGACCAGATATAACCAGCTCCCCAGTGCCGCTTTTCTTTGGTTTTCCTTTTTTGTTCAGGACCTCCAGATGGCAAGCGCCTGAATTGAGGTGCAGATTGTGCTCCTCAGGACATTCGAATGCAACTGGTCCGAACTCCCAGCAGGCATATGCATTGAAAACAGGACAGGAAAAGGAATCAGAAATAAACTTGCGGGCAGCAGGAGAGAGAAGCTCTGCTCCAGAGAACACATATTTGAGTTTTAGCGGATCTTTGAGCTGGTTGTTTGTATGGGCAAGAGCCTGCAATGAGGAGGGATAACCTCCAAAGATAGTTGACTTGTATTTCCTGGCATGCTCCAGGTTCTTCTCTTCATCAGTGGTCATATAGAGGATCAGGCAATTGTAAAGCCCCAGGTTAGAATAGTATTTTGGCACTGGAGGAGAGCCATGCGAGCGGAACCAGGTAAAAACATCAAACGGAGATCTACCTGCTTCAAGAGTCAGGAAGAAACGCAGAGCTTCCCTGTAGGAATATGCTGGCCTGTCAAGATAAAATTTTGTAGGCTTTCCTGTTGAGCCTGATGTTTTCACTTCAATGAGGTCTTTTTTTGAATATCCTTTTTTGATGAAGAGCGATTGGTCGCGGCGAACATCATCCTTGCCAATTACCGGAAGATCTTCAAGGGCAAAATCATTTTTTGGAATGTTCTGGAGGATTTCCCCATAATAAGTTGTTGTTCTGGCGCTTTCAATTACTTTCTCGAGCAGTTTGGACTGCATTTTCGAGATTGCACCTGAATCAATAAACCTCTCCTGGTTTAATTGGAAGAGATACTTGAGCATTGAAGCATCCATAAGAGAATAAGGAATGGGAATGATTTAAGCTATTTAGAATTGGGCGCCATGACCGGCATGGACGAGCCAAAGAACATTAATCGGAGGTATAGGAAGATCTTCCTGAAGATATTTACGTATGCACGCTTGGAATAAACTTCATATCCGTTTTCTTCTATTACTCCCAGAATCTCACGATACAATGTGAATGCAAGAGAGATTACAGGGCGGACATCCTTGCGAAGCATCGAGATTCCACGGACCGCCTCGGCATAATATCTTCGCGCCCTCTCTATCTGGAACTTGAGGAATTCGATGAGATTCTTGGTCCTCTTAAGAGAGAGGATGTCTTTGAGAGTAAGGCCAAACTGGGCAAGCTCATCCTTGGGGAAATAAACCCTTCCAAGTCGGGCATCTTCTCCCACGTCGCGAAGGATATTGGTAAGCTGCATTGCAATGCCAAGTTTTGTGGCATATTTCTTTGCTTTTGAGATGTCGCCGACTCCCATGACATAAGTGAGCATGATTCCGACAACAGAGGCAACGCGGTAGCAATATCTCCTAAGTTGTGCAAATGTCGCATAATCTTTTTTGGTGATGTCCATCTTCACTCCGCGGATGAGTTCAAGCGGGTAGCGAAGAGGGATGTTATATTTTTTCATTGTGTAGACAAATGAATGCAGAATGGGATTTGTTGAATAATTATTTTTGTAAGCATCCAAAAATTCCTTTTTCCATTGTTTGATGAGGATCTTCTGGAGCTTTGGATTGTTCTCGTTGTCATCAATCAGATTGTCAGTATGTCTGCAGAAAGCATAGACTGCATAAAAAGAATCGCGAAGTTCGCGCCCCATGAACCGGGATGCGAAATAAAATGTTTTTGAGCCTTTTTTTATGCTTGATTCTGCGTGCTTGAAATCTACGTGCAAATCTCCCACCTGATAGAAATACCCAGCAAACATTTATATCTCATATGTCCATATCCACTCATGGCACCTGCTCTTGAGGTAAAGGAACTTGCCAAAGTAATTGGCGAGAAAATCATAGTTGACAGGATATCATTTTCAGTGGATGAAGGAGAGACATTTGGGTTTCTTGGAGCAAATGGATCTGGAAAAACAACTACATTCAATATGCTATCAGGACTTCTAAAGCCATCTTCAGGAGAAGCGAAGATATTTGGCAGGAGGGTAAAGGATGCACGGCGCGAGGTTGGATTTGTAACGCAACAGGATTCGTTTTATGAGACCCTCACAGTAAAGGAAAACCTGGAGTTTTTCGCCTCGCAGTATGGAGTTGGAAGAGAAAAACAAAAGGACCTGATAAAGAAGATCATATCGCAGATCAAGCTGACATCCAAGGCAAATTCCCTTGCATCAAAGCTATCGGGCGGAATGAAGAAAAGACTTAATATGGGCTGCTCCCTGGTTCATGAGCCCAAGATCATTTTCCTGGATGAGCCTACTGTAGGCCTTGATCCCGTTGTCAGGAAGGACATCTGGAAGCTGATAAAGGAATTGCAGGCAGAAAAAAAGACAATAATCATAACATCCCACTACATGGAAGAGATAGAATATCTCTGCTCAAAGGTTGCAATCATGTTTGCAGGAAGGATTGTAGCCAGCGGAACGCCGGCGCAGCTGAAGAAAAAATACAAGCTGAAGCAGATGGAGGATGTGTTTGCGCATTTAGTAAAGCCAGCAAGGTGATTTTTATGAGAATCCTACATGCGATTAGAAAAGAACTTCTGGAAACAATGCACGACCATACAATGCTGGCAGCCCTCATAGTTTTCCCAGTTTTTGTAATGCTGTTCATGGGAAGTGCATTCGGATCAATTGAAATCCAGGGGCTTCCGGTGGGAGTAGTTGGCCCGACAAACACATCATTTTCATCAGTATTATTCTCAGATTTGAACCAGTCTCAGGCATTCAACCTCATCAATTATGATTCGGAAGAAGTTGCAATGACGGATTTCAGGGATGGCCAGCTTAGGGCAGTAATCATTGTGCCTGAGGATTTTGAAGCAGCGCTGGGCTCGGGAAGCAGCTCTGAGGTTAGAATTGCAGTTGATAATTCAGATATTGCACTTCAGGAAGCGATACTTGCCGCAATGGGCTCGGTTATCCAGGCATCTTCAACAAACATAACAAGATCATACGTAACAGAAGCATGGGATGATTTGTACTTGCTCAACCAGAGCGCAGCAGATCTTGCTGAAGACTTGAATGAGAGCAGGGCAAAGATGGAGCAGACAAGGTCGCAGCTGGTAAAGATCCAGGAGAACATGAGCAATATTGACATTGGGAAATTGGAGGATTCGCTTGACAGTGCAGCAGACGAGATAGTGTTGATGCAGGATAAGATAGCAGAGCAGAATGATTCCAGCTTCCTGAATAAAAGCGAAGACTTCCTGTATAATGCAAGCTTTGCAGTAAACCATTCGATTGATACTGTTGGAGAGACTCATGCAAAGCTGGTTGACCAGAGCGCAGAGCTGAATGACACCATAGATGCCCTTGATGCTTCAATATCTGCCTTGGAGTTCATAAAAAGCACGACATCAGACAATCTCACTGCAACAGCTCTTGAGATAAATATTGCCACTCTTGAATCATTGAGAAATACAAGCGTGCAGCAGGCAGATGACATTGAAGAAGAGATCCTGGAGCTGGAGTCTCTGAATGATACTTTGCAGTCATTTAGGAGTTCTCTGGAAGACTATGGAGTTGAATTGGGCCAGGTAAAGGCAGATCAAAGCAACACCCTTGGAGAAGTGCTGGACGGGCTTTCGGCACTGGACTCTTCCTTGATTGAATCAAAGCAGACAATCACCAAGCTAAAATTGTTATTTTCTGAGATAAACTCAACCACAAATGAGATAGACGGCACGCTCGAGGAGGTTCTTGAGCAGACAGGTTCTGTAGATGCACTTATTAATTCGCTTCAGGGGACAGTTGCAGCTCAGACAGCAAAGGATCCGGAAACAATTGCAGCGCCGCTTTCTGTAAAAGTGGAAAACCAATATGTGAGAAACAGCTTTGTGGATTTCATTCTGCCAAGAGTGATTGCAGTTTCACTTATGTTCTCGTGTTTTTTGCTCGCTTCGATAAGTGTTGTTCGGGAAAAAACTTCAAAAACAATTGTCAGGCTTCTGATGATTCCAGGCGCCCTTGGAAATGCAGTTGTTGCAAAGATCGCATCAATTACACTGATATCCCTTGGGCAGGTTGGACTGATACTTATCATTGCGCTTTTGCTCTTTGCAGTTGGCATGCCATCGAACATAATGATGGTGGTGCTTGGGACTGTAATGTCTGCGCTGGTGCTAGCTTCTGTTGGGATAATAATCGGATTTTATGCAAGAAGCGAGTCTGCAGCAATACAAACTTCGCTCCTCATTGCAATTCCAATGCTCTTTTTGGGCAACATAATATTCTCTCCGGACCTGCTGCCAGTATACACACAGGCATTGCAGCAGCTATTGCCGCTCTCTCACATAACCAATCTGTTCAAGATAGTCCTCATAACAGATGGAAACCCGTCAACCAACCTCATCGCACTTGGAATAGCGTTCGTGATACTTGCCATTGTGCAGATAATAACTGTAATGAAAAGAAGGGACATCGGCCAGTATATCTAGTGAAGGTACGGAGTGAGGGGAAGTGCATTCCCTTCTTTTGGAGTCTTTAGAGAGTCGTGGAATTGTCCGTAGAATGTACGAAGGACTTCCGGTGGAAGGGAAGTGCTGACAAGAACATACAGCTGATCAGGAAGGCAGGTTATTTTAGAAGCAAAGAGATTATCCAGAAGGGGATAAGTGCGGAACAGATAGGCAAGATCATTTTGGGCTCTGATGGAGGTAACTTTTTTTGATGCAACTGCATTGATCACACCCTCCCGAAGCCGGGAGAGCTCTTTTGCATCATCAGAGCAGGCATTGACAAATGCTTCGCGCGGATGGCCTGCCCCGTGCATACTAAATGAAACAGAAGACATTTGCCTCAGTTTTAATTGGAAATGTGCCTGGATTTCCCTTGCAAAAAGATCCTGCGTATTTTCAGAGCAGCCAGACTCAAGAACTTTGCAAAGCAGCACTGGCGGACCATGCATAAGCATCTTCTCTGCATATTTCTGCTCCTGCTTCGAAGTCAGGGAGTGGTTGCCAAGGAAACCTTCTTTGGCTACTTCCAGAAGAGGAGAGGGAAAACCGCGTGCAAATGCCTTTGCTTTTGAGCGGAATGCGTAGGGTTTTCGCAAAGAAGAACATGAATTCATACACAATAATATATCTAGTGCGACTTAAAAAGGTTCGTGCTTTTTTTAATCCCTTTTCTTCTTCTAAAAGGTATGAATGATTTCAAGGTCACGCCATGGGAAGTGAGTGGTTCCATTGATTATGAAAAACTCATCAAGCAATTTGGCACAAGCAGGATAGACAAGAAATTAACTGAAAGGCTGGAGAAGATCTGCGGGCCGCTGCATCCAATGCTCCGGAGAGGATTCTTCTTCTCGCATAGGGATTTGAATCTTGCTCTGGATGACTACGAGAAGGGAAAGGGATTTTTCCTCTATACTGGAAGAAAGCCAAGCAAAGGCATGCATATCGGGCATATGGTTCCCCTGACATTGACAAAGTGGCTCCAGGACAAGTTCAAATGCAACCTGTACATAGAGATCACAGATGACGAAGGGTTTCTCCACAAAAGGAACTATACCTGGTCCGATGTCCAGGCTGCTGCTGCAGAAAACATAGCAGATATTGCAGCAATAGGGTTTGATCCGGAGAGGACTTTCATCTTCAAGGACAGTGAATACATCAGGAATATGTATCCCCTGCTTCTTCGGGCTGCAAGAAAGATCACAGGCTCGACAGTAAAGGCAGTGTTTGGATTTGATGATGCTACAAACATCGGACTTTCAATGTATCCTGCGATCCAGACAATACCGTCCATGTTTGAGAAAAAGAGATGTCTGATTCCTTGTGCTATTGACCAGGATAATTACTGGAGGATACAAAGGGATATAGCAGAAGGTCTTGGCTTCCACAAAACATCTGCAATACACAGCAGGTTCCTGCCGCCGCTGCAGGGAGTGGAAGGGAAAATGAGCTCGAGTGCTGGCGCCCAGACTGCAATACTATTGACCGATGATGAGAAGCAGGTGAAGAAGAAAATAAACAAATATGCATTTTCTGGCGGCAAGGATACGGTTGAGGAGCACAGGAAGCTTGGAGGAGACCCTACAATAGATGTTCCGTTCCAGTGGCTCTCGATAATGTTTGAAGGCGATGACAAGAAGCTTGCGCAGATACGTGAGGATTATACTTCTGGAAAAATTCTCTCCGGTGAGATGAAGGGGATTCTCATTGAAAAGGTAAATGAATTTCTGCAGGAGCACAGGAAGGCAAGAGAGAAGGCAGAAGTGGAAAAGATGATGTACAGCGGAAAGCTTGCCAAAAAAATGTGGGATACTGTCCATGAGTAGTGCAAAAAAACTGTGCGAGAAGCCGGAAGTTCCCAAGGCACTTGTCTGCGGCATGCTGAGCGATGGTGGAAGGGTGCTTTTCCTGATTAAAAAAGACCAGCACGGAGTAGCGAGGCTGGAGCTTCCATGGATATACTCATACAAGACTTCTGACCCGGTATCGCAGCTTGGAGAAGTTTTTCTAAAGAAAACAGGGATAGATGGGGAAGTTGGAGAGATCAAGTTCGAATCAAGGCACAATGCAGGCTCAAGGAGGAAGAAAAAGTGGATATCCTGCTATGTGTTTGAGATTACTGCAAAGAACAAGAAGGCAAACCCTAGCAGTGAATTTGCAGGATTCAAATGGGTCAGCTTGAAGGAAGTGAAAAAAGAGAAGCTTGGAAGAATGCTCGAGTGGATCAGGAAACTAATTTGAACTTGAATCCATAGTGCACAAGGCCTTCGGGATCATTTCTTTGGATAACCCGGAATACCTGCTCTACTTTTGATCCTACTTTGATATCATCTTTTGTTGCATCAACAACCTGCGCAGTAAGTCTTGCGCCTTCCTCAAGCTCGATCACAGCAAGGATGTATGGGATCTGATCCTCAAAGCCCTGCGGCGGGGCTGCTACTTCAGTAAATGAGAAGATAGTGCCTTTTCCTGAATAGCGGACATCAACCAGTTTTCCTTTTCTTCTGCAGGTTGGGCAGATGCTGCGCTTTGGGAAGTAATTTTTGGAGCATGTTTCGCATTTGACTCCAAGAAGCCTGTATCTCTCAGGAATTTTTCTCCAGGTAAGTGGAATTGCCTCTTTCATGATATCACGTTATTGCATGGTGTTTTTATGTTTTTCGTGGTGTTCCTTGAATGTCTTTATTCCCTTGTCAGTAAGCGGATGATGCCAAAGCTTCTCCAGGACTGCTGCCGGAACAGTTGCGATATGTGCTCCTGCTCTTGCAGACTCGACTATATGCATCGGGTGCCTGATTGAAGCGACGATCACTTCTGTACCAAAATCATAGTTGCCATAGATGTCCATGATATCTGAGATGAGGTCAGTTCCGCTCTCAGAGATATCATCAAGCCTTCCGACAAATGGAGAGACGTATGTGGCTCCTGCCTTTGCAGCGAGCAAAGCTTGGGAAGCTGAGAATACCAGAGTAACATTTGTCTTGAGGCCTTTCTGGGAAAGAATCCGCACAGCCTTCATTCCTTCCTTGGTCATTGGGATTTTGATTACGACATTAGGGCCCCAGGTTGAGAATTCCTCTCCTTCCCTGACCATCTCTTCTGCAGTTTCCGCAATTCCCTCTACTGAAACAGGGCCTTCAACTACCTTGGAGATTTCCTGAATCACTGTCTTGTGGTCCTTTCCGGCTTTCATGATCAAGGATGGATTTGTTGTAACTCCATCGCACATCCCAAGAGCAACTGCTCTTTTTATCTCTTCAACATCTGCTGTATCAAGGAAAAATTTCATAATATCACCGTTGTATACACGTGCAGTTCCCACCATCTTGATAATCATTTTGTTCACAATAGGCATTGCCACAATATGGAGGCCATGCGAATTGTTGGCATTCTGTCATCGACGGATTAGGAAAGCCCAGTAGAGAATTGACAGCAAAAGGAATTATAAGATAAAGTATTGTGCCGCCCCCAACACCACAAACGAAAAGGAGTTTGGAGAGAGACTTCAATATTTTTCTTTTTTTGAAATAAATCGAGGATACATAAATTATAATGACAAAAGTAAGGAGAGAATTATCAAAGCCCCAACAGAAGTTTTTGTAGCTATGCATAATTCAGAAAGTGCCATTACTTTTTCATCCCCATAGATTCTTCTACTGTTTTTGCAATGCCATCAGAATCAAGTAAGTATTTCTTTAGAAGCTCATCTGCACTTGCAGATTCGCAGAACAGATTGTAGATGCCGTGTCTTTTTACAGGAGTTGGGTATTTCTCAGAAAGGAGCTCTGAGATTGCGCTTCCAAGGCCTCCTGTAACCTGGTGATCCTCAACGGAGACTATCAGGCCGCAGTCTTTTGCATGTTTCAGAACCGCATCCTCATCAAGCGGCTTGATAGTATGGCAGTCAACAACCGCAGCATCAATCCCTTTTTCCTTGAGCTTTTCTGCTGCCATAAGAGCATCGTAGACTACGATACCATGGGCAAAGATTGCAACGTCAGAACCTTGGCGGTAGACATTTGCTTTGCCAATTTCAAATTTGTCATCATCATTAGTGAAAACAGGAACCTTTTGTCTTGAGGTTCTGATATAACATGGAGTTTTTGTTGCAGCTGCGGCTATAGTTGCCTTTCTGGTTTCCTCAAGGTCTGCTGGAGACATCACGATCATATTTGGAAGAGAGCGCACAATTGCAATATCTTCAAGGACCTGGTGGGATGCTCCATCAGGACCAACAGTAATTCCCGTGTGTGATGCATGGAAATTGACATTGACATCGTTGTAGCATACTGAAACCCTGATCTGGTCCCAGTTTCGCCCTGGGGAAAACGCACCGAATGCAGAGACAAAAACAGTTTTGCCAAGACTTGCAATTCCTGATGCAACACCAACCATGTTTTGCTCTGCAACACCGACCTGGACAAACCTCTTTGGATACTTTTCTGCAAACCAGTTTGTCCTTGCAGAACCTGAGACATCGGCTGTCAGAGCCCAAACGTTCTCATCCTTTTCTCCAAGCTCAAGCAGACCCTTTCCAAATCCGTCCCTAGTAGGTTTTTTTGTTTCTGGGTTATGTAAATCAGCGATCATGCTTCTCCCTCCTCGATCATCTTTCTCATGTTTTCAAGCTCTTCCAGTGCCTTTTCCATATCTTCCTTGCTTGGTGGTTTTCCGTGCCATTCAAAGCTGTATTCCATAAAGGAGACTGCCTTTCCCGGAATAGTATGGGCAATGATCATTGTGGGTTTTTCATAGACAGCCCGGCTTTCATTGCAGGCGTCAATTACCTGTTGGATATTGTGCCCGTCGATATCAATGACATGCCATCCAAATGACCGGAATTTCTCAGCAAGCGGCTCAAGTGGCATGACATCCTCAGTATAGCCATCTATCTGAATATTGTTTCGGTCCATAATAACAGTAAGGTTTCCAAGCTTGAGCTTTGCTGCGAGCATTGCAGCTTCCCAGCTTTGGCCTTCCTGCTGCTCGCCATCAGAGACCATACAGTAAACGCGAGATTTCTTCTTTTCGGTCTTTGCAACAAGAGCCATGCCGATTGCCTGTGAAAGTCCCTGGCCAAGAGGGCCGGAGGAAGTTTCAATTCCAGGAAGCAGAGTCCTGTGAGGATGTCCCTGAAGGCGGGTGCCAAGCTTACGAAGTGTCATGAGCTCTTCCTTGGGGAAATAACCGGCATTTGCAAGAACAGCATAAAGAACAGGGCATACGTGCCCGTTTGAGAGAACAAAACGATCACGGTCTGGCCAGTCAGGGTTGTCCGGGTCGTGATAGAGCACATTTGAGTAAAGCGCAACAAAGATATCAGCAAGGCCGATGGAGCCTGCAGAGTGTCCGCTTTTGGCCTCATATATCATCTTCACAACGTCTTTGCGAACTTCATTTGCTATCAAATTCAGCTGTTTTATGTTGTTTATTTTTTTTCTTCTCATTCTTTGCACCCAGTTGCAGCAGTTTTCTTGAGATTTTCGATGTTGGTTTTTATTTCACCGGAAAAAATGGCACTTGCAGCAGCAAGATAGTTTGCTCCGGCGCTATAGGCTCCGTGGATCGTTTTCAGGCACACCCCGCCATCCACTTCAATATTCATCGAAGGACCCAGTTCCCGGATTTTCTTTATTTTCTCTTCCATGTCCACCATGTAGGATTGTCCGGAGAAACCAGGGCGGACTGTCATTACCAAAACCTGCTCAATATCAGAGAGATGTGGAATGACTTTTTCAACAGGAGTCTCAGGATTGATTGCAAGGCCGAGCCTTCCGCCTGCCTGCTTCACAACAGAGCGGATTTTGTCAAAATCACTGATCGTTTCGACGTGTACAAGATGCATGTGAGGTCCCGGTGTTTTCTCGATCCATTTTTCAGGATTGAAAACCATCCAATGGAATTCATAATTTGCATCAGGAAGATCATGAAGTGATTCGAGGCCGATTGTCTTGTTTGGAACAAATTCACCATCCATAATATCAAGCTGGATGATATTGACGTGATCCTTGACAAGGGCGATGCGTGAGAGAAGCTCCTCCCTGCTTTTAACTAATATGGCTGGTATTATCTCAAGCTGCATTGTACTCTCCCGCGCGAGCAATTAGACCCGTAAATATGATAGATTATGAGTTAATAAAAAGATACCGCATAAATCATGGTTCGAGGTGGTGTTAATGGTTCGGAGGGGGAAATGATGGAAACGTTTAAATACTTAATGGGTACTCAAATAGGATGCAAAAAAAATATTAACAGAAATGTTGTTAGACATAAGTTTTTTGTCGGAACAAGACTGTTTTGTTCAAGTAAAAAAAATTATATGAGAAGATGAAAAATGGAACTACAACACATACACCTAACTGTGAACGCAAAGATCGACCCGTCTTTCAAGGCGTTGCCGCGGGAAGAGTCAAAGCGTTTCGTGGACATGTTGCTAAAAGAAATCGACATGAAGCCACTTGGGGAAATTAACTGGGCCGACGCCGAAGATTTAGATTTTCCTGGCCAGAGTTTTGTGCAGATGATAACTACATCTCACTGTTCGCTGCATTTCTTTGACCATAAGGGAGAAGATAATGAAATCTATTTTGACCTGTACTCATGCAGAAGCTTTGACACTGAGAAAGTGATAAGCCTTCTGGATGAAAAATTCGGGCTTCGCAACTGGCACGGAATAGTATATACGCGTGCTACAGGTGAAAAGCCAGAGCTAAAGAAGATCAGTGGGCAAAAACAAAAAATGGAAATCATAAACTGATTTCTTTCTAATTTTTCTTGTAGATATGAACTACGGCAGTAGCTCCGCTTCCGCCGACATTGTGGCTAAGTGCCAGATTGGCATCCTTGACCTGCCGCCCTTCTGCTTCGCCGCGAAGCTGCCACACACATTCAACTGCCTGTTTGATGCCAGTTGCACCAACAGGATGACCGCATGCCTTTAGGCCTCCGGAGGTGTTTATCGGAAGCTCTGCTCCAAGAGCAGTCTTTCCATCAAGAGAAGCCTGCCCACCTTTTCCTTTTTCAAAGAATCCGATATCCTCGATTGCCATGACTTCGGCAATTGTAAAGCAGTCATGGACCTCTGCAAGATTTATGTCCTTTGGAGTTACTTTGGCCATGTCAAATGCCTTTTTTGCAGCAACCTGGGTTGCCCGAAGGCCGGTTAATGATTGCCTTGAGTGAAGAGCAATAGTATCGCTTGCCTGTGCGCTTGCAGTAATCTCAATTGGTTTTTTTGTAAAGCTCTCTGCCATATCCATGGGGGCGAGAATTACTCCAGCTGCCCCGTCTGTTATTGGAGAACAGTCCAAAACCTTGAGCGGATCTGCGATCATTTTTGATCCAAGCACCTGTTCCATTGAGACCTCTCTTGGGAACTGGGCATACTTATTATGGACTCCGTGTTTGTGGTTTTTCACAGCAACAGAAGCCAGCATTTCCTCGGTTGTGCCAAAGTCTTCCATGTGCCGCCTTGCCATAAGGGCATAGATTGCAGGAAAGGTTGCGCCGAGGAAAAGTTCCCACTCCTGGTCGCCCGCGCCACCCAGGATGTCGCTTACTGTATTGACGCCAAGCTCAGTCATTTTTTCAACCCCGCCAACTACTACTATGTCATGCATTCCGCTTGCTACTGCCATGATCCCCTGGCGAAGTGCAAGTGAACCAGATGCGCACGCACCTTCAACACGGGTAATCGGAATTGGATTTAGGCCCATATAATCAGCAATAAGGCCTCCTATGTGCTCTTGTCCTATCAAACGTCCGGATGCCATTGTTCCGATGTAGCCTGCATCTATCTTGTCTCCGCTGATGCCTGCATCAGTGAGTGCCTTGACGCCTGCCTCGACAACAAGCTCCCTAAAGCCCTGCTCCCAGTTTTCACCAAAGCGGGTCATTCCAGCTCCTATAATTCCAACTCGTCTCATAAACATTACACCTTAAGAAGGATAAATTATTACCGTGAGCAATTTAAAAAAGTACTATCTGGAGCCCAAATAGAGCTTTTTGAAAAACGGGAGTGTTAATGTGGAGAGAAGAAAGGCCAGAGTCGGGACAAAAGAGGCAAGATACGGATTTGGAGCCTCTATGATGAGAAACAGGGTTAGCGAGAGCAGATAGGTCCCTGCCGCTATCAGGAACCTGCGAAACAGGCTTGTCTCCCAGGCTTTGTCTGATTCAACGCGCTTGTTGCGCTCTTTGAGGGCAGCTATTTCAAGCTCAAGTTTTTTCATCAGAAAAGGATTTGTTGAAAAATATTAAAAACAAACTATTCAGTATAGACCTATGGTCGTAAAGTTTGTTACTTCTTATTCTGACGAAAAGGGGGAGGAGTGTGGAGTACTTGCCATATATTCAAAGAAGGGGAAAAACGTCGCCCCGCTCTTATACCGCGGGCTGATTGCACTGCAGCACAGGGGGCAGGATGCAGCAGGATTTGCAGTCCACGATGGAAAGGGAATCCAGATAAGAAGGGGAGTTGGACTGGTTGACCAGATATTTGAGCCTGGAGACATAGCGCTTGAGGGAGATCTTGGAATCGGACACACGAGATACCCCACAATAGGAAAGTGCAGGATATGCGACGTGCAGCCCTCTATCAAGGACAATATTGCAACAGCACACAACGGACATATCGCAAATTATGAGGTTGTGAAAAAAGACCTTGAAGGAAAGGGCTATTCGTTCACAAGTACGGTTGATTCGGAGCCGGTTCTGTATGTCCTTTATGATATCAAAGATGCAGAGCTTGGTGCAAAGAAGGTGATGGAAACTTTTGAAGGATCTTTCTCTGATGTCGTAATCATGGATGACAAGCTGTATGTTTTCAGGGACCCGCATGCGATAAGGCCTTTGGTATGGGGAGAAAATGAGGACTTCATATGCTTTGCATCTGAAACAGTTGCGCTTGATGTAAACAATATCCCATATAAGGGAGATGTGACTGGTGGGGAATTCATTACAGTAGAAAAAGGAGAGATCGCTTCAAGAAAGCAGCTGGTTGAAAAAGAGAAAAAACACTGTATGTTTGAATATGTATATTTCTCAAGGCCGGACTCCATAATCAACGGAGTAGAAGTCTATGAGGCCAGAACAAGGCTTGGAGAGGTCCTGGCTCAAGAGTCTCCGGTCAAGGCAGATGTTGTTGTTCCGGTTCCAGACACTTCAAGAACTGCTGCTGTGAGCTTTGCAAGAAGCCTGGGGCTTCCGTATGAAGAAGGACTGATAAAGAACAGGTATATTGGAAGGACATTCATCATGCCAAGCCAGGAGCAAAGAATAAATGCAGTGAAGTTAAAACTCAACCCACTCAAATCAGTGGTTGATGGAAAGTCAGTTGTCTTGATTGATGATAGTATTGTGCGCGGAACTACACTGAAGGAGATAGTAAGGCTTGTTCGAAGATCAGGCGCAAAGGAAGTGCATCTGAGGATTACCTGCCCGCCAGTAAAAGCGCCTTGCTTCTATGGTGTTGACATGCCAACATACACGGAACTGATTGCCAACAAGAAAACAATTGAAGAAATCAGAGAATACCTCGATGCTGACAGCCTCAATTACATTTCAGTTGAGGGATTGAAAAAAGCAGTTGGATTGTCAATCTGCAATGGGTGTTTGACTGAGGAATATCATTCAGAATATGTACGAAATCTTGCAAAAGAAGAAAAATCAAAGTGAGAATCATGGTTGTTGTTGAATTTGGTTATGAAGAAATGAAGAAGTTAGTGGACCTTCCCCTTGATGATATGATAGAGGGATTAAGTAGTTTGGGAGCTCCGTGCGAATATGAGGAGAATACAAAAAAAATACTCGCTGAGCTCACACCAAACAGGCCAGACTGGTATTCTATGGAAGGGTTGTCCAGGGCACTTAAGGCATACTACAAAAATGAGCGTCCAAGCTACAGTGCAAAAAAATCAGAATACACGGTTGTAGTGGACAAGTCAGTTTCAAAAATCAGGCCATATACTGTCTGTGCAGTAGCAAAGGGAATCAAATTCAATGACCAGAGGATCAGGGATGTTGTGCTGCTCCAGGAAAAGCTGCTTGGAACTCTGGGAAGAAGAGTAAAGAGATTTGGAATCGGAGTCTATCCGCTCCATGCGATAAATTTCCCGGTCAGGTACACGACAATGAAGCCAGGAGAGATTAGTTATGTGCCTCTTGGACATGAGGAAGAGATGAGCGCAGACAAAATTCTGGAGGAACATAAAAAAGGAAAACAATATGGCCATCTCATCCGGGATTTTGAAAGATACCCTGTGTTTGTTGATGCAAAAGAGAAGATAATGTGCCTGATTCCAATAGTAAATTCAGCTGAAACAGGAAAGGTCGATGAAAAAACAGAGGATTTGTTTGTTGAAGTAACAGGAAATGACATTCATTCATGCAAAGCCGCTCTGAATATTCTGGTCTGTACATTTGCAGACATGGGAGCAGAGATCCAGGAAGTTACAATGGAGTATGAGAAGGAAACGTTCCAGACTCCGGACCTGAGCGAAAAGAGAATGAAGCTCGACATTTCCGAGGTTACAAAAATATTGGGCCCTGAATTAAAGGAAAAAGAAGTGAAAAAATTATTGGAGAGGATGGGTTATAGATACGAAGATGGAGAAGTCATAGTGCCGCCATACCGGGCAGACATTCTGGGTAATATAGATATCATAGAAGACATTGCAATTGCCTATGGATATAATAATTTTGAAAAAACACTTCCGGATTTCTTCTCGCCAGGCGAGCGTATTGAACCTTTTGAGCAGGGAGATCGTGTGATGAGAGGCATGGGTTTTGTTGAGCTCAGCACTTTCATCCTGACAAACAAGGAAAAGCTTGCTGATGTAGGTTATGGAAAGGGAGTTGTGGAAATATCAAACCCCAATTCAGTAGAATTCACAGTAGTAAGGCCAACTCTTATTGCAGATATGCTTGATACATTTGCCACAAATAAAATGAAGGGTCTTCCCCAGAGATTCTATGAACATGGTATTGTCCAGGAAGAGGCAACCAAGAAGAAACTGGTTTTTGGTGTTATGGACAAGGAAGTGAAGTTTTCTGATGTGAGAGGGTATCTGCAAACTCTGGGAAGGGAGCTTGGACTTGAAATTTCACTGAAAAAATTCAAGAATAAGCTTTTCGAAGAGGAAATTTCATGCAAAGTGTTGAGCAAGGGAAAAGAGGTTGGTATTTTTGGTAAGGTGGCGCCCGGCGTTCTTGAGAAGTTCGGCCTTGAATTTGAAGTTTATGTCTGTGAAATAGAAATCTGAATTAAGATTATTAAGTCTAAAGACCAGATATCTTCATGGTAGATAGGAAATACCAGAGTTCAGATGTTGTGCTGCTCGCTGCCATAGAGTTTAGCAGTGGAGAAAAAGGAGCGAATATCAGAGACATCATTGGAGCAGGAGATTACATTAATCATGCTATTTTTACGGAAAAGGAAATTAGAGGTGGGCTATTTAGGCTGTTGTGCGGGGGATGGATTATAGAAATTGGAAATTGTTTTGCAACCAGCAAAAAGTTTAGAGATCAGAAAATAAAATATTCCACTCCAACAGGAAGACATTCGACAAGAAAATTAAGAATGCAGATAAGGGAAATGCTCGAAGTTTCTTCAGGTTCTGATGACCTGCCATTAGCAGACAATGAAGAATACAAAAAAACAGTAAAGGAATATAGAGAGGGTTTTTAGAG
>Ga0180431_10003223_pt1 | contig 21144 bp, 22 predicted proteins | sample SS_ome_11_FD_132459 | JGI IMG/M metagenome (GOLD analysis project Ga0180431, IMG submission 132459) | Hypersaline lake sediment archaeal communities from the Salton Sea, California, USA - SS_1_MS_1 metaG | ecosystem: Environmental > Aquatic > Non-marine Saline and Alkaline > Hypersaline >...
TCTTGGGAGAGTCTTTTGGAAGACGAGGTAAACTGGTATCAGTTGGTGAGTCTGAAAAGGGCTCTACCAAGAAAAAAGATGCTGTAAGCTTCGATGTTAATCTCATGACGACACTATCTAGAACGTAGCGACATACTGCTCGACGCCATCGAGGAAGCGTTGGATCGCAATAAGAACCAATACCATGCCCATTAATTTTTCACACGCCATCAGTCCGTTCTCACCCATTGCTTTATAGAGTGGCTTTGAGGCAAGCATTACTAGTAGTGCTGCTATCCACGCGCAAAGGATCGAGACCAGCATGACGGGCTGGCTTTGCTCCATATGAGCGTAGAGCATGATTGTCGCCAGCACGGAAGGGCCTGCGATCAGCGGAATTGCCAACGGGATAATGAATGGTTCTTCCTTCGGAAGGTTTTCACGTAAACCTGTGAGGTTTGGGAACAAGATCTGCACAGAGATCAAGAACAGGATGACCCCGGAAGAAAGCCTGACGGCCGGGTCGGAAATTTGTAGGAGATCATAGATCCCTTCTCCAATGTAATTGAAGATCACCATCACCAGCAGGGCGATCAGCATTTCCCTCAACAGGATAAGGCGCTGTTTTTTTGGATTGATCCCATCGACCAATTTCAGGTAACTGGCAATATTGCCTATTGGGTCCATGATCAGAAATAACACCAAAGTGATCGAAAAGATTGTCATATTCAGTTCCTTATAATGATTTGATGAACAGGGTAAGCCCCTGCACGACCATTTCTACTGCCATCATTGACAGGATCATTCCCATGAGTTGTTCCAGGGCGCCGAGTCCCCGGCGGTGTAAAATTCTCTGCAAGTAAGGGGCGAACATCAGCAGGCCGCCGACTGCTATCCATGCAATGAGAATAGCGATGGAGATTTTGAATGGGTCTTCTTTTTGCGTGAACAGCATGATGATCGTCAAAAGAGCGGGACCGGAGATCAACGGGGTTGCGATCGGAACGATCAAGGGCTCTTTTTTCTTTGTTTGCACTGTGCTGCCTGAGTGCGGCGAAAAAATCATATTCAAAGCGACAAGAAGCAATAAGACCCCGCCGCAAAGGGAAACGGTATATTGCTGGATATTAAGCTGGCCGAGGAAAAGCTCGCCGAAATATTGGAAGAAGATCGCAATCAGCAGGGCGAAGCCGGATTCCCTGAACATGATCTTTTTCTGCCGTTCGAAATCAAAGTCTTTGATCAGCGCAATGATCGCAGGAGAATTTCCAATGGGGTTCGCGACAAGAAACAACGTCAATGCGATATTAAAGATCGACACGCTAGATATCCTTAGTTAAAAACGAGCTAACCAGGTTGAAGGAGACAATAGGCTGTAGCGGGCTTCCTGTTCCTTTGTATCCTGTTTGATCTTCTGTATCTGAAGCTCAACGATCAACCCTTTGTAGACCCCTACGCCGATGCCCAATGCAATTCCCATCACAGGAAACATCATGCTGGTGAGAATGGTGACAGTAAAGGCCATATAGTACAACTTCCCATACTTGGAGTCGATCTGTTCCATCTTCTCGTTGAATTCAATAAATAAATCAAGATTGTATCTTTCAAGCACTTTAACAGCAACTCTTGTGAGCATGACGGTCCCCGCAAGTGCCAAAAGGGGGGGAGCGAGACCGGGGGCAAAGACGCAGGCCGCAATGCCTGCGACTGTCGTGGTCATGACGCTTAAGGGAGTTTCGTAAACGAAAGTCGCAAATCTGCTTAAAGAATTTTTTAACAAATTTAAAGTTACATTATTCATTGCGTAATATGCTAAGTAATTAGTAAAAATATGTCAAAGTATGAAGCATAACATTGAGTTTAACAAGACTTCTGCAAAACGCTCAGCCAAGGGGGGTTGGCTGACCGATCTCCACCTTGATGCCGCCGACAGGCAAGCGGTCGACAGGTGTTTTGACGATGTCGCAGCCGAGAAGCCTGAAGCTTTACTGATAGGCGGAGATATCGCAAATGGCACGAAGGGGCTGGATTATCTTGCAGAACTTCATCAACGTTTTTCGTTACCCATTTATTTTGTTCTCGGCAACCACGATTACTATTACTCGTCAATCGTGTCAGTCAGGGAGAAGATAAAAGAAAAGTTTGCGCAAAACCGATTCATTCACTACCTCACAGAGTCTAAGGTTATTCCGATCACGGAATCCACCGGTTTGATCGGACATGACGGGTGGTCGGATGCGAAAGCAGGCAACTTCTCAACATCAACTGTCAGGCTCAACGACTATCTCTATATCAATGATTTTATTGGGTTGAGCTGGGAGCAGTTGCGGCTTAAGTTGAACTGCTTGGGACAAGAGGCAGCGGACGTGTTGAAACCGAAGCTGCTTGAGGCGTTGAACGCGTTCGAACAAGTGTTGATCATCACACATGTCCCGCCTTTTGAAGACGTCTGCCTCTATGAGGGACAGCCGACAGATGGCAATTGGGCGCCCCACTTTGTTTGCAGATCAATGGGCGACATGCTCCTGGAGGTTCTGTCGAGGTTTCCTGACAAGGAGGCTATCGTCTTGTGCGGGCATTCCCATCATCGGGCAGAACACCTAATGTTGCCGAATTTAAGGGTGTACGCTGGGCATAGCGACTTGGGAAAACCTGGAATACAGGGGGTGTTGACTAATTTGTAACATTTGTGAACCATGGATGATCGAATTGTAATAAGGAGGAACTATGGCAGCCGGGATACCTTTTTTGCAGCAAGAGATCAGACAAGCGGTTGATCAAGCGACACAGCAGGCTCGAGGGTCGGATATTGACCATTTGATCGAAGAAATTGCCGCGACAAAGTTTGATGAACTGTCGAAAGAGTATGAAAATGATTTACAAGATAAGCAAAAATTTAAAAAAATCAAAAAAACACTGATGGTGGCATCTGTTGTCCTGGCAGTCATCGCTGTTGTAGCTGCTGTTGCAAGCATCTTCTTTTCAGCGGGCACTGTCACAGCGGGAGCGCTTGCGATTGCCGCGGCTTCCGGGATGGTCTCAATTACCACTTCGTTCAAACAACTCGATAGCACAATCGAAAAGTTCATTGCTTACTACAGAACGGACCATCTCGAGAAAACGCGGATCAATAAACTCAAAAAGAAAATTACGAACGTCTCGACATTGCTTCACAAGAGGATCTCGGATCTCACACATCTTGGCGAAGAACAAAGGAGCACGCGCGCTCGAGAAGTTCTTGGACAGATTAGAAAAGTGAATGAGTTCATAGAGAAAATCAAAGAAGAGGTTCCTCAGAAAATTATGAAATTCGATGTGATCGATCCATCTCCTCTTTTAAGAGCTGTAGGTGACGCATGACTGTCTTATGCGGAGATATCGGCGGGACAAATGCCAATTTGTGTTTAGCTGAAATTGGTGATCGGATTACCCTCGGGCATATCCAACATCTTCCGACACAAGAGCACCGCTCATTTTCCGATCTTGTGAGCAGTTATTTAGATACTTGTGATGAAATGCCGGTGTCAGCTTGCTTTGCCGTTGCTGGAGTCGTGAATAATCAACGGGTTGAGATGACCAATGCCGATCTTGTCGTCGACGCAGCTGAAGTTGTGTCGCAAACATCATTGGAAAAGGTCAAAGTGATCAATGATTTTGACGCGGTCGGCTATGCGATCAACGTGCTGGACTCCACAGACCTGATTGTATTGAACGAGGGAGAGCCCGAAGAGAAAGGGGCGAGATGCGCTGTCGGGGCGGGTACAGGACTTGGTAAAAATCTGCTTCTGTATAATCAACAGGTTGGCGCGTATCTTCCGCAATCCTCGGAAGGGGGACATGCGGATTTCCCCATCGCATCTAAAGAGGAGTTGATGTTTGTTGAGAAATTTAAGCAAGCAACCTGGGAAAATTTAGTGTCAGGGAAAGGAATCGAGCACATTTACCATACATTGCAAAAACATCAGTTTCCTGATGAACCTCAAGGGCTTTCCGCAAAAGAGATTTCAGAGAGGCGGCACGACCATGCCCTTTGCCGGGAAACGTTTCATTGGTTTGTAAAATTTTACGCGAGAGCTGCCCGCAATTTCGCGATCGAACTATTAACAAAGGGCGGGGTCTACCTGGCCGGCGGGGTAGGCGCCTCGAACCAGGATATGTTCGGCGATCTGTTTATGCAGGAGTTTACCCGGCATCATTTGTCTCGTTATCGGGAACTGCTTCAAAAAGTGCCTGTCAAGCTGATCACCAATTATGATATCAGTTTGAAGGGAGCCGCTTTTGCTCAAACTGTGGATACATAAAGTTATTGCCCTGCAAGGACTTATTCAGGGACGACTACATAGTGAAGATGTAGAATTTGATGCACAATTTGTATCATCAATCGGTCGACGTTATCTGCCGTGTCTTTCCCTGTAAAGTAAGGAACAATACGTTTATAGTTAAAATTTTCTACTGATGTGGAGCAATTTGCGATCGTTAAGAAGTTAGGATGCGAGTAGATCATTCTCTTTAGCAGCGTTTCTATAGCCGTCTCTAACAGTGCGTTCTTTGTTTCTACCTTGTCCAGAGTTCTAAGAGATACTTCCTTAATCTCACTTATGGACGGTTTTTGCTTTTCAGAGACTAGGAGAGCGGTATACATTTCTCGGGCTGCCAAAGCTGTCTTTTCATTTACCAGGCGCATGGAAGGGATTGCCGTGTTGGACCAATCAGAGATCTTCAAGAACATTTCCCGGTATGTCACGGGACGTGTTAAAATTTCTGGTCTATAGGTTGTCTTAGTCCCCTTCTTGAGCATGGTGAGAACAAAAAATGGCAATCCATTTTTTGGAATATTCAGGTATGGGTACTGCTCGGGCAGCTGACTGAGCAATTCTCGTTCGGAACAAAAAAGGAAGGGGGTAAATTTCGCTCGGATACCCTCTACTGCCAGGGCGCTGGCATTGACATCGGTGGTGATGTCCTCTTCACCGGGTGAGGCTGAGTAGTCGTGAGGGGTTTTACGGGGATATGTACGAAAACTGTTTCTCCATCTCCCAAGAAAAACGTTATCATACATATAATCCGTTGTATAGATTCCTCCCTTCTGAAGAATTCTTCCGCACCCCTCCATAAACGGTCGCAGGTCGCTGTTGAAAGGGGTTGGATCCATGGGTTTCAACGTTTGGAAAAAGTCCCGATGCGCGTCCCTCATTCCATTGACTTCAGGGAATCTCGCGACAGGCACCCAAAACTCTTTCCAACTGATTCGGATGTCAAAGAATTCAAGTTCCAAAGCTCTCAATTCTTGATAGAGCTCTTTGGACAGGTATCCATTTTCCTTTCCTAATGGTTGCGGGGTTGTTTCTGAAGGAATGAACTGACTGATATTGGACAAGGTGCGCTTGAGCAAGGCATTCATGCTGATGATCCGTGGTGCAAGCTTCTTCAGCGCTTTTGCTTTCGATTGTTCGAGAAACCCTGGATATCCATACAAGAAATGGGCAAGCTCTTTTATGACAGGCACGGTGACGGCAACGAATAGATGACCGTTTTTGTCTTTCAGGATCTTATGACATGAAAAGGCATCGGGAAGTTCATTGGAGATGATCACGCCTTGTATCCCGTTCACTCCGAATGCCGCTGCCAAATGACGCGCATCTGCAGGTATCACACTTACCTTATCCCTGAATGCGGATGTTGTTTCCTTCTGCGCTGATTGTAAAGTCGGCGAAATTTCCCCCGTCATGTAGCGAATGTTATCGTAGAATACTCTCCATTCAGGTTGCAACCCGGCCTGAACTTTGGCATGCTGGACAAAATCCCTTGCCAACACACCTGTTCCAGCCCCGAGCTCGACAATGTCAAAACGTTCCTGTAATTCGAACGTGCCAGCCTCGACCATTCCTTTCCATTGGCGGAAGATTAAATCCGCAAGGCATGCGCCATAGAGAGGGGAATTGCTCATTGGGGTTGTCTTGAAGTCAGACCCGATTCCTGGACGGGTTGTATAGTATCCAAACCTGGGATCGTAAAGCGCGTACTCCATATATTCTTTGAATGTGAACAAGTGGGGAAGGACTTTGCCCGCAAAGTCGTAACGCGCTAAATCGAGAGCAACGCAAGTGGGAATTTTCCGCTTTTCAATCTCTTGTGAATGGTCGATAGGAAGGGGGCGGGGGAGAGTGCAACGTTCTTGAATACGCTTTAAACCGGACGTGCTGAATCTAGGATATTGTCCTTCGATTGTCGCTGCAACGTAATATTGTTTTTCGGAAACTTCCTGGCAAGTCATGCGAAATACAATAACATAACTTATTAATTTAATCTATAAAAAGGTTGGGGGATGTTAGAGGGTGTCTACAATCTAAACTTCATTTACTTTATAGACACCCTCTTGGTCCTATCCGTACGCGTGCTGTTGACTGAGGCGTGACATCGCTTCCAACACCATTTCCCTGGATGCAAAGGCGCTGAACCGGACAAAGTGCTCACCCGCTCCTCCAAAACCGCTGCCTGGAATGGCGACCACATGAGTATGATTCAACAGCTCTTCAAATGCCTCCCAGGATGTTTTGGGAGAATAATCGACCCAGACATAAGGAGCGTGATCGCCTCCATAACAGGGATAACCCAGGGATATAAAGGTTTCTTTGATCAAATGGGCGTTTTCAAGATATTGACGGATCACATTCTGCCCTTGTTCCCAACCTTCATCTTCCAAGACCGCTTTCCCTGCTTGTTGAGCGATATTTGAGGCGCCGTTGAAAAATGTGGACATGATCCTGCTCCACGCTTTTTTAACGGAGGAACCATCAGAAAAACGAAGTTCGTTCGGGACGACTGTCCATCCCAATCGAAGGCCTGTGAATCCCGCCAGCTTAGAAAAGGAATTGACTTCGATCGCGACTTCACGGCTGCCTTCGATCTCAAAAATCGACCGTGGAAGCGTTTCATCGGTAATGAATGATGAGTAGGCGGCATCGTAAATGATGATGGAGCCGTTTTCTTTTGCAAAGTCGACATAAGCTTTCAACTGCTCTTTCGTTGCTGCGCTCCCAGTGGGGTTGTTAGGAGAACAGAGATAGATCAGGTCAGCTTTTACAGGGTCTGGAAAAAAGCCGTTCTGAGGCGTGCAGGGCATGCGGATAATATTTTCCGCTACACCGCTAATCAACGATGTATCGACGTAGACAGGGTAGACGGGGTCTTGGACTGCAATGGTCGATCCCTGCTCAAACAGGAGCAATAGACGCCCGCAGTCGCACTTCGCTCCATCTGAGATGAAAATCTCGCTTGGATCGATAGCTCCGTGGTACATCCGCTCTGTGATCCTGGTTCTAAGATCTGGATCGCCTTGATCGGGCCCATAGCCGCTATATCCCTGGGGTGTTCCAAGCCCGAGGGCGTAGCTGCTCATCTGCTCTGCAACAAAGGGGGCGAAGGGGTGTGTCGTGTCTCCGATTCCGAGGTTCACAAGTTTTGCGGTTGGCTCTTTAGCCAGGAACGCCTCTTTTCTCCTTTGAATCTCAGGAAATAGGTATCCGGCTTTTAGTTTTCCAAGTTGAGGATTAGAATTAGCCATAAACAACCTTTGGAAGGGCTTCTTTAATCAGTTTTAAGTTTTCATCCGAAAGTGATGTCAGAGGTAGGCGACAGGGGCCTGATGCGGCTCCTATAAGGTTCATTGCCGCTTTGAGCGGGATCGGATTTGAATCGACTGATAACGCTTCTAATACAGGAAGGAGATGGTAGAAAATTTCCCGAGCTGTTTGAAAATCACCTGCCAATGCGCAAGAGACAAGGTTGACCATTTCTTTTGGTCTGAGATTGCTTATGCTGGAAATAACGCCGGTCCCTCCGATCGAAAGAATGGGAAGTGTCAGGGGGTCGTCTCCGGACAGGATGCTAAAGTTCGGATCGACCTTTTCAATCCATTGAGAAAGAGTCGTGAGGTCTGCGGAAGCATCTTTGATCCCGATGATATTGAGGATATCAGATAGGCGCAGGAGAGTAGGCGTTTGAATCCTGCATCCCGCCCGTCTGGGGTTGTGATAGAGGACAACAGGGATTTGAATCGACTCGGCAACAGTCTTGAAATGGTGATAAATCCCTTCCTGGTTGGGTACGTTGTAGTAAGGGGTGATCACCAGGCAGCTGTCGGCCCCCAGTTCTTCGGCCAGCCTGCTGAATCTGACAGTCTGTTCTGTCGAGCAGTTGCCCGTTCCCGCCATCAGGTGCACTTTGTCGCTGCACTCTTCTCTTGCTATTTGGAGTACTCTGACTTTTTCCTGCTCTGTCAAGGTTGGGGCTTCTCCTGTCGTTCCCAGGGCAACGACCCCAGCAACCCCATGTTTGATTTGAAACTGAATGTTCTTTCTCAGTCCTTCTTCATCAAGGGTCCCTTGATCGGTAAAAGGAGTGATTAATGCGGTATAAACCCCTTTCAATTGTGACATAGCAGGTCCTCCATTGTGTAAACCCCTTTTTTGTTTTGAATCCACTCCGCCGCAGCGACAGCTCCCGATGCGAAGTCTTCACGGTTTCTGGCTTGATGGGAAATCGTGACCGTATCGGAAGGGCTGTCAAAATAAACAGTATGCGTCCCCGGGACCGAACCGCAACGGACAGATGAAAAGGGGATTGATTCGTTTTCTCTCTTTGAACCGGCTGCGATCGCTTTCTGTACGGAAATTGCGGTGCCTGAAGGAGCGTCCAATTTTTGGCGATGGTGCATCTCGATTCCGGCAACATCGTAATTTCCTTTGCCCAAAAAGAGCTCTGCAGCTTTTTCCACAGTTTTTAAGAAGAGGTTTACACCAACGGAGAAATTTGAGGCATAGAACAAGCCTGTTTCCGAATCGGAAACCCACCGCTTCACGTCATCTAACGCATTGTCCCAACCAGTTGTTCCGACGACCATGGGTTTTCCCATGCGCAGGGTTCTTTGGATATTTTCCAGCACGGCGCTCGGCCGAGTGAACTCGATGCAAACATCAGCTTTTTCCAGGAAGTCGCACTCTGTTTCATGGTTATTGAATATGGGGTCAATGATGGTCACAACTTCATGGCCTTTATTTATGGCCGCTTGCTCGACCATTTTCCCCATTTTGCCATATCCAATGAGAGCAATTTTTAACATGTGTCGAATGATAATCGATTGTCCCTTTTTGGCAAATTACCAATTTTCTCAAACTGATCAGGATCTTGTAATTTGATTTATACTCTAGTATACTGCGTGAATTGCGAGATTTTGCCCCATGTTGTTGCTATGAATCGGTTATTTGTCACCCTTTTTTTATTCACCATTATTTCCTTGCAGGCGTCATTGCCGATCACCCGCCAGTCAATCCAAAAAGCGATTGAACAGATCGACCGGTTTGTGATCGACGGCAGGGAAGAGACCTCAGTGCCGGGTGTTGCCATCGCAGTAGTCTATAACGATGAAATGCTTCATCTCAAGGGGTATGGAGTGCGGGAAGTTGGAAAAATGGACTCCGTTGACAATGATACCGTTTTTCAACTGGCCTCGCTTTCCAAGCCGATCACTTCATCTGTGTTGGCGGCTGTTGTTGCTGGAGGTCAAGTGCGATGGGACAGCCAAATTGCGACATTGGACCCCGCGTTTCAGCTTTCCGATCCCTGGGTCACCCAGCATGTGACAGTTGCTGATTTTCTCAGCCACAGAAGTGGTTTGTTCGACCATGCAGGAGACCTCCTGGAAGATTTAGGGTATGACGCGAAAACAATTATTCATCAACTGCGGTTTATCCCTCGCCTTAATCCTTTCCGCGCAAGTTATGCTTATACCAATTTCGGATTTTCCGAGGCGGCATTTGCCGTCGCAAACTCACTTAATCAAAGTTGGGCAAGCCTTGCAAGTGAAAAGCTGTTTGTCCCATTGCGGATGAGAAACGCAAGTTTCTCATATAAAGATTATCAGAACGCCGTGAACAAAGCAGTCGCTCATCAGTTTATCGATAAGAGTCCAATGCCTCTTCACGTGCGGGATCCTGACCCACAGGCGCCAGCAGGAGGCGCCAATATGTCGATCAAGGACCTGGCCAAATGGATGATTTTCAGTTTGAACAGCGGATCGTATAAAGGTCATCGGCTGGTACCGGAAAAGGCGCTGCTAGAAACGCAGAGCCCGCATATTGTTTCCGAGCTGGACCTCCTGAAAAACAGGATCAGTTTTTACGGACTCGGATGGGGGATCAAGTACAATGAGTACGGAAATAAGGTACTAAGCCATTCAGGTGCATTTGCTCTAGGCGTAAGGTCCCAGGTAGTGCTGATTCCCGAGTTGAACGTTGGTATCGCAGTGTTGACAAACGCCTACCCACATGCCCTTCCTGAGGCGATCACACAAACCTTTTTAGATCTTATTTATACAGGAAAAGTGCAGAAGGACTGGCTTCCTGAAATGAATGAGAGGTTCATTAACGCAATGGGCGATGAAAGCCATGAGTATCAAAAGCCTAAAAACTATATTCCGCATATCGAATTAGACCGGTATGTCGGGCTTTATTATAACGAGTACTATGGGGACATGAGGATTGTTAACGAATTTGATCAGCTTGTCTTGATTATTGGGCCCAAATCATCCCGTTTTCCTCTAAGACATTACAATAAAGATACTTTTATCATGAAGACGGAAGGGGAGAACAGTGTTAATGAGACAAAGGTTGTTTTCGAATTTTCCCCTGAAGGATTTACTAAAAGAGTCATCATTGACTATCTCAATAATCATGGGCTCGGGGTCTTTTTGCCAATCAGAGAAGATGGGATAAGTCTATCCCGCCGACAGCGGGATAGACAATAAAAGCCTTTAGTAGAGGCAGGTACCAATTGAATAGTTATTCATATTCACGTTAATGAGAATATTTGGATTGGTGCCTGAGAAAAGACCGTCGTTGATTCCGATAATGACAGTGTCATTTGGAAGCCACTTGTTAACGATAGACTGGTCAAAGCTGGACATCTTCCAGATAGAACCGTCTTCCAGGTAGATTTCACGGTATAGATAGTCGATAGCGACGATCCAGTGTGTGTAAGCACCATTGTAGATAGGTCCAAGGTATAGATTAACTTTAACTTTTGCGCCTGTGTTCAGGTTGATCAGCTTGTAATCATGCGAAGAGAAGATGCTGTCATTTGGAACGATAATGATTATATCGCTTGTCAGCCAGTTTAGAGTTTTATAGGTGTCGTTAGAACATACTTTCCAGATAGAACCGTCTTCAAGTTCAACAGTATCGCCCAGGAATGAAACGCCGATTGGAAAGTGGAAAGCGCCTTCATGCGTTGTGACATAAGTCGCTTGTTGAAAACCTTTTTTGACGATTTTTTTAGCTTCGATCTCTTCATCCTGAGAATCTTCTTCGTCCGCATCTTCCATTTGAGCGAGGCGGTCTTCGTATAGTTTGACTTGTTCAGCGTGAACCATCGCTCTGTCGCCGACAGAAATACGGTTTTCCGTTTCTGTTTCGTCAGCAGCCAGCGGCATTGAAAATAGGACAAGGCCTAAAAAAATATTTAACAATTGTTTAGTTTTCATAACTTAACATCTCTTGTTGTGGGTTTAAAAAGTAAATGAAGATATTGACATACATAATTAAAGATAAAATTAAGAAAGGATTAAAAAATCTTGATACTCAATTTTTTTTAAGAAATAGTGTAACATATTCTAAAATTACTGTTATTTTAAAATATTATTTATGTATTTTTTTCAGGATTCAGTCATATGGATCTTTGCGTCTTGAGTGAACGTAGTGAACAGGCGTTTGAATTAGAGGCTGGTGGAATACGGTTTTGAATGGAGAAGAACCTCTTCCCACATCTCATTCAAAGTCTTCTTTTGCAGATCGGAAAGGGGGGATAAAACCAAGAAAAAATCATCGTTGTAGGTAAATGCCGCTTTGGTCCAGTTCGCGGACCCGTTCACAAGCGTCTTGTCATCGATCAATAAAAATTTATGGTGCAGAAGCTCCTGGCCTCGATTGACACGGACATCAACTCCACCCTTGGTCAGCTTTTCCGCGATCCGCTTGCTGACGCCGTTGGAGGCATTGCGGTCAAGGACCACTTCAACCTTGATCCCTTTTTGTTTTGCGGAGATTACTGCATCGGCAAGGTCATAGCGTGTCCAGGTGAACATAGCGATCTTTACGCTTTTTTCAGCAGACCTCAAAAGCTCCTTGATCTTCTCAACCCCGTCCGTATTATCAGGAAAAAACCAAAAGTCCAAGTGTTGACCGCCAATCGTCCAATCTTTGTTAAGCGAAGGTTCGATGAGTCCTTCGGTCTTCATGTGGGAAAATTTCGCGAGCAGGTATGCTGCAAGCGGCTTCGAATAAATTCCGACAACCAGGTTTCCGTGCGACTTTAATGAGGCGGTTGTCAGGTTTGCGGAGCCGCATAGGATGAGCGTTGAGTCCGTAATCATTATTTTCTGGTGCATCAGCCCTTTTGATTTACGGTAGGTGACTTTTACTTTGCTCCCCATTTTTTTTGCCAGGCCGGAAGAGGCATTGTGATCACAGATGATCTCGACATCGACCCCTCTTTCAGCAGCTCTTTTCAATGCATTGATCACTTTTTTGTCCCGCAAACTATAGATAATCAATCGTATGGAGTCTTCCGCATCATCAATGGTCTGGACGAAGGTGATCTGCAGGTCGTGATGTGTTTCTGTGGCGTAAAATTTGATTGGGTTTTCAGCAGAGGGGAGTTTCGCGTGGGTCAAAGCGTAACCGACCGAGCCGTAAAAATAGCCGATCAGCAAAATGATAAGGGCCCAGGCTGCTTTTTTCATCCAATCTTTGCGGGGTTGTGTTTTTCAAGGAGAGCGCCCAGGAGTCCGGTATAGCGGCTTTTGACCTCGTCATTATGGACAGCGATCGCAAGCGCTTTTTTTGTGCCGACGAGGATCACCAGTTTTTTTCCCCTCGTCACCCCTGTATAGAGAAGATTGCGGTGCAGAAGTTTGAAGTGGGAGGTATGGACCGGCATAATGATGCAGGGGCACTCGCTTCCCTGATACTTATGGACCGATACTGCGTAAGCGAGCACGAGTTCATCGAGGTCGGAAAAGTCGTAGGAGATGAGCTCCTCTTCCATTCTGACGTAGAGCTTTTGGTCCATCTCGTCGATCTTTTCAATCCGGCCGACGTCTCCGTTGAACACTTTTTTGTCGTAATTATTGCGCATTTGCATCACTTTATCGCCTTTGGCGAACCGGCGGCCATATTTATAGATCGGATTCTGGTTCGGGTTGAGGGTCTCTTGCAGGATGTGGTTGAGATTGTCTGTGCCGATCACCCCTTTTTTCATAGGAGCAAGCACTTGGATCTGACTGAACGGGTCGAAGTGGTAGGTCTTGGGCACCCGCTGTGTGACAAGGGTCAGGATCTGGTTCAAAACGCCTTCTTTGTCCTCTTGCGCGATAAAAAAGAAATCGCTCTCTTTGCTGTTGTAAAGCTCGGGAAAAACACCTTGGTTGATCCTGTGGGCATTGGTCACAATTTGGGAGCCGGAAGCCTGCCTGAAGATCTCATTGAGCTGGGTCACCGGCAGGGTCCGGGAAGCGATCATGTCCTTTAATACATTGCCCGGCCCCACACTCGGCAGCTGGTCGATATCGCCGACAAAAATCAGACGGGAATGGGTCGGCACAGCCTTTAGCAAGCTGTACATCAGCGTTGTATCGATCATACTCGCCTCATCGATGATCAGCAGGTCGCAGTCCAACGGGTTGTCCCCGTTGCGCTTGAACCCTCCCGCTCGAAAATCAAACTCCAACATGCTGTGAATGGTCTGCGCTTTTTTTCCTGTGATCTCGCTCATCCGTTTAGCTGCTCGGCCTGTGGGAGCTGCCAACAGAATGTTGCCGGACAACTTCGAGGTGATGGTCAGGATCGCATTGGTGATCGTGCTCTTACCTGTTCCCGGTCCCCCTGTAATGATCTGCGCTTTTTCAGAAAGGGCGAGGGAGACTGCTGTTTGCTGGTTGTTCGCCAGGTTAATGGAAAGCTGCTCTTGCACCCATTCCAAGGCTTTTGCCTGATCGACGCGCCTTAAGTGCGAGGCGCCCTGCATGATCCGCAGAAGCTCTTTTGCGATCCCTTTTTCCGCGATAAAGAGCGGCTTTAGCCATAAAAATGGTTGTAAGACGCCTTGATGGACCTGCTCCTGAATAATAATGCGATCTTCCTGGAGCCTTTCGAGGCTGGTGACGATTAGCGAGGCATCCACTTCGAGAACTTTCGCTGCCTCTTCGATAAAGAGTTCCTGGGGGAAGCAGACGTGTCCGTCATTGCAGAGTTCAGATAACACATAGAGGATGCCCGCTTCGATCCGTTCCGGGGAGTTTTTCTCGATCCCAATTTTTCCCGCAATTTTATCTGCGGTCTTGAATCCAACCCCATGAATGTCTCGCGCCAGCGCGTACGGGGTTTCTGAGACGACCTGGACACACTTCTTTCCATAGACGCGGAAGATCTTTTGAGCATAGACCGGGCTCACGTCGTGGGCCTGCAAGAAGATCATCACATCGCGAACAGATTTTTGTTCGTCCCAACATTCGCGGATGGTCTCCACCCGTTTTTCTCCAAGTCCCGGAATTTCCAGTAAACGCTCAGGCGATGCATCGATCACGTCCAGGGTTTCGATGCCAAATGTTTGAACAATCCTTTCAGCATAGACGGGGCCGATTCCTTTGATCAGCCCGGAACCGAGGTATTTTTTGACGCCGTTGAGATCGGCGGGAGCATCAGTCTGATAGTCTTTGACCTCGAACTGCAGGCCGTGGGCCGGGTGTCTTTTCCAGTTTCCGGAGCAGCTGATGGTCTCGCCAGGCTGCACAGTGGGCATAAAGCCGACGACGCAGGTCAGGTCAGACTGACCAGGCTGCTGCATTTTGACGACGGTATACCCGTTTTCCTGACTTTGGAACGTTATCCGTTCGATGTAACCTTTGATCTGATCCATAACTTGAACATCGTACACAAAGATAAGGTATAGAGTAAAGATTCTCCTTGGCTATTAAATCCCTCTGTCATTAAATAACAGATAAACGAATCAAAATAGGTAAGATCATGGTTGTCAGGTTTTTGCTTTTGGCGTGTGTCATTTTTACAGCTCCCGCCGTGGCAGAAGGTTATGAAATTGAAGAAAATGTGGAAGAGGTTGAAGGGCTCTGTATTCCGGAAGAAGAGTGCGACGAGGATGAAATTTCCTACCGCTGCCAGAGACGCTGCCGACCACGCCGCCGCAGGTGCTGCTGCTGGAGGGACATCGATGCGTCCTGGCCAGGTAAAATGGAGAACTCCTTTAGAGAAGAGATGAGAAGGTGAGAACGCTTTTCCTCTCTTCGATTATGCTGGGACTCTGTTTCTCCGTTCATGCCAGCGACCAGCGCTTGATCCTGCAGCTATCTTCCGGAATCCATGCGGAACGCGCCAATGCCGCCTATCTTCTTGGGATGAGCGAGGATCCGGGGGCTGCTTCTCTGCTTCTCAACCAGTTGAAGGAAGAACCGGTCAAAAAGAATCGTTTGGTGATTATCGAATCGGTGAGGAAGCTTAATACGAAGGATGGATATTCCGGTCTGAGCTCCTACTATCCTGACGAAAAAGATATCGAGGTGAGGAGAAAAATACTTAAGGTGTTAGGGGACAGTCGGGATCCTCGATTTATTGAGCTGATCGCAAAAAACCTCTACAACCCCGATAAAGAAGATCAGAGGCTGGCCCTATCCTCACTAAGCCAAATAGACAATCGGGAAGCAGCCCAGGCGATTGTACGCTATTTTTTGACACAGCCGTCACAGCAACAGAAAGAGTGGGCGCTGAGCGCGATCGCAGTGCAAAAACGGAAAGAAGCTGTCAAACCGTTAGTTCAATGCGGAATTCGCACCCATGATAAATCGGAAAGAGTGCGTATCTCTGAAACACTTGCCGAGCTCAGGGACAGTGAAGCGCAGGACGCGATTTTTGTGTGGTTTCAGGAAGAGCAGGACTCTCATTCAAAGAAACGTTTGATAAGAAGCCTCAAGAACGTTGGCAGCTCCAAGATCGTTGGAGCTTTGTCTAACGAGTTGAAAAATAATGACTTGAATCTTCAGGTCGAAATTGTGGGAGCCATGGTGTTCATCGATGAGCAAGCATCGGCTCCCTACCTCCACTCTTACTACGAGGAAACGATGGAGGCTCTGGACCCCAACATGTCCCGTTTGGAGGCTGTGACGGCGATCAGGCTGCACAAGCTCTTGAGGCAGGTGCTTTCAATTGAAGAATCGGCGGACAATTACCCGGAGCAATGGAAAAAAGACCCTGTCATCTCACGGATGATTGCTGGATAGTGTCGTCATGAGATTTTCAGCATTTTTCCTTTATTAATTTCATGACGACCCTATCTAGTTGACTGCTTGCCTGGAATGAGGCAAAATAGCTGCTATGCGCCTATTTACACAAGACAGTTTGGAACGGCTCCGCTCAAGGGTTGACTTGATAGAGGTTCTCTCCTCCCATGTGGAATTGAAGCGTGCCGGTTCGGCATACAAGGGTCTCTGCCCATTTCACGATGAGAAGACCCCCTCCTTTGTTGTCCAAAAAGGGGAGAGGCACTACCACTGTTTCGGTTGTGGCGAACACGGCGATGCCATCAAATTCCTGATGACCTATCTGAATTTGGGATTTCTGGAATCTGTCGAGAGCCTGGCAGAACGTTTCCATGTTCATCTCGATCGTGTTGAGGGGAAGGACCAGTATACCGGCCCCAGCAAAGCTGTTATGAAGGAAGCGTTGGACCATGCCAGCCGTTTCTTCCATTTCTATCTGCTCAGGACCCCTGAAGGGCATCAGGCGCTCAAGTATTTGTACTCTCGCGGAGTGACACTGGACTTTATCAAGCAGTTCCGGGTCGGCCTTGCGCCGAAAACCCCGGGAATACTTCGCAAAGCATTGCATGAGAAAAAGATCAGCGATGAGGTGATGAGAGGGTGCGGGCTGCTCTCCCGGTCTGATTCCGGCAGGGCGCGCGAGTTTTTTTCCGACCGGATCACTTTTCCCATCTACCATCCTTCCGGTTCGGTCATTGGTTTTTCCGCACGCAAGTTTAACGAGGACACTTTTGGCGGGAAGTATGTCAATACCCCTGAAACGCCTCTGTTTAAAAAATCGCGGGTTCTTTTTGGCTTGAACCACTGCCGTCGACGCATCGTTAAAGAGCGCCGTGTGATTATCGTCGAAGGGCAGATCGATGCTCTCCGTCTCATCCATGAAGGATATAATTTTGCTGTCGCTGCGCAAGGCACGGCTTTCGGAAACGAGCACGCCGATGAGTTGGCAGGGATGGGGGTGACCCTTGTCTATCTGGCATTTGATTCCGATGACGCAGGGAGGGAGGCTGCCGCGAAAGTGGGAGATCTCTTTCAGGCCCGCGGCATTGAAGTGCGTATTGTTCCCTTACCGTCAGGAACGGATCCGGATAGTTTCCTAATGGAAAAGGGGCCGGAGGCATTCCAAAAATTGATGGAGGATGCGCAGAGGTATTTGGAGTTTCTCGTCGGGCATTTGTCCAGAGGGATTCCTGTGGATACTCCTGCCGGGAAGAATACAATTGTCAAATTGGTATCCGACCAACTGAGAAAATGGGAAAACCCTGTCATGGTCCATGAGAGCCTGAGGGAGCTGGCCAGACGGCTGCAAGTCCCGGAAGAGATTCTTGGTGTAGGACAGGAGTATTTGCCGAACACATTAATGCGCAAGTCTGCAAGTGTTGGCTTTGAGGAAGTGGATCCGGTAAAGATCCTCGAACTGGATTTTTTACGCTGGCTCATTGTTGTCGGGCATCAGGAGTTTATCGAAGTGGCTCAGCAAAATATCCATCCGGATGACCTTCAGCATGAGGGGTGCCGGAGACTTTACCAGACCTATTTGACAAGCCTGCAAAATCACCTTCCCAATGACCTTTTGTCGCTCATTCAGAATGAAGAAGATCAAGAATTGGTGGCAGAGCTGATGAGTCGGAAAATTGATCAGGAAAGAGGAGTCGATCAGTTCCTTCAATCCGTTCAGCGCATCCTTGACCGCAATTGGATGGAAAAGCGGGAGGAGATCCGCCGCCGTATCCACAGCGGAACGCTCAACGACGAAGAAGCTTTGGCTTTACTGAAAAAATTCGATGAGTTAAAGCGTAGTAAACCTGAGGTCAAGCGTGGCGCAGCATCTCCTGTTCTATGATGGTGAGTGTGGGCTTTGCGATCATCTCGTCCAGTTTGTTTTGCGGGTAGATCACAAGGGACAATTTCTGTTCGCTCCGCTTCAGGGAGAGACTGCTGGCATAGAGTTAAAAGATGTCCCTGACACTTTCAAACAAGCTGACAGTCTAATCCTGATCGAAAACTATCAGCAGCCCAACGCAGCCATGCGGATCTATGGGAAGGGGGCGTTTCGCGTTGCCTGGCTCCTGGGAGGATGGTGGAAGCTTCTCGGCTGGATCTCTTTCCTGCCGGCGTTTCTGTATGATTGGGGATACCGTTTGGTTGCGAAAAACCGCCACAGACTGTTCTCGAAGGATTCTTGCAAAATTCCCGATCCATCCCAAAAAAAGCGTTTCCTTTCATAAGTATCTGATTCTCAATTAATTAAAATTAAAAAAATCTTCTATCTAACGATATTTCGAGATGAAGTATTAAAAAAAACATTATCACTGTTCATTAAAATAAATACTGTAAAAAATATTTTGAATTCAAATCAAAATGTTGTAAATAGGGGAATTAGGAGTATTTACCCTTCATGTAGGAGGGTTGCGATAACAATTTGGAATTTTAGGAATCCGAAAAGGAGGAAAACATGCTTAGACAAGCAGTAAGAAAGTCACCACGAAAGAAGGTGGTGCGAAAACCTGTGAAACGCGCTGCGGCGAAGAAAAGCACGGCAGCAAAGAAAACAACGTCTGCGATTAAAAAATCGCTCTTTATCCCACGGATAGAGACGTTTGTTAAAAACCTTGGTTCGTTTGTCGACCAAAGGAAAAAGCACTTTACGACGAAAGACCCTGTATACAAAAGGCTGCATGCGATCCATACGTCATTGCAGCAGGAGCTGAGAAAGAATAATATTCTCAATCCTTCTTCAGCTAAACATTTGAAAGCTGTAACGCCAGCTTTGCGCGGTGTAACAAAACTTCCTGCTAACGTCAAAGGACAAGTAGGAAAATTGATGAACTTTATTCGCGCTCAAGTGAACAAAGATGTTCTGATGATGATCAGACAGTTCAATTCTCATTTAACTCCATTGCACACTGAGTTAAACAAAATGCACAGAAGTTTAGAAGCTGGCATTAAAAAAGCCAAAACACAGAAGATTCAGTGGAAAGTGGATCCTTCGATGAAGAGAAGAATTAGCGCTCTCAATACCCATTTGAACCGCTATCGCACAAAGTGGTTCAACCGTCTCAATAAAATCAATCTGCACGGCAATGCTCAGATCAAAACTCAAGTCAAAGCTTTGAAGAAGAAAATTGACGAAGCGCAGAAATTGTTGAGAAAGAATCAAACGATTATCAATCGTTATGCGAAAACACCAAAAGCCCGCAAAGGGTATAAAACGCAGTTTTTGATGAATGCGACTCAAATGCAGGCGCTTGAGTCAAAAATGAAAGCCATCGATACGACATGTGAAAAAGCGCGTATGCAGGTGGAGCATTTTTGGGATCAGCTGAAAGCGGTTAAAATGTTCTAAGGCCAGGGCAGTCATTTCTGGCGATGACAAGAGGCGGACATTCTTAAGAATGTTCGCCTTTTTTTATTAAGTTATTTTTATATATTATATATTGAATCAATTTATTATATATTGTATATTAATTCGATTAAAACGGTTCATCCGGAAAATGAGTACCTCTGCTCGTGAAGGTGGTACAATCTCAGCTTGAAATATTCTATATCTCGAAATCCATATGCCTGTCTCTTCAGAGTCTTAATCTTGTTATTAATCCCCTCAGCTCTGCCATTGCTAATTCTATGTTTAAAATAGTTGGTCAATCCCTCCCAATAACGAATCAATGTTCGGCATGCCCGAATCATTGGTTCTATCCCTGACTCAAAAACATCTAGAGCCCATTGGCAAAAAAAACGTACTGCCGTTTTGCGATGGTGCTTCAACCAAAACATTCGAAATTGCTCTTTCAGTATGTAAGCTCTTGCTAGCCGATCGTTTACTTGCAAAAGTTGTCCTAAGCCTTTCCTTTTAAGAGGATCAAGGCTTTCATAATTTCGCAGTAGCAAGAAACGATTCCCTTTCAAGGTTTGATATCCAGCTTTTCGATTCATTTCAAATTCTTCTTTTCTCAGTTCATCAAGAGCTTTATTCATTAGGGCTACTGCATGAAAATGATCGAAAACAACATCGACATTTGGAAGCTGCTCCTTCACAGCTTTAATGTAGGCGTTACTCATGTCTATTGAAATTGCTTTAAGCGTTTTTGCTTTGTTTCTAAGACGCTTTAGAAAAGGGGAAATATCAGCCGAGCTTCTTCCTTCAACAGCGTAAATGATTCGTCCCGTCTCGATATCGAACACGATAGTCATATAATTGTGCCCTTTCCGAAGACTTATCTCGTCAATGCTAAGATAACGAAGTTCTTTGTATGGGATTTTGCGATAAGTTTTTCTTAGGTGTCGTTTATGAATTTCTTTGATTGTGTCCCAGCTGACTCCTAAGAATTTAGCAACATGTTTCACTGTACCAAACTGAAGCAGTTCTAAAGCAAACTGAGCAAATGCCTTTGTGACTCTTTTTTTACCATCAGCAAAGGGGAGTTTAAGCCACCTGATTGCTTGACAATTGTGGCATTTGAGCCTGGGGATTTCTACTTCTAGGATGCATTTTTTTGAACCAATTCGGGGAAGCCAAAAGGACTTTAGCCTTTTCCCCTTATAGATGATTTTCTTGCTGCTACACTTTGAGCAAAAATGAATTCTTTTGAGAGGACGAGCCCGGAGAATGATAGAATTTTCCCCTTCAATCGTTCCCAGGTGTTGAAGATCTGAAAGAGAAAATGTATGATATAAAGCCGAAGTAGACATAGAAGAGCCTCCTTAATTGCAGTTAAGATGCTCTATTTCTATCGTCTACTTCTTTTTTTTGCCTAGATCCAGGTACTCATTTTCCGGATGAACCA
>Ga0180431_10003225_pt1 | contig 21141 bp, 38 predicted proteins | sample SS_ome_11_FD_132459 | JGI IMG/M metagenome (GOLD analysis project Ga0180431, IMG submission 132459) | Hypersaline lake sediment archaeal communities from the Salton Sea, California, USA - SS_1_MS_1 metaG | ecosystem: Environmental > Aquatic > Non-marine Saline and Alkaline > Hypersaline >...
ATTATCAATGTGAGCAACAGCAGCCGACAACCCAGTCCCGAACTTCACGGTGCCCGCCACACCCGTCGAAGTCGTATACGTCGAAATCCGCTGAGGTCTAACCATCAGATGCTCCTGTCTTCCGCGGGGGTCAACAACCCGCGCAACTCGTAATGGATCTGCTGTGCCGCACCATCCAACTGAGACACACCGTGCATCAACTGGTCGGCACGGGACCGCAACTCGTTAGCTTCCTTCCTGAACCCTTCCTTCCGCTGGTTCAGTTCCTCCAACCTGTGCATGTGCTTGTCCCACACCGGGCCGGGATCTTCTATGCCATACATGTGGCTCGCGCGTAGAAGGTCACATCCCTCGGCTAGCAGAATCTCGATGCCAGACCCGGCAGCCACCCCCAAAAAGTATTCCAGCGACGGCCGTTGGTGGCTATATTCCGCGTTGAACAACGAGTCCTGGGCCATGTCCACACCCCATAGACCGATCGTGTCCGGTTGCAGCAGAATCGCTAACGCCACCATGTACGACACGGAGCTGGTGAAGTAGCGGCCGAAGTTGGCGGCCGCCTCATCCACCGGATATGCCTCCGCGTTTGGGATCGGATACCGGCCCATGTCCTGCGGCCGCAGATACACAACCCCCGGAAACTCCATCAACCATTTCTTGTGGCCGATGTTGTCCGGGGTGTCAGCGTTGTACATGTCAAGGTTGTGGATTTCGAACCAGCGGTCCCACCTGTTTACCTTGGGCAGAACCTTGTGCAACTGGTTCAGGCCCCAAATCTCCCACTCGTCGTCGTTGAACGGGGCCTTATGACGGTGCCCTTCCGCGAAGCCGACAATCGCCACTTTGCGGCGGGCCAACGGAAGGGTCACCTGCTCGATGCCGATGTCCTCGGTCTGTTCACTCAACGGTTTACTCCTTTACGTCCAGTCGGGAAATCCAGCCGTCCGTCTCAACGATCCCGCCTTCTATCTGTGCGACAAGTCGCTGCCCCTGTTCAACCGCCTCCAGGTCGGCAGCAAGGCGCCCCCGGGCAACCTCTAGCATCCGTTCTAGTTCTTGTCGCCGCGTCTCAAGATCTTCTCGGTTCATTCGGAAACGATCTCTCCTTTCCATATCAACCGCAACGGGATACCTTCATCTGAGGCGACCCCCAACCGGTACACCGGTTGCTCACCCGTCGAAGTCGAGAACTCTGGCGGATACAGGTGGTATTCGCAGAGGGTGGCTTCTTCCTCCCACAGCGGCCGGATGAACCGGAACGGCATCCCCGGCCCCAACGTGGGTTGCAGCTCGAACACGACTCGGTAGAGGGCACCGCTGTGGTAGTCGGCTTCTACGCCGCACGCATCGACAGGCTGGTTAGGGCCGCCAGGGCCAGGCATCGTCTTTCACCTTCCGGGTTGGGGGCACCCGAAGATACCCCCAACCTATCAGCCGCTTCTTAGATCGAAGTCCAGGTGTCGTTTCGCTTCTGGAACAACAGTCCGCCGCCGTCCACCACCGAGATGTACAGCGACCCGTCGGCCCACAGCGTATCTGCACCGACAGCGGACACGATCCCGGCGTCGTCGGTGGCTGATCCGGCGAAGATCACACACGGCAAGTTGTTGGCATCCTGCGCCGACAACCGGATTTCACCGAGCCTGACAGTCGCTTTCCCAGCCGCCGACATCAGGTCCAGGCCGTAATCGAATCCCTGACATCCGGAGGTGGCGTCGTTGATCGCCTTGAACGCTGCCGTCGGTTCCGTGTAGTTGCCGTCCGTCCGGTTACGGACCACGACACCGTACGAATCCGTCGGCATGTTTCCGCACAGATCCAACTCGACCCGCAACCCGTTCATCAGCGATGACGGGGCCGTCTTGCTGGCATCCACCTTGATGTCGATTTGCAGACCTTCGAGTGTCGGCACCGCCCCCGTGCCGCGCTGCCTGACACCGATGAACGCGCCCTCAAGAGAGGACAGGGCTCCGGTGTCACGGTTGTTGACCTGTAGCGACAGGCCACGCGCATACGACCCGGCCGGCGTGTTGACACCGTAGTTTGTGTACGACAGGTTGAGCAGCATGTCGTGGGCGTCGCCGCCCATAACCGCCGACTCGCGATCACCCGAAATCTGGATACCGCGGCATTTGCGTGCCCCGGTAGCAATGAACAGATTGTCGAGGTCGAACTTCAGTCCATACCCATATGAAGTCGTTGCCGCGTCCGGCCGGTACGCCGTGAAGATGGCGCAACCATCCGACGAGCTGTAGCCGATCCGGGCATCATATGTGGACAGTGTTGAGCTGCCGTCTCGTCTTCCGAAATAGATGTAATCGTCGTCATCGACCTTAGCTCCCCCAGTTAGGAGGAGAGGCCTAGTACGTTTCAGAACTCCCACCGTCTACCTCCTCTGCGGGTTCTGATTTCAAAGCCGGTTCCTCCACCGTTTCCGGTTCAGGCTTCCGGCGGGTGCGCCGCCCGCGGGCCGAATCAGCCGGGACAGCCCCGTACAGACGCCTCAAGGTGTCCGCGTGGGGATAGTCCTCAGCTATTTCGAATGTGTGCCCCGCCGTGACACGGCGGCCTTGCCAAGTGAACGACCCGCGAGTGGCGCGCAGTCGCATTACGCAACCGCCCCGGAGAAGAAGTACCCGAGATCGGAGCCGACGATCTTGAAGTCCATCGCCGTCTCAACCTCGATACGCGGATACGCGTCCTTCTCAGGAATCTCGATCCGCTTCGTCACCACACCGCCAGGGCTGGTGTACGCCGACCAGTTGAACGTGTAACCGGCCGCAGGAGTCCTAAGACCCGGCGACGGCGGCACATACATCAGGACGGCATGCTTGCCCAGGTTCGCGGAGTACGACGCCGTCACACCCTCAATCGAGGTGTTACGGATCGAGTCTGCGACGATCACCCTGTCCAGACCAAACAAGTTGGCCAGGAACGCCTCGGTGCCGATCCTCGGAGACGAGTCAGGCAGCCGGGCGATGATGTCTGGATGGTTCATCAGCCCGTCATACCAGGTGGCCGGCCCCAAGATCAGGGTGTTCGGCTTGTACCCGGTGTTCAACAGGACCGTCTTCAGGCCAGTGGCGATGTTCTCGATCGGTTCAGCAGCCGCATCCGACCACTGCGTGAAGTCGGTTCCGCCAGTGACGTCCGTACCCCACACCGAAGTCGTGAACGCCGTAGCGGCCCACTCCACTTCGAGGGCGATGTTCATGTCCTGCGCCAGCACCCTGGCTGCGTCTTCCTCAACGTCCAAAGCCGGGTCCGCGTTGGCGCGAACCTGATTCGACACGTCGAAAGCGATCGCACGCACGTCACAGAAGAACGTGTCGGTGGACAGCCCGTAGTCTCGAACCGGGGCTTCGGTGTTCGGTGCCCGCTTCCTCGCCTCGGTGCGGAACAGGTCACCCTTTGTGAAGGTGTAGTACTTGTTCGACTGTTTGGGCGAGTTCACCATCGGGAACGCCTGAGCCCAGGCGTACCTGTTGGCACCTTCAAGGAAGTACGCGGTGCTGATATCAGTCAGTGCAGCGTCCGTATGGACCTGCTGCAATGTCGGTTCAGCCATGCGTTTCTCCTAGATAGTGGTTCTCGCCCATGTCCTGGGTCGCGGTCATCATGATCAACTGAACTGGGCGGTCAGGCCACCGGCACCAGGCGTCTTCAGGACGGTCACAACATGACCGGCCGCACCAGACGACCCGGAGACAACGAACCCGAACCCGGGATGATCAGTGGATGGGACAGCCCCGAGCCCAGCGGACGACGCGGCGATGGCCTGCCCCAACGAGATCGTTGAAGCGGCGCACTGCACCTTGATCAGTCCGTCCACAGCGACGGGGACAGCTTCGACACCGGCCGCCGACGTGGTCGAGGTGTAGCCGTACAGCGTGCCAATCGCATTCGCGGTGTTCGTGGAGTTCGGGTCCACGACATGACCGCTGCTATCGATACACACGAACTTGTACAGCGACGTCGAACTGAACGTCGAACCGGCAACGAAGCTGATGATGCTTGTGTCTTGGCTGAACGCCATCAGCTAGTTGCCTCCTCACGCATCTGCGATGCGTACTCGGGATGGGCCTTCCAGAACGCGGCACGGGCCTTGTGAATAGACGTGTCCGTGTTCTTCTCCATATAGTCGTTGACCCACTCGTCCCGCTTGGCGACCACATCGACCTGTTCGTCGCCGCCGGCCTGGCCGATCTCCTTGAAGATCGACGCCAGCTCCGGCAGTTGCGCCGCGGCTTTGAGCATGTTCAACAGACTGTCCGTGTCGTCCGGGGCAGCGTCAGCGAGACGCCGCAACACCGGGCCGACTTCGTCAGGGTTGCCGAGCATCGGTTCCAGCTCACGGGCCTTCTCCACATACTCGGCGTCACGCGCTTCGGCCCTTGCCTTCTCCACAGTCTCCTCAAGGACAGCGATACGGTCGTCGCGTTCCTTGATAAGCAACTGCACATCGTCGGGCAGTTCCTTCTCGACGGGCTCTGGATCGTTCTCCTCTCGGAGCTTGGCGATCTCTGCGAGCGCGTCGTCGCGCTGGCGCTCAACATCCGCAACGAACTCCTCAACGGTCGTGCGTGTATCGTCGTCAAGCGCCGACAGGTCGAACTCCATAAGGATCTCCCTTGTCGCCTTGCCAATGTCCTTGGTCCATTCTTCCGGCAACATGCCCGTCGCACCCAACGTGCGGGCGCGGCGGATGATGTGCCGCTTTACTGCGTCCGGGTTCTTGGCCCGGCCTATCGCCTGGATGGCGTTCCGCAGGTCTTGTTCGGTGAGGATCGGATAGGAACCGTCGGGCATGGCTGCGCCACGGGCGGCGGCCTGGTCGCGTTCCTCGCTGCCGAACTTGCGTTTCGAGAACAGGATGCGGGCCTCCGGGTTGTCGCCTTCACCGACCGCACCAATCGAAACGATCTTGTCTACAAACAGTCTGAATCTAGGCATCCAGTTCCTCGCGTCTGCCGGCCCCGACAATCGACAGGGCTTGCCGGTCGCCGTTCTTGATCGCCTGCCACAACGCCTCACCCTCCGGCGAATCGGCGGCTTTGAAGCTGACGAAGACGCCGTCGGGGATCGTGTCCGGCAGGCCGAGCATGTCGCGGCGTTCCTGGTCGAAGATCATCAACTCGGCCAGGTCGGCAACCTCAAACGACTGGTGGTTGTCGTCGCCTTTACGCACCTCAAGGGCGTAGTCGATGAACGCCTGCTTCAACACCGGCCAGGCTTGGTCGTCTACCACGTCCCCGGAATGGTCAACCACTTGGCCGTCGGCGGTCTTAGCGATGTAGGCCCAGCCGCCGAATAGACGCTGATCAGGGTCGAGTTTGGAAATGGGGACAGTGAGCTCTGTGTCCATCGGTGGACACTATAACAAACCGGTTTGCAACTATTGCAGACTGCAACCAGATTTGGGGTAAAGGGTGACCCCCGGCCCGACCGACTGAACCGGGGGTCACCCTTTGCGGAGGCCGGTTAGGAGGAGACGGAGAGACCCGCCAACCGGCCAAGACGCCGCTGTATCTTCCACAATGCTTGTTCGGTCATGCCGATCGTCCACCAGGCGTTGTAGGTGTCTCGGTCGTGTTCGCCGGTGGGTTGCAGCTGGTTGAGTTGCTGCCGGAGTTGGGCGATGTCGTCGATCAGTCGGTCGATGGTGTCGTCGGCGGGTATTTCGCCGTATACGCCGTGCAGGTTGACGGTCATGTTCTGGTCCCCTTTCACACCCTCAACACTACACCGCCGTCAAATAACTGTCAACCGGGGAGCAGCACCTCAGGCGGATTCTCCCACAACTCCGCAGGCACCACCCGATCCCCCGCCCTGTACCGGCCATGCACCTTCCGGCCCACCAGATCAAACGCCGCATACGGCGGCACACCATCACCCGGCCGCAAATAGGCGAAGTCGTCCCACCGCCACATCCCACCCCGAGCCTTCTCACGGACCGTGTGCAACGACCGGCGAGCCCGACGCACCGCCAGCTCCTCACCCGGATGCGGTCCCATGTACGGCAGACCGAACAGGTCATCGAACGGATCGGCCGGCGGCTTGTTCCAGTCTTGCAACTGGGCCGGTGTGAACCCGAAGTTGTGGTCGCCGCCTACACCGGGGGTGATCGTAAAGTGGGTTTCGACCATCACCGCCCCGAGCTCGATGGCGGAGCGGACGGCTTCGATATCGGGCACATGGTTGGAGTATCCGACTGGCAGACCAAACCCGGCGAGGGCCCACATGCGGGACAGGTTCGCTTCCTGCCTTGTGGACGGGTAATGCAACGAGCAGGCGAGCAGGACGACTTGGTCATGGCCGATCCAATCCAACGCATCCTGCACCTCACCCAACGTTGCGCCGCCGGTGGACAGGATGATCGGCTTACCCGTATGGGCCACACGGTCGATCAGCGGCCTGTGTGTGATGTCCGCACTGGCGATCTTGTACCAGCCGACCCGCATGTATTCGCAGGCTTCGACCGCTTCAAAGTCGAACACCGACGCAAAGAACGTCAGGCCGTATTCGTCGCAGAGTTCCTTGATCGGCATCCATTGCCGGTACGGGACCGGCCCAGCGAACGCTTCGGCTTGGTAGGCCGGTTCCTGTAGGGCGGCTTCACCGTAGGTGAGCGCATCGGAGGAGACGAGTGTTTCCGGCCGGTACATTTGGACTTTGAATCCCCACGCCCCCAAGAAAGCGGCTTCGGCTACGGCGTTGGTGGCCCAGCCGAGGTTGTTGCGGCAGTTGCCCGCTTCGAGGATGAGGCGGGGATGCCCGGAGAGGACACTTACGGCGTCTGCACTTCCCTTAGTGTCGGTGACTGTCCCCTCCGGGTTCATCCCCCGTCACCCCCTTTCTTAGTGTGTGGGCCAGCAGTGTTTGCAGGCCCGGTAGGCTTTGCCGTTCCTCGCCGGTCTGGTGCCGACGGTGCCACATTTGGTGACCCACCAGGCTCCGTCGCCGATGCGGCGGATGCCTTTGTGGACTCGGCGGCCATGCCAGGAGATCACCAGCACATAGTGGTCTACGGGCTGGTCTTCATGTACCACGGGTCGTCCCACTCCTCATCCAATGTCAGTAGTTTCGGGTCGAGCCAGTGTTCACACACCTTGCCGTCAATCTTCCATGACACGTCGGGTGGTCCTTCAGGGAACACTTTGTAGGTGGTGACGTATTGGCGGCGGGTCAACAAGGTGCCGGTTTCATGATATGGGCAACGCATCTAGATCCCCTTCAAGAGTCGTTCCACCTCGAACACTACACGCTCCACACCACACCCGTCAACCGACCCCCGCCCCTCCCTACCTATCACCTCACGTAAGGCACGGTTATCGAGCAGCCTTCGAACAGCGTGTAACAGCTGATGCGACGTCACCGCAGCCGCCTGCCCCAAAAACACGTTGCCGACCCCGAGATGCGAATGCCGGGCCTCCCGCGGATTTGCGGCCACCACCACGGCGGGCGTGCCGGCACGGGCCGCTTCAAACACGGTACGGCCCGCCGAACACACCACCACATCCGCCTCATACAGTTCACGGGCCATCACCGGGTCTGTCAGCCAGTCGTCATGTCGGACACGTCGCAGATTGTTGAACGCCACCCCCGGCGGAGCCAGGATACGCAGATTGTCGATCGGGTCCAACGCCTCAGCCGCCCACTCCGTCAACCGTGCCGGATCAGTCCCCCCGAACGTCACCAGCACACGGCCCCGGTCGGTGAACTTCGGTTCTGGCAGCCACCGGAACTCCGGTCGTAGAATCTCCCATCCGGCTCCTGTACGGGTGCGACCGTTTGCATTTGTACCGTACAAACTGTTGATCACCAGATCAGCGGCACGGGTATGCGGCGACTGATCCTCCAACGCGATCCACGGGTTAGGGAACGGCGACCGTGAATCCAGTACATCGGTGATCGTCAAATCCTGCCCGCCGCCCCACATGCCCTGATATCGGGCTGGGACGAGCTGTTGCACCATCTGCTCATCCTCGTAATCCAACGCTTCGATTGTGACGTTATGCCACGGCATCGCCTCCGCCAACGTGACAGCACGGCGCACATGCCCGGACCCGACCGTTTCGTTGCCTTTCACATAGATGAGAATGTCCCGGCGGCCCGTCTCCATCCGGGCGGCGGCCAGATCGGCCGGTGTGTCCACATCATGCACGCCTTCCACAATGAACCCGTGCTCCAACCGTGACATGCCAGGCGGATACAGGCGTACACCGATTTCGCGGTAGGCGAGGTCGGAGAGGCGTTGCCGGTTGTCGCGTGTTCCTGGCGGATCATCCGGCGAACCCCACAGCAGATGCCGAACTTCTTGGATCATGGCGGTGCCGGTGTCGCCGGCGGTGAGGATCATCATTGCCAGTTCGTCTGGTCCGACGCCGATGACGGTGGGTTGGATCACCAGGAGCCATGTGTTGTCGGCTTGGACCCGCTGCCACCAGGCGACCAGTTCATCGATGGTGGCATCGTCGGTTGCCAAGTGTTCGGGGCGTTGGACGACTTGGTAGCCGTGGAGTTGTGCGACGGTTTCGATGATCGGGTCGTCGGTGGAGATGATGACCCGGTCGGTGATGGTGGCGGCGAGGTTGGCGGCGTGGAGGACGAGAGGCCGGCCGTTGTGTTCTTGAAGGTTCTTGTGTGGGATGCCTTTGCTGCCGCCGCGGGCGGGGATGATGGCGGTGATCTCCATGCGATGTCCTCGCTATCTCTAGTCGAATACTAGCCCAGTCGTACACCTACACCTTGGATGCAACGGCGGCTCCCGAGTCGTAGCACCCAAGCCACCCGGCGGTTCCGACCACGCACCCGCCACATCCACCGTCAACCCTTCCATCTCCGCACACCGAGAACACAGCCTGTCGTCCGGTGTCACAATCCACACCTGCCGGGCGTCCGGTGGCAGCACCCCATCGTCGCGGGCTTGGACCCACAGGTCGATGGTGCCACGGTTCGCCGCCCGGATGGTTTCGGTGCGGGCGATCGTCTCCGCACGGGCCCGCAACAGCCGCCGAGCATACGCGTCGATGAACCGTTGCGCCGTATCCGTCAACTCGTCGAACCCGGCAGCGAAGTTCGCCACCGCGGTAGCGTCCCGGCGGGTCAACGGCACCAGCCGCTCAATCAGCCGGGCCTGGTCGCGGACATCCCACTGGCCTTCCGCACCTTGCCGGATGATCGCCCGCACAGCCCGTGCAATATCAGAGTCGGCGTCGATACCGGACAGCAGTTGCACCGAATACTGGTCGATCCACCGGACAGTGGCCGGGTTGACGCCGGTGAACGTCATGCCCATCATCCCGGCGGTGGCTTCGGCCGCAGCATCAGCCGCCGCGGTAAGGGCGGCCCGGATCGGTGCCGGGTCTATCTGTAGCGGTGGCAGCATGTTCAGGACAGCGTTGACGTCGCCGGCCTGGATCGCTGCGGCAACCGCCTCCACATCCACCGTCAGTGAAGCGAAGGCGTCAAGGAACGCTTGGCGCAGCTCCGGTTCTAGTTTGTCCGCAGCCGCGAGGATCACATCCTGCGGATCTATGGTCACACTTCGCCAAGAATCCCAGAGCCGTGAATGATCACATCAATATCCGAACCGTTCGGGGTCACAGGCAGGCCGGTGGCGGTATCGAAGGCGAGCATCAACGGTGCCGACGCCTCCGTCGCCCCACCCACAAAACAGACCCACTCGGATTCGTTGCCGGTCGTAGACACAAACGAAAAGTCTGTGATATCTACGACCCCGGACGTGATCGTACACGTCAACGCCGCCGTCGTCTGCTTGACCACACCCGCAGTGAAGTCGGCAGTGTCCTCATCCGTCTGCAACGGAGCATCACCGCCGGCGTCTACCAACACCGCATAGATACCTGTCTTCCAGTTCGGCAGCGAATGCGAAGCCGCTGTGCTGCCAAGCTGCAAGTCGGCGTAGTTGAACGCTTTGAAGTTAGCCATGCCGCAATCCTTTACTCTCGAAGTCCTCGTAGATTCGTACCAGCTGACCCCGGTTCCGGGGTGTCCTGTCCCTGCCGTCCCTGTCAACGATGCGGCCACGGGCCATGCCGACCACCAAAGGTGCGGCTTCGATCCGGCCGTCATACTCGAATGGGCGCAGCGGGGCGGGCACGTCGGCTTGCGGCTGTTCGCCGTCTACGGCCCCGGCTTTGACAAGGTTGTTGAAGATCACCCCCGACACGTTCACCGAACCGTCAACCAACGTCAGATGATATGTCTTCCAATGGTGAACGACCCGGCAGACCGGACAGGTTTTCAACGACTGTTTCGGGTACGGCCAGAACTTCAACGGCACCGTAACCGTCCCGTGCCGGACGTCCCGGTGTTTCAGTACGAACCCGAGAGGCTTCCTATCGTGTGCCACGGGCCAATGATGGCCTAAACCGTTTGGCGAGTCCAGAATCGTCGGGTGCCGGATCGAACCCGGCCATGCCCCGAACCCGGTTGATGATGTGTTCCTCGATCCCGTCGAACCATGGCATCCCAGCCTGCGCCGTATCCCGCAGGAAACTACCAATCTCATTGAGGTTGACGTCCTGCACTGGGGCATGAGTGAACCGGACCCGGCCCGGCATCCCATTCAACTTCAACAGGCGGCTGGCCGCCTCCCGGGACAGGGTTTCTGCGATACCGTCAGCCCACGCATCCAACGCCAACTGAAATAGCTGCTGCTTCGGGTCAGCCAACGCCCGAGAACCGACCGCGTCACGGCCGAGGAAGATGAAATCGGCGAGGACGGTGGCGGCGATCTGCGACGAGAAGTGGCGTATCACCGACAGCGGTTCGATCTTCGGTCTGCCCGGCGACCCGAGCATGTCCAGCTGGAACAGCGGCACCCCCGAGTCCGGGTCGGTGTCTGAGGCGAGGAGGACGCCCATCTGTTCGTCCTGGCCGACACGTTTGATCTGATCGACCATCGACTGGTACAGGGTGTCGTTGTTGACGATCGATTCGGCGGGGAGTTTCCCGACCGGCAGCCCGGTCAGGTCCCGTTTCAGGCCGATCATCATGATCTCCTCGGCCCGCTTCAGAAAGAACCACGGCCTGTAGGCGTTGCGGAGAATGGAGCGGCCTTCAGGGGTGCCACGGTTGACGGTGCGGAACAGCAGCAGCTTATCCGTCGGGATGGTCACCTGACCACCAGACGGCAGGCTTTGGATCATGCCGGCCAAATCCTGTCCGTCGTAGTCCCAGGCTTTCAACGTGTCCTGATGCCTGTAGGCGAACTTGCGCCAGCCGATCTTGCCGTCCGTCCACCGTGACCCGTCCCGCTCGTTGCGTCGCCGGTACACCACTTCAAACCCGGACCAGCCGTACGGCAGCATGGTCATCACCGAAGCAAGGAAGTCATCCCAGGTGTGGTCGAGGTCGGTGAGGCACGAATCGACAAACTCGGCGGCCTGCTGATCCGCCGGCTCCTGCTCATCCTCCGGTTCGACACCCCACTGTGGGGCCCGGACAAGGTTTTCGACGGCGAACAGGATGGCTCCGACGGTCGGGTCGTTGGATGCCATTTCGGTGTAGGTGCGGATCGCCTGCCGGCCGCGGAGCTGCGGGAGGAAGTCTTCGTAGATGCTGCGGCCGGGATGATGTTTGTTGGTGACCCCGAGTTCACCCATCCTGGCCGGTGCGGCCTTCTCAAGATTCTTCAAGGCAAGTTTTTCGGGGGTGGTGAAGCGGCCGGTTTCTGGGTCGTGGACTCGCGGCATAGGTGACCTTGGTCGACTGGTGCAACGATACCATACGGTCCATTGCCGCTCAGGTCGATGGTCCGTCCCAGTCTTCGCGACCGGACTCCGGGTTATCCAACACCCACGGCACACGATGACCAGGCAACCAATCCACCTGAACACCCGCCGACTTCAACAGCCCAGCCGCCGACACCCACGACACATCCTCCAACCGCAACAACTCCTCGGGTGAACCGTGCCCATCCACATAACCAATCCACCACCACACCCGCTGCTCCTGCCCCATAGCAGCCCAATCATCCACACGGCAATCGCAGGTGACAAGGTCGCCGCGGACACGCCAGTTCTGCGGCCACAACCACCACGACTTGTCGGCCCGGTCCCATTCACGCACCGGCGGCAGATCATCATCGGAGGGTAGGTACCAGCCTTTGCGGATCAGCGACGCCGCCACCTGCTCGGGGTTGCGCCACAGCCACACGAACCGGCATGTCGGGAACGCTTCCCGCAACGCTGGTAGCAGCGGCGTGTACATGTAGGAGACTGCGACGGTGGGCCAGTTGAGGCGTCGCAGGTTGAGGACGGTTTCTTCGTGGCTGATTTCGCCGTGGGCGTATTGGGCTTGCCAGGCGAGGATCGGGTCACCGAGTCCTTCGTGGGCTACTCGGGTGTTCCATGAGAGTGTTGCGAGGGTGGCTGCAAGGGTTTTGGTGCCTGAGCGGCCTGTGCTGTAGACGAGCAGCTTCGGAGCGATCATCTCATCGGACCCAACAGCAGACGACACAGCGCCCACATCTGACGTTCAGAGATCACAACTTCGGGTTCGCCCGCATACACCGGACGCCACTGGGCATACTCGTCGTCCCATTCATAGTCCCTGATGTACTGCGGGTTCGACATACGCCGCTCGATGCGGGTCAATAGTTCTGCAAGAACCGGCACCGGGTCATATGGAATCAGGACACGCTTCGGCCCGGCCGGTGGTATCGGCTTTCGTCGCTGCTCCACACTGTCCCCCTTTCATGGTTGCAGGATCGATTTGGACTTCAATGCTTCACCCAGACTGGCAGGCAACTCAACCCTCCCCCTACGGCGTCCCATCACGTTAGCCGCATACGCCAACGCGTCAACCTGATCATCATGCAACGACGCCGGGAACGCCCACAACTCCCGCTGCAACTCACCCAACCAGTCCGCATCCTTCGGGAACCACACGTCCCCAGCCTCCATGCGGGCCTGCAACGGGAGAGCCCTCGCCCGTTTATCCCGATCCGGTGTCAGTTCCTTCACCGGCAACCCGTCCCGTCTCGCAGCCTGGATCAGTGACAGTTGGAACCCGGCCTTCTCGATATGGACTACACCGAGATCATGCTGCTCCAACGAGTCACGGATCGCCGGCACAATGTCCGGTCCCTCCAGGCGGCGGCGTTGCACGTCGATCACAAACAGGCGGCCTTGATGCACCGCCGCTGACAAGATCACCGTGTAATCCGCTGTCTCCTTGACTGAGGCGGCGAGATCAACGGTGGCGAACCGTTCACAGGTCCGGTAGTCCACCAGCTCCTCACCCGTATCAAACCAGAGCAGCCCGTCCTTCACCCGCGGCCGGTAATACCGTGCCCATTCAGCTTTGAACATCGCGCCGCCGTGTTGGACGAACTCGGCGTCGAACTCCTGCGACGACATCAGGCTGCCGATTTCGAGGCGGGCGGCTTCGATCTCGGCGGGGTTGATGTGCGGGTTGTCGATGGATCGGAATTGCCAGCGTTCCCACCCGTCCAAGTGTTCGGCGGTTTCGTAGAGGTCGGTGAACCAGTTGCCGACACCCTTCGGCGTGGAGATGAACAAGGCTCGGCCTTCCCTGTCGGCTAGTGCGGGGCGTAGGACTTCCCAGGCCATGCAGATCGCCTTACCGGATTCGCCTACCTCTTGGCGCATGAACGCGCACTCGTCCAAGACGACGAAGTCGAGGCCGGCACCACGCAGCGAGTCGGGGTCGTCGGTGGAACGGACTTCGACCATGCCGCCGTTGCTGAACGTTACCGTCCGGTCAGTACGGTTGACCCTGGCGGCAGGAACGGTCGCAGCGAGTTTCGCTAACGGTCGCCATCCTTCACGGGCCATCGGATACGACGGTGCCACCCACCATGCCCGGCCACCATCCAACCCGACCTTCAAAGCCTCAAGAACGGCTAGGCGGGTTTTGCCCCAGCGTCGGCCGGCGGCGAGAAGCCTAAACCGGGCAGGCGAGCGAGCGACGATCTTCTGGCCGTCGTGCAGGTCGGGCTTCCAAATCTCTATGTCAGGTTGATCCATGACACCGCCCATAGGGGCACCGAGTAGAAGTCCTCGGAGTGGCGACGTTGCCGGTCGTAGCGGTTCTGACGTTTCCACAATGACCGTGTCTTGGCCGGGACGATGCCAGCATGTGAACAGTCCCGGTCTACAAAGAACCAGGCAACCGGGAACGGGTCAGCGTTGTCGATGTGGTATGCGCTATCTACGAACACGTCAGGGAACGGGAAGTCAGCTTCGTCAGTAAAGGCGCAGCCCCGGCCTTTGACTTCTATTCGTTCTGGCCCGAATCCTCGATCAATGAGTATGTCGCCGCTGTCAGCATAGGCGTCTCGTTGGCTGCGGTCGGGGCGTACCCTCACGTCGGGCACGGTGATGTCCCACATCGGATAGGTAGACCGGAGCCACTCGGCTACGGCGGCCACTGGCCTCGTGGACTCTTTGAGGGCGACCCGGAAGGAGGCTTCGTCTAGGGGCATCTACTCGGGCCATTCAATGATCAGACGCTTCGGCTTGCCCTCCTCCCCCACCTCGGCTTTCACCGAAGCACGATCCAACAAATCACGCACAGCAGCAAGACGAGTCCGCTCATCCTTCGACCCGGTCGCCAACCGGATCAGCTCCGCAGCCGCCGGATCAGCCGCCTCCAAAATCCGCTGCAACGCCTTGTTCTTCACCTGCGGAGCACCGCCACCATGAAACCGGCACACCGTCCCCCCCTTGATCGCCGGCCTCGTGCAACGCTCCTGAGTGGATTTGGCTTTCGCTGTGCATTGTGCCATAAGGTCACTCGCTGCTATCTGGTTCGTCGTCGCCTTCGAAGTCTAGACACCAAGACCAGCGACGCCTGCTGAGGGTCGTACCGGCCACGGCTATCTGCGTTGTTCCGTCGGGCGGGTTCAAGAGTTGCCTAGGCGAGCATGACAGGAGACGTGCCAACCCGACAAGCAGATGGAAGTCGATTGAGACTTGGCCGCGTTCGAGGCGGCTGACGGTGCTCTTATCCCAGGTACGGCTTTCGCGTCGGTCAACCAAGGCTAGTAGGTTTCCGAAGTCCGATTGGTTCAGTCCACCTAGTTTGCGGCGGGCTTTGACGTTTTGACCTACTATCCAATCAGGCGTTCCGGTCATCATCGAGGCGTTCCCCTTTCAACCCGAATCGTAGTGTAGGCAACCCAACCCGTGTCTGCTGCCACCCCACCTCGCGGGAACGTTCCCGGCCGCCATCCAACCGTGACGTAGGTATACCACCCCATACTCCGACAGGGATCGTGTCTCGGTGTGTGTGCCAGTGGTGGAAGCAGTCGGGTCGTACCGGGCATTGTCGGCAGTAGTCGGCGGCGAAGCCGAGTTGGTCGTCCAAGTTGGGTGACATGGCCCGGTGGTCGAAGCTGTTGTGGCAGGCGGCTTCGTCTTGCCAGGTCATAGGAGTTGGCCTTGCCGATCGCGGTGGGTGCGTTGGAGGGTTTTGTTGGCGTCGTAGCCGATTTCGATGCGCCAGCGGGCGAGTTTGAGGTAGTCGGCGGAGAGGTCGGTTCCGATGCCGTGGCGTCCGAGCCAGTGGGCGACGGAGGGGGTGGTGCCGGTTCCGCACATGGGGTCGAGGACGGTTCCGCCCTTCGGGGACCATCCGAGGATCAGCCTGCGGGGCCATTCCGACGGGAACGCTGCGAAGTGGTCTACGAGGCCGAGGTGTTGGCGGGTGGTTTCGGGGATGTTGAGAGGTTCTGTGGGGATCGTCCACACACTGCCGGGGAGACGGCCGAGGCCAGCACGTTCGGGGGTGTTGCCGGAGTAGCGGTTGTCAGTTTCGTCGGTGATCCGGGTGCCGCCGATTGGGGGTTCACGGGTGAGGTCGGTGCGGTACTCCTCTCGGATCTCGTCTACTGCCGAGAAATACTGGGCCTCCAAGGTGAAGTGAAACCAAGTCTCGTGGGAGCGGCGTACCCGGTCGGTCACGGATTCCGGCAGGCCGTTCGGTTTCGACCAGATCACTTCGGCACGAAGGATCCAGCCACGATCAATCAAAGCGAGAGCGACACGCCAGGGGAGGCCGAGCAGCGACTTCGGACGGGCCGCCTCAACACCTTTCGGATACTGCCCGGCAAATCCCGTCCGATCCTGTTGCGGCGACTTCAGATACGAGGTCACCGTGCCCGGCCCGCCTGATCCGGCGTACTTGTCACCCAAGTTCAACCACAACGACCCCACAGGCTTTAACACACGCCGCCACTCCCCGTCGATCATCCCCACCAACTCATCCACAAACTGTGCCGGCGTGTCCTCGGAGCCGATCTGCCCGTCATAATGCTCACCACCATCCCGATAGGAGCGGAGCCCCCAATACGGCGGTGAACACACGATCAGGTCCACAGAATCGTCCGCAAGCGGCAGAGCGCGAGCATCAGCTTGGGCGAGCATCCAGGTCATCGGGTTATCAGCTCCAACCACTCCTCCAACGACACAGCCACCACCGGCGGCCCAGCACGACGCCTACGCAACTCACCATCCCTCAACTTAAGCATACGCTTCCACGCCACCCCCACCCCCGTCACCGCAAACGGCTCATCAGGCCGCTCCGACACCCGGCCGAGTAGTTCACCGAGACACTCATGGATGTTCAACGCCTGCCTATCCTTCGCCTGAACGATGTAATGGTCGCCATCCGGTGTCCGCACAACAACATCACCAACATCCCGAGCCCCGGCAGGTGCTAGCCGCCACGCATCACACCCATGCGCCTTCGCCGCATCCACAATCGCTGTCTCCCAGCGGGTACCCTGATCCTTCGGCCTCACAGATACCACCTCCCCGACGCACGCAACATCAACAACCGAGAACCACCCTGCGGCACCCTCCCACCGATACGACGCTCCACCAACCCGCTGTCGGCCACACGACGAATCGCCCGGTACACAGTGTCCCGTGCCAGGCCAGGCCGGTACCGTCGCACCTCGAACATCAGATCACGCACCGTGAACCATTCACCGAAATGTGTCTCCAACACGTCCAACACCAGATCCACCGTGGACCCGTCCGTCACCGAAACACCATTCACCATAAACCGTGTCCCTGGTACTCCTGTCATGGCCCGAACCGCAACACGCAACCGCAACAAGGGGACCTTATAGTCCCCCTTGTTGTTGCGGTTTGCCCGGCCTGCCGGAACCGCAACATGAAAACCTTTATGTTTGTTGAGTTGTTGCGGTTGATTGTGGAAACGCAACATGATGTTGCGGATAGGTGAACCGCAACAAGATCAGAAGGCATCTGGCAGCTCCTCCTGGTCGCCTTCAAGCAGCCACAGATTCTCCCGTCCCTGCTTCCGAGTCATAATCTGACGGCCTAACCGTCCGGCGAGGCTGCGAACATGCTCAGGTGTGAGATGCAACGCAGCGGCCAGTTCAGAGGTGGTGGCCGGGCCATGCAGCATGAGGTGGTGAAGCATCCGTCGTTCTTGGGTGACGCCGGCTTCGAGCTCGTCGTGGGAGGTCAGGTCGAAGTGGATGGTTTTCGGGTCGGTGCCGTTGGAAAATGTGACCATCCATGTGTGATCGGAGATGCGGCCGACGTTGTTGGACTTGTACATGGAGAGGTTCAACCCGTAGGTGTCGCGTTCTCCGAGGTCTAACAGCTCCGCCTCCCACGCCAGACGCACCGAGTTTTCGTTCACCACGCTGCCGTAGGCTCCGGCACCTTTCGTGGCTTTCGTCGCTTTGGACTTGTGGTCCACCAGCAGGGCGGGCCGGTTGATTTCCCGCAACGCCGCGAACATCGCCACGGTGTCTTCCGGGCCGAACGCGTCGCCGCCACGGGCCAACATGACGCTGTCTACGACGATCATCGCCACCTCAAGAGTGTCTACTAGACGGGCGAGTGAGGCGGTGGCTGATCGGAGCGGCCGGTGTTCTTGCCGGTAGACGATACCTGTTGAGTCGATGTTGCCGATAGGGCGGGTGAGTGCGTGGAGGCGGTCGGCGTGGGTGTCGGCGTCGGCTTCCCAGTCCAGGTAGAGGACGGGGCCGGTGACGTGTGGTTTCAGGCCGAGGATGCCAGGGTTGCCGGAGGCGACGGTCAATGCGGCGGCCATGGCGAGCATCGATTTGAGTGATCCGCCGGCGGCGATGATCGATGTGGCTCCGACGTCTCCGATCAGTCTGTCCAGCAGCCAGCCATGTTTGCCGGGTTTGACGGCGTGGAGGCGGATGGCGGGTTCGCCTTCTCGCCATCGTTCGATGACGTCGTAGACGATCCAGGTGATCCATTCCTGCCACGGCATCGACGGTGCACCGGCCGTCTCTTTCGCTGCTTTGACAAGTCGGGAGACTGTGGTGGCACCGGCCATGTCGTAGGTGCCGTAGTGGACGCGGCGGTCGTCGTACCAGACTTCCACGAACCGGGCCAGGTCGGCGCGGGTCTGCCGTGTCAACGCGTCGTCGATGACGATGCGGCCGTTGCGGTGCAGGTAGGTGTACTGGCCTCCTGCTTTGGCGGGCGGGTCGAACACTTAGCAGCAGATCCACAGGACGGCGGCGAACACGGCCAGGATCAGGGCGAACCCTGCGAGGTAGCCGACAACCGCCATCTCGGTGCAGTATTCTTGTTCGTAGTCGTCCGGGTCGTACATCGTCTGTAGTCCCTTCTAACGGCGGCCGGGCTGATGCTAGTAGTCGGATACGGTTCGGTGCAAAGATGCTGCGAGAACCTAATGTGTGGCCCGTAACGGAAAGCAGCGGCAGCAGGGACGCAAACCCAGGCTGATGGCGGTGGCGGCGTTGCCTTCCTGCGCACGGGAGAGCTGCGAGTGGACGACCGTGCCGCATGGTACGGCGAGCCCGGCCGGTGTCTGATGGTATCGGGCATGATGGAATACGGGTGATCGGTGTATCCAGCAGACACGTGGCCCGCCTTTCATAGCAGCCGGTGTAACGCTTCGGCCCGCCACCACGCCCACTCCGCTTTCGGCGGCGATGCCGGCACAAACCACGCTGCCGCTTCCCACAGCTTCCGATGTTCCCGCTCATACTGTGCCCGGCCACCCGATCCGTATTCGCCGTCGCTGATCCTGGCATGGTCTGGGCACATCATCGCCACGTTGTCCAGTGTTTGTGCCGACGGTCGGCCGCCGATGCCTTTGCTGTGGAGGTGGGCGAGTTCGGTGGCGTTGTTGGGACAGCCGGGCCATCGGCACCATCCGTCGCGTTGGAGTGCTCGTGCACGGAGTTCAGCATCAGTCATGGTTGTGTCTTTGTGTCATGTATGGGGCAGCCTTCGGTGATCCACCAGCCAGGCCACGGTGCACGTAGCCCACGGCTGTTGTTGAGAACCGGGCAGGTGCAGCCCTGGGCCTGGGCTTCGACGGAGCCAGGGTTGGGTGACTTCATGCTGGTTCCTCCCCTACCTTCCGCCCGCACGCTGGACACGGCACCCAATGAGCCACGCAACACGACGCCTGCATCCCCCCGATCCACCGGGGACCGTCAGGGCACGGGCCGAGCACCACTCGCTTGTCGCCGCAGATACGGCAGTCGGGTTGCTGGTAGACCCAGTGCGTTGTGTCGGTGCTATCAGCGTTCATGCTGGTTCCTCCCCTCACCTCTCCGGCGTTCCGCAGCGACGACAATATCGACCGCCCGTAACACTGTGGTCCGACGCGCCGTCGAAGTCGTGAGGCGGGCACCTCGGCGTGCAGGTGCATGGCCCGTCGAACAGCGGCGACCATACACGGCCACAGGTCGGACACTTCCAACCCTGGTTCATGCTGGTTCCTCCCCTGACCAAGCGTCCAAGAGCAACGCCACTACGAAACGATGCTCGGCGGGATCACCGTCAGGGTAGGCGTCAGCTAGGGCAGCTAGTGCCCTGTCGATGGTGTCAGGTTCGTCGGGGTTGATGAGCAGCCGCCACCCACAACCACGATTCGACACATGCCTGGCACACAACGGGCACCGATCCGTGGGCCAATCGGCTCCGTATTCTTCAGCCCATTCCTCAGAGTTGTAAGTGATCCACTCTTGCAGGTCGTAGCAGCACCATGCTGTTGGGGTCATCGTTCCTCCCCGCCTACCCAAGCGTCCACTATGACGATCAGGCCGCACCGGCGGCACCGCTTTGACACAACATACGCCGCGATCTCGCTCCCCGGATCGTGGCCCCACGCTTGGGGTGTCCACCAATGTCTGATTCGGCAGAATCCACGTCGTTTCTTCTTCGGGGTCATGCTGGTTCCTCCCCTAGCAGATACTCGGCTATTTCGTCGGCAGTCCTCGGCGTCTCCTCTAGTTCCTCCCCCAACGGGCTGAGCGGAATCACGGCGGCTAGTTCGCTCCGCCCCGAGTATCCCTGCCAGGGCTTCCCCACGACCGCCCATGATCCCATCACTCTGAGGGTCGCCGGGGCTTCGGCTTTCCATCCGGTGCCGCCACAATCTCGGCACGGTTCATGGAGCGAATCCTCAATCTCGTCAGCAGCCAACCAGCAGCCCTTGCCGCTGCCGTTGCAGGTTTCGCAACGCCACACCACCGGCACACCGAACCACTGATGACAGGAGCAGTACCAACCCATTGGCGTGAGGTCGCTGTTCTGGATCAACGAGGCTTCCGGGCATTTCCGATACAGGATCATGCTGGTTCCTCCCCTCCCAGCGGAATCACGACAGCGAACCGGCCCGGCGTCTCCCAACCGGCAGTAGACATGGGCACAAACTGGCGTGACTCAATGTACGCTTCGTCGCTGGCGACCCATCCGGTGCCGCCACAACTGGAGCATTCGAGAGAACCCTCGACGTGGGGGAACGTCATGCTTCTCATCGGCAGAAGCTTGCCGGTGCCGTCACAGGTTTCGCAACGCCACACCACCCGCACCAAACCGCGAGGTGACTTGTGGCAAGGACACCACCACGAAACACCGCCCTTTTGATCCATGTTGGCTTTAGTGTTCCAGCATTTCCGATACAGCATCATGCCTCCAATCCGAACAGTTCACAGAACCGGCGGTACTGCCAGGTGCGTTCAGCGGCCCTGACAGCGGCCCTGGCAGCGTCCCAGGCAGCGGCCCAGGCAGCGGCCCAGGCAGCGTCCCCGGCAGCGTCCCCGGCAGCGTCCCAGGCAGCGTCCCCGGCAGCGTCCCAGGCAGCGTCCCCGGC
>Ga0180431_10003226_pt1 | contig 21136 bp, 33 predicted proteins | sample SS_ome_11_FD_132459 | JGI IMG/M metagenome (GOLD analysis project Ga0180431, IMG submission 132459) | Hypersaline lake sediment archaeal communities from the Salton Sea, California, USA - SS_1_MS_1 metaG | ecosystem: Environmental > Aquatic > Non-marine Saline and Alkaline > Hypersaline >...
ACGAGGTATTTTCTCCAAAACTTGTGATATTCATCGTCTTTGCCTTCTTCCCAAAGCATACGCTCATTAATTCCTCTTACCCTTGTGCTTCCTATTTCACTGTAAAACATTAAACATTGCCTCGATATTTCTTATTAAGGTGTCTGCCGTTTAATATTCCAAGCCTGTACCATACACATTCACTATCATAAATATATGGGGATTTTATCATTAAAGGGCATATATCGCATCTTGCTGAAAATCTTTTTTCTTTGTTCGGCCAATACTTATTACAAACCTTTCTTATTTGTGATACCGTCATGTTTTTAATTAGTATTTCTTTCATTTAATTTTTTCCCCTTTTAAGGAATAAATCTCGAATGATGATGACGCTGACCCTGCCTTCATTTTTCCAGAACATGGCCAAATTCTAAGAAGGCCACTTTTTGGCAAACAATCAATAGACCATCCAGACGGTGGTATTTCATTAGGGACTCGGCCATATTTCTTTAACCAATTATCACCATAACCGCCAATTCCATCTATATGAATCACATCACTACATCCAGATAGACGGCATATTGGCGTGTTCCCCTTTATAGCAACAAAATCCATACACCTATATCCACTATCATGTAAATCTTTTGCTTTGCCGGGGATTATAACCATACTGTTAAATACAACCGGAGTACTCCAATCTTTGCGATAAGGAATAGATTCAAAATCTTTTTTTGTCATTTCATTAACTTTTTTTTTAATTTCCATCACAATCCCCTTTCTGCCATTATTTGCCTGCCATATTCCGCAATTAATAATGCTTCTGCCCTGCCATCATGTTTCTTTTCAATAGGCGCATCCGGCCAAATAGCTTTAGCCATCATAATCGATTTAGTCTTGTCTTTATCAAGTCCAAGGTATTTCTTCCACCCGGGTAGATCGTTGTCTTTGTTTCGGTTTTTTGGATATACCTCATAGATTTGGCATTTATTTATAGAATACTCGGCTAATATCTCGGCAATCATTAACGCTCTCTCGTAATACATACCCATTGTTAAGATACTCTTTGGTGATGCGCCCCTGAAAGGCATTACCTTTTCAATAAAAACCGATGTTGCATCATATCGTTTTTTAACAAAAAGGGCGGATTTAACTCTGTTAGGCATATCAATTACACTAAAATATTCGCCATTATCAAATATATATCCAATCGCCCCTTTTCTGCCTGAATCGATTCCTATTATCATGGGTTATCCTTCTTTTTAGTGGTATATAATTCATATTCTGGAGCTATCCAAATATGGAAGCAAATCCAATGAAATGCCCACAAATGATCATGATAAACTTTCGGTTTCCAATTCCACCAAAAAACATTTATACGGACTTTAATTTCTATCCCGCCAATCTTACAACCGTTATATTTACCTCTTGGCCACTTCATACCCACCTCAATTAATATTAATAACTATCTGCACAGACAATTGTAAATTTGTAGGGCTTCCGGGCTTAAAGGCAAACGTATGGCAAACAATATTCGAAGGATCACTTTCAAGGCCGCCTTGATCAAATGCCGTTAAATAAAAGCACACTTCTTGATTATCAGTTACCGTCATGTCAACCTGGGTTGTCTCTGTGCCTGCCGGTATTTCTATAATTACTGCATTAGGTTCAGACTGATTATATAGCCGATATCCAGCAAGATCGGTTTCTTGATTGGCGTTCCATTCAAAGGTTAATCTTTGATTCTGCTGGACTTCCTGTGCATCGGCTATTGCCGCCCATACGCCGATAGCGACAAGAACAAATCCGGCCACAAGTAATATATTGCCAATGGCCCTAACAACATTTAGACAATAAGTATTTTTTTCTTTCTCGGTTAGATATTTCTTTTTCATGGTTTATTTCCTTTCCCCGCATGGACAAACGATTTCCTTTACTTCTATCATTGTTTTGTTTCCATATCCAAACCTTGACCCTTCATTACACCAGGAATCAAAATTCTCAAATGAGAAATGGGAATCCATCATATTAGGATCAATATCGACTTTCAGCTTGACGCCCTTTTTCCAATAATCTTGATTCTCTTGGTTGGTATATATCGTTTTTGTTAATATGTGGCCGATGTAAAAACCTATAAAAATCCCTAAAAAAGCAATTAATATATCGGTTTTCATTTCTTCTCCTTTTCATCTAATAATATCATATTCTCGTAGATATTGCCGATGACTTCAATATTGGATGATATAAGACATTCCATATCAGCCCACAATATTCCCCGCATACTTATTTTTTGTGGATTCGGATGTCCTACGCCCCAATCCGCAATAACAATATCCCCCTCATAAATCTCTTTGCCGTTACAATCTTTGAGGCCGGTGAACTGCATAAGGATAAAGCGTTCAGCTTCAGAATCAAATGTGCCAATAGCGAAGCCACCACGCTTGTTAGTATTCTTTATAAAAACATGGCTGGACACCTCAATTAACTTTTCAGGCATCCAGTTTTTCATCACCTTGTCCCAAGCCCTAAACTTAATCTCTCTCATTTCTTCTCCTTCACCCATACGTTTAAATAACCATAGCCAGCTTGCATTACATTCATTTTTGTTACTTTTTTACACTTTTTCATGATTGGACAATCTTTTTCTTTACAATCAAAATTCAATGCTTTTAAATCACAAAGTATGTCACAAAGAACCGCCCCATATTGAGATACGTATTTAAAGCTACAATATTCCCTAAATTTTCGATATGACATTAAGTACATAGTAAGATCCTTTTTTAAATAATAATAGCTTATTTTTGATGTTTGGGGCGTTAGGATTGATTTTGTTGTTCTTGGAGAACGCCGTCATCAACCCCGTTTTCATATTGTGCATCCATACATTTTTGACATGGGCTAACTACTATTCCCGATCCCCACCGTGTTGTTTTAGTTTCAGATTGGCCACAAAGCCCTTCTCCACATGAACACCAAACCTCAATATCTATGCTTATTTCAGGCATCATCTTCTCCCTTCATGTCGATTATCATTTCTCTCAACTTCCTATTTTCCTTTTTAAGCTCCCCAATCTTCTCATAAGGACATCCCTTTCCCGGCATATATTTTGTCCACTTAACGGTTGAATATATACATGATATGCCGGTGGAGTCGATAATCGGACATTCAGTGCAAAACTCCATCATTGTTTATCCCCTTTCTTCTCTCTATTAATTTCTTATATTCCAGCCAAGTGTATCTAATACAAAAATTAATTATATGTTCTTTCTTTGAAAACCCTGGAAGTTGTAACCATTTTCTTAAATCTTCTGTCATATCTTCAATTTTCGTCATGGTAAATTCCTTCCTCGATCATCTCTTGAGTATTACGATTATAATCAATTTGATATTTATAACCTGCTGGCCCGAATCTGTTTTTTCTGCATTCCAATAAATGTAATGCCCCATCCCTCTCGAAGTGAAGCCAGCCGTCTGAAATGTGCGCCATTTTCTTTGATTCTGCTAAGTTTCCTTCAGCATTTACCTGACAAAGAATAACACCGTGAATATCCATTCTTTTTGAAACGTCACGGAGTAATTTAACCCATCGGGCAAACCTCTCATCCCTTCCTTCTTGACCTTTAAATTCGTCCCTTACGATTTCCCCTATATAATCGAGAATCCAAAACTTTATTTCTTTCGTAAGGGCGTATCTTTCTATCATTGCACAAACATCATGAATGTCCCTTGGATTATTGTCGGATACATAAAGAGGTGCTTTTTTATAAAGAACAAGGGATTTATCAACAATTTCGTTCATGATGCCGGCCTTTATATTTCTTGAGCTTATTCCTGTTAAAATAGATAAAAATCTATCCTCAACATCGGAGGCACCCATTTCCAAAGAAACGAATAATCCCGGCACATTGTCTTTAATTGAAATGTTAGATAACCAATTTACGGCCATGCCGGTTTTCCCATGTCCAGACGGACCCGACAATAAAGTTACCCTTTTAGGCACCAAACCGCCAAAATGGTGGTCTAAATGCACAAACCCTGTGCGGAAGCCCTCTATCGTATCTTTTTGCGACTGACGTTGAATTTGCCGCTCAAATATGCGGTTTGCAGAATCATTGCCAGAATAGATTTTGCCTTTTTCTCGCCTTCCACTGACGGCTATATCGGCCAATTCATTAAAAAGTGCCTGCTCATCTTCTACACAGCCAATTTGTTTTTGAATTTTATATATACCGTTTTGGAGCTTTCTTCGCCTTGAAAAGGATAAAACTTTTTGTAAAGGCCATGATAAATTTCGGTATAGATCGCTTTGTTCAACTAGGTTGGCAATTTCACCATGATATTTTCCGCATTTTTCTGCTATGGCCGCAAAATCTATTTTTCCAGTTTGTATATACAAATCTCTGGTAACTCTGTAAATCTCTTGATGCGTTGTATTGTAAAAATCATCTGGTCTTAATTTCTCTTGAATAGATAGAAAATAATTATTGTAATTAAGAAGTATTTTTCCGAGTTCTATCTTTTCGGCTTCCTCTGGATATAAAAGTTTTTTCTCGTTCGGAGTGGTAAACATAAAGTTCTCCTAATAGCAAACATCATATTTTTTTTTGTTGTTAATTAACGAGTCTTCATCTTCCCATCTTTTCCCATTCAAGTAAGATGAAGGATGTGGACAAAACTGGCCATTGTCTTTTGTCCAGTCTTCCGAGTCTTTTTTGTTTTTAATGTCGAGAATTATAATTTCTATCAACTTGACATCCGGCTTTAGTTTTTTCCAGGCTTTTAAGGCAGATTGCTTGTTTACTTTTTTTGGATAACTTTCCCAGAAATGCTTGAACGATTCGTCATATATATTATTATTATTTTCATTCTTTCCATTATTATCATTCTTGTCTGTGCCCCCTTGCGTTCTCGATGCGTTCTCGATGCGTTCCGTTTCCGTTTCATATGCGTTACGCTTGGGGTCGTAACTCTCGTAATTTATTACCTTTATCCGTGTCGTTATCGTTTCATTTGCGTACACAATTTGGTTCATCCTTTGTAACAGGTCTAGGAACCGTTTTACCTTTGTCTTACCCCAGCCCCATCGCCTGCCCCATGTTTTCATGCTCTTTAAAGATTCTCCATAATTACAATATAAAATTTTCATTCCAAGCATTACTTTTTGAGGTTCGTACGAGTGCTGTGACTCCATCAAAATATCGATCCAGGCTTCATATTTAGAGAATACTCTTTTTTCTCTATAAAATTCATGATCTTGAATTTTACGCCAGATAGCTATATAGCCTCTATGCATTGTTGCCCCAAAAATAAAAAAAGGCCATTAGATTTGTGCCAACCAGGAGGACGCCTGGTTCCTCTTTCGAGGCCCCCTTTCGGGGCAAATCTAATGACCTTTTTTGTAAGTCGAATTATCATATTTTAGTCCCGTTTTGATTGGCATCTTAATAAATATCAAATCCCTTATTTCTTGTCAAGCATTATTTATTTCTCATTGGTAGCAATAGATTCGTTTTTTAAGGGCCGGACTCGCTTTTTATCCCAATAAGGGCTATTACATCCAGGGCATACAGTTGGCCGGTTTTCAGTCCTTGGTATCCATGTATGATCACATCTTAAGCAAGTGTATTTTGGTATATTCATGATGATCCTTTCTATTTTTGTAGTTTTTTAATCTCTCGTTTATAAGCCTTCACATCTTTTAAATAAAATCTCCAGTATCGGCCTTCCTGCCATCCAGTGAGCTTTCCTTTTCTGGCTAAAAAGATGACATCGTCAGGGCTGCAGTCAAGGAAGTGGGCTACGTCTTTACTTCTTAATATTGTGTTTGGCTTCATGTATTCTCCAATTCTTTTAATACGGAAACCCCGGCTTTGATTAATTTTTTATACGCAACATTAAACTCTTTATTAGGGCATCCTAGTTTTTGGGCTGTTTCAAAATCCATAGACAACCATTCTTTGTTTGTGCGATATTCGCAACCTATTTTAGTTTTTTCTTTTTGTATATATAAAGAATATCCTTTAAATTGAATGGCAATTAATCCTTTTGCTCCCCCGAGATAGGCTTCCGTGAGGTTGGCTCTCCCGAGATAGGCTCCATCGAGATCGGCTCCCTCGAGATCGGCTCCCTCGAGATAGGCTCCCCCGAGATAGGCTCTCCCGAGATCGGCTCCCTCGAGATTGGCTCCCTCGAGATAGGCTCCCCCGAGATAGGCTCCCTCGAGATCGGCTCCCTCGAGGTTGGCTCTCCCGAGATAGGCTCCATCGAGATAGGCTTCCGTGAGGTTGGCTCCCCCGAGATTGGCTCCCGAGAGATAGGCTCTCCCGAGATTGGCTCCCCCGAGATCGGCTCCCTCGAGATTGGCTCCCCCGAGATTGGCTTCCGTGAGGTTGGCTCCCCCGAGACTTATTTTTAATTCACAAGCCTTTTCTACACATAATTTAAAAGATTTAGTTTCTAATTCTAATATGATTTTACCTGAAAATCTGTGTTTTATTTGAAATTTTTTCATTATTTATTCATCCTTTCCGAGAACTGCTTTTTCGGTTGGGCCAGTTAGCGGTTCTTGTGGCCTGTATGGTGGGTTGCTTGGATTTCTTAGTTTCTTTTCGTCGGATGTTATTTTCCCTTCATTCCACCGCCAATCAATAAACTTATTCCAAAAGCCTTGAATATTCTTTTCTGCCCTTCCTTTTATTTCTTCATTGCTGTACATATTATTGTTTCTTAATACATCCAAGTAACAAACAACATCATATTTTATTGAATCCTCGGTATAAAATTTATGATTTTCTCCTAGAAGCTCCTTTTCTTGTTCTATTTTCATGGAAATAAGAGAATCAAAGTCTGTTTTGCCGACAGTATCAAGTTGTTCATCGATGGATTCTTGTAAAGATTTGGCAGGCGTTAAGTCTTCCAAGGCTTTAAATTTAGCCCCACATCCGCCTTTTTTTGAGAAGCATACATACCCACCCCCATATTCCTTTTTGCCTTTAATTATTGAATTTTGGCCGCATTCAGGGCATACAGGCAGGGCACTCGTTGATTGTTTTGGCTTTGGTGCTTCTTTATTTTGTTCTTCTTTGTAAGATTCCCTATTATCTTGTGTGTCGGCATCCTTGGTGTCGTCTATTCCAAATAATCCATTTAATGCGTATTTGCGTGCATATGATGAAGTTGCCCCGGTTACCTGGGCTTCATCCATCCCCTTTTTTTGTTCCGGCTCCCTTGCATAGGCTGTTGATGATATTGATTCTTTACCATCTCTTGATGTTAGGGTTGCCGTGGCTTCAATGTAATGACGGCCAGCTATTTCAATTATTTTATCAGATATTGTTATGTAACCGTCTTTACCTAAAGCCTTTTTTACAGCAGATAGGATATCTTCACAGGATCGGTAATGATATTTACCAAATGTATTATATTGTGATTTTGGTACTGATAGGTTTTGCTGTACTTTTATTATAAGATCGTGGATAGTCATTATCTTCTCCTATTCTTTTCTTAAAATTCCATTAACAACTTTCCATCCAGGAATTTTTTCATCTTTTTCATGACGTTTGGCTCCCCTGAGATAGGCTCCACTGAGATCGGCTTCCGTGAGGTTGGCTCCTCTGAGATCGGCTTCCCTGAGATAGGCTCCACTGAGATTGGCTCTCCCGAGATAGGCTCCACTGAGATCGGCTCCCCAGAGACTGGCTCCACTGAGATTGGCTCCCCTGAGATTGGCTCCCCTGAGATAGGCTCCCCTGAGATCGGCTCCACTGAGATCGTAATTTTTCATTGACCATAAAGGAATCAATTCGTTTCTAAATGCCCACCCAAACCATTTTCTTGTAATAGGATGTTTTAACATCATAAATTGATGTAATGGAGTCCATTCTTGTATTTCGTTCCCATTTGGAAAGTTTTCAATAAAGAACTTAACAGCTTCCTCACATGCGTTAGTTTTTCGTAAACTTCCTTCGGTAATTTTCATTATTTTCTCCTTTTTTCTTAATAAAGCTCGTGTAACCGGTCTTGATTGTGAAGTATGGCGTAATCATCGGGCAGGCATAGCCAGTCAACAAAATGTCTCATGCCGGAGTGGTTAGAAAATCTTAAAATAATAAAATCTCCTGTTTTCCCGGTAAAATTAACATATATTTTATAAATGTACGGATAAACAGCCCCGGTCATATCCCCAAAAATTATTGTTGGCCTATTCCATTCTTCTATGTCAACCGATATAGATGTTTTTTCATATCCGGCCCATTTATATGCTCTTTCGATGTCTTTGATTAATTCCGTGAACATTATTTTCTCCTTTCCATTTGGTTAAATACGCCTTCTAACGTCTTGTGATAAGTGGTTGTTCTTTCGCCTTTATGTTCGGTTGTTAATTGCCATTGACGGTTTGTTCTTTTTATGTAGTATCTCATTTGTTCCCTTTCTTTTTATGGTTAACTGATTGAAAAGGGGCTGTTTAAGGCACAACCCCTTATAATCCTTTAGAATTAATTGATGGCCGCTCTTGCTTTTTGCGCCATTTCATATTTTTCTTGTAAATGATCTTTCTTTAATCTCATAAGACTTTTTACTTTGAAGTGATCGGCGGTAATCTGGCTGCTTCTTCCCGGCAAATGATTAGCATAAAGAGTGTCAACTACATAAATTGCCATTTCCTGTTTTGTCATTGTTTTCTCCTTTTCTGACTGGTTATGACCACATATTACACTATATCGTCAAAACATGTCAACAACTTTATTTAAATTATCGGATATTTTTTTTATTTCTTTAATATTTTTTTTCGACTTGACAAAATATTCTGCATATTCAAAAATAACATTACTCATTATTTTCTCCTGCCTTGGCTTGATTGGGCGTCTTTCGGGGCGATGACCGAAAGGCCCCGCCCAAGCCGCCTTGAAAGGAGCCTTCCATGACTGATGAGCATAAATCCATAAATTATAACAGGTTTTTCGATCTTGTATTATTCGCTATGTCCGGTGCATTGATAGGAGGATTCCTATATCTTAAACAATTTGAGGCCGCTAAAGCTATGGGATCTGCCTTGATAGGTGCGGCAACTATGTATTTAAAGGGTAATCATTAGATGGGTAAGAAGGAACGAAAATATCTTGTGTTCTCCCTTGAGGTTGTAGCTGCTATTATAGGGATAGCAAAAACTATTAAGGATTTAATAAAGAAGGATGGAAAAGAAAAGAGTAAAGAAGCAGTCGAAGCAAAAGAATAAATCAGACCTGTTTATAGAGATGAAGAAGGCATTTAATCCTAAACGAATAGAGTTTGATGGTAATACTTTGACTATGTATTATAAGAACAGGGATTGGGAGATGGTATGAGTGGCATTTTAGGAAAATATGATGAGCCATTTTGTAAAGAAGATATTTTTATAATTGATTCTAAAGTTTTAAGCGATTTTGATATTTGTTTTTATCAAAAAAGAATAAGGCTAGTTTTATTAATCGGTGTTTTAATAGATGGATATAAAAACCTATACTCTCAAGCATTAAGTTATTTTATAAAATTTAATATTGAGAATGAAATTAATATAACGCACGATCTGTTTAAAGAGTTTTATGAGCATATATCATGGGAGGTTGAACAATTTAAATTAGTAAATGAAATAAGAAAATCAGCGGGGCTAAAAGAAAAGTCTGTTCCATGTTTAGGTATAGAGCTGCCAGGTATGTCATTAAAATTGTTAACATAAGAAAATAAGCCAAAAAATTTTATCTAGTTGTGTTACGAATTTTAATTTAGTAGCATGATATAAATACAGAAAGGGAAAAGAGTAACACGATGGGCGCACCTTTAAAATATGATGATGAGTTTCTTAAAGAAGAAGCCAGTGCCTTGGTTGAATGGTGCAGGGAAAGAGACAAGAAAGATAAGATTCCTCCTTTACTTGAAAGGTTTGCTGCAGAGCGGGGATATCCTGCAGAATATTTCTCAAGATGGGCAAAACGAAATGAAACTTTCCGTCAAGCATTATTAATATTTAAAAATATACAAAGAGCCAACCTTATAGAGGGCGCAGTATCGTTTAAATATCAGCCACTTATGACAAACAATACATTGAAAAATGTTACAGACTGGACAGATAAGCAGGAGCATAAGATTTTAGGCGATAAAGATAATCCTCTTAAATGGGATATAGAGATAATAGAACCAAAACCGGCAGAAAGTTAATTATGCCAAAGATTCAATTACCTAAGAAAATTCAGCCTGTACTTACATCAAATCAACGGCTTGTTGTTTTGATTGGAGGGCGGTCTAGTGCCAAGTCTGAAAGTATAGCAAGAATTCTTCTTTTAAAGGCACAAACAGAAATGGCTGATATATTGTGTGGCCGTGAATTTCAAAATTCTATAGATGATTCGGTGCATAAGTTAATAAAGACATTAATTGAAACTATACCGGTTCCTGGATTTACGGTCACAGATAAGAAGATAGATTGTAATACTGGTGGAGGTTTTAGGTTCAGAGGCTTTGCTCGTAACTCTGAGGCGGTAAAGTCTGCTCAAGGGTTTAAATATTCATGGATTGAAGAGGCACAATCATTAAGTCAGCAGTCTATCGATGATCTTTTGCCTACAATTAGAGCTGGGAAATCACAGTTATTCTTCTCTGCTAACCCACAATCTGCAGCGGATCCATTTTCCGAAAGGTTTATCAATCCATTTTTGTCTACTTTAAAATCAGATGGAATATATAAAGACGATATGCACCTAGTCATATTGTGTAACTGGCGTGATAATCCTTGGCATAAAGAGCTTGAAAAACAGAGGCTTTGGGATTATGAGCATTTACCTAGATCAAAGTATGATCATATATGGGAAGGTGACTTTAACGATTCCATAGAAGATCCTTTGATATTATCAGAATGGTTTGATGCCTGCATAGATGCCCATAAGAAGCTTGGATTTGAGCCTATAGGTGCAAGAATATCCTCCCATGATCCATCAGACTTGGGGCCAGATGCGAAGTCTTATGCTTTCCGACATGGCTCTGTATTGCTCGATTTACAAGAAAAAACAACCGGTGATGTAAACGAGGGCGGGGACTGGGCAACAGGACTGGCCATTAAAAACAATTCAGACATATATACCTGGGATTGTGATGGTCTTGGGGTAGGTTTAAACAGGCAAACATCCAGAGCTTTTCAAGGGAAACATACTCAAATATCTATGTTTAGAGGCTCTGAATCTCCTGATTTACCGGATGCGATTTATGAGCCTGCAGAGTTTATTCAGAACCAAAAGACAAATAAGCAAAGTTTTAAAAATAAAAGAGCACAGAATTATTTCATATTAAGAGACAGAATCATTCGAACATATCAAGCTGTTGTTGAGAATAAATATCATGATCCAGAGAAGTTAATTTCTTTTGATTCTTCAATAGGCATACTTCATAAGCTTAGATCAGAGTTGTGTCGGATGCCGGTAAAGCCTAATGCAAATGGATTATTTGAACTATACACAAAGAGGGAGATGAAGGACAAATTTAAGTTTGAATCCCCAAACCTTGCAGATGGGGTCATGATGTTAATGCCTGTTCCTCAGGTTAATGCCGTTCCATTTGTAATGCCTAAACCTACAAAACCATTAGGGATAAGCCATGCCAGATATTAAGCTTAAAGATTTAAAAGAAATGCATGATAAAGCATATACATATAGCCAGGTGACAAGAGAGCGTGCGGCAGACGATCTTGTTTTCTACTTTATTTCGCAATGGGACGACACAATCTTGACCGATTCTCAGCTACTTTACCGGGGAGAATTTAACATATTAAGAAAGGCCGGCAGAAAAATTCTTGGAGATCTTGAAGAAAACCCTGTGCAGATAGATTTTGTCCCTGATGATGACGACAAGCTGGATTCTGGAGAGCTTCTTGACGGTATGTATAGATTTGATGATTCAAAAAATACTTCTATTGATTCATATAGAAATGCAAAACAGGAAACTGTTGTTTGTGGTCAAGGAGCATGGGAACTATACACAGATAAGGCAAGTAACAGAACTGAAGAAGATAAGCAGATTATCAAAAGAAAGCCAATACTTGAGGCAAATAACACTGTATTTTGGGACCCTAACGCAAAATTACTTGATAAATCAGATGCTACCTATGTATCTGTGCTTACAGCATATTCAGAAGATGGGTACAGGGATCTGGTTATAGATCTTACCGGTGAAGATCCTGGCGAAGTGTCGGCAGAGTCTTTTAAATCTCCAGAACAATCGTATGTATTCCCCTGGGTAGGGCTTGGATCTAATAATATTTATGTAGGATCTATTTATATCCGGGAGAAGATATCAGACAAGATAATAACGATGTTAACTCCAATGGGAGAAGAGCTTGATTTTTACGAATCTGACGTTAAAGACGTTATGGACGAAATGAAAAGAGATGGCTTTACCCTGGTGGAAGAAATTGGTGTAAAACGATACCAAGTAACTAAGTATATATGCTCCGGAAAAGAAATTCTTTCAACAGATATAATCGTAGGAGAGGAAATTCCTATAATTCCGATGTTTGGAGAACGAGCTTATGTTGAAGGCGAAGAACATTGGGAAGGAATAACCAGATTAACCAAAGATCCGCAAAGACTTCGTAACTTTCAGTTATCATATCTTGCCGATATTGTGTCCAGATCCCCCCGGCAAAAGCCTATATTTTGGAAAGAGCAGATCGCAGGCTTTGAGCAGATGTATGAAATATCAGGCTCTGATAATAACTATCCATATTTATTGATGAATCGTAAAAACGGAGTAGGTGAAGAAATACCTTTGGGGCAAATTGGTGTAATGCCGGAACAAAAAATGCCGGATGCTTTAGTGCATTCCATTAATCTTTCAAGGGAAGCGGTTGAAGATGTAGCTAACCCAGGTATCCCGCAGGATATAGCAGACCCTGATATTTCCGGAAAAGCAGTTCTTGCCCTGGAAGCAAGGATAGATCAGCAGTCTATTATATATCAGCAAAACTTTAAACATGCTAAAAGACGAGACGCAGAAGTATATAAATCTATGGCCAAGGAAATACACGATATTCCCAGGAAGGTAAAGATAGAACTCCCAGATGGTACAAAGAAAGACGCAATGGTACTTGAAACGGTAATAGATAATGAAACTGGTGAAATTATTACCTTAAACGACTTAAATAATGTGGAATTTGATGTATACCCCAAGATTGGGCCTTCATATTCCAGCCAGAGGGAGCAGACCGTTGAAAAACTATCTACTATTTATTCCGGTCTTCAGCCTGGAGAGCCTGAAAAGAAAGTGGTATTGCTTAAAATGCTTAAGCTTATGGATGGTGTGGACTTTGATGATATTAGAGAATATGCCAATAAACAACTTGTCGTTATGGGAATAAAAAAGCCAGAGACTGACGAAGAAAAAGAAGCTTTAGCTATGGCACAGCAGCAGGGAGACAAGCCTACAGTTGAGATGATACTTGCGGAAGGCGAGCTTAGAAAGGGAGAAGCTGCAGTTGCCAAGGCACAGAACGAAAATATGAAGATACAGCTTGAAGCTCAAAATGAAGGCATGAAGCGTATGGTTGATAACTTTGAAGCTGTTACCAACAGGCTGGAAGCCATGATAAAGGGCCAGGAAGCTGGTGCAAAGATAGATAATACTAATGTAGATACCATCGGTAAAGAACTTGATAATGCCAGTAAAATCATAGAGTTAAAACAACCAGAGGACATGACAGACGATGAATTATTCCAGCAGGCTTTGGCTGGTTAATACTGTACTGGACAGGTAAATCCAGGCAAATATAAATCTACCTATGGATTCATAGGGAAAACCTTTACGACAAGGAGAAAGTCGGATGGAACTCGAAGATTTAAAAGCCAGGAACAAGGAAGAAGAAGAAAGGATTAAAAAGGCCAAGGAAGATGCTAAAGCAAAGGAGGATGCGGAGCTGGAAGACGATCCTGAAGAAATACAGGATGAAGACATTAAGCCAGATCCAGAAGAGATTTTAGACGATCCAGAGCCTTTAAAAGAAGAGGGGCAAGAAGAACCTTCCGATGAGTCTGAAGAATCCGTCCTTGAAGATTGGCAAAAATCCGAAGAGGAAGAAGCAGAAGGTGACAAAGAGTCTAAGGAAGTACCATTAACCGCGCATATCAAGATGAAGCAAAAACTTAAAAGCCGTGTTTCTGATAAAGAAGAGGAGATTCAAAGATTAAAAGAAGAAAACGCTAAATTAAAGCAGGGAACGGCAGCTCCTGAAAAATCAAAGTTGCCTAAAATGCCCAAGCAGGAAGATTTTGATACTGACGAAGAATTTGAAACAGCATTTACAGATTATCAAAATCAGCTTGCAGAGTATAATTTTCAAAAGATAGAACAGAAGAAAAAGCTGGAACAACAGCAAGAACAGCAAAAACAATATCTTTCAAAAGGGCTGGAATCTCATTATGAAAGGGCTGCAGAGCTTGTCACTAAAAACAAGATCGATCCTGAAGTGTATAAACAAACTGACGAAATTGTTCGTGATGGGTTTAAAAATGTACGTCCTGGAGATGGTGATTTGATCGTGGATCAGATTATAGCCAGATTGGGCGAAGGCTCTGAAAAGGTTATGTTCTATCTTGGAAAGAATAAGACTGCTTTAAAAACTGCAACTTCTTTAATTGAAGAAGATCCAACTGGCATAAAGTTAGCCATGTATCTTGGTAAGCAAGCAGAAAGATTTACTAAACCAACCAATACGAGAAGTCAAGCCAGAAAGCCTGCAAAGAGAGCTGATGGCAATTTGCCGAAAGGTTCTCAGGCTGCAACCAAACTGTTAAAAGCTTATAGAAAGGCACATAAGGCTAAAGATGTACAGCAGGCTATTGACATTAAAAGGGATGCAAAGGCTAATGGCATTGACGTATCTAATTGGAAATAAAGGAGCTTATTAGATATGGCAACCACAGGTAAAATAGTAGAAGTAATGTTCGAGTCTGCTCTTGAGACTTATGAGCATCAAATGCAGATGTTGCCACTGGTATCTTTTGAGGAACCAGAAGGTGCAACTATGCAAAATTCCAGTAACTGGATTTGGCGTCCGGTTCAACAGCATGCCCCTTTGATTGCAGGTTGGGATTTAACCGGCCTGGAAACGGATATCATTGAAGAGACATACCCGGCTGTTTTGGGTACTCCGAGCAATGATTTTATTAAACAAAGGGCTGATGAATTAAGGACAGAGCTTTTCTGGAGACGGAGAGGCGAACAGTCCGGTAAAAAGCAGGCAACTGAGCTTAACCGCTTGATTGCAGCCGCAGTAACTACCCAGGGTTCTTTGTTTTATCGGTCTAATACCACTTCAGGGTATAATTTTATAGCTGAAGCACAGGCCTTGATGAACGAAAGACAGGCGCATCAGTCCCAAAGGTGTTTTATTCTTAATGACCGGGATAATCTTACCTACGGGCAAGATTTGGCTGCCAGACAGACCCTTCAGGGTAGGCCTGAACAAACATGGGCAACAGGTCAAATAGGTCAGAACGTAGCCGAATTTGATGTATATGTAGGCTCCTATCTGCCTTCACTGGCTGGTGGTGCAGACCCTGCTACTACGGTAACGGCTACGGTTTCTGAAGCTCCAGAAGCTGGCTCTGTATCGGCTACCGGTGTTGTAACCAATGTGGATTACAGGACTGCAACTATAGCAGTTACTGACTCTTCAGGCTACAATATCGGGGATAAAGTTACCTTTGCCAATGGTGGAACTACGGTTAAATCGGTAGGTCTGGCAGATAAGACCAATACCGGCCAGGCTATGACGTTCACCATTGTGGCCAAGCCTACAGGTACAAGTGTAACTGTATATCCGAAACCTATTGCCATTAATGATCCTGCCCTTTCAACCCTGGAGCAAGCATATGGGAATATTCATACTCGTATTCTTGTAAATGCCACCATGAACCGACAGAACATTAATTCCAGCGCAAAGGCCAACATTTTCTTTGATAAGACTGCTATCGAAGTTCTTGGCGGGACTATACCGGCAGAGCTTTTTAAAGATTATGACGGAATGAAAGTTGTTCAAGCCACAATGTCAAACGGCCTTAAGATGTACATGATTTATGATGGTGACATTGCCCAGATGACTTTCAGGTATCGTATCTTTACATGGTATGGTATCACTGTATGTAATCCTTCAAATTGCGGGGTAGCTGTGACTTACAGTGCTACGAGTTCGAGTTCAAGTTCCAGTTCTTCGAGTTCCAGTTCTTCGAGTTCCAGTACTTCAAGTGCAGCCGCTTAACCATTAACCGAGATATGGGGGAGGGCTTCGGTCTTCTCCCATATACTCACCAGGGCAATATTATGGGCGTTGTATTATATAAAGAGGGAAACACTCATGAAGAGTTTGGTATTAAATGTGAGATTGGTATATTCCCGGTAGATATGATGGAATCGTTACTTGCTGTAGGCTGGAAAACACATCCTAAGTTTATAAGCGAAGATAAAAAGCCAAAGATTCAAAGTGTCCCAAAAATAAAGGACAAACCAAAGGAAATGAGCGCATATGAAGAGGGACAAAAGGAAGAAGTTGTCCAGGAATATGGCATAAACAAAAGATTAGATAATCTTGAAAAGAAGATTGAAGATGCCGAAGAACTTATGGATGAAGAAGAAAAGGCAGAGTATGATAAAAACGTTCAAGAAAAGTCCTTTTATCAAAGGATTGTAGATTTTGCAAAAGAAGAAAAAGAGAAAGAAGAAAAAATATTCTCAAAAGTAGAAAATAATTACACAATTAAAGACTCTAAAGAAGAGATTTTAGAAAAAGAAGCCGAAGTCAAGGAAGAAGTAAAGAAGAAAACAAAACGGCGAGGCAGGCCGAAGGGCAGTAAAAACAGAAAATATAGAAAGAAATAAGTCATGACTACAAAGGTAGATATTATAAACAGGGCTTATTCTTTAATGAGAATATCAGGCCTTACAGTTCAACCAACCCCGGAAGATTATGATCTTGCATTATATAAGCTTGAAGATATGGCTGAAGAGTATTATGCAAGAAATATCTGTGTAAATTATAACTTTGAAGATGAGCCTGATACCGGCAGCTTAACAAATATGCATAGAAAGTTTTGGCATTCTTTTTCGGCATGTTTGGCCAGAAGGCTTATAACTGACTTTGGCAAGATACCTTCTCCCACCTTAATTGCAGAAAGTGACGCAGCATTTTCCTTTTTATCTTCTGTTACTGCCCAGGTAGACCAGACTCAATATCCTTCCAGACAACCAAGGGGCAGTGGCTCTATGAGATATAACCGTTGGAACAGATATTTTCAGCCGGCTGCTACAGCCCCCAACGAATGTAAAACCCATACGATGTATATCGACGATATTAACGATTTTGTTGAACATTACGATGCATACCTGAATGATGGAGAAACAATATCTTCATATGTTCTTACCGTTGATGATGGCCTTGAAGTTGTTTCAGAGTCTTTATCAAGTCCTGATGTAAATTATAGAATTAAAGCTGCAGGAACATCTTCAGGTGGCTCTATAGCACTACTTCAGGCAAAGATAGTAGTAACTACAAGCGATAGTCGGGTTAATACAAGGCTTATTAACTTTGAATTGTTACAATCGGACGTAATAGATTAGTGGAAGCTTTGTTATCTCCAGAACTTATAGATAAACTATTAGATACGCCTGTTTTGCTGGCAGTTATCTTTATAGTGATTATATTTTACAGAATATTTCTTAAAATGGCAGAACTAATAGCGGCATTGATTAAAAATAAACATACAGATGATTAAAGGATATTATTATGGGTAATTCATATGAATATACATTTGCTTTGTCTAACGGTGTACATGACATCTCTGTAAAGAACAATAATGAAAATATACATCAGCTTGTGGCAAGGTATAGTGGCGGCAAGCCAACAGCAGGAACTATAAGCATATATGCATTTCCTACCGGTGCAGCTAAATATGTAGATATTCATAACGCTCAAGGGTTGGACATAACAGATATACCTGTTGTTATAAGGTTTGGGGGAACTATAGGTAAACTACAAGTATTATGTGACAATATTGTAGGTGGAAATTCCATTAGAATTACTGACATAGGCTCTTCAGGTGTTCCTTTAAACTGGTACGGAGAAAATATACTTGAAAAAGACACAGAAACAGGGGCTTTAAAGACCGTATCTAATGCAAATTGTCAAATTCATGCAGGGAACCATTATTTTTACAGAAATTGGGCGAACGTGTCTGGGGCTGATACCGAAGTGGATTTTATGTTTACTACGCCGAATTCTTTAAAAATTATGCACGCACAAGCTATTATAAGAGCGCAGGAAGAATTTAATTTGCAGATATTTGAAGATGTCACTACATCTGATGACGGTACACCACTTACAGGAAGAAACTGCAATAGAAGTTATCCTGATACGCCTGAAATGTCTTTATTTAATGCGCCCACTATAACAGATACTGGCACAAGCATATGGAGAGCCAAGGTCAATCCAGACGTAAGCCCTGTTTGTGTATCTTTAGGTGAAAATTACGAGATTGATGTAAAAGTAGATACTAAATATCTATGGAGACTTACAAAAGTTAATGCAGATACTCATTGGATAGATTTTGATTTCTTCTGGTACGAACTTGCACCTTTATCATAGGTAAATTATGCAAATACCAATAATTAAAGGCGATAAAGTATCAAACGAGCTGGAAACCGATTATCGGGATGCTTTGCCTGTAAATATGTACGCTGTGAATAGGCCCATTTTAAAAGCTCCTGGGTATATGCTCTGTTACCCTGGGCTTACAAAATTAACGGACGGTAGTGGTCGAGATAGAGCCGGGATATATAATGATAGATTTGAAGATCATTATAGAGTGTCTGGAACAGAATTTATAAAAATCAGCTCTTCAGGTGTAAAGGTAAAGCTTGGGGATACCCCAGGGACAGAACAAGTTTCTTTGCCATATAGTTTTAATACACAGGCGATAATTGCAGATGGAAGAATGTATTTATATGATCCTGCAGGTGGATTTAGAGAGATAACGGACACGGATCTTGGAGATCCTATAGATGGCGTGTGGATAGATGGATTTTATTTCTTAACTGATGGAGAATACATTTATCATACGGATATCACAGACGAAAGCTCTATAGATCCCTTAAAATTCGCAACTGCAGAGTTTATGCCTGATAAATCTTTGGGCCTTGGAAAAACACAGGATAATAAGGTTATAGTATTTGGCCGGTACACTTTGGAGTATTTTGTAAATGCGGCAGATATTGTAGCAGAAGGAACTTTTGCCTTTCAAAGGGTGGAAACGAGAGCGCAAAAGATCGGCATTGTAGCAACCCATGCCAAGTGTGAATCTGGAGAGTTATGGTATATTACCGGTGGAAGAAAAAACGATTCCCTTGGCGTCTATGCCATTATGCTTGGAGGCTCTAAAAAGGTATCTACCAGGGAAGTAGATAAAATACTTTCTAAATATTCAGAGCCTGACCTTGCAGACATGAGAATGGAATGCAGGCAGGAGGACGATGTTATTTTTATACTGGTACATTTACCAGAAGAAACTTTATGTTTTAATGAGACTATTTCAGGGACTATGGGTATTCATAATTCATGGTCAATATTAAAGTCTGGAATTACCGGGCAGTCAGTATATCGGGCAATAAATGGCATATTTGATGCAAGGCGTGGAGATTGGTTGTATGGTGATAAGAGAAATGCCAATATATCTATATTAGATAATACGGTATTTACAGAATTTGGCGAAAGAAACGAATGGATATTATATACTCCTGCAGTAAAGATAGAAACTTCTTCAATTGATGAATTAGAGCTTGAAACTATACCGGGACATAACACAAATGATGATGCAAAGGTAGGGATTTCATTAACATATGATGGTCTTACTTATGGAAAAGAATGGTTTCAGCAATATGGTTCTCCACTGGATTATGACCAAAGATTTATTACCAGAAGGCTTGGTTATGTTAGGGATTGGGTAGGCTTTAAATTCAGGGGAGCTACCACTTCAAGGATGAGTTTTGCATATTTCAATGTTGAATTTTCATAGGGTGCTGAATGCCGAACCCAACATTAGAAGAACGATTAAAAGGGCTTGTTTTAAGTGCTAATGAACTCCGTCAAATGACGGATTGGCCTACTGCATTAATAGAAGATTATCTTTCCATCCTTAATTCCTTAAAGACTATAGCCGGAGATGTTGATACCGATACAGACGATATAGCATACTTAAAAGGGTACGCTTCTTTTCTTCAAGCTTTAATAGATAAAAACCGCACAAGAACCAACCAGAACGAACGATTTTTCAAGCAATTAAATGATTTTGTTCATTCACTTCATGCATTAATAAACAAAAACCGTACAATGCCAAGAAAAATTCATAGAGTTATATGTGATGTATCTAACCCTGCAGCAGATACTTATAGAGCTTTAAATACTGCATATCAGAACAAAAGTGGCAGAATTATGACTATACATTTATCCGTGAAGCTTTCTGTCTAGGAGAAATATGTCCGCTTATAAAGGTTTTGTGGGGCCTCACAAAAGATGGGATTTAATAGCAGGTCATGTATTTACAGTTCTTTATGAAAGAGGATTAAGAGAGCATCATAAGGTTTTGGATATTGGGTGCGGTTCTTTAAGGGTTGGCAGGCTTTTGATCCCTTACCTGGCGAAGGGTAATTATTATGGGTTTGATCCTAACGAAAAGATATTACAACAAGGCCTTATTAACGAAGTGGGGTCTTTATTGGTACTTAAAAAAGTTAATTATTATGGAAATGCTGACAAAATTCCGGTAGATTGGATGGATAAAAAATTTAATTATATATTTGCCCATTCTATATTTACTCATGCCCCGGTTTGGATGATTAGAAAATACCTAATTGAATCTTATAGCATGTTAAATAAAGGCGGATATTTTATATCTAGTTTTATGAAAGGTATAGATACTTATATTGGAGAAGATTGGGTATATCCGGGGTGCTGTAAATATCCTAGAATTTTTTTAGAAAATATAGAGCAAGAAGACTTGAAGCAAGGGTTTACCCTTTAAAAGCTGAAAATTGGGAATTAATTCTTGGGAGAATTCATGTCCAAGGGGAATATGCTTTAAATCAAGGCAT
>Ga0180431_10003230_pt1 | contig 21126 bp, 19 predicted proteins | sample SS_ome_11_FD_132459 | JGI IMG/M metagenome (GOLD analysis project Ga0180431, IMG submission 132459) | Hypersaline lake sediment archaeal communities from the Salton Sea, California, USA - SS_1_MS_1 metaG | ecosystem: Environmental > Aquatic > Non-marine Saline and Alkaline > Hypersaline >...
GTCGAGCGCTACTCTCACGTCATGCATATTGTCTCCGCGGTCCAGGGAGAGCTGCGGCCGGAGTTTGACGCTTATGATCTGATGGCGGCCGCCTTCCCTGCCGGAACCGTGTCAGGCGCGCCGAAGATCCGCGCCATGGAGATTATCGCCGAGCTAGAACAAGAGCGGCGGGGTCCCTATGCGGGGGCAGTCGGCTACTTCGGCTACTCCGGGACGATGGACACGTGCATCACCATCCGGACCATTGTGATGCAGGACGGTGTGGCGCACGTGCAAGCCGGGGCCGGCATCGTAGCCGATTCGGATCCGACCCGGGAGTACCACGAGACATTGAGCAAGGCACAAGCTTTGCTGGAGGCCGTGACCGCGGCCGAGCAAGCAGAGAAGGAGATGCGGGTATGATCGCCGTCATCGATAACTACGATAGCTTCACGTACAATCTCGTGCAGCACCTGGGAGAGCTGGGCGCCGAGGTGCGTGTTTTCCGCAACGACGCTGTGTCCGTCGCGGAACTGAGAGCCATGGCCCTCAGTCACGTCGTCATTTCTCCAGGGCCCGGTAGGCCGGCGGAAGCTGGGATCTCGAAGGACGTGATCCGACAAATGGGGGAGACTCATCCCATCCTGGGCGTCTGTCTTGGGCATCAATGCATCGGTGAGGTCTTCGGCGGTCGCGTCGTCCGCGCTACCCGCTTGATGCACGGCAAGACCTCGCTTATACACCACGATGGGGACCGGTTGTACGCGGGCTTGCCCGTGCCTTTTGAGGCGACTCGGTATCATTCCCTGGTCGTAGAGGAACCCCTCCCAGAGCTGTTGCAGCGGACTGCCTTCACGGAAGAGGAGGAACTGATGGGGTTGCGCCACCTGACGTTGCCCATCTTCGGCGTCCAGTTTCATCCCGAGTCGCTCCTAACCACCGAAGGAAAGCGTCTGTTGGCGAACTTCCTGGCAATGAGAGCGGATCCCCGCCCAGCCCGTGTCTCTCGGCCTGACCTGAAGGCAGCGGGCCGATCGAACACGACTACTCAAAGGGGGCAAAGGTGAAGATCAAGCAAGCGATCGCACACACCCTGGACAAGAGACACCTCACGGAGTCCGAGGCTGAGACGGTGATGGAGCAGATCATGCGGGGCGAGGCGACGCCGGCGCAAATTGGTGGGTTTCTCATCGCGCTGCGATCGAAGGGAGAGACGGTAGCGGAAGTGACAGGATTCGCCCGCTCGATGCGCCACAATGCCGTGTCAATCGTGCCGGATCGCACGTTCACGATTGACACCTGCGGCACCGGAGGTGACGGTGCGGGTACGTTCAATATCTCGACGATTGCTGCCTTCGTCGCCGCAGGAGCTGGGCTGGCAGTGGCGAAGCACGGCAATCGATCCGTCTCCAGTAAGTGCGGCAGCGCAGACGTGCTGGAGGCCCTGGGGGTCAACCTGGACCTGTCCCCGGCGTCTGTCGCCGCGAGCATCGACCAAGTGGGGATCGGTTTCCTCTACGCGCCCAGTTTGCACCCGGCGATGAAGCACGCCATCGGCCCGCGCCGAGAAATGGGCGTCCGCACGGTCTTCAACATCCTCGGGCCGCTCACCAACCCGGCTCGAGCCCAGGCGCAGGTCCTGGGTGTCTACGACGCCGGGCTCACGGAGCTGCTGGCCCGCGTCCTCGGATCCCTGGGCAGTCGGGCGGCCTTTGTCGTGCACGGGGCCGGCGGGCTCGATGAGCTCTCAACCCTTGGCACCAACCACGTGACGCAACTGCGGGACGACGGTGTGGAGAGCTTCAGCCTCAACCCACAGGATCTGGGTCTTCCTCGAGCCAGGCTCTCGGATCTCAGAGGAGGCAATCCTGAGCGAAACGCCGCAATCGCTCGGGACGTGCTCTCGGGTCAACCGGGCCCACGCCGGGACGTGGTGCTGCTCAACGCATCAGCTGCACTCGTGGTCGGCGGCTGCGCCTGCGATCTACACGACGGCTTGAGCGCCGCCGCCGAGAGCATCGATTCCGGTGCCGCCAGAGCCAAGCTCGACAGGCTGATCGCTTTCACCAACAATGGAGACGGCGCGCTATGATCCTGGACGAAATTATAACACATAAGCGCCGTGACCTGGCCGAGCGGCGTGAAGCGGTACCGCTGGACGATGTGATCGCGATGGGCCGCGATCGCCCCGCCCCGCTGGATTTCGCCGGGGCTCTACGCCGTGAGGGGGTCGGTCTTATCGCCGAGGTTAAACGTGCCTCTCCATCCAAGGGTATACTCTGCGATGACTTCAACCCCCTTGGTCTGGCTCGCACCTACGCCAGCAACGGTGCCGTGGCTATCTCAGTGCTCACCGACATCCCCTTCTTCCTGGGCAGCCTGGATGATCTGATCCTCATCTGGCACGGGCTAGACGCCGATATCCCGCTCTTGCGCAAGGACTTCATCTTTGATGCCTACCAGGTGCACGAGGCCTACGCCTTTGGTGCCGACGCTCTTCTGCTCATTGCGGCCGTGCTCTCGAACGAGTCTTTGAAGGAACTACTGTCTTTGACTCGCGAGCTGGCGATGACAGCCCTGGTGGAGGTGCACAACCGGGAAGAACTGGAGCGCGTGTTGCCGCTGGAGCCCAGCGTGGTGGGCATCAATAATCGAGACCTCCACGACTTCACCGTCGACTTGGACGGCTTTGGTCGCTTGCGATCCCTGGTGCCGGACGGCGTGGTGACTGTGGCGGAGAGCGGCGTCCGCACCGCTGAGGACGTGCGCCGCCTCGCGGGGGTGCGCGCCGACGCCGTGCTGGTTGGCCAAGCACTGGTCACAGCCGAGGACCGGGCGGCCAAGGTACGCGAGCTGGCAGGGGCAGGGTCAGCGTGACCCGGGTCAAGATATGCGGTATCACCGACTGCGATGATGCAATGGTCACCGTAGAGGCCGGCGCGGACATGCTGGGCTTCATCTTCTATCCCCCCAGTCCTCGTTCCGTAACCCCCGCCCGGGCTCGCCGGGTTATCGAACAGGTGCACCGGGCATCACGCACTATCTGGACCGTGGGCGTCTTTGTCGATGAGGAGCCCAACGTAGTCCGGCGGACGGTAGACGCTTGCGGGCTGGATGGAGTCCAGCTCCATGGGAAAGAGCCACCTGAGATGGTGGAGACGTTTATGGATGAGGGATTACGGGTACTGAAAGCGTTCCGGGTGCGCAATAGTGGCTCTCTGACGGCTATGGACCAGTACCATCCGACAGCTTTTCTTCTCGACGCATACGTGCCAGACCGACACGGCGGCACCGGGAGAACCTTCAACTGGTCGCTGGCTGTGAAGGCAAAGATCCACCGCCCGGTCCTACTCGCCGGAGGACTGAATCCGGACAACGTGGCCGAGGCGGTTCGGGCAGTGCACCCCTGGGGCGTGGACACGGCCAGCGGCGTCGAGGCGTCTCCGGGCCTCAAGGACCACGATAAAGTGCGGCAGTTCATCGCCGCGGCCAAAGAAGAGCGGACCGGGGAGGACTGATGAGCCCTGCCCTGCCCAGCCACGAGGGCATTTGATTCGACTGAGAGCACTATCGATACGCCAGTTCCAAGGAGGACGAGGGTGCACGCGATGCTAGAAGCTGAGTTTTTTGAACGACAAAGCATGCGAAGCCTTCCCGATGATAGAGGCTACTTCGGGCCTTACGGAGGAAGATTCGTGCCCGAGACGCTGGTACCGGCACTACGGCAGCTAGAGAGGGCTTATGACGAGGCCGGGGCCGATGCGCGATTCCAGCGCCAGCTACACGATCTGCTTCAGCAGTACGTAGGGCGCCCCACCCCGCTCACGCTGGCCGGCCGGCTTACGGAGCACTGTGGCGGTGCGGAGATCTGGCTGAAGCGGGAGGATCTGGCCCACACCGGCGCCCACAAGATCAACAACACCCTGGGCCAGGCCCTGCTGGCACGGCAAATGGGGAAGCGGCGCCTGGTGGCCGAGACGGGCGCCGGTCAGCACGGCGTCGCGACAGCAACCGCCGCGGCCCTATTGGGCATGGACTGCGTCGTCTACATGGGCACCGCGGATATGGCGCGCCAAGCGCCCAACGTGGGCCGCATGCGCCTTCTGGGCGCTGAGGTTCGGCCCGTAGACGCCGGCAGCCGAACACTCAAGGATGCTATCAACGAGGCCATCCGCGACTGGGTCACGAACGTCGGCGACACCCACTACCTGCTGGGATCCGCCCTGGGCCCGCACCCGTATCCAGTGATGGTGCGTGACTTCCAGTCCGTCATCGGGCGGGAGGCCCGGGCCCAGATCCTGGAGCAAACAGGCAGCCTGCCGGATACGCTAGTCGCCTGTGTGGGAGGGGGATCCAACGCCATCGGACTCTTCCATGCTTTCCGTGACGATGAGGTCGCAATGATTGGCGTCGAAGCTGGGGGCTCCGGCATCCCGGGGGGGTGCCACGCTGCGCGCTTCTGCGACCCGGCGAGGGGCCGAATCGGCGTGCTCCACGGGACGCGTACGTTTGTGCTGCAAGATGACGACGGGCAGATCTTGAGCACTCATTCAATCTCTGCGGGCCTCGACTATCCCGCCGTTGGACCGGAGCACAGCTACTTGCGCGAGCTGGGACGCGCAACTTACACCTACGCGACGGACAAGGAAGCCCTGCACGCCTTCGATCTCCTCTGCCGGCTGGAGGGGATCATCCCTGCCCTGGAGTCGGCGCACGCCGTGGCCGAAGCGGTGAAGAGAGCGCGGGCGGGCGTCGCTGGCCACATGATCCTGGTGAATCTCTCCGGGCGGGGCGACAAGGATCTAGATAACGTGGCACAAGCCAGGAGGGAACTCGGCCTATGAACGAGCTTAACGGCTGCCATCGCGTCAGCGCCATCTTTGAGCGCACCCGCGCCGAGCATCGGGCGGCGGTGATGCCCTACCTCACGCTGGGCTATCCCACGCCAGAGCGCTCGCTCGCCCTTGTGGAGGCGGCCGTGGAGGGTGGGGCCGACCTCCTGGAGCTCGGGCTTCCCTTCTCCGATCCACTCGCCGACGGCCCGACCATCCAGCGGACCACGCAGCTGGCTCTGAGTCAGGGCGTGACGGTGAAGCGATGTCTAAAGATGGCCGAGATGCTCAGGAAACGCGGCGTCACAACGCCCTTCCTCTTCATGGGGTATTACAACCCCATCCTGTCCTACGGAGAGGAAGCCTTCTCCCAGGCGTGTCGCCGGGTTGGCGTGGATGGGCTGATTGTCCCGGATCTACCGCCTGGTGAGGGCGAGTGTCTTGTGGCGGCCTGCCAGGAGCAAGGTCTGGCGCAGATCTATCTGCTGTCCCCGGCTAGCCCGGGCCATCGCATTCGCCTGGTCACCAGGGAATCACAGGGCTTCGTCTACCTGGTGTCCGTCAACGGTGTCACGGGCACCCGCGACAGGCTGCCGGAAGACCTGGCCAGTTTCGTCCAGCGAGTGAGGATGATGACCAACAAGCCGCTGGCGGTAGGTTTCGGCATCTCTCGGCCCGATCAGGTCGCCCAGGTCGCGGCGCTGGCAGATGGGGTTATCGTGGGCAGCGCCCTGATGCGCCGGGCTGCACGAGACGGCGGTGTTCAAGAGGTCCGCAGGTTTGTGGCGAGGATGCGCAAAGCGGCATTGCGTGAAGGGCAAGGCACGGTATCAATCTGAGCCACTCACCCGGCCTGCAGTGACCAGATGGACGCCGTTAGCCAGTGGTCCGCTGCTGCTCAGCATCCGGCTGGTGGACTCACCGCCCCACCGAACGCGCTCGACTCCAGCCGCCGCGTTACGAACACGCACCGTCTGGCCGAACCAAGGTGTTGGTATCCGATCCGGACCATGGCGGCCGGCGCGCCGGGCCAGGTCGGCCTTGGTAGCGCATACGCCATGGCACTTCACGATGAGACTCGGTCCTCCCAAGCCCTGCGGTGATCGGAAGCGTGCGAAAACTCGGCTAGGGGGTTCCTGACCAGGACAAGCATCGTCCATCCCAAGAACCCTGATGCTCGCTGTTGATGGTTCTAGATTCATGGTTCGTATGTAGAGCAGGTTCGCGGCGTGCACAACGATGGTATACCCTTGTCCATCCCACAGTGGATGCGGCTTCTGAAGCCGTGAGGAGCAGCACAGCCAACTCGCCGCCGCACAGCGGACACTTGTGCCCTCAACAAGGTCGTTTACAATAGCCGCCGATGCTAGTATCAGACCGCGACCACTTGGACGATGGTCGCTTTCAAGGGAAGTCATTGAGTATGAAACCCACGCACCACTGCATTGAGGTTTTCTGGCGGACACGTCAGCCCAACGGGCGAGAGGCGGACCTGAGCGCTGAAATCGTACAGCTCGGCATCGACAGCGTTGACTCGGTTCGAGTCAGTGACCTGACCTTCATTCGCGGCCGGCTCTCAGCGGCTGAAACCGACCACCTTGCACGGGCATTGCTTGTCGATCCTGTCGTAGAGGGCCACAAGTGCTGGTCCGGGCCGACGATGCACACCGTCAACGAGGCGCGGGCAACAGCCCTAGGGGATGAGCTTGCCGTCGAAGTTGGGTATCACCCGGGCGTCACGGATCCGGTGGCGGATCACTTCCTCTGCCGCGCTCAGATGCTGAAGATTGGATCCGTTGACGCTGTCGCCACCGGCACGCGCTACACCTTCGCGGGACATCTCTCCACCTCTGATCTCCGCAGGATCGCGCAGGAGATCCTGTGCAACGACGTGATTCAGACCTATGCGCTGGGTCCTCTGCCCCCGAGCTTCCTGCCCCAGGCTGACCCCTCCGATGAGGTGGACGTCATCCCTATCTGCGAGGCCAGCGATGATATGCTGGCACGCATCAGTGAGGAACGCGTCTTATCTCTCTCACTCGCGGAGATGCAGGTCATTCGGGAAAGATTCCAGGAGCTGGGCCGTGATCCCACGGACGTCGAGCTGGAGACGCTGGCCCAGACGTGGTCTGAGCACTGCCAGCACAAGACGTTCAAAGCACACATAGAATATGCGCATCGTGGCGGCATCGAACGTGTTCTTCTTGATGGTGTGCCCGCTCGAAAAGGGAGGAGTGAGACGATCGACGGTCTGTTGCGTACGTACATCCAGGGGGCTACGAAGCAACTCGATCGGCCCTGGGTCCGTTCAGCCTTCGTGGACAATGCCGGGATCATCGATTTCGACGACGAGTACGTGCTCTCCTTCAAGGTCGAGACGCACAATCATCCCTCCGCCCTCGAGCCATTCGGCGGCGCCAACACGGGTATCGGCGGCGTCATCCGGGACATCATGGGTGTCTCAGGCCGACCCATCGCCAACACTGATGTGCTCTGTTTCGCCCCGCCGGATATGGACAGGGCATCACTCCCCGACGGCGTTCTGCATCCACATCGGATAGCACAAGGGGTGATAGCCGGCATTGAGGACTACGGCAACAAGATGGGAATCCCGACGGTTTCCGGCGCCATCCTCTACGACGCCGGCTACGTCGCCAACCCTCTCATCTACTGTGGGTGCGTCGGGCTGGCGCGCAGGGGCCAGCATCCTCGTGATACCCAGGCCGGCGATCTGTGCGTGGCCCTGGGCGGGCGGACCGGCCGCGATGGTCTGCACGGTGCGACCTTCTCCTCCGCCGAGTTGAGCCATCAGACCGGACAGACGGTCGGGAGCGTGGTACAGATCGGCGACCCCATCACGGAGAAGGCGATGATGGAGGCCGTACTACGGGCCCGCGATGAAAAGCTGTACAACGCTATCACGGACTGTGGTGCAGGGGGTTTCTCTTCTGCCGCTGGCGAGATGGGAGAAGGTGTGGGCGTTGAGGTAGAGTTGAGCAACATTCCCCTCAAGTACGCAGGCCTGCGCCCGTGGGAGATTTGGCTTTCTGAAGCGCAAGAGCGCATGGTGCTGGCCGTCCCATCGAACCACCTTCCGCGTCTACGCGAAATCTGTCAGGAGTTCGATGTCGAAGTGACCGTCATCGGTCGCTTCACGGGAGACCGCCAGTTGCGGGTGCGCTACGACGGAAAGACGGTGGCGGAGCTGGATATGGAGTTTCTGCACGATGGATGGCCCAGGACGACGATGGTCGCGGAGTGGACGCCCCCACCGGTCCGAGAGACCTCAAGGCCACCCGGCGTTGATTTGAGCAGTGTCCTACTGCGCTTGCTGGAGGATCCCGATGTGGCAAGTAAGGAGGACGTCATCCGACGCTACGATCACGAGGTCCAGGGCGCTACAGTCGTCAAACCGCTCGTCGGGGCGCGGAACGACGGCCCGTCGGATGCGGCGGTGCTTAGTCCATGGGAGACGGAAGGATGGCGAGGCTTCGCCCTGGGGTGTGGAATCAACCCGTACTATGGACAACTCGATCCCTACGCGATGGCGTGGGCTGTCGTGGATGAGGCACTACGAAACGTGGTTGCCGTCGGGGGAGACCCCGATCTCACCGCCCTTCTCGACAACTTCTGTTGGGGGAATCCAAGCCTGCCCGATCGCTTGGGGTCCCTGGTGCGGGCCGCCCAGGGCTGCCACGACGCGGCCCTGGCCTATGGGACACCCTTTGTCTCCGGCAAGGATAGCCTCAATAACGAGTACACTGATCCCCACGGCGACAAACAGACGATCCCGCCCACGCTGCTCGTGTCGTCGTTGAGCATCGTGTCGGACGTACGCAAGGCAGTCACGATGGACCTGAAGCAGCCCGGGGACTGGCTATACATCATTGGAGAGACGCGGGACGAGCTGGGTGGCTCGCTCTATTCCCGACTGTACGGTGCTAAGAACGCCAGCGTCCCAGCACCCGTGCCCGACGGGGTCGACACACTGCGAGCCGTCCATCGCGCCATCAGCGCCGGATTGGTGCGCGCTTGCCACGATCTCTCCGAGGGCGGGCTTGGCGTGGCGGCAGCGGAAATGTCGGTTGCGGGACGCCTGGGCGTCGAGTTGGATCTGACCAGCCTCCCCCGGAGTGCCAGTGTTGCATCGGATGTCTCTGCATTGTTCTCAGAAAGCAGCGCTCGATTCCTCGTCGAGGTTCATCCCGAGAACAGTTCCGCCTTCGAGCAGATGCTGGCAGCACGGCCGGTGGCTCGACTGGGATCAGTGACGGCAGACGGTATGCTGCGTGTACACGGCTCCGGAGGTGGCACCGTGGTAGTCTGTCCAGTGCAGAGGCTTGTCCGTAGCTTCTGTCGAGGAGAGCGAACGTGAGGTTCAAGATGCATACTGATGCCTGTGACTGCCCCTTTCCTGTCGAAGCTGTCTGGCCACGACCCGATTCTCGCGCGGGGGTCGATTGGCGACTCATTATGCTCGGGAGCTGGCTCATTGCTGTGCTTGCCCAGGTACGTATTCCTATCGGCCCGGTTCCAATCACGGGCCAGACGTTGGGTGTCCTGCTAGTGGGGGCGCTGCTGGGCAGCCGACAGGGGCCCTTGAGTGTGGCGATCTATCTAGGTCACGGCCTCATCGGCTTGCCGGTCTTTGCCGGGGGAACAACAGGCCTAGCCAGAATGATGGGCCCTACGGGTGGATACCTGGTCGGCTTTGTCGTCGCCGCTCTCGTGGTCGGCTGGTTGAGTGAACGGGGTTGGAGTCGCCGATTCACGACAGCTGCCGCGGCCATGGTAGTAGGGAACCTGTGCGTGTATGCCGTCGGGTTGCCGTGGCTTGCAAGCTTCACTGGCACCAGAGCGGCGCTGAGACTTGGTCTCATCGGCTTCATCCCGGGCGATCTGCTGAAGCTGCTCCTGGCCGCTGCCACGGTCTCGAGCGGATGGCTGGCTCTCTCACGCCAGAGAGACAACCGCCTATGATCCAGGTCTTGATCGCTCACGCAACTGGCACAAACCGTGACCGCGACGCCGCGCTCGCCGTGGAGAAGGCCGGAGCAGAACCGATCATCCTCCATGTCAATGCCCTGCGAGAACGCCCGGCACGGCTGCGCGATTTCCAGATGCTCATCTTGCCCGGGGGCTTCTCGTATGGTGACGCCCTCGGGGCCGGGCGGCTTCTCGCCTCAGACCTCCGCTGGCTCTTCGAGGATGAACTCGCCCGATTCATCGAATCGGACAAGCCGGTGCTGGGGATCTGCAACGGCTTCCAGGCCCTGGTCAAGAGCGGCTGGCTCCCCGGTCCTTCAACCGGTGACTTGCGGGAATCACAAAGGACAGACGTGGAAGCTACATTGGCACGGAACGCGTCCAATCGGTTTGAATGCCGCTGGGTCTGGCTCAAGGCACACCCGGACAGTGTCTGCGTCTTCACTCGCGGCGTGAGCCGTCCAGGCACAGGTGACATCACGTGCCCCGTCGCCCACGGCGAAGGGCGCTTCGTCCCCGACGAGGGGGTCCTGCGCCGCTTGCGCTCCCGCGGGCAGATCGCCCTCACCTACGCCTGCGAGGGAAGAGGTTCCGACGACGCGCCACGCGCGGGCTCGGGGGGCTATCCCGCGAACCCCAACGGGTCCGTGGCCGACATAGCCGGCATCTGTAATGAGAAGGGGAATGTCCTCGGACTGATGCCCCACCCGGAGAATCACATCGTACCGTGGCAGCGTCCCGGATGGACGCGCGGGCGGACAGGCGGCTCAGGCCTGGCGCTCTTTGAAGCCGGCATAGAGTACGCCGGGAGACTCTGACAAGCGTGGCTCCCAGGCACTACCACATAGCGGCATCCCACACAAGGAGGATCACCTGATGGACCAAGACTCACTCCGGCAGTACGTACCACAGGCACTCGAAACAGTTACCCTTGACTGGCCCTACACTTCGACGCGGGGCAAGGTACGTGATCTGTTCTCACTACCTGACGACCGCTGGCTCATCGTGACAACCGATCGCCTCTCCGCCTTCGACCGCGTGTTGACCCTGGTCCCCTTCAAGGGCCAGGTGCTCAATCAGCTCAGTGCCTTCTGGTTCGAGAACACGCTGGACATTATCCCCAACCACCTTCTCGGCGTTCCGGATCCCAACGTCAGCGCCGTGAGGAAGTGCGAGGCTCTGCCGGTAGAGGTCGTCGTCCGCGGCTTCATCACCGGTGTGACCAAGACAGCTCTCTGGTACCGGTATGCGCAGGGGGAGCGAGAGATCTATGGGTACGACTTTCCCGACGGTATGGAGAAGAACGAACAGCTGCCGGCGCCCATCATCACCCCGACGACCAAGGGACGTGCAGGCGAGCACGACGAGCGCCTCACGTGTGCGGAGGTGGTGGAGCGAGGACTGCTCGACGCGAAAACCTGGGACCGCGTCCAGGCGGCCGCGCTAGCCATATTCGAGCGCGGTCAGCGGATCGCTCGCGAGGGAGATCTGATCCTCGTTGACACCAAGTACGAGTTTGGTCGCGCGCCCGACGGTACCATCATGCTGATTGACGAGGTGCATACCCCCGATAGCAGCCGTTTCTGGAGTGCTAGTAGCTACGAGGAGCGGGTGAAGGAGGGATCGGAACCCGAGAGCTTCGATAAGGAGCTCCTGAGGATATGGTATGCCGAGCGCGGGTACCGTGGAACTGGAGAGCCACCTGACGCGACGGAGGACCTGATCGTGCAAATGAGCGAACGGTACATTGCCCTGTACGAGAGACTGACGGGAGAGACCTTTGCACCAGGAACGTATCCTGCCGAATCTCGCGTCGTCGAGGTCCTGAAGGAGTTCGTACCATGAAGACGTATGGCGCGGATGGATCCAACGTCCTGACGCACTCGACCGCTCGATCAGCGAGGGAGAATGCTGCATGCTAGTTGTCATTATCATGGGATCGCCCAGCGACGCCGAATTCTGCGACCGGATCTCCACAGCATTGGATCGCTTTCGGATCCCCTGGGAGAAGCGCGTTGCATCGGCGCATAAGGTACCGCACCGCGTACTCTCGATATTGGAGGAGTACGAGGCTGACGCTGCACCCAAAGTCTACATCACGGTGGCCGGGCGAAGCAATGCTCTGAGCGGCCTGGTCGACGGACAGGTCAGCGCACCAGTGATTGCCTGCCCGCCGTACTCGGGCACATTTTCCGGCTCCGATCTCCTGTCGTCCTTGCGTATGCCGTCAGGCATAGGACCAGCAGTCGTGCTCGAGCCAGAGAACGCAGCGCTTCTCGCGGCGAAGATCCTCGGCCTGAGCAACCCTCAGGTGCGCCGCCGGGTCGCAACGGTGAAGGAAGAGCACGTCCAGCGTCTTATCGACGCCGACGAAGCTGCCCGTGCCTGAGGAGCCCCTTTTTCGATCCGGCGACAAGTTGGGAGAGTCCTGCGGGGTGTTCGGCGTCTTCGCGCCGGGTGCCAACGTGGCGCGCCTGACCTTCTTCGGGCTGTACGCCCTCCAGCATCGGGGACAGGAGAGCGCGGGTATCGCGTCTTGCGATGGCAAGACCGCGCATATTCACAAGGCCAACGGTCTCGTCTCGCACGTCTTCGACGAGGACAATCTGCGGGATCTGGGTGGGCACATGGCTATAGGGCACAATCGCTACTCCACCACCGGCGCGCCCAAAGTGCGAAACGCACAGCCCTATCTCATAGAGACAGCTCTCGGGCCGCTAGGGATAGCCCACAATGGCAATCTGACGAATGCCGCCGTCCTGAGGCGAGAACTGCTCTACAGGGGTGTCGGGTTGATATCTTCCTCGGATACAGAAGTGGTGACGCAGCTCCTTGCCGGTGCACCCGGGGACTCCTGGGGGGAGCGGATAGAGGGCTTCTTGGAACTGGCCGAGGGGGCGTACTGCCTCACCATCCTCACACAACGGGCGATCTATGGAGTGCGAGATCCCTGGGGGTTTCGCCCCCTGAGCGTAGGCCGGCTGGACGGCGACGGATGGGTCATTGCCTCCGAGTCGTGCGCCCTGACGACCGTTGGTGCCAAGGATATCCGCGAGGTGGAGCCGGGGGAGATTGTGCGCCTTGATGAGGACGGCCTCACCTCCTGGCGGGGCGTGAAGCCCAAGCAGCGCTCCCTCTGCATCTTCGAATACATCTACTTCGCCCGGCCGGATTCGTTGCTAGAAGGCCGCTCCATCCATCAGGTACGCCGTCGCCTGGGAGAGCAGCTCGCCCGCGAGCATCCCGTGGACGCCGATATGGTCATCGGCGTGCCCGATTCGGCCACGGCGCACGCCATTGGCTACGCTCATCAGGCCAGCATCCCTTTTGGCGAGGCATTGATCAAGAACCGCTACATCGGGCGCACCTTCATCCAGCCTGACGAGCGCCTGCGTCGGAGAGGCGTTGCACTCAAATTCAATCCGCTGCCGGATCTCCAGGGGCGCGGCAAGCGGATTATCATGGTGGATGACTCGATCGTCCGCGGCACGACGAGCCCTGCTATTGTGAAGCTGCTGCGGGACGCCGGGGCGGCCGAGGTCCACATGCGCGTGGCATCCCCGCCCATACGTCACCCATGCTTCATGGGTGTTGATATGAGCACCCACGACGAGTTGATCGCTGCCAACAAAAGCGTGTCTCAGATCGCTGAGCACCTCCAGGTCGACAGCCTGGGCTATCTGTCGGTAAATGGCTTGCTGGAGGCGGTCGACGCATGCGGAAGGGGATACTGTGACGCCTGCTTCACGGGTCGGTACCCCCTCCCAGCCGTGGCTGGGATCGGCAAGGACATGTTCGAATCCTAGGGAGAGATCAGTCGCGAAGAGACAGAGGAGTAAAGAACGAATGCGCTTGATGATCGTCGGGTCAGGCGGGCGAGAGCACGCCCTGGCCTGGAAGATACTACAGTCTCCCCGCCAGGGTCAGGCTGTCGCGCCGGTAGAGCAACTCTATGTCGCCCCTGGCAATGGCGGCACCGCCAAGATCGCAGAGAATGTGCCCATTGAGGCTGGAGACATCCCAGCCCTGGTGGCGTTTGGCCGTGAAAGGGAGATCGATCTGACCATCGTAGGACCCGAAGCCCCGTTGGTCGGTGGTCTGGTTGACGCCCTTAACGACGCTGGGCTGCGTGCCTTCGGGCCGAAAGCTGCGGCGGCGCAATTGGAAGGCTCAAAAGCCTTTGCCAAGCGCTTCATGGTCGAGGAGGGCATCCCGACGGCAGAGGGTGCGATCTTTGCCGATTATGAGGCCGCGCTTGCGTACCTGCGACGCCAGAAGGCACCAATCGTCATCAAGGCCAGCGGCCTGGCTGCAGGCAAGGGCGTCGCTGTCTGTCCCTCGATCGAAGAAGCCGAGGCCGCACTTCACAGGACCATGGTAGAACGGCAGTTCGGCAGTGCCGGTGAAGAAGTCCTCATTGAGGAACATCTGAACGGGGAGGAAGCCTCGCTGCTCGCCTTCTCCGACGGGGAGCACGTGGTGCCTATGGTGCCGGCCCGGGACTACAAGCGCGCCCACGATGGCGATCAGGGGCCGAACACAGGCGGCATGGGCTGCTATGCCCCTTCTCCGTACCTGCCGCCCGCGAGGGTGGAGGAGGTCGTGGAACGTGTCCTCCAGCCAGCCGTCGACGGTATGCGGAGACGGGGCACGCCCTACGTCGGCGTTCTCTACGCCGGCCTTATGCTCACAGAGGACGGGACGCGCGTCCTTGAGTTCAACTGCCGCTTCGGCGATCCAGAGGCTCAGGTCATTCTACCCTTGCTTGAGACGGACCTCGTGGAAGTGGTTCTCGCCTGCCTGGATCGTCGCCTGGATGAAGCCGATGTCCGGTGGCGATCCGACCACGCCGTGTGCGTGGTGAAGGCCTCCGGCGGCTACCCCCTCGACTACGACGTAGGCAAGCCGATCACCGGCATCGCCGATGCAGACGCAGCTCAGGATACGGTGGTCTTCCAGGCCGGAACCGAACTCGACGACGGAAGGCTGCTCACAGCAGGCGGTCGGGTTCTGGCCGTCACTAGCCTGGCCCGAACCCTGGCCGACGCCCGAAGGAGGGCTTACGAAGGCCTTGACCACATCCATTTCGAGGGGGCTCAACACCGCAGCGATATCGCCGTCGGAGCTTCCACCGGGACACTTGGCGACGCAGGGCAGCGCGTAGGAGGATCTGCCTACGCCGCAGCAGGCGTGGACATCTCAGCGGGGAACCGTGCCGTCGCGTTGATGAAGGAAGCGGTGTCCAGCACCTACACGCCGGCAGTGCTGACAGAGATCGGATCCTTCGGTGGCTTGTTCTCTCTGCAGGACATCGTCAAGGCCAGCGAACCCGTTCTGGTCTCCTCCACCGACGGCGTCGGCACGAAGACGATGATTGCTGCCGCCATGGGCCGCTACGACACCGTAGGCCATGACATCGTCAATCACTGCATCAACGACGTGCTGGTTCAGGGGGCCCGCCCTCTCTTCTTCCTCGACTACATTGCCGCTGGCGAACTGGATCCCGAACAGATTGCCACGATCGTCGCGGGATGCGCAGACGCATGCCGGGCCAGCGGGTGCGCATTGATCGCAGGCGAGACCGCCGAGATGCCGGGCGTCTACCGACCGGACACATTTGATCTAGTCGGTACGCTGGTGGGCTGGGTGGAGCGCGACGCCATCATTGATGGTCGTAGCGTGGATCCGGGCGATGTCTGCATAGGATTACCCTCGACCGGTCTCCACACCAACGGCTACTCCCTGGCCCGACATGTCTTCTCGGATCTGGGAGAGGCCGGGTGGGAAACTGTCATACGCGAGCTGGGTGGCGCGGTCGGTGACGTCCTTCTGACTCCGCACAAAGCTTACCTTGAGGAGTTTGAGGCCCTGGTGGAGGCTGATGTGAACGTCAAGGCCATGGCCCACATCACGGGCGGTGGCTTCGTGGACAACTTGCCCCGGGTGCTCCCCGACCACGTTGGGGTCTCAATCGATCGAACGACGTGGGAGGTACCGGCAATCTTCCGCCACATCCAAGAGCGCGGCCGCGTGGATCCTATGGAGATGTACCACGTCTTCAATATGGGCATGGGCATGGTGCTTGTCGTGCCGGCCGACGAGGCTGACAGGGCCCTCGAGTCTCTGAATGGAGAGGCTGCGGTGATTGGCGAGGCGGTATCGTGGAATGGCACGGGCGTCCGGGTCCGCCTCTAGACACACGTGGAGGAAGGAAGCATGACACGTATTGCAGTCCTGATCTCGGGATTCGGCTCGAACCTGCAGGCCCTGATCGATGCCACTGAGCGTGGCGATCTGCCCGGGGTGACGATCGAGCTCGTTGTCTCCAATGAGGCAGATGCATACGGTCTTCAACGGGCGGTGCGTCACGGGATTCCCGCGGTCACGTTCCCACTGGCACCGTACACACACGCTCGACGACCACGCGAGTCCTACGATGCTGACCTGGCCGCCGTACTGCAGGCCTTCGACATCTCCTGGGTCGTGATGGCGGGCTGGATGCACGTGTTGAGCGAGGCGTTCCTGGGCCATTTCCCGTCCCGTGTCGTCAATCTCCATCCGGCGCTGCCCGGCGCGTTCCCCGGCACCGACGGCATCCGGAGGGCTTACGAGGCCTACCGTGAAGGAGAGATTGACCATACGGGCGTGATGGTACACTTAGTGCCAGACGAGGCGGTGGATGCAGGACCCGTCGTGGTGAAGGAAACAGTGCCGATCCACGTAGACGACAAGCTGGACGACCTCGAGGAACGCATCCACGCTGTGGAGCATCGCCTCCTGGTTCAGGCCGTCCGCGAGCTGCTCTGCTGAGAGATCTGATATTCCCTGCCCTCTTGCGTATCCAGAGTGACCGAGGGCAGGGACTGGCGGTCGGCCCTCAGAGACACAAAGGCTGTGAGAAGAATGAACATTGTTGAGAAGATCGATGACTGCGTGAAGATTCGGCGGGCCCTCGTGAGCGTGTCCGATAAGTCTAACTTGGACATCCTGATCCCGGGGCTGGTCGACATCAATCAGAATGCAAAGTTCTACGCCACTGGCGGTACGTTCCACGCCATCGGCGAGATCCTGGGCCCCGAGGCGGCATCCAGGCACCTCGTCCCCGTGGCCAACTACACGGGTCAGCCGGAGACGCAGGGCGGCCTCGTCAAGACGCTGGATTTCAAGATCTACCTCGGCCTGCTCACGGAGACGTACAACGAAGCCCACAGGGCGGATCTGGATCGCACGGGAGCGGCGCCCCTCGATCTCGTCGTCTGTAATCTCTATCCATTTGAGGCCGTCGTCGCGCGGGAGGGCGCCACCATCGAGGCAGCCCGAGCCAACATTGACATTGGCGGGCCCTGCATGCTCCGGGCGGCAGCGAAGAATTACCTCCGCGTGGCCGCTGTTGTGGATCCCCAGGACTACGAATCCCTCCTCGCCTCCTTGCGAGCCCACGACGGCAGCCTCGACCTGGCCAGCCGGTTCGAGCTGGCCCAGAAGGCCTTTGCCCACACCGCCGCCTACGACAGGGCCATCTCTGACCATCTGGCTGCACAGGATGCCCACACAGTGGGCCTGGCATACGAACTCCAGTAGGAAGATTATCACAATGAGCAACAATCTCAAGAGGGCCTACCGTACGATCATGGATGACCATTTCCCTGAGCGGATGGAGATCAGTTTCGTCTTTGAAGACACCCGCTCTACCATGATCTACGAAAAGGTGACGTGGGTGGTGGACGGCGTGCGCAAGGGTCTGCGGTACGGCGAGAACCCAGGTCAGGAGGCGGCGCTGTACAAGCTGATCAACGGGAATCTCGTGCTGGGTGACGTGAGGACCATCGCCCCCGGCCGCCATCTGGTCTCCGAGGCAGAACTGCTGCAGTCGGGCAAGCATCCCGGCAAGATCAACCTGACGGATGCGGACAACGCGCTCAACATCCTGGGCGGCATAGGCCGCTGCATGCCTGACCGCCCGGCCGTGGCCATCATGAAGCACAACTGCCCATCGGGCGTCGCCATCTCGGGCACCATCGCTGACGCCTACGTCAAGGCAGACATGGCGGATCACCTGGCCGCCTTCGGCGGCTGTGTGGCGCTGAACCGGCCGGTGGATCTGCCGACAGCGGAGGCCATCGCGGAACGGTACGCCGAGGTGGTCGTCGCGCCCGCATACGAGGAAGGGACCATCGCCATTCTCGCCCGGCGCCAGAACCTCCGCATCATGCGCATCCAAAGCATCAGTCGCCTCGAGACGCTCTCAGCGTCTCGCTTTGTGGATTTCACCAGTCTCATCGACGGTTCCGTCGTCGCCCAGCTCTCCTACGCACCCGAGATCCAGGGCACGGGCGACATCGCGCCCGCTGAGTCTGTCCACGATGGACAGATCTCTCGCATCGACCGGGCGCCCACGGAGCAAGAGGCTGACGACATGCTGTTCGGGTGGCTGGTGGCAGCAGGCGTCGTCTCCAACTCGATCCTGTTCGTCAAGGACCTGGTCACTGTTGGCATCGGCGCCGGGGAGCAGGATCGGGTGGGCGCCGCGCGCATCGCTCGCGACAAGGCCTACCGGAAGATGGCAGACCGCCTGGCCTTCCGGCGCCACGGCGTCGTCTTCGACGCCCTCGAGGAGGAGAGTGTGCGCCGGGAGATCCAGGAGGAAGTGACTGTTGAGCACGGGGGGCTGATCGGCGCCGCGATGGTGTCCGACGGCTTCTTCCCCTTCCGAGACGGCGTGGAGGTCGGCCTCCGCGAAGGAATCACGGCCGTGATCCAGCCGGGCGGCTCCCTCAACGATCACGACGTGATCGAAGCCTGCAACGAGTCTGGTGCGACGATGGTCTTCACAGGTCAGCGGAGTTTCAGGCACTGACCGAAGGGGCCGCCAACGGTCTTCCTGTGGTCCTGGTCCTGCGGACGCTGGGACCGTTGCGCTTCACCCACGCCGATTTGGACATCTTGCGTACAGACAGAAGTGACGCCTCTCCAACTGCGGGCGGCGCCAGTCCTCGGAACACGTAGACGCCGAACGATCAGGAGGTCTATTCATGGATACTGAAACGAGCTTCGACCACGAGACGTTCCTTTCTCCGTTCACGTGGCGTTACGGATCACCGGAGATGCGGACGGTGTGGAGCAGGGCACATCAGCGGCGCCTCTGGCGCAGGGTGTGGGTGGCACTGGCTACAGCCCAGAACAAGGCCGGTCTGGTCGACGACGATCAGCTTGCCGATCTGGAGAACCACCAGGCCGACATAGACCTGGCCCGCGCGGAGGAGATCGAGGCTCAGATCCACCATGACGTGATGGCCGAGGTGCGTACCTTTTCCGAGCAGTGCCGGGTCGGCGGACCCATCATCCACCTGGGGGCCACCAGCGCAGACATCCAGGACAACGCCGATGCCATTCGCATCCGTCAGGCTCTGGACTTGCTGCTGGAGAAGCTGCGAGCCGTGATGATAACGCTGGCCGACCTGATCGAGGATCACGCCGAGCAAGCCTGCATGGGCTTCACCCATCTCCAGCCAGCAGAGCCGACAACGGTCGGCTATCGTCTCGCCATCTATGGGCAGGATTTGCTGGAGGATGCTCTTCAGCTCGCCCACCTGCGAGAGGGTATCCGCGGGAAGGGCATCAAAGGGGCTGTGGGGAGTGCGGCCTCCTATGCCCACCTATTGGCGGGCACCGGCATGACGCCGAGGGAATTGGAGGCACTTGCTATGGAAGCCCTGGACCTGCCGTGTTTCCCCGTCGCTACGCAGGTCTATCCACGCGCACAGGACTACCGCGTGGTCTCCGCTCTAGCCGGCCTGGCCGCCTCCTTGTATCGTTTCGCCTTTGACCTGCGGCTCCTTCAGTCACCTCCGATCGGCGAATGGAGTGAGCCGTTTGGCAGCAAGCAGGTTGGTTCCTCAGCCATGCCCTTCAAGCGGAATCCCATCAACGCGGAAAACATGGATAGTCTGGCGCGCTACGTCGCCGCGCTGGTGCGGGTGGCATGGGACAACGCTGCCCACAGTTTGCTCGAAAGGACGTTGGACGACTCTGCCAACCGCCGCCTGCTCCTGCCGGGCGTCTTCCTCGCGACGGATGAGCTGCTGCACCGCGCCCAGCGAATCCTTGAGGGCCTGGTGATCCACGACTCGGCCATAGCTGGGACGATGAATCGTTATGGTACATTCGCTGCGACTGAGCGCTTGCTCATGGAGCTGGCGCGGGAGGGGGCCGACCGCCAGGCGATGCACGAGGTGATTCGGAGGCACGCAATCGCTGCGTGGCAGGCTGTTCAGGCGGGCGAGCCAAACCCGCTTGCTGACGGCCTGGCGGCTGACGCCACGGTCTTGAGCTATCTCCCCGAGACGCGCGTGCGGACGCTGCTCAGGGCCAGCGATTACGTCGGCAATGCCCCGGAACGGGCCCGTGAGCTGGCTGCTAGCCTCCGCAAGGTGGCTTGACCCAGCCTCAGCCCACTCTGGCGTCGCTCCTTCCGGTTGGAGCGCTATCTCACGGACAGCCTGCAGCGGCCGTGTCGTGCCGCGGCTTTCGCGACACGAACTTGCGTTTCGCGCTCCCTTGGGAGGCAGTATCCACTCCGCGAGCCGGATGGCCAAACAGCCCCTAGCCCACACCACCCTGTCTCGGTCCTGGCGGGGCGTTTGACAAGGCCATCGACCTGTGCTAGAATCCTTCCTGATGGAAAAGGAGACTGACCAGAAACCCATGATGCGCAGACAAGAGCTTTTCTACATCAAGCGACGAGCCCGAGGAGAGCCGGTCCACCCGCCTGGGTAGGCCCTTTTTGGGCTGTTTGGCCTGAGTCAAGTTGACGAGAGCCAGCCTCCAGACGGAGGCTGGCTCTTTTTTTTGGCGCGATGGATACCCATCGCGCCTTTTGTTTACCGCAGTCTGCGGTCAACATCCGATATCAACATCAGTACCGAATAGAGGAGGCTGGCGTGGCAAAGTGTCCGGAATGTGCAGCAGAGTTGGATCTGGCCCCTGACACCGTCGTGGCGGAGATCTTGGTCTGTCCCGATTGTGGCGTGGAGTTGGAAGTGCTGAGCGTCGATCCTGTCGAACTCGATCTGGCCCCTGAGGTCGAAGAGGACTGGGGCGAGTGAGTTAACTGCCCGGGTCCGCGGTCTGGGTCTTGCCCAACCCACGGACCCGCTGCAGACGACTCTCCATTAAAGACATGCAGGAGGAAAGAACCGATGGGGAGGTAATGGTAGGCATACTGGGCTCGCGCGTGCGAGTTGAGGAGAAGCTGCTCTATGATGCACTGGATGAGCGGGGCGCGACGTTCAAGCGGTTCGACTCGCGCAAGGTAGCCTTCGAGCTCGAC
>Ga0180431_10003231_pt1 | contig 21123 bp, 39 predicted proteins | sample SS_ome_11_FD_132459 | JGI IMG/M metagenome (GOLD analysis project Ga0180431, IMG submission 132459) | Hypersaline lake sediment archaeal communities from the Salton Sea, California, USA - SS_1_MS_1 metaG | ecosystem: Environmental > Aquatic > Non-marine Saline and Alkaline > Hypersaline >...
ATTCACCAGCGTTAGCATCTAAAGCGTCAGCATAAATTATAACAAAATTCTGATTTTCAAGCACCGTACAACTATTAACTGTAACAGTCCCTTGCGTGTGGAATGAAGTCGGACCAGTGATAAGAGTTCCATCACTATCATATATAGAAAAATAACTTTCAGTTGAGATACTGTCATAATAAGCAACAACAAAATTATCATCTGAAAAAACACCACATGACGCTCCAGTGATCGAATTACCTGTGAATTCAGAAATTGCTTTTTTTGTACTCATCGAATCAACAAAAGACGGATTGGCATGTAATTGAATATCCGGGGCAAATCCTATCCTTGCAACAAGCTTTTTAAAATTTCCTGTCATAGAAAAGCCTTCCTCTACATACGTCTGGGAGGCATTAACATCATTGATAACAACCGCCTGGTGTGTGACATCACACTGAGAACCGGCGTGGCCTATTGTAAGATAAGGCAGTGATTCCGTACCATTGCCAGTAGTATCATTTCCTGTCTTTGCAACAAAGATTGAATTCGCATCGGACGGGGTATAATCCAGCACCCTTTTTGTGTATTTGGCATTAGAAAACTTCCCATAAAACCCTGCAAAATTACTATTATCAATAGTGTCTAACTCTTCATTATATTCTTCATTAAAAAGAGCAACTACTTTTGTTTTTGTGCTTGTGCACGCATTCGCAGAGGCGAGTAATGTTTTTTTCGGTAGTGCCTGCGTTCCTGGGTTGGTATCACTACCCAATGAATCATTAACAAATATTGAATTATCATCTGTATACGTATAATCGACTAAATCAATCACTATCCATTCTTCAGGGCCTATAACATTTTTTTCGAATGCAAATTTATTATTCTGTGGATCATAATCGAATTTCATGTATATGTCATTATAAAAGTCATGCATTAGTAAACACCCTCTTCACCATAATTATTAACACCCATTGACCTGGCTTTCTCAGTTCTTGGTTCCTCTATTCCTTCAGCTAATACTTTAGAGTCAAGCAGCACTTGAACAATACGCGGGCTTTCATCCCCGCCCTCTGGACCTGATAAAGTAATTTCTGATTTCTTTAAATTCTCGGTTATCGGTTTTGTGAGAACTGTTTCACCTGCATGCAACATGCCTAGCTTATTCTCTGGTAAATCAAAGACGCCTTTGGCAAACATCGACGGTTCGGGCGTTTGTGAAATTTGCTGTACAACGGCCATACCAGCGGCAATTGTTAATCCCATAAAAATTAGTCCAAGAATAGGCCCGACGATCGGAATCGAACTCATGGCGGCAAGGGCCGAGACACCAGCGGCAAGGGCTGAAATAATCGCGCTTGCTATTCTTAATTTCTTTTCACGCTTTGCCTCGCGTCTTTTGATTAGCTTCTGATGTAATTCAAATAATTTATCTTGCTCAGTAAGTGCCTTCCTTTTTTCATCCTCATCCTTGACAGTAGCCTCAATCAATGCCTTTCTAAATTTATAACCGTTTTCAAGGTTAGCCATTGCCCTTTGTTGCTCTGCATCCCAGATGTCCCCAAGCTGACCGGATAAACTACTTGCCATTGAAATTAAAGAGCTTGAATAATTAGCAAATTTATCAAGTCTTTCCTGGAATGGGTCAACGCCTTTTTTTCCCTTATCTTCTTTTTCCCCTTTTCTTCCGGCTGTAGGATCAAGGGTCTTTGTTGCATCTGCCAATAATTTAGCCTGTTCCATTATTGCCACTCTTTGAGCATTTTCAAGCCCGACCAATTCCCGTCCTGACTTTACAAGATTATTTTTAATTTGTAATAATTGTTTTTCTGACTCTATCAATTCCTTTTTGGATTTAACGTTTTCGTCTTCAGCTTCTTTAATCGTTTTTTCTAACTGTAATTGTTTTTCACCTGTAGCAGTTAATAATTTTCTTTTATTATTTAAAATTACTAATGAATTACCTGCCACTGTTATTTTGTTAATTAACCATGATATACCGGTAACAAGTCCAGCTATAGCAGAACCAATAATAGAAACAATATTTCCGACCTTGCCAAGAACTTTACCTAAAACACCACCCGATTTTGTAAGCAAACCAAAAGATTTAATTAGATCCTTTATACCCGGACCCATCTTTTTACCCATATCAATTAAAACTAAAGTAAAGTTGTCTTTAAGAGTTGAAAACATACCTGACATGGTGCGGGATTGTTTTTCAAGCATGCCCGCAAATTTGCCGGTTCCAGTGGTAAGATTTTTGAGTGCCATATCAACATCAGCAAAACCTACTTTGCCCTGACTTACCATCTTAACAATAGCAGTTGTAGTCACCCCAAATTTATCGGCAAGCGCCTGGATAATTGGCACCCCAGCTTCAGCAAATTGACGAATCTCTTCCATACTTGCTTTGCCAATAGTTTTAACTTTACCGTAAGCAAGGCCTAACCGGGAAAGTATTTCTTGATTACCCTGGGCTGCGTTTCCAAGATTACGCATAGTTTCAACAATCTTTTCTTGTTCAACCCCGAACGCTAAAAGTTGCTTTGACGTCTCAACCAATCCCGGTAGTTGGAAAGGTGTTTCCGCAGAGAAATCTTTTATTTCTTTTAATAGGTTTTTTGCATTTTTTGCACTCCCCAACATAGTGGAAAATGCAACCTCAAATTGCTCCATTTGTGCGGCTGCTTTAAATGCCTTTTTGCCAATATCGATAAAGAACCGAACAATTCCAAGAGCAAGAAAGGCTTTTAATGCTTTTCCAAGCATACCAACGCCACCGGCCATTTTTTTCATGCCCTTTGAGCCTTTGTCACCGGCCTCTTGGGCAGCCTCTCCGGTATCCTCTAAAGCAGCCGCGCTTTTCTTTGTGGCTGCTATTAGTTGACCATTCTCTAATATTATCTCTAGTTCTATTCGCTCAGCCATTGCCCTGTGCCTTCAATTGCTTGCCTATTATTTCATTCTTTATTTGCTCGTCAAAACCAATATCATGATTCTTCTTTTTGTTGAAATCTTGTAGCATCCTTTCATCTCTTTGATTGATCTTTTCATTTAAGTAATCTTTATAAATATCAGTATCTAAGTCTTTTGTTGGCTCTATCCCATGAACTCTATATAATAAAATATTATCATTCATTATTTTCTCGTATTCTCTTTTCTCTTCCTCAATCAAATATAAAACCGCTTTTCTTATCTCAGTACTATAAATATCTTTTTTATTCCACCCCTTTGTCTGTAATATCATAATCTGATTATCAATTATATCATCCAATTTTAATATATACTCGTCAAAACTTATACCGCTTTCAAGTTTCCCTGCTCCCTATCCTCTTCTAATTCATTCACAGGATTTAAAACTCTATCATTAAAAAAATTGGTTACTACTTTATATTCGTTAACCCTGACTTCTTTAATCATTTTTCTTAATGACCGGAATGGCTTTTTGAAAGGCCAAAATCCTTTTTTTGGAATGCATTTCCATATACACCTGAAAACAAAATAATCAAAGTTGTATCTTTGCCCTTTCGCCTGCAGTTTTCTATCAACTTCTATGAGCCTGTTATACACGCCCATGAATTTCATGTAATGCACATACCTGAAAATAATTTCAACTTCTTTTCCCCCGATTACCATTGTGTCTTTCATACTACCTCGTTATAAAATAAAATTCATTGCAAATCATACAAACCGCCACATATTTAAAAATCAAAAACTTCTCCCCCTCATGACAGGCCGGGCAATACCTGAGCTTAAAAGCGTTAAACAATGGCTCTGTAATTTCCAACGGCCGCCCGGCTCGCTTAACCATTGAAGAACCCTTGATAAGCCGCGGGATAATTTGCTTTCCCGCGGCCATGTGTTTTAAGCTTCTTTCTTCCTCAGTTATTAACGCTCTTATCTCATCCATCATTCAGGTGTCGTATTGCTGAAAATTCCTATTCTATTTTCTGTACTATCGTACATAACCTGAACATTAACATTAAATTCACCATAATTTTTTTCGGGAAACGGAAAGCTCATTCCCGCTGGCTTGACTCTATACAGCAACATATTGTAAAGAGTGCCCGCGTTAGTCTCCGAAAATATTGTCATTCCATACTCCTGAAAATCCATAGGTTGCTCGCCTATAATGGCGCTATAGCTACCACCATGCGGCTTTTGTACATAAAATTTCGCCGTATCATCGGTGGTCATGGCTATTGCTGATGAACTGCCGCCGGTAAGGGTAAGTCCAAAATTATCTACATCAACCGTTGCCCCCGAGGCCGGCACAGTAATCGGAGACGCCGTAATTTTGCCGTCATCATCCTCATACGCCTCATCTGTTCCCCTTGCGAAATTTGAACTGCTCATAGCATAAATGTCTACTGTTGCTGCCGCTGTAGCCTTAATTACATACCACCCTTCTTTCAGTTCATCCTTTCCAGTGCTTGCCTTAACTGTAATGGTTGCTATCCCTTCAGCTGCATCAATTACAGACGTTCCATTTACGTTATCCTCATCTATAACATCCCCATCCGTGTCAGCTGCATATTCCGTAACATTACCAGCTACATTAGTAGCTATAATGTCACCTGTCATTTCTCTTGCTACTATTGATACCGTTGGCTCAAAAGAACTTATCGCTGAATCCCAGACAAAAAGGTTTGACCCACCTTTAAGCTGAGCAAATTCTGCGGGCATTTCAATCATAACATCCCCGAGTACTCGGTAATATGCTTGACTGAGCCATGTAGTTCTACTAAAAACATTTATATTCGCTATTGGTCGTCAATCAATAACCGCTTTCGCTGCTTGTAGTCCCCTACAAGATTAGACTATATCACCAACCTTTACAGGTTGCCCGGCGCTTCCACTACCGACTTGTAGTGTACTCCCTTTCGGGATAGTCGTTGCACCTTCCTCAATTGAGGCTTGGCTCAGGATTGTCTGGTCTAGAGTTCCCCTGAGTTCACCGGGTTTGCAACATGCGTTACCACATGAGGCGGCAATTTTTACCGTATATCATGTATCCCAAAAATGGATCGCTTTTGGCTTTCGCTCATTTACTTGCCTCCTTTAACAAAAAAATACATCCTTATAAACCTCAAAAAATATCACCGCTCGCCCGATCCAGAATTCACCATTCGGATGCTTTGAAATATCCGTCGCGAAATCTGGCCTAAAGGGGTATTTATTAACGACCTCCCCGAAGGTCAAATCTTGATAAATCGCTGCTTTTATATCATCGTAAATATCAAAGAGTCCTTTAAATGATCCCTTTCCCTCTTTGACCTTTACTTTCTCTTTGTGCCAGTTTGAAAACATTATTATTACAGGGTAAATTCTGCGCTCTGCCTGATGTTCTGATAAAGTCCCGGCCCTTTCAACTCTGAAATCAGTTAAATCAAAATTAACATACGGAAAATTTGCCTTATCTTCAAGTGACAATTCATCCTCATACTCAGTCCAGGATTTAATATAGTTTAATGTACTATAATTCTGCAATTGTTCACTTATTGCCTGTATTATGTCATTGGCTTCACTCATGATTTCATTTCATCCGCTATATATTTTTCAACAAATTCTTTTATCTTTTTATTTAAAAACTCTTTAGCATATTCAAAAATAGGCCGCTTTCGATTAAAGTATTTAGCATATTCTCTTACTCGCACATTTCTTGATTTTGCCGTTCCTCTTTGCATGCCTGAGACAGCCGGATTAAGTTGATATAACATGCTTTTTTTCTTGTATTTAGTAATAGCTTTAGTTGATACGGCTGTTCTTAAAGCACCTGTCATAATACCGATTGTTACCGGGTATCCTTTTTTTGCTTTCCATGCTCTGTATTTGGTAGTCAATTTTGCCCACCCTGCTGGGTTGGCTTCACTAAATACGTGCCGCATAGTGTCCTTAATCCAGGGCGTGATAACCGAAAAAACGTCTTTCATATCAGAGGCGTCACGCGCACCTTTTTCTAATCGTGCGATTATATATTCAAATGTGGCCTTACCCCCGGGCTTTTTAGCCTGTATTTTTATAACATTTTCAACTGCCATGAATAGAGACTCTCCTTTGCAATCTCGCACCTTGCTGAAAATCATAACCACCCTCGGCCAGACTCCACTTTGCTTTCTCAATATAATCATTTGCGGCCATTTCTTTGCCTATGGTGCCAAGAGTGGAAAAAGTAACGTCTCCCTGCGTCCGGGATTCCCTTGCCGCTCTTCTTCGGTATTTATCGCGCCTACCGTGTAATAAATAAAACTCTGCTATCGAAAAATATACTTCCGCCCGATAAACATATAATTCAGTTGTACTTAATCCCGTTTTGTCCAGTGCTTCCAGTGCATCATAGGTGTCTTCACCTATTACCGGTTCCATGCGCTCTAATTTGGCTATATCAATTGCATATTCAAGGTCTTCTTGAAATTTAGATTCATTGTCATAGCCATACGTCTGAAACGCCTCTAGTTCCTTTTTCATGTCTTCTATCTCATACGTTTCACTGAGCATTACACAGCCTCCTTTTCAGCAAGAAATAATAATGTTTCAATTCTGTTATAATCGGTTTTGGACAATGGCCGAATGCTATGTTTGCAATTTGGCCCGAATGCACCTCTTGCCCGTGCCTCACTAATAGTGAGTATTCTAAAAATAGCTGCTGCCCCTGGATCATGGGCAATTAAGCTTTTACCTTTAAATCTTTTTGAGAGTATTTCCGCGCACACTTGACGACGTATGCTGGTTTTATACGGTGTTTTATCCCGCCTAAAATACTCACTCACTCGCCTTTGTTTTATTATTTCCTGCATTTCCACGCCATTTCTTTCTACATTAAGCGCGGTTGTCCTGGTTGCCATCTCTGAATAATCATCAAACCTGTGTTTGCTGCCATCTCTATAAATTATGAATTGGTCTTTATCAAGCATTTTCTCGAAATCTGGATTCGCTTTTAAAATATCTTTTTTTACTCTCTCCATGAAAGCAGCTTTATTTTTTTGAAATGCTTCGCCTGTTTTTACAAGTGCATCAAATCTGGCACTTTCTGAAATCAATTTAGTTTGATATTTTCTAATATTTGATAATATCAAATTATTAGTTCTTGATAAAGCACCCTCAATATTTTCTTTGAAAAGTTGTATTGAATTGTTTATTATAGTTTTTTTTGCCAGTGGATTAGTAATTTTAAGCTTTTTGAAAACTGCCTCCGAATAAACAAACCTCATGAATTTTCTGTATAGCTTTTCCATTGCAGCACTCACCCCGGTTGACGCTCCTGATATTCTAATTGATAGAGCCCTTGTCTCTTTTGACGAAAGTAAATTCTCTCCTTTGCGAAGTGCTTTTTTCATAAGCGTCTGATATTGCTCCGCTAGCGAGACAATATATTTAGCAATAAATAAATCGATCGCCCTTTGCGGATTTCCTTTCCGCGCCACTTCTTCGTAACGCTTCAGGTCTTTCTTGCTTATTTTGTCTTTAAATATCGGCATTTTCTATTTCTTTTTCTGCCTCAAAAAATGATTTCTTCTTTTTCTTATCAGTCTTTTTAATAAAATTATCAATCACACCCTTGCAATCGCAACTATAGTATTTCCCTTTCTTGACGAGATTATAATCTCTTACCATTTGCGATATTGAAGTACCTTCAAATCTTTTTTTACATCGATAACATTTAATAACGTATTTTTTCACAATATACTCTCCTTTATTATTAATGGCGATTCATACCTAATTACGTCAGTATCTACGGTAATTATTGCCTGAATTTCTGATATATATTTACCAGGAGGCAGCAACGTTGATGTATTCTCGCTCGCCGGTATGTTTACCAACACTACCCCATTCGCCCCACCTGTTTTATCAAAATTTCCGTCGGTTTTCTCAATTAAATAAGTATCATCCGTCAATTTAGCTTTAGCCTTGAATGTAAATATTGCACTAGATACATCCAATAGCTCTAATTTGCCTGTAGTCTGATTGCGCCGCCTAAATGTCCATTGTATCCATCGGCCCTCACCGTTGCGCAATTCTATTTCATTTGACATAACACTTAACCTCTATAACAATTTCTGTATCATCAATAATTACATCAGGTTCATTATCCTCAATCTCTATATCAGCACCGTACAATATGACATCACATGATCCATTCATACTAATTATGCCCTTTGTCGCTAATCCCAGGCTCATTGTTTAACAACCTTGTATGTTTGCAATTCGTCATTATTCCATATCGCAGTAATTGTATATGTTGCCAGAACATCATTAGCAGTCCCAACACTACCAGCCGCACTATATATTCTCAATCTTCCACTCGTTAATAATTTAGCACCGCTATATGTATCATAGCTGGTGTTATCCAAATAATAATTTTCTTGCGCCAATCCCAACGATCTGGTTAACGTATTAACTATATCTGTTAGTGCGCCAGAATCAGGCAAATTATCTGTCACAATTTTAATCGCAGCCGTATCAGTTTTAATATCATCCAAATCATTAGTCTCACAAAATAACGTCTCACCCAAAACCCTGTCGTCAGGACATGTTATCTCTAAATCGTATGTGCCGAGCGATAGCGGCGTAAATGAGGCATAATAATATCCTGTTGATCCTATTTCTGCTATCGTTACGACCTCTGGCGCATTAGCATTATTTAACGTCAAATTATATGTGCATGATCCAGCCTGACCAGTTAATGGAGTGATCCCGTCTGTACCAAATACCGTAAATGGTATATATACAAGCTCATTTTGTTTTGTTTTCCGGCTGCCCATCCATCTCACCTATTAACTCTAGTTGTCCCTGTATTCTCAATCCTTCGATATTTAGCAATTGCAACTGCTTGTCAATCTGATTTCTTTGTTGAGTCAACATATTGATTTCTTGCTCAATTTCTTTTATTCTATTTTCACGGGTTATTCTTTTTTCTTCAAAATCCATTTAAAACCTCAATCTGATTATTAAGTCTTACTATTTTGTCCTGGCTCTTTTTTATCTTTTTCTCTTCTTTATCAATTTGATCCATTACTATTTTAATCTTTTTTTCTGAGTTCTTTTCTATTTCTTCACCAATTAAATGGATTATGTGGTTTTCCCATATCCATTCATTTTTAAGCGGCTCATAATACCAGCCGTGCGGAGAGGCATTCAAAAGAATTTTCACAAAATCTTCTGCCTCATCCAGTGAATCAAAAAAATCATTCTGAATGTCTTGTCCGCCTATTGTTAACTTGACTTCTATCATGGTATAATCCCTAAAAATATTACCCTCAATTCATCATCCGTCGGGTGGTCACCGTACCACGTACCCAGCCCAACATTAGGGTTGTACGTCCATATTATTGGAGAACCATAAAACTCTCCGTATGCAATCAACCCTAGTGCGTAATCTCTTGCCGCCTGTTCTGTCGGAAAGGCCGGATTTGAAAACGGCCCACCATCGAGTGTTATTATTAAGTGATAATAATTCATTCATCACGTCCATGCCGGTATGTAATAAACGGTACCTGTATTATCCTTAACAGTCAACCATCGCGATATAGTAGCTGTCCCAACTCCGGCAGGTGCCACATTGGTAATAGTCACAGTTTGCGCACCATTATTTGTCCAATTATTAGGACTTGTCAATTTAACCGTTCCAGAACCCTGAAGAGAGCTATTTACCACCAAATCGGTCCCATCATAAGAGATACCTGCATCTTGACCAGTTCCCCAAATTACACTCTTATCATCAGTCGCCACTTGGATATCTGCTTTGTGATAGAGTACAGCGTTTACAGAGTCACTCCAGATAGACCACACATTAGTACCATGATCAATATTTTCAAGTTTCAATCCGTATTCATTTACTATACTTGATCCACCATGCAAAGTCAGTCCACCCGCGATATCAGAATTGGCGAGAAAATGCATATAATTAGTACATACCACGCCGCCCCTCAACTCCTCAGTGCCCAAAAAGACTTTAAGTGCAAAAATCCCATTGGTCTGAAATCCTATCATTCTGCCCATTGTTAGAGCTGACCCATTGTATTTGTCAGTTGATGTCCCTGCATTAAACGCCGATACTTCCGTGGGAGGCACCCCTACGCCTGAATGGTCAACACGGTACTTCGGACCACCAAGAAAAGAACTCAGTGAAAAATTAGCATGTGCCCCTGGTGCTGATGTCTCAGCCCACGTTGACGCATCCTGAAATACGGCAGACCCTCCAAAAGTCTGAGCTGTATTATATTGAATTATATTAGTATAAGTAAACCCGCCAAATAGTACAAAAGCCGATCCTGTACAATCTGATGTTTCGTTTGACTTCATAATTGCTCCCTGGGTAGCTGATGCGCCAGCCGACATGTCATCAAACCCGAGAAAAGTAATCCCTCCATAAACGAGACATCTACCATCAGTCGCGCCTGCCTGTACGGGTGGGGCTACTGTGTTTGGTCTAAGTTCCAGATTATCACTAATAGAATCGCCACCATAAATCACCGGGCAATTATTCAAGTTATTATCACCCATGTCTAAATCATTTGTTAAAGGATCATTTGTACAATCTAATTTCAGATAACGTCCATCGGCAATGGCCTGTGATATTGAATTGCGCACATCCATTAGTATTCATTGCCCTCCTAGTATTCATAATAAAATAAACTTATGGTCACATTATTCCCGCCTGTGCTATCAGCTACTTTTGCACGCACTCTACTATTGGCGGGTATTTCGCATGATTGAATTGGGACATTCATGGTCCCGTCCTGAACTGCATTTTTAACAAATCTCACTCGACCGCATTCGATATCAGTAGCACCGTAATACAAAACTAATTCATAAACTGCGTTCGCGCTTATATTTTCGACACTAACATTATGAATATCGAAAATATGTGTTATAGCGTTTGCTGCGACAATATCATTAGAAAAATTTCCCAGTGTCCACGCCGCTCCATCAGAGGTAACAGTTATACCTGTAGCCAATGAGGGAATAACTTTACTGGACGTGTTGTGATGTTCTTTTATTGTTACAACAAGAGAATATATACTATCTCCGTCGTGCGTATCCGTTTTATTTCCAATCACATCTGACATAATAACATTATCAGCACTATCAGCACTCGGCACATTATGATACGTCTCCATATTATTACGGCCTGGATTTATAATTGACATTTAATCCTCCAAGATGTCCAGTACTGCTATTACTGTGCTATTTGCCGCCGTTATGCCCTTAATAGCACCTTTCCATGTATCAAGAGTTATTGACGCCCCTAAACCATCCCTTGCCGCTGTGCCATCGCTCAATACAAAATTATATGCGGCCGTACTGGGATCACCTCCCAATCGAATTATGCAAGGCTCTGTTCCACAATTTTGCAGTGTGATAGATTTCCTTGTAGCTGAAGCCGCTGCAATTTCAATACCCCCTACGGTTGTATTTACCGTAACCGGTGCGGCCGTTGGCGCCTTATCAGTACCCCCGAACTGGTCCTCTAATATATCGGTTGTTCTTGCTTCGCTCATTTTTCCCCCTGATCAGCCTCAACCTGTGATTTCAGCGTTGGGCTTTTTGCTCTTTGTTCTTTGACTTTATCGCTGTCTGATTTCCTTAATTTTTCAATTGCCCTTTGAAAATCAGTTTCATATCCTAATTCTTTTAATAATTTGATTTCTTTCTCGTCGCTTGTCTCGTATGCTCCTGGAATAGTGTACCCATTACCATCAAAATTGGTACCACCAAACGAGCAGAGTATTTTTTTCATTTCCTTATTCCAGACCTGGCCAATTCCATAAAATTTCATAAATCACCTCACTTTAAATATCTTGTCTCTGCATTTTTTACAAAAATATAAATCGTTATGCTTCAATAAATCATAAAATATGTTACATCTAATACACATCACTTTCATAATAAAACATAATGGGGGACAAGAGCCCCCCAGCTAGTTTATTCTTTATTCTTCAATTGTTCCTGAAGCTCATCACGCTCCTTATAAAAGAGTGCCTCAGCTTCAGACATTTTTTTCTCTTCTTTTACTTCTTCTTTTTTCTCTTCTTTCATTCTATCACCTCGTAATGTTTCCAGCCTATTGCTGTATAACTGCCAATCTCTGAATATGAAATAGAATCTAATATAAATTCAAGTCTACCCTCTGTAACGTTATAACTAGGCTCTTCAAATTTATAAATCTCTCCATATTCATCATTGATATAAGACTTATCCGGGAGAACATACGGGATGTCAAAATCCCTATAAATATATTCCCCCGGTCTGTCTGATATTTCCCTTATATACCAAATCTTAGCAATCATTAGCTGGCCGTATGATTATCGGCTGCGCCAGTTCCATCGTCAGTAACTGCCGTACCCGCTTGTATCCAGTTATCGGATATAAGCACATAAGCTCCAGCCGCATCCTGATGTATGCCTGTCGTACAAGTGCCGACAATTTTATTCTGATGTATAAAACTCCCAAGAGCAGCGGTGGCTACCGCATTAGCATGAACCATTATTCCGGTAGTACCATCACCTGAGACTTTACAATTTTTTATCTCTGATGTACAGAAATACGTATCACCACCATCGCCCTGTCCAACATGAATACCAGCCGTCTGGAAGTCATGCACGTGGCAACTATCAATTACGGATTCTTTAACATTTGCTCCCCATATTCCAATGGTTGCGTTTGTGCCGTCACCTTTGAGAGTGACATTTTTAAGCAGGCACCCATCGAAAACAGACAAATACAACGCCGGATAAGCGGTTGCCATATTGATCTGGATATTCTGTATTGAGCAACCGGCGCCACTAAAAGCCATCGCCGCCGGTGATCCACTGGAACCATCGTAATTAACAACAACCCCATAATCAATATTTCCAATATCCTGGACGCCTATAAGGTGAACATTATAAGCACTCCATAATACTTGCTCGTTATACTGACCCGGAGCAACATAAACATAAACTTGCCTGTCTTTGTCAGTATTTATGTTAGTCGTTCCTGCCGTATATCTGGCCTTATTAAGACCTTCCTGAATTGTTTTAAATGCTTTTTCCCATGTACTACCATCACCGCTTGAATTAACAGAACCGTCTACGTAATAAACGTTCCCATAAGGTTCAATTAAAGCTCTCAGCTCCACTATTGCTTCTCTGGTAGCTGGGCGAACACCCGGATAAAGCTCTCTCCATTCAAAAGCCATATTGTACCTCCTTAACTCGTTGCCAGACTATGAATTTTCCCGTGAAGGAATTCAACTCCATAATCCAGACCGATTTTACCAAAAATTTGACCCTTTTCTGCAGCTCCGGCTTTCGCTAAATCCTCATAAAAGAAATTTCCTTTTCCTGGGACGGGTTGAAATACTGGCGCGCATGAAGACACATCTGCTATCAATATGTCGTCAGTAGGCATGAATCTATCATACACCACACCAAGAGTCGCAAAATCAGTCAATATTTGTTTTATCGCCACTCCGCCAACGTTCCTGTCTTCAGGCGCATAGCCATAAATATCAGATATTTTCTGAATTTGAAAAGCATTTGCAAATAGAACCATATTCATGAACTGGGCCCCGCCACCGGCCATGGTCCTGAGTGCCTCATCAATCATGTCTTTAGTCAAAGTTGCCGCAGATGCATTGATTGACGTTGTGGTACACGCCGCAAGCATTCCCCGCGTCTGATTTGCTACACCTGCATTTATAGCAATTTGATACGTTCCATTTATAAATGAGTATTCAATATCGCGTGCAATTTTTTTGAGATTATAGGCGATTTGAAAATTAACCTCATCAGTTACATTATTCACCTGTCCCTGTGTATTGATACCTGAAAGCCTGGCTTGATTAGCCAATTTTTCATAACTAATATCAATAGCCTGGTGGTGAATCTCACATACATTTTTATTTTGTGTTCTGACTGCCTCATTCCCATTTGGAGCCGTTAAACTCGCAGTCTCAGTTATTCCCGGCTGTGCTGCGGCTGGATAGTCATATTGACTTGAAATTGGGAACTCAAAATTACTTGATTGCTTGCCGCCGTTCATACCACCTATCATAGAAAAAAAAGGTGTGTTTTCAGCATCGGCAGTTATAAGCAAACCAGAATAATTTGGAAGGTCCCATATTGTGGCATTACCTGTTATCTGTGCCATTTATTTTCTCCTAGTTTGATTTTTGTTGAGCCTGCATAGCTGCTACCTGCCCAACTAAATCACCTGCTTTTGTCGCTTCTTCAAATTGTTTGTCAAATTTATTGCCGGATGTCATACCACCACCTGGACTAGAACCACCGCCTGGTGAAAGCTTGTTTTTAAGATGAAAGTTGTTTTCGTCCAAACTCAAAAACTTTTCCACTGCTACCATTGCAGATAATTCCATTGGTTTTACGACCCCGGATTCATCAGGGAAATTCAACGTCAATACTGTTGAATATGTTCCCTGTTTCTCGCCTGTACTCAAATCAATGTTTTCTTTTAGACGTGCTTGACCAATTGTGCGCATAATTGAAACTAATTGGTTTCTATTGTGTACGTCGTGTTTTGCAAGTGCCTCTTGAATATCGTTCATAATTTTCTCATCTTTATAACGATTTTCTGCCTGTTCTTTCTGGCTCTGTATTGCTTCTTTTTCTTTGTTCAACTGGTCCAGTACTGTCTGAAATTCCTGTTTAAGTTCTTCAACCTCCGAACTTTTCCCTTTGTCCTTCTTTTTATTTTCTTCATGCTCAGACAAAGACGCTTTCATTTGGTCAATTTGTGTCCTTAAATCGTTCATCTCCGGGCTAATGTCTTCCTTGCCTTTGTTGCGATTAAAACTTATGATGTGTCCGATTAAATCCTGCAAATCTTCAGGAACCTGTCGTTCCTGATTGCTAATTGGATCGGTAACCGTAAAAGTTTTAATCGCTTCCTTCGGTTCCTTCGGTTCCTGGTTGTTCTGGTCCATCTTGTTCCTCACTTTGTTGTTGTTGTGCCATATTGGCTATATTAAGACGCGCATTCTCACGCGTTTCTTCACTAAGTTCAATTTCTTCTTCTATTGATTCCCTGATTTCTTCCATTTCTTTTTCAGAAACAGAATCATCAAAGCTAAGATCAACAATTCTTTTTACCGCATGCTCTTTAACTTTCGGATACGATGACAGAGCTGTCAGCATGTTATATAACCTTTCAAGCTCTTGTTGCATCTCTTCGCCAAGAAAATCTTTTTTATATTCTATTGTTGCGCTGGTATCATCTATCCCCATCCATAACCCGGACAACCTGAATATTTCTTTTTCCACCTCTTCCATTGAAGAGGCTCCGCTTGCCAGAAGAGCCCTTGTTTTTGTGAAATCAAAAAACTTAGCCGCACCACTCTGGACATAGTTCTTTGTAGCATCAGTATCAAGACCGAGCTTCTTCAATATCCCTGAGAGATAAAACTCCATAGCCTGCAAAAATGGGGTAGTGTCCGATAGTGTAGGCCCATCGAAAAACGGCTTATGCGGAGTAGCATCTGGAAATGGGATCACTGCGTAATTACTGAATGATTGAGCCTCCAATTCTTTAGGCACTGTACCCGGATAGAACAAATATTTGAACGTTCCACCCACCAGCATTTCATCAAGCAGAGACATATAGTTGTAAACCGCCTGGTCAAATAACCCTATATCTTCAAATATAGTATCCTGGACCTTCTCTGTCGTCCTATCATGCCAGTTTGCAAAAACAAAAGGGACCTCTCCAACCGGGTGAGGGACTTGCTCGCTTGCCTGAAAATTTTGGCCTGTGGTTATTGTCCTCAGAGTTTGATTGGCAGATAAATTTTCTATCTGGTCAATTTCATCAATTGATATAAAATCTTGAAAATAATCTTTAGTCCATAATCGGTACGATATTACATATTTTGCTTTTTTGTATGGGTCAGCATTGTCATAATATGTGTTATCCAGAATAACCCACTGCAAGGAATCGTTTTCATCACAATAGTAATTTCGTATCTGCCATGGTTGATACATAACCGCGTATGCATTGAGATTTAAGTTTTTTCGGTCCGCCTCAGTTCTCACAAATTCAGTGTCGAAAGATGGTGAATCAATCAATACACCCACTGTGTACATGAGACTATTGACAGCTATCATCTGCATAAAATTGTCAATATTTTGTGTTCTGGATGCTCTCTCAATCAATTCGTCCTGTTTATAATCTGTTCTTATCACATCATTGGTGAAGAGAAAGCCAGTTAGCATATCCGCAAGAGGTTGAACATTATTAAAAAATACCGCTCTCTTTTTCCGTTCTGTATATGATAAATCTGATTCTCTGAGCGTAAATTTATGCAGATAGTCGCCATCCATATATGTCTGGCCACCTGCATAACTATCACTAATCAATTTCCAAATATCAAGTTTATCATCGTATGTGGGGTGCGTTTGGTTTGTTGCGTAATAAATATCTTGCTCGACCATAGTAACCTATTTATATTTTAAAAGTTGCCTCGTATCGTGAGGCAGCCGAGCTAATACGTGTCGTGTATTAAACGTGCTTAAACAACAAAGCGAGTGATTTATCATTTATAAAATAAGACATATACTGCCATTTGTCAAGTATTTTTAATCAATCCATCCGGCCCTATTTGCTTAAATTTAAAAGACTTTTTAATATGTGTAAATATAGCATAGCGCATACTATCGACCAAATGGTCCTGAAATTTAACCGGTTCATCCATAGCCTTTCCATTCGCGTCTTCCGCCCACACATAAGACTGAATCTCTTTGATTAGATTCTCACTACCTGCCAGTATATTCAAATCGCATGTCTTGACATAATCAATCTGTGTTTTGACAACCACTTTCTTGTCAGCTGGATAGGCCTGTAATCCAGCTTCTTTCATTTCCTGTATTCTCTGTGGCTCTGCGCTATCGCAGTATATTCTATGGTTTACAATTACCGGTTTTAAAAATTCAATTAAATCGTTGTTAGTCATACGTGTACGATATAGCACCTCTTCAATATATAACACCTGGTCAGATATGCATATCTTGACTACTGCTGTTTGATTATTGAACCCAAAATCACATCCATAAATGACCTCATCTATATTATCGGGTTTTTTATCCACAATCCGATAATTCTCGTATATAACACCCTGGAGCTGTCCCCACTCTCCCAGACAATACACTTTATGTAAATTCTTGTTAGTGTATTTAAGCGCTTCTAATTGTTCAATGTATTCTTTCTCTATGAATGGGTTGTCATAGGCATTTGTCTGTATTTTGTGCGCTCCATTTCCATTGGTGAAGAACTTCTGAAATATCCACGATGTCATACCCACCGGGTTGAAGCTCATTATTAGTTGCTTGAATGCCCCTTTGCCTCCCCTCAGTCTCATGTCAATAAGATCATAGGCAGGCTCTGATAGTTCATTGGCTTCCTCAATCCATATCATATCAATGTCAGTGATTGACTTGATCTTGTCATAATCGCCTTTATTATTCATGGATAGATAGTATATGTGTGAATCTTTATTCACAGTTGCTGTGTACTCTGATTTATTGATTGAATAAGGAATTTTAAGCGTTTCAGCCCTAGATTCTATTATTGGTATACATGTCCGTCTTAATGATGGGAAAGTCTTTCTAATAACCAGTATTCCTAATTTCTCTTGAATACAACACTGTATTAGTAGTTTATCAGCTATTGAGTAGGTTTTTCCGGCTCCGGCTCCGCCGAAAAATATAACTGTTCGCTTTGTAGACTTAAAGAATTCTTTATGATTGATATTAAGGTGCTGATTTATGTTTACTCTATTCATCTGTAATGAAATCTTTTGATATTTCTATAGTTACCTTGCCGGATATTGTAGCGTCTATTTGTTTTTTGTCTATGAATAAACCGTGGAGTTTAGATATGTTTTCAAGTGCGCGGCTTTTTGTGTGCTCACTATACTTTGTATTATTATACATCTTCCAGAACTCGCCCTCAATTTGTTCTGCTTTATGCCTATTCAGTTCTCTGTTTTCGTTGACAAGTTCGTCAATACGGGCTTTTATCTTATCATTTCTTAACAATCTGGAAGACTCAGCACATGCTGAATCATATTTAACGTCCGTATAAATTAGTTGGTATGACTTAACACCGTTGTAATTAGTTTCTTGATTGTTAATGTAGGCCTGACAAAATGCTTCATGTTTTTTGTTTTCTAACTCTGCCATTATCTTTTTATTTCCTCACCTGTAACCATCTCATAAAACGAGCAAAGAACTTTGTCCATTTCTTCAATTGTTCTTTTCTCTCCTGTGGGTTTAAACGTTATGTGTGGAAAAGCTGGTAATTTGTCTTTGATTTGGTTGAATTGTTTCTCTGTTAATTTCATATTTTTAGGTAAGTGCCCGGCCTTCATGGGAGCAAAGACCGGGACTTTGGGATTTATCTCTATGGCTGTAAAAGATTATATACAATATAATTATAATGTGCGATTATTTCAAGTGTTTTTTATATTGCTATTGTATTTTGCCATAACTACCAGTCAATTCAATTATTGTTTGCTCAAATCTTGCTTGTAAAGTATTATTAAGCAATTTAAAAAAACAGATTATTTCGGGCTTACAATTCATTTATACTCAAGGCCCCCTTATCTGCAATAGTATAATCAATTATCGATAAACACCCTATTTCCTGATCTGTTAGCCTTTCTTTGCGCTCACTCATCTTTCACAACCTTCTGATAATCAACCCGTGGATACCTATCAAATAAATATTCTTGATTTTTACACTCGCTACAAACATGGGTCCATTTATTCTTACTAAGCGGGCTTTCCTGTCCTATAAACACCATAACCCCCTTCATGCATTTTTCACATAATTTTTCAATTACAAATGTATTAACCCTGGTATGTATTACATGTTTATCTTTATTTTCTGATTTCTTTAGCAAAATATTTTACCGCCCTTTTTAATAGTTTCAATAGTTTTCTTTTTTCTCTTTTGTTCTTTATTGATTTATCATATTTAAGTGAGTTCCTGAGATTTACAAGGAATTTATGGTGATTGATTGTATCCTGAAGGCTTCTTTCCTGTGTATAATATTCTTGTGCCCTGGAAGTCATCATGTATATATAATATTCAATCATTTTCTATTATCTCCATTTAAAAATCCTCATTTATCATATTGTACTTGCCAAATAATTTTCTTGCACACTCAAAACAATAATACCGTCGTTTTTTACTATGTTTATATCTGCGTCTGTATATTGTCTCATCTATATGACAAAGTTTTCTACATTTAGTGCATAATCTCACGCTGCTTTCCTTTCGCTTAATTGCTTCAACACGTTCTCTGTTCAATCTCATGTCAATATGACTCTGGTTAATAATATCACGCAGTTCTTCAACCATGAAAGCCCCCTTATTTAAATTCAATTAAATTTTTGCTTATATGATCTAATTCGTCTTTGATTGAATCCATGTGGACATAATATTTAGATACCTGTTCGTGCAATTCCTTGCTTTTGTCGTAAATACTTGATATGACCGCCCGGTTTTTGTGCGTTAATGTTTTTGCTTGTATATTTTTTGAATCGGCCTGTTTAATATATTTATTTTTCTCATCAATAAGATTTTCCAGTCTTTTGATTTCCTGATCTTTTAATAATATTTTTTGATCATATTCTCCTTTTATACGATCTTCATTCATTTGTAGTCTTTTCTGCCAATCTTTTTCAATTACCCTTTTTTCTCTCTCTCTCTCATTATATATCAATTGCTTTAATCGACTTTTCAATACCAACATAAAACCTCCTAATATTGACGCTTGATACTCCTGAGAATTATACCATGATCATGCTCGTAATTTTCTAAAAATTCCTTAATCGTAGTATCATGCATTTTTATTATTTTGTCTAGTTTTTGTTCGATTTTCCAACTTGCAATAATTATACAAAATATCGCAGTGAATATCAACAAAATAATTACGACCTGGTATCGGTTAGGCTGTACTTTGTAACTATCCATTTATCCTCCTGACTTTTATTCCTGATTTCGATCGTGGTTCTATTCCCAATATTTCACAAAATTCTTTTTCTGTTAATTTAGGTATTGATTTATTTAAATGACAATCATTGCAAAGATACATAATATTCATTGATAAATCCAGCAACATCCCATACAGTTTTCTATTGCGCTTAGTTTGACTGAGCAAATGATGTTTATCTGTCGCTGGTTTACCGCATATCTCACAGGGCCGCAATATATTCACTGACATCCTCCCATTTTCTTGCTATAAAATAATGCCCAGCATGCTCTTTAATTTCACGTTCAAAAAGCTTTTGATTTTTGCTTTGCTTACCATTCTCAGTTTTTATTTCTATCCATAATACAATACCATTTTTAATAGCAGTCAAGTCAGACACTCCTTTATGAGATAAAGCTGACTGGTGATTTTTCCAGACATACCATCCCATCCATTGGAGATAGTCTTTGATTGTTCTCTGGATGTCTGATTCTTTCTCTTTCATTACAACTCATTCCATTTTTTGTTATTACCTCTTGATTTTTCAAATTGCTTTATCCAAAAAGTAATTTTTCATTGATTGACGGTATTTCTATGTTTTCAATATCAATTATTTTCATAATAAATAATCTCACCTTTTTCTATCAATTCATAGAATTTCTTGCACCCCGGGCAATAGTAATATGTGTGTTCTCCCTGGTTTATTTCACACATGTTTTTGTTGCAACACGGACTCTTCATAAATATTCTCCATGATTGTCTTCTAATTCCTGAACACTCACTCCCAATTCATCAGCCAATAATTTTACGCTTGCCTCATAAAATTTATTAAATTGATCCTGGTCCATAACTTCAAATCGTATTGAACCTGCTTGTAAAACCTCAGAGCCATCAAACATGGTGACTATATTTGTATAACCCAAATGTATTTTTAGAGCCGTCAATAACGCTTCTGTATTATTCCACTTTTCACTATTTTCAACCACCACTTTTAGTATTGCAAAGAATTTTCTATGGTGTAATAGATTTCTGGCTTTTTTAATTTCGCATGTATAGATATTATTATCTGGCAATTTGCGCAAATTCTGCAAATCTTGATCATGCAGAGGAGTGAATTTATTTCGCTCTTTGTAGAATGCTATTTTCATCTCTTATTTCTTCCAAAATCATCC